>Ga0187893_10013242_pt1 | contig 11525 bp, 9 predicted proteins | sample MA1701074metaG_FD_139574 | JGI IMG/M metagenome (GOLD analysis project Ga0187893, IMG submission 139574) | White microbial mat communities from a basaltic lava cave in the Kipuka Kanohina Cave System on the Island of Hawaii, USA - MA170107-4 metaG ...
GAGGTGGCACCCACGTAGCCCGCCAATCCAAATACCCATATCTGTAGTGCCACGCTCCTCGCGTGCCCTCGCAACCCTATGATAGACCGAAATTATATTTTTAGCAGTGTTGAAGATGAGCTATACAATGTCGTCTCAGGAGATGGCATTCCTCCTTTAACCGCCACCGGCTGATGATGCCTACATTTTGATCTCGGATCAGGGAATGTAGGCGCATGTTTTAATTCCAAAAGCCCTTCTTCTCCGACCCCGAGGAAACGAGTTCACGTCCGGCACGCCCTATAGGACTGACGTTGGGGAGGGTGAGTGCTGATTGATAGACATATAAAGGAGTTCCCCGATGACCGAGACATGGGCGGTGGCGGCTTTGTGGCTGGGTCTGGCGCTGGTTGCGGCGCTGTTGTCTATCCGGCTGCGCATCGCCACGGCGCTGTCGGAGATCACCGTCGGCGTTATCGCGCAACTGCTTATTGGCGTGATCGTAGGCGCATCCTTGCCTGGCGCCAATGAATCCTGGATAAAGTTCTTATCCGGGACCGGCGCAATCATGCTCACCTTCCTGGCAGGCGCGGAGCTTGATCCGGAGGTCTTCCGGCGAAAGTGGAAAGAGGCGGGCGCAGTGGGCCTTATCAGCTTCTTCGCCCCGTTTCTTGGCTGCGCCGCCGCCGCCCGTTATCTGTTGGGATGGGACATCCGAGAAAGCTGGCTTGCCGGGATCGCCATGTCCACGACCTCGGTGGCGGTGGTCTATGCCGTGATGCTGGAGTTTGGATTCAATGTCACCGACTACGGCAAGACGGTGCTGGCGGCCTGCTTTATCACCGATCTTGGCACGGTGGTCGCGCTCGGCCTCCTGTTCGCGCCCTTTACGCTCAAGACCGTCGTTTTTTTCGGCGCAGGGTTGGCGGCGTTCCTGGTGCTGCCCTGGCTTACCCCCGGTTTCTTCAGGCGCTATGGCGGACGGCCGTCGGAGCTGGAGGCGAAGTATCTACTGTTTTCCCTTTTCGGCATGGCGGCGCTCGCCACCTGGGCCGGGAGCGAAGCCGTGCTGCCCGCGTATCTGCTCGGCATGGTGCTGGCCGGCACCGTGGGCAAGGACCATGTCCTCATCCGCCGTCTGCGCACACTCACCTTGGGCCTCTTGACGCCGTTCTACTTCATCCGTGCCGGCTCATTTGTCTCCGTGCCGGCGCTGCTGGCCGCCCCAGGTGCGTTTCTGCTCTTGCTCGTGACAAAGGTCGCCACCAAGCTTGTGGGGGTGTATCCCGCAACCAAGGCCTACGGCGCACCCAACAAGGAGGCCATGTACACCACCCTTTTGATGTCAACGGGACTGACCTTCGGAACCATAGCAGCACTGTTTGGATTATCCCACCAGATCATCAGCCAGGCCCAGTATTCCGCCTTGGTCGCCGCCGTCATCGCCAGTGCCGTGGTGCCCAGATCATCGCCAATGCCTTCTTTCTGCCGCACCATCTGCTAAAGAGGCCGGTTGAAGAGGTAACGCCCCCCGTTGGCGCGGCGGTGGAGGCTTCCGAAACCGTTAACCCCAAGTAGAGGAGCTCAAAAATGATCACCAAGATCCTTCTCGCCTACGACGGTTCTGAGCCAGCCAGTCATGCCTACCGCTTTGCCTTGGACCTCGCCAAAACGCACCGGGCCGAACTGCTTGTACTCGCGGTAGCGCGTCTCCCTGAGTTCGCTGAGGACGTGGAAACCGAAGCGGTTATCGAGAACTCGCAAAAGCATTATGAGAAGCTGCTGGTTCCCTTAGGGGAGGAAGCGGCTTCCAAGGGGCTCACCGCACGATTGGAGGTAGCGGTGGGGCACCCCGCGGAACAGATCATTTATCACGCCGAACGCAATGGTGTCGACCTGATCGTGCTGGGGCACCGCGGCAAGACGCGGTTTCAACGGTTGCTGGTCGGTTCCGTGACAAAACAGGTCATGCACTATGCGGAATGCCCCGTGTTGGTGGTGCGCTAAGGACGGGTTTGGCAATGCCGCCCAAAACCGCCGTCCGCGATTCCATGTGCCGACCATGCTGGGTATTCATGGGCTGCGACATCCTGCAAGCAAAATGGAGCCTGAAATGATCGAGGTTGTAATTCCCGGCTTTAAGCGCTTACATCTAAGCCATTTGATTCTGGACTACAACGGCACGCTGGCAGTGGACGGAGAGTTGCTGCCCGGCGTTAGACCGCGCCTCAAAGCGCTCTCCGGTAGCCTGCGTATCCATGTTCTGACGGCCGATACCTTTGGCAAGGCGAAGGAAGGAGTTGCGGGCGTGGCCTGCGAGCTATCCATCATTGAGCAGGAGAATCAAGACCGCGCCAAGCAGGCCTACGTTGAACGACTCGCGGCTTCCGAGGTCGTGGCCATCGGAAATGGGCGCAACGACCGGCTGATGCTTGAAGCCGCTGCGCTGGGCATCGCCGTGCTTCAAGCGGAAGGGGCTGCGGCGGAATCGATCACGGCCGCGGATATAGTCACGAACAACGTCTTGGACGCGCTCGATCTACTTACCCATCCTCTTCGGCTCATCGCCTCTCTACGCGCCTGATTTCGGATCCTGGGTCGTGCGCAAAGGGCGTAATGGATGCTATCACCACGGGCAACCAAAACGGTTTGAAGCTGGTGCTCAGCGTGGTGGTGATGCTGATCGCGTTGGTGGCGCCTCTTAAAATAAAATCCTGGAGAAACTATGGACCTTACAGATTATCTCAAGCTGATTGGGTACGCCGGTTTACTGGCCTTCATAGGCGTTTTCGCCTGGGGTATGTCCCTCATTTTTCGACCCATGGAAGGGTCGGACTCGGAAGACCCCAGGAAGGAGGACGACAAGAAATGATGAGGGATCAATAGCGGTGCTCGCGTAGCTCCGCTCGCGTTGTCGCACCTAAAATCCAGACGAACAGGAGGAACATGGGACGAAGGTCGAAGGCTGCTCGTGGTGTCACCTAAACAGGGGGTGACCCCTTGAGCAAAAGTGTACGGAAAGAAGAAAGGCTATGAACGATTTCGATTTTCCAATTGCCGCCGCACCCGCCGGCCGATGTGTTTCCGATGCTGGTGGAGGATGAATTGGCGGAACTGGCTGAAGACATCAAGGCGAGTGGTCTGCAACATCCACTGGTGATCAGCGAGCCGGGCGGCAATCCAGTGCTCGTTGATGGCCCAACCGCCGCGGGCCGTGCCGGCGCGCGAGGGGTACCCCGCATGCGATCACGCTGAACGGCCAAGACTGGGTGGCCTATATCCTGTCCGCCAACATCAACCGCAGACAATATCAAGAGGGCAACGAGCTATGACAACGGCAAAACGTTTCGCCACGAAAAATTTATGGGGGCTAACGGAAAAGTTTCGGGCTAGTGGCGTGTCGGAAGGCGATTTATCAAAAGCGCCCACGGTCCGCCATTTGCCCCCGACCTGGGAGTTCAGGTGTTGAGCGCTCTCGCTGGATTCGGTGTACAAGGAAACCAGCGACGCGAAAAGGGCGGCCGAGTCCGATGAGAACGGCTTTGCCGAACTCAAGGCGAAAGCGGCCACTCTGGCCGAGCAGGTGGCCGAGGAACGGCTGGCGCTTACCGAGGCCATGGCCGTTGCGCGTGCGTGACCGGCAAAAGCGTGAGACCAAATACGACAAGGCTGGGGCCATCTATCCCATGGTCACCGTCACCGGGCTCGTGCCCATGATAAGGTATAAATCTATATTGAATTGATAATCAATAGCGATATAAAGAAACGGCCATTCGTGACAATGATGGGCGGCTTCTCGTGCCCCAATGTGCCAGATCGAGCACATCCCCGGGGCGAGCATCGATGCCGCCGTGAGCGCCGGCCGGGAACAGCTTGCACAACGATTCACGAACGAGGATAGTCTTCTCGCGGGCCATGAACCACCTCCGATGAGCGGATTTCGACAACCTAACTACACCGGAGACCATGGCCCGTTTGAAGTGCTTTTCACGCGTTTATCGCGCCTTAACCGAACACCAATGTATTCATGTGCTACCAGATGGCAGAAGAGGCTGCTAAATAAAAGAGTGCGCTTGCATTAAAGCCAGGAGCGACCACGGGCTCAGATACCCTGCGGCGTTACATGAATCGCCACTCGGGTCGTAGTGCGCAAGAGCAGCTTGGCGGCCACCTCGCTTAGCGCCGTGCGTGCGCTGAATTTGCCACCTCCAGGTGCGAGCGATGTCACTATTCCCAATCACCCGAACATTGTTCGGGTGTTCTGACAATAGGTCGGAGAAGAAATGAGCGAAAAGCAGATCAACTGGTGGGACCTTCGATCAGATGTTGCTGGATGACAAGCTCCAGCACTTCTGGTGGGCAGGAGTGGTACCAAGTGCCTTCAGGGTAGACCCCGGCGATTGGCCCTCGGCTGCAGATCTGAAAACAGTTGGCTTTGCGGATGCAGTTTGCAAAGGTCGACGCTCCCGAGCCCATTCGCGCGCCCGGCGCCGCTCGGCGAACAGTGGTACATACTCGGCCGGGACGAACAGTCGATCTTCGGGGTTTGGGATCATCTCTATAGCCTCAGGGTCGGATACCGCTCCAGAATCCATCTCGGCCGGCTTCATATTCACTACAGCCCACCATTGACACATCCTCAGGTAAATGAAACCGCGTCATAGAGGCGGATGGATGCAGATACCCGTCGAAGACAAGGTGGCCCAGAAACATTCTCCCTTACAACCCGACGCATGATTCGGTCGCTACAACCAAGAAAGACCAAGGTTCATGTCATAGGCGTCAAATCGCCCGTAACCTCCGCGGTGGTTAAACCTCCAGCGATTTGTTCTCGCGCAGGAACAGCTCGATCTGCTCGGCCGGTACCGCCTGGCTAAACAGAAATCCCTGGATCTCGTCGCACTTGAGGAGCCTGAGGAGTTTCGCCTGTTCCGCAGTTTCAACGCCTTCGGCAACCACTTTCAGATCCAACGAATGGGCCAGCGAGATGATCGTGGACACGATGCTCAGATCGTTGGAGTTGCTCGTCATGTTCATGATGAAAGCCCGGTCTATCTTCACCGTGCTGATGGGCAGCAGCGTAAGATAGCTCAGCGACGAATAACCGGTGCCGAAATCGTCAATGGCCACCTCTACGCCCATTTCGCGGATGGCTTGCAGCTTCTGAATGTTTGTGCCGATGTCACGCATGATGAGGCTCTCGGTGATCTCGAGCTCGAGCCTGCCGACCGCCTCATTGGCGCCACGTACCACCCTCTCGACGGTGTTGACGAAATCCTTGTGAAAAAGCTGGATCGGCGAGACGTTGATGGCGACCTTGGGAGGCTGCAGACCTTTCATCTGCCACGCTCGTGAATCCGATGCCGCTTTCATCAGGGCCCATCGACCCGCTTCGAGGATCAGGCCGGTTTCTTCGAGAAGGGGAATAAACTGGAGCGGCGGCACGAGACCAATGTCCGGATCGTTCCAGCGCATCAGCGCCTCCAACCCGCTGATCCGTCCGGTCGTGAGATTAACCTGCGGCTGATAATGCAGCACCAGGTGTTCCTGCTCCAGCGCTCGCCGCAGCTTGTTTTCAAGCGTCAGCTTCTCCGCGACCCGCGCATTGAATTCCGGGGCATAGAACAGGTACTTGTCGCCCGAGACCTTGGCCTTTTTCAGCGCCGCCTCGGCATTGCGCAAGAGGGTTTCGGGATCCTGACCGTCGTGCGGAAAGGACGACACTCCCGCCTTGGCCGACAGACGCAACTCCTGCCCGCCGATCACAAACGGCGGATCCTGGATGCAGGAGAGGATCTGCTCCAGCATGCGGCCCAGGTGTGCGGCATCCTCGGCGCTAGGAGTGGCGATCCCGAATTCGTCACCCGAAAAGCGTGCAACAAGGCATGTCTCGTTCACGTTCTCCTGCAGGCGCTGCGCCACCTGTCGCAGCAGGTCGTCGCCCATCTGGCGACCGAACGTTTCATTGATCCGGCTGAAGCGATCGATGTCGATCACGATCACGATCGCGGAGAATATCTGCAGATCGCGGGTGGCGCCGTTTAGGCGCTGGTCGAGCCGGTCCAGGAACAGGGTGCGGTTCGGAAGACCGCTGACGGCATCGTAATAGGCGAGATAATTGAGATGTTCCTCCTTCTTGAGATGATCCAGGGCGAATGAAATGTCGCCGGCCATCTCCTCCAGCAGTCTCATTTCCTCGTCGTCGAATACGTCCCGTTCCGGCGCGTAGAGAACGAGTACCGCCACTGGCTTTTCTTCCACGATGAGTGGGAAAAACGCGGCGGACTGATAGCCGCGCATTAACGCTTCGTCACGCCATCCCTCCATATGCTCGCCCGTGGCGACATCGTTGCAGATGACCGGCTTTCCCTGGGTCAGGGCGTCTGCGATCAGTGGACAGTACGCGGGAGAATCCTTTCCCGTCGTCACAATGACCTGCGGCAAATAGCCCTCGTCATGGCCCGCCTGGGCAACGGGGGTGATGTCCTGAGCGTCCGCATCCAGCACTCCTATCCAGGCGAATCTGAATCCGCCCTGATCCACCGCAATACGGCAGGTCGTCTCGAAGAGATCCTGCCCTTCCCGGACGCGCACAATAGTCGCGTTGATGCCGCTGAGCACGCTGTAGATGCGATTGAGGCGCGCGACATGCGCTTCCTGTTCTTTGCGGCGCTCAATCTCCGCGGTGAGCGCGGCGGTGCGCTGGTCAACCAGCCTTTCCAGGTGTTCGTGCAGTTTGGCCCGTTCCAGTGCCACGGCTACCTGGTTGCCGACACTGTGTAGCACCTCCAACTCCTTTTCATTAAACCTCCCTTCACCTGGTGCGGCCACATTGATGATGCCCAACATGCGGTCAGCGACCCGCAACGGGACACTGGCGTGATAACGCAACCCTTGGAGATCCCCGTTTCCCTTGCCGAGACGCTCGCACTCGAGGATGTTGACGGGACCGTCCAGTTCTGCGCTGAGCAGCTTGCGCCGGCACAGGCAACTGCCTTCGAGTGCGCCTGGCTCGCGCAGTGCCGGTGGCACATTACGAGTAGCTACGAGCCGGAAGCCTGAATGGCCCTCGTGCAGGTATATCCAGCCAGCCCGAACCCCAGGCAGTTCAACTGTTCGCTCCAGTGCCAACTCGGCCACCTCCTGTTCGCTGACCGCCCGATTGAGGATATCCGCCACCTGGTACAGCCCCTGGATGGTCTGATTCGAGTACTCCAGCTCCTTTTCCCGCTGCTTGAGCTCGTTGTTGACGAGGATGGCCTGCTCGTACATCGAAATCAGCAGGTCCAGGATCTGCTGCCGCTCGGCGGTGATGAAGTGCCGGTGGTTGCCGAGCCTGACTTCCATCCCCATCTGCACGGTCTGGTTCTTGCGCAGGTCGAAATTCATCAGCAGGTAGCCGATGCGCGACAGGAGGTAGGACTCCTCATAGGGCTTGCGGATGAAATTGTCCGCCCCGCACTCCAGCCCCCGGATCACGTCCTGTGGATCGGAGAGCGTAGTCGTCAGGATAACCGGGGTGTCACTCAACTCTGCGTCGGACTTGATGGCGTGACACAGTCCGTAACCATCCAGTTCCGGCATCAGAATATCGCTGATGAGCAGGGTCGGCTTGTGCTCGCGGGCTAATGCCAGTGCCTCCTTGCCGTTAGTGGTCACCATGACCGTGTAACCGTGCTCTTCAAGCAGAGCTTGCAGCCTGATCGCCTGGGTCGGACTGTCCTCGGCGATGAGGATTTCAATACTCTTGCCTGATCTCATGGATGACGTCCCATATTGCCTTCGTTGTTGGCCAAGCTTGCCAACAGCGCCGCGATTTTCCCCGGCGGAAGGACGAACATCGCCGCATCGAGCCGGATCGCCTCACCCGGCATGCCGTGCACGATGGAGCTATCCTTGTCCTGGACGAAGGTGACCGCGCCCTTATCCTTCAGCAGCCGCAACTCCTCGGCCCCGTCCCGCCCCATGCCGGTGAGCAGGCCGGCGACCGCATCGCGGCCATACACCTCGACGATTGAGCGAAACAGATAGGACACCGAGGGACGCAACCCATTTTCGGGTGGATCCTTAGTCAGAGCGACTTTGTCACCGTATTCCATCTTCATCTGGTATTCATCAGGCGCTATGTAGACGTGACCGGGAAGAATGTGCTCGCCGTGGGTGGCAACGTGGATAGGCAGTCCGGATGACTGCGCCAGCCAGTCGGCGAATCCGTGGATGAAACCGGACGCCATGTGTTGGACCAGCAATATCGGCGCTGGCAAATCTTTCGGCAACGCCGCCAGGAGGGTGCTCAGTGCCGGCGGGCCGCCGGTCGAGGCACCGATAGCCACCACTCTGATGTTAGCCAACTCGCGCGCGAGGGAAATCGCCGCGGGACGAGGCACTGCTGCTTCGCGCCGTGCCCGGGGCCAGCGTCGTACCACCTTGACCTCCGACATCAGCTTCACGGTCTGCACCAGTTCCCTGGCCGTGGCCTGATGGTCAGGGTGACCGACACCCGCCGGCCGGTTCAGCACGGCCAGCGCGCCTGCCTCCACGGCGAGGAATGTCGTATTCACCTCTTGGGGATCGCGACTCCCACTGACAATGACGATGGGCGTTGGGTCCGTTTCCATGATCCGGCGGGTGGCCTCCAGCCCGTTCAGCTTTGGCATGTGGATGTCCATTGTGATGACGTCGGGTCGCCATCGGCGCACGGCGTCGAGTGCCTGCTCACCGTCATTCACCGTCCCGACCACGCAGATACTAGGGTCCGCGCTGAGAACGTGAACGAGAAACTCCCGCACGACCGGTGAGTTCTCCACCACCAGGACTTTGATCAACGGCATTGCCTCGTTATGGGATTGTCCATCTGTGTCCGCTCTTGCTGGGACCCATCGCTTATGCCAACCGCCTCACGTATCGCGCACCCGGCAGCTGTCTAGACCTCGAGGCTCCATCTGCCGGCTCATATCAGCCGCTGGATGACCTCCAGCAGATTGCTCTGGTCGAAACTGCTCTTCACAATATAGGCGTTGGCCCCGACCTCGATCCCGCGTTCGCGGTCTTCACGCGAGTCCAGCGCCGTCACCAGCACGATGGGTAGTTCGGCCAGCTGCTTGTCCCCCCGCACCTTGGCCGTGAGACCAAAGCCGTTCATCCGTGGCATGTCCACGTCCGACACGATCAAATCGAAGCGGCCGGTCTTGAGGGTGGTGTAGGCATCGATGCCGTCCACCGCCGTCGTCACGCGGTAGCCAGCGGTTTCCAGGATGCTCTTGAGCAGTGTCCGTGAGGTGATGGAGTCCTCCACGACCAGGATGGATCGCTTCTGCGTTCCCGCGGGCTTCTCGCCGGAGACAGGCATATGCGGCGCCGACACCTGCCTCACCGCCGATTTCATCAGATCGGACACGTTCAGCACCGGAACCACCTGGCCTGTCCCCAGCACACTCGCGCCAGCGACGTTGCGCACGCGCGCGAGTTGGCGGCCAAACGCCTTGACCAGCACTTCCTGCTCCCCTAGAACTTCGTCGACCCGGAACGCGATGCGTGCCGGGCCGGAGCCCAGCACGACCACGCGTGCGTTGCCCGGCGGTTCCGCCGCAGTGTTGTGTGGCATTCCCAGAACGTCGCTGAGCCAGACCAGCGCCACCGCCTGTCCGTCGAGGGCAATCGTCTCGCGGTTCTGCACCGTCCGGATATTATCAGCGGCCACCCGTGCCACCCGCTCAACACTGAGCGAGGGGATGACGTGAAGGTGTTCACCAGCACGGGCGACGACACCCCGGAAGGTCGCGAGGGTCAGCGGCAATGTGATCCGAAAGCTCGTTCCGGCGTCACGGTGCGACTCCAGCGCGACCGTGCCGCCCAGCCGTTCAACCTTCTCCCAGACGATCGCCAACCCGAGCCCCCGTCCGGAAAGGTCGGTAATGATGGGGCTGGTGGTAATGCCGGACTGGAACACCAGCGACTGCGCCCGCTGTTCATCCAGCGTCTCCGCCTCCTCATCGGCAAGGAGGCCGAGCTTGCGGGCCGTGGCCTTCACCCGCGTGGTATCGATGCCGACACCATCGTCCGTCACCAGGATCTCGACCTTGCCGCTGTCCTGCTGTGAAATAGACAATGTGATCGTTCCGTGCCGCGGTCTGCCCTTGTGCGTGCGCATCGCCGGTTGCTCGATGCCATGGTCGATGGCGTTACGCAGCAGGTGTATGAGCGGGTCCCTCATTCCTTCCAGCAGCCGGCGGTCGATCTCGATCTCTCCGCCCTTGATCACAAGCTCGACTTCCTTCCCCTGATCGCGGGCAAGCTCGCGTGTGAATCGCGGGAAGATCTCAAGCAACGAGGAACACGGCAGCATGTGCATCTCCTTCACGTCGTGAAGGAGGGTGTCGGTTATCCCCACCAGGGTGCGCTGATCGTGCTCGGCCGATCGGCTGAGCCGTAACAACCGACCCTCGAGCGTTTTCATGAGCAGCGACTCGGCGTCCAGAGATTCAAGCAGCTTTGGGATTTCGTGCGCCCCCCTGGAGCTGCCATTAATCTTTCCACGCTCCAAAGACCGCTGCACCATGCGCAGCGCTGGCTGGATACGAACCCGTCCCTTCCTCCATTGGACAAGGGTGGCAGCAGTCTCGCGCAACTCCTGGGCCCGCTGCGCCGCTGCCAGCCGTGGCGACAGCAACTCCTCGACCTGCCGCATCACTGCATCGAGTTTCCCGGTCGACACCCGTACTGTCGCGGAGGTCAGGCCGGGCGCCACCGTCGGGGCGGGTACAGCGACGGTTGCAGCGGGCTCGGCTGGGGAAAGGGCGAGCGTATTGTCCGGCGCCGGAGGCTTGCGAATCGGGGTCTCATGCACGGCCAAGGTTCCGTTCAAGGCGTCGTCGAGCCGCCGAGTCAGCGTTGTGATCAGCGGCTGGCGGGGACCGGACGCATCGGTGTCCGAGGCCAGCAGCGCGGTCAGAGCGTCGATTGTCTGATACAGAAGGTCAAACAACGGTGGCGAGAGCGCGATCCGGTTGCCCTTCAACCCCGCAAACACGCTTTCCAGCGACTGGCAGACCGACTCGATCGCGGTGAGGTTCACGGCCCGGGCGGCACCCTTCAGGCTGTGCGCCTCCCGAAAAATCTTCTCGACAATGTCCGTCTGCTGTCCGCCCACCGGTCCTTTCTCCAAGGCGAGCAGCGCCGATGACATCGCTTTGAGATGGTCGTCCGCTTCGACCCGGAAGGTCGCGAGGAGTTTTTTCAGCAGCTCATCGTTCTTCTTGGCCATGGTTGTCCTCTGCGCTCACGAACTCGTGGATCGCCCCAGCGCGTCCCTGTTCACTGCGCAACCGCGCCCCCGCGGTCATGCCGCCCTGCTGCCGATGAGGGATCTCAGTTTCTGCCCCAGCTCGTGTAGGTTCTGGGCGGCGACTTCCGCTTGCTTGGTTCCGGAGACGTTCTGCATGCTCGCCTGCTTGATGTTCTCCATCGCCAGCGCCACCTGATCCATCCCCACCATCTGCTGCTGGCTCGACGCCGCGATCTGGGTAGCCGCCTGCGCCGCCTCCGCC
>Ga0187893_10013243_pt1 | contig 11525 bp, 6 predicted proteins | sample MA1701074metaG_FD_139574 | JGI IMG/M metagenome (GOLD analysis project Ga0187893, IMG submission 139574) | White microbial mat communities from a basaltic lava cave in the Kipuka Kanohina Cave System on the Island of Hawaii, USA - MA170107-4 metaG ...
CGCTCTTCTCGATCTTGGCGGCCATGACGACCTGGCCGGGCTGAACGGCATCCGTGGCCTTGGCGATCGATGGGCCGACGACCTTGCCGTCCCTGGCCAGTCGCGCCCAGCGCAGCTCGGCCAACGGAATCGTGCCCTCGGTTCCGTCGGCGAAACCGATCTTCGCTTCGCCGACAGCGGCATCCAGGATCACCGCCAAGCGCCAGTCGTACAGGCCTTCGGGCACCGGCACCATCGCCAGCCGCTTCGGCCAGTCCGCGCCCGGATCGATCTCGGCGAGCGGCCCGCGCCAGCCGTGGCGCAGGTCGTAGCGGACGAGGCCGGCCCGCAGCACGCGATCGGCCATCTCCTGCAGCTTCGGATCGAGCGTCGAGCGGACATAGAAGCCGCCGGTGTTGACATCGCCCTTGTCGCGACGGAGCTCGATCAGTTCGCGGCGCACCTCCTCGGCAAAGTAGTCCGCCGTCACGGCCTCGCTGGTATCGCGCTTCCGCGGCAGCAGGGGCTCGGCGCGCGCCGCGTCCGCCTGTTCCTGGGTGATAACCCCGTCCTCGACCATGCGGCCGATGACCCAGTCGCGCCGCTCCTTGGCCTTTTCCGGGCGCTGCACCAGATGATAGTCGCTGGGCGCCTTGGGCAGTCCGGCCAGGTAGGCCGACTCGCCGACGGTCAGCTCGTCCAGCCGCTTGTTGAAATAGGCGAGCGACGCGGCGACGACCCCGTAGGATCCTTGGCCCAGATAGATCTGGTTCAGATAGAGCTCGAGGATGCGGTCCTTGGAATAGGCCTGCTCCATGCGGAAGGCCAGAATCAGTTCCTTCAGCTTGCGCTCATAGCTGACTTCCCCGGTGAAGAAGAAGTTCTTTGCCACCTGCTGCGTGATCGTCGAGGCGCCGACCGGGCGCCGGCCGCTGCCGTAGTTCCTGATGTTGGTGACGAGCGCACCGACGATGCCGGGAATGTCGATGCCCGGATGGGTGCGGAAGGTCTTGTCTTCGGCCGACAGGAACGCGTCGATCACCGGCTTCGGAATGGCGTTGATCGGCACGAAGACCCGCTTCTCGACCGCATATTCCGCCAGCAGCCGTCCGTCGGCCGCCAGCACGCGCGTCACGATCGGCGGGTCATAGTCCTTCAGCTGACCATAGTCCGGCAGCTCGGCGCTGAACTTGTTCAGGATGATCAGCAGCGCGACGATTCCGAAGAGGCCGAGATTGGCGAGCAGGCCGAGGAGAGCGGAAATGACTTTCATGGCCGATGAGACAGACTCGACGCCGATACCGGTCGCGCGATTATACCCGTATCTTTGTGGCGGAACAGCGTCACGACGACGCCGGAACTCGGGCGTTTCCGGCCGTCCGGATCAGCGGAAGCTCTGCTGCCACTCGAAATAGCGGTCGATGGCCTCGCGGATGGCATTCCCGAGCACGCGCCGATGGCGCTTCGAGCCAAGGGCGGCCTCGTCTTTCTCGTTCGAGAGGTAGCCGAGCTCGAGGAGCACCGAAGGGACGTCCGGCGCCTTCAGCACGACGAAGCCGGCAAACCGGTGCGAATTGCGCAGGACCTGCGTGTGATCGGCCAGCTCCTCGCTGAGCATGCTGGCGAAGCGTGCCGACAGGTTCTTGGTTTCCCGCTGGGCCAGGTCGATGAGGATGCTGGTGACCATGACGCTCTGGCTCGAGAGGTCGACGCCGGTGATCAGGTCTTCCTTGTTCTCGCGCGCCGCCAGCTTCGCCGCCTCTGCGTCGGAGGCATTTTCCGATAGCGTGTAGACCGAGGCACCCCGCAAGCTGGTTTCTTCGATGTGGTCGGCGTGCAGGGAGATGAAGAGATCGGCCGCGGCCGTGCGGGCCACGTCCATGCGCTGGCGCAACGCCAACAGCTTGTCCTCCTCCCGCGTCAGGATGACCCGGTAACGGCCGCTCATTTCCAGCAGCCGCTTCAGTTCCTTGGCCATCTGCAGCGTAATGTCCTTCTCCATGGCGCCGTTGACGCCGACCGCACCGGGGTCCTTGCCGCCGTGACCGGCGTCGAGCACGATCACTGGAACATGACCGTCGCGGCCGGCCGCCGGCTTCTTCGGCAGGAGCACGACCGGCACCTCCAGCGTGGCGAGCTGCGTGTGCGCGACATCCTCGCCTTCGACGTCGCCGTCGACGTCCTGCAGGTCAGGCTTTGGCGGCGGGATGGGCAAGCCGCTGTCCGTGGTTGCGGTTGCCGCCGTGCCTTGGTCGGCAGCCGCCGCGGTCGTGTCCGGGACGACGACGGCCGCGGCCGATGCCGCGGCCAGTTGAACCGGCGGCGTCGACGGCTCGGCCGGCTTTGCGTCCGGCTCGACGGCCAGCGCCTTGCTGATCGCGGCGGCGACCAGATCCGGGACGCCGGGCTGCAAGTCGACGAAAATGCGCGCCGGCGCATCGCCGGAAGCGATCAGCGACTGGGATCGGGCGACATGCGCGGGCTTGCTGAGTTCGAGGATCATCCGCGTGCCGCCGGTATCCGGTTCCAGCCGCGCGGTCTCGAGCAAGCCGCGTCCGGCCGGTATCGCGCCGGCAAGGCGCGTGCCGGCGCCCTCGATCACGATGACGATGCGCTCCGCGTCGGTCTGCGGCTCGATCCGATACTTGGCGGACTCGCTCAGGTCGAGCACGACGCGCGTGTGGTCGTCGTATACGCCCAGGCGGACATTGATCACGTCGGTGCCGGCCGCCGCCCCGGCAGGGGCCGCCAGTGCCAGACACGCCGCCAGAACCCAACGTAAAACCAGTGGCTTGGGGAGACTCTTCTGCATCGTTGCTACATATATATCTGACAACACATTGTTGTCTATAGAGAATTTATGGAGAATTCGATCGATTCGGCCGCCGCGCTCCAGTTTCGCAAAGCCATTGTGGAAGCCACCTGCTATGGTTACATTCGGTTCGTTGGCCGACTATGTGTCACAAAACAGGACAAATCCGGCGCTCCGGAGCCGCGTGAGGGCGATGAACAGCCACCGGCGAGACACTGGCAGCGTAGAGCCGAAGGTTCTGATACACCGTAGCGGCGAACTGGTTACGCAGTCGTTAACCCTAAATGGCGGATGCGCCCCTGGCACGTTCGCCTCCGGCGACAGATGGCATTGCCGCAGTTCGCCATTCGACAGGTCGAGATGACTCAGACCCGGATATTGCACAACCGTTTCGCGCCGCCGCCCGTCGGGACCGATGGGTGCGCCGGACGCGTATTGGAGATTTCAAGTAATGACAAAACGCATGCTCATCGAAGCCACCCACCCGGAGGAAACGCGGGTCGTCGTGGTGGACGGAAAGCGACTCGAGGAGTTCGACTACGAGAGCGCGAATAAGCGTCAGCTCAAAGGGAACATATACCTCGCCAAGGTCACCCGCGTAGAACCCTCGCTGCAGGCGGCCTTCGTCGACTACGGCGGCAATCGCCACGGCTTCCTCGCCTTCAGCGAAATCCATCCCGACTACTATCGCATTCCCGTCGCCGATCGGGAGGCCCTGCTGGCCGAGCATGCGGCGATGGCGGCCGAGGATGCCGCCTCGGACGCCGAGGAGGATCTGGCGGTCAACACGCGCGCCGATCTTGCCGCCGGCCCGGTCGAGATCCCGGAGACGACCGGCGGCGCCGTCGAGTCCAACGATCCCGGCGAGGAGAGCGCGACGAACGGCGGCGACTCCGGCGAAGCCATGCCGCTTCGAATGACGTCGGAAAGGCTCTTCGGCCCGGAGATCGAGCCGGAGCCCCCGGCTGAAAGCGAGGCATCCGCCGAGAGCGGCGCCGATGTCGGGGACGCCGCACAAGCCGACACACCCGCGGCGACCGGCGAGTCCAATGGCAGCGAAACGGCGTCCGTCGGTCCGGAGAACGCCGAACCGCGCGCTCCGGCCGCGTCGCTCGAAACCGTCGGCGGCGACGAGGCCGAGGACGTGCGTCGCCGGCGCTCGCGGCCGCTGCGCCGGTACAAGATCCAGGAGGTCATCAAACGCCGGCAGATCATGCTGGTCCAGGTGACGAAGGAGGAGCGCGGCAACAAGGGCGCCGCGCTGACCACCTATCTCTCGCTCGCCGGCCGCTATTGCGTGCTGATGCCGAACACCGGCCGCGGCGGCGGCATCTCCCGCAAGATCACCAACGCGACCGATCGCAAGCGGCTGAAATCGATCCTCGAGGAGTTCGAGATCGCCGACGGCATGGCGGTGATCGTCCGCACCGCCGGCAGCGAGCGCAACAAGACCGAGCTGCGGCGCGACTACGAATACCTGTTGCGTCTGTGGGACGAGATTCGCCAGCTCACGCTGCAGTCGACGGCGCCGACCCTGATCTACGAGGAAGCGAGCCTGATCAAGCGCGCCATCCGCGATCTCTACGCGCGCGACATCGAGGAGGTGCTGGTCGAAGGTGACGACGCCTACAAGTCGGCCAAGAACTTCATGCGCACCTTGATGCCGAGCCATGCCAAGCGCGTGCAGCTCTACAAGGACGACGCGAGCCACCTGTTCCACCGGTTCCAGGTCGAAAGCCAGCTCGATGCGATCCACAATCCTGTCGTCGGCCTGCGTTCCGGCGGCTACATCGTCATCAACAGCACCGAGGCCCTGGTCGCCATCGACGTCAACTCCGGCCGCGCCACGCGCGAGCGCAACATCGAGGAGACGGCGCTGCGCACCAACCAGGAGGCCGCCGACGAGATTGCCCGCCAGCTCCGCCTGCGCGACCTCGCCGGCCTCATCGTCATCGACTTCATCGACATGGAGGAGAACCGCAACAACGCGGCGGTCGAGCGGCGCCTGAAGGAAGCCATGCGGCACGATCGCGCCCGCATCCAGGTCGGCCGGATCAGTCCGTTCGGGCTGCTCGAGTTGTCGCGCCAGCGCCTGCGGCCGAGCCTGATCGAAGCCAGCACGGAGGTCTGCCGTTACTGCCGCGGCACCGGCCATCTCCGCTCGACCGAATCCACGGCATTGCACGTCCTTCGCGGCATCGAGGAGGAGGGCATCCGCAATCGCAGCACGGCCCTCAACATCGCCGTGCCCACGGCCGTCGCTCTCTACATCCTCAACAACAAGCGCGCGGCACTGGCCGAACTCGAGCAGCGGCACATCCTGCGCCTGACGCTCACCGGTGACGACACGCTGATTCCGCCCGACTACCGCATGGAGCGCAGCAAGACGCCTGTCGTCGCGGCGGAGGTGCGTGCTCCGGTCAGCCAGCCCGACGCGTTCGTCGAGGACGACGAGGTTGCCGAAGAGGAGGATGAGACTTCCGCCCCGGAGGCACAGGTGCAGGAGGCCGATGGCGGCCGTCGCCGGTCGCGGCGACGCCGGCGCCGGCGCGACGAAGGCCGGCCGATGCCGTCAGGCGAAGCGCCGCCTCGTTTCGCGGAGCCGGAGTCCAGCGGCAATGGCGAGAGCGTCGAGTTCGAAGATCAACGTGCCGACGGCGACGACGCGCAACCGGCCGACGATGCCGTCGGCGCGGTGCCGTCCGCGGCCGAGACGCAAGGCCAGGATGGCGACATGTCGCGCCGGCGCCGACGCCGCGGCCGTCGCGGCGGGCGCCGCCGGAGACGTGGCGGCGAACGGCCCGCCGCCAACCTCGGCGGCGATGAGGCGCGCGATGGAGCGGCCGAGCCGGTCGAGCTGGACGAGTATACCGGCGGACCGCTCACGGACTGGTCGGAGGAAACCGATGAGAACGACGCTGCGGTGGCGCATGCGCCGGCCACTGCCGAGTCTTCCATCGGCGAAGACCGGGAAGTGCGCTCATCGGCAGAGGCAGAGCCGCAGGAGAATGGCCACCACGATGTCCGCCCGGACCTGGACGAAGATCGGCCTTCGAGCACGGTGGCAGAGCCCGCCCTGAGGGTTGCTGACGAGGCCGCACCCGCAGCCGACGCCAATGGCAATGGCAATGGCAATGGAGCATCGCCTGCGCCCACGGAGCCGGAGCCGGCGCAGCCGGCGGGCCCGCCGCGACGCGGCTGGTGGAAGCGCCTGATCGAATAATCCCTCCAGCGTAGGGGCGAGCGGCGCTCGCCCCTGTCGCCTCAGCCGCGATCGTCGGAGCGTGAGTGGAGACGGGCGAGCGACGCTCGCCCCTTAACGCTCGGCCCGAGAGCTACCGCTGCCAGGCGATCAGTCGGTCCGCCGCCGCGGCGATGTCGGCCACCGACCCGGCAAAGGAAAAACGCACGAAATGGTGCCCGCGGTCGGTGTCGAAGTCGACGCCTGGCGTTGCGGCGACGCCGGTCTCGGCGAGCATCCGCCGGCAGAATTCCTCGCTGTCGTTGGTCAGCCGCGACACGTCTGCGTAGATGTAGAACGCGCCGTCGGCCGGGGCCAGGCGATCGAAGCCGGCCCGCGGCAACTGGCGCAGCAACAGCGCCCGGTTCTCCGCGTAGCGGCGGACATTGGCCTCGAGTTCGTCCCGGCAATCGAAGACGGCGGAGGCGGCGATCTGCGGCAGCGTCGGCGGCGAGATGAACAGGTTCTGCGCAAGGCATTCGATCGGGCGCAGCAGGTCGCTCGGCGGGATCATCCAGCCCAACCGCCATCCCGTCATCGAGAAGTATTTCGAGAAGCTGTTGATGACGATCGCATCGTCGCCGAGCGCGAGCGCCGTCGTCGGCGTCATGCCGTAGGTGATGCCGTGATAAATCTCGTCCGACACGAGCCGGATCCCCTTGGCGCGGCAATGCTCGTACAGGCGGCGCAACGAGTCGGCGTCGATCATCGTGCCGGAGGGGTTGGACGGGCTGGCGATGATCAGCCCGTGCACCGGACCGTCGATCCGGTCGAGCAGCTCCGGCGTCGGCTGAAAGCGCGTCTCCGGTTCCGTCAACAGATTGACCGGCGAGATGCCGAGTGCGGCGAGGATGTTGCGATAGGCGGGATATCCGGGCGCCGCCAGAGCGACGCGATCCCCCGCGTCGAAGGCAGCCAGGAAGCCCAGGAGAAATGCGCCCGAGGATCCGGTGGTGATCACCACGCGCGCCGGATCGATGCTGACGCCGTACATGTCCCGGTAGTGCCGGGCGATGCGCTGCCGCAGCGGCGGAATGCCGAGCGCCTCGGTGTAGCCGAGCTGCTCGCTGCCGAGGGCGCGCTGGGCGGCCTCGATCACGCCGCGCGGCGCGCTCGTCCCGGGCTGGCCGACCTCCAGGTGCAGGACATCTTCGCCGCGCGCACCGCGTTCGTTGGCGTCGCGCAGCACCTCCATGGCGATGAATGGCGGCACCGCGGCGCGGCGCGCGATCTTCAGCGCCATGGGGCTAGTCCGCCTGGATGACCGCGAGTCCGCTGCCGCGTGGATCGCTGCGCGCCTGGCAGCTGTCGGGGTCGTCCGGCAGCCCGTCGCTGCACCAGATCGCGTTGACCCGGCCGAGACCTTCCGACGGCTGCACCGCGTGGCCGCGCTGCGACAGCGCGGAAACGACCGACTCGCTCGTGCCGTCCTCGTACGCGACCGTGTCCGACGCCGCCGAGTAGTAGACGCGCTTCGCTTCGATGGCGGAGTCGAGCGAGTCGCCGCGGGCGACGGTATCCACCAGCACGGTGGCCAGCGCCGTCGTGCCGGGAACGCCGGGCGATGCGGCGCCGATGAAATCGACGGTGCCTGCCTCGGGGCTGATCGCGATCACCGGTCCGACCGCAAAGCCGCCGGAGCTGCTCGGCGGCGCGGCCAGGAACACTCCGGTCCCCGGGATGATGCGGCCGCTGCCGAACGGCCGGTTCAGCGTCACGTCGCAGGCAACCGCGAGCCCGTCGCCATCGACGACCACGAACCCGGTCGCGCCCGGATCGGCATCGTCGCCGAGCGCCGGACCGATCGTGGAGATCGGCGTGGCCGAAGCCGGATCATAGGTCTCCATCAGCGATTGCAGGCGACTTGGGGACAGGCGGGCAATCGCTTCTCCGTCGGTGCGCCGTGCCGTCTCGACCTGGGCCCGCTTCGAAGCTTCCACCAGGAGATGCGCGCGATCGGTGCCGGCGCCGGCCTCGCCGCGCCCCTGGAGGATGACCGTGAGCTGGGCCCCCAGCAGGCCGCCATCCGCCGGCGGCGAGGCGAAGTAGCCGGCGCGCGCGCCGACCCCGACCGTCAGGGCGTCGCGCTTCTGCGGCCGAACCGCGCGCAAGGTTTCCGCGGACAGCGGCACGCCGGCGTCCTGCGCCGCCTGCACCAGACGGATCGCGAGGTTGCCGGTGTAGAGCGCGCCGGCGCCTTCGCGCCGTATCTGACTGATGGTGCCGACGAGATCGAGCTGCCGCAACCCGTCGCCTTCGCCGACGAGACCGCCATCGGCGTTCGCGAACACGCGGTTCGCCTCGGCATCTCCGAGCAGGGCATATCCGTGGCTCGCCAGCTCGCGCGCGAGCGCGCGGCTGACCGATGTGCCGCGCGCCAGGTCCTCCACCGGCGCCAGCAGTTGGGTCCATCTGATGCGGCCATGCTCGGCGTGCAGCAGCGCCATGCCGCGGACATTTCCGGGTACGCCGATGGAGCCGTCGTCCGAGGCGCGCGGAAGAAAATCCAGGACGTACGGACGCTCGGTGTCCGGGTCGTAGACGAGGCACACGCCGCCGCCGCCGACTCCCGCCGACGACGGCAGCGTGACGGCAAGCGTGAAGTAGAGCGCAACGGCGGCGTCGGCGGCGCTGCCGCCCGCGGCCAGCGCATCGCGCGCCGCCAGAACGGCGCGCGGCTCATCGGCGACGACGGCGCCGGCGAAGCCTTCGGCACTGCCGATCTCGCCCGACACCTGCTGCTTGCCGGTTTCGCAGCCGGTGGCGGCCAGACCCAGCACGCCCGCACAAAGCCATTGACACGACCGTCGCCGGAACCCAGCTTTGTTGTTCAGCCCTGGGAATTCGAATTTGATCAAACGCTTTTTCTCCCTCGTCTTCGCGTCGCTCTTTGCCGTGTCGTGGGCGCTTCCGGCCAGGGCCGTCACGTTCATTCGCGATGCCGAAACCGAAACTATCATCGCCGGTTATGCCACGCCACTGTTCACGGCCGCCCGGCTTCCTGACCCGTCGGCCGTGCACGTCTATCTGATCCACGACAAGTCGATCAACGCGTTTGTTGCCGGCGGCATGAATCTATTCATCTACACCGGACTGCTGATGAAGACCGAGCGTCCGAACCAGCTGATCGGCGTGATGGCGCACGAAACCGGCCACATCGCCGGCGGCCATCTGGCGCGCCTGCCCGAAGCGCTGCGTGCAGCCACGATCGAAGCCATCGTTGCCTGCGTCCTCGGCTTGGGCGGCGCCGTCGCCAGCGGCGAGGCCGCGGCCGCAGCCGCCTGCCAGATCGGCCAGCACGTTGGTCTGACGACGCTGCTGAGCTTCACCCGCACGCAAGAGTCGGCCGCCGACCAGGGCGGTCTATCCTATCTCGACATCACCGGACAGTCGGCGCGCGGCACGATGGAATTCCTGAAGATCCTGAGCCAGCAGGAAGCGCTGCTCTCGGGGAACCAGGATCCCTACATGCGCACCCATCCGCTGACGCAGGACCGCATCGACGCCGTCGCCGCTCACATTCAGCTTTCGCGCTTCAGCGACGTGCCGGACAAGCCGGAGGACATCGCCGGGTTCAAGCGCATCCAAGCCAAGCTGCGCGGCTACACCGAGCCGCTGGCGCGCGTGCTGCAGCGCTACCCGGAGTCCGACAACAGCCTGGAATCGCGCTATGCCCGTGCCATCGCCTATTTCTATCCGGCGGGCCAGATCAATCTGAAGAAGTCGATGCCGCTGGTCGACAGCCTCATCGCCGACTATCCCGATGATCCCTACTTCCAGGAACTGAAGGGCGAGATCCTGCTGAAGGGGGCGACCCGTCCGTGGGACGCCATCCCCTTCTATGAAGCGGCCGTCCGCGGCGCGCCGCACTCCCCGCTCCTGCGCCTGGAGCTGGCGATGGCGCGGATCGCCACCGAAGACCCCGGAATGGTGCAGCAGGCGATTCCCGAGCTCGAAGAGGTCGTCCGCCAGGAGCCGAAGAACCGGGACGCCTGGCATCAGCTCAGCATCGCCTATGGCCGCAGCGGCCAGGTCTGCATGGCCGCGCTGGCGCTCGCCGAGAAGCATGCTGCTGCCAGTGCCCCCGGCGCGAGGAAGCAGGCCAAGGATCAGGCCCAGCGGGCGATGCAGTGTCTGCCCGAGGGCTCGCCCGGCTGGCTTCGGGCCCAGGACATCTACAACCAGATGGACCGCGACGAAGACGAGTGAGCCGGCGCTGTCCGGCGCCGCTGACATTCTCGTGAAGAGTAGGGAACAGCGATTGTGGCGTCCTGCCGGATCGGCAATAATGGGGCTGCCATCGCTTCGAACAGGATGAAGCACATGAGCGGAAGCCGTCTTCTGCCAATTGCCGGCGCGCTGCTCGTCGCCACGGCCGCGCTCGCCGCGCCGGCATCGGCCCAGGAAAACGAGACGCTGACCGACAAGGGCAAGCTCGAGCAGACCATTCGCGACTATCTGCTCGCACATCCCGAGGTCATCGTCGAAGCGTTGGAGAAGTATCAGGCGGAACAGGAGAAAGCCGCGGCGGAGAAGCAGGCCCAGGCCATCGTCGAGCGGCGCGACGAACTGACCCGGGCGCCCGATGCGCCCGTCCTCGGCAATCCCGACGGCAACGTGACCGTCGTCGAGTTTTTCGACTATCGCTGTCCCTACTGCAAGACAGTGGCCCACACCTTCATCGATCTCTTCGAGAAGGACGGCAACGTCCGGTTCGTCATGAAGGAATTCCCCATCCTGGGTGAGGACTCCGTGTTCGCGGCCAAGGCGGCGCTGGCGGCGCACATGCAAGGCAAGTACCGCGAGTTCCACATCGCGCTAATGGACTTCAAGGGCAAGGTGACGGGCGCCGACGTGCGCCGGCTGGCCGCCGACGTCGGTATCGACGTGGCTCGCCTTGAAAAGGACATGCAGAGCCCGGCGATCATCGACTCGATCAACCGCAACCTGTCGCTCGGCGAGGCGATCGGCGTCAGGGGCACGCCGGCCTTCGTGATCGGCGACCAGATGATTCCCGGCGCCATCAGTGCGGAAGACATGCAGAAGCGGATCGCGGCCGCCCGCAACACGCAGGGCTGACTCTCCAGGGCAGTGGGTCGGCGGCCGCCCTCGCGCGCCGACCCTCCGCCACCCGCCCCAACGCTACTTGACGATATAGCTGCGGTGGATCCACGCGTCCGCGGCGCTCGACTGCGTCTCGAAGGCCGCAACCTTGTCGCTGTCGCGGCTGACCAGCGTCACCCCCGCCGGCAGCTCCTCGCGCGTCGGTTGCAGCGCGTCGGTCTCGGTCAGGAATGCCGCGGCGTCATCGGCCGTCGCAGTCTTGCCCGTGGCCTCGGCCAGCCGTTCGGCAACCGCCTCCGTAGCGCTCGCCTCCAGCAGCCGCGGCCACTGCTTCAGGAACAACGCCGGCGAGGCATAGACGTCGCCGCCGCTGATCGCGCCGTTGACGGCATAGAGGTAACCAACCGCGTCCGGATGCTCCTCCAGGAG
>Ga0187893_10013244_pt1 | contig 11524 bp, 9 predicted proteins | sample MA1701074metaG_FD_139574 | JGI IMG/M metagenome (GOLD analysis project Ga0187893, IMG submission 139574) | White microbial mat communities from a basaltic lava cave in the Kipuka Kanohina Cave System on the Island of Hawaii, USA - MA170107-4 metaG ...
GGCGGTGAAGTACATGACGCCCGTGGTCGTGCTGAGCGACGGCTACATCGCGAACAGCTCGGAGCCGTGGCTGATCCCCGACGTGAAGACGCTGCCGCGCATGAAGGTGGAGCACCGCACGAACCCGGAGGGCTTCTTCCCGTACCTGCGCGACGAGGAGACGCTCGCGCGGCCGTGGGCGATCCCGGGCACGCCCGGCCTCGAGCACCGCATCGGCGGCCTCGAGAAGGAAGAGAAGACGGGCAACGTCTCCTACACGCCGCAGAACCACGGCCGCATGGGCTACCTGCGCGCGGAGAAGATCCGCCGCATCGCAAACGAGCTGCCGCCGGTCGAAGTGAACGGCGCCGATCGCGGCGAGCTGCTCGTGGTCGGCTGGGGCGGCACGTTCGGTGCGATCACGTCGGCGGTGGACGATGCGCGCGAAGCCGGCCAGGACGTGTCGAGCCTCCACATCCGGCACCTGCACCCGTTCCCGCCGAACCTCGGCGACGTGCTGAAGCGCTTCCGCAAGGTGTTGGTCGCCGAGCTCAACGGCGGCCAGCTCTGGCGGTTGTTACGGGCGGAATATCTCGTGCCCGCGGAGAGCCTCGCGAAGGTCGTCGGCCAGCCGTTCAAGGTCGGCGAGATCCGCGCGCGCATCACCCAAATGCTCGGAGGAAAGGCCTAATGGCCGCCGCCACCACTCCGCTGACCCGCAAGGATTTCGTCTCGGACCAGGACGTGCGCTGGTGCCCGGGCTGCGGGGACTACTCGATCCTCGCGAACGTGCAGAAAGTGATGCCGGAGCTCGGCGTCCCGCGCGAGAACGTCGTGTTCGTGTCGGGCATCGGCTGCTCGAGCCGCTTCCCGTACTACATGAACACGTACGGCTTCCACACGATCCACGGCCGCGCGCCCGCGTTCGCGACCGGCATCAAGGCCGCGCGCCCCGAGCTGTCCGTCTGGGTCGTCACGGGCGACGGCGACGGCCTCTCGATCGGCGGCAATCATCTGCTGCACGTGATCCGGCGCAACGTGAACCTGCAGATCCTGCTGTTCAACAACCGGATCTACGGCCTGACGAAGGGCCAGTACTCGCCGACCTCGCGCCTCGGCTCGAAGTCGAAATCGACGCCGGCCGGCACGATCGATCATCCGGTCGACCCGATCTCGTTCGCACTCGGCGCGGGCGCGACCTTCGTCGCGCGCACGGTCGACGTCGACGCCGCACACTCGCAGGAGATGCTGCAGCGCGCACACGAGCACAAAGGCACCGCGTTCGTCGAGATCCTGCAGAACTGCCCCGTCTACAACGACAACGAATGGCTCGAGATCGAAGACCGCAAGACGCGCGCCGAGGCGGCGCTCGTGCTCGAGCACGGCAAGCCGCTGGTCTGGGGCACGAAAGGCGCGAAGCGCGGGATCAAGATCACGGACGGCGTGCCGTCGATCGTCGAGCTCGCCGAAGGAGACGACCCGGTCGCGAAGGGCGTCGCAGTGCACAACGAGAAGCACGCGAGCGCGGCCTACGCGTTCGCGCTCGCGTCGCTCGCGCGGCCCGAGTTCCCGATGCCGCTCGGCGTGATGCGCGCGGTCGAGAAGACCACCTACGAGGACATGCTCGACGCGCAGGTCACGAGCGCGCTGAACAAGTCGGGCCCGGGCGACCTGCAGAAGCTGCTGATGAGCGCGGACACCTGGACGGTGGGCGGCTGAGGCTCACGCCTCCGCGCGAGCTCGCCGTAACAACCGAGCGTGCCAGAGCAGCAGCAGCGGCATCCCGCCGAGCTCGATGCTCAGGATCGCCAGCGCGATCGCGCCCGGGTGTCCGTCGACCAGCCAGCCCGTGAGCCGCGCGCAGCCGGCGAGGAACGCGCAGCCGAGGATGATGCGCAGCGCACCCGCGCGGCGCGCAGGCGCGGCCAGCGACCAGAGCGCGAGCGGCGCCCACGAGAAGAACGCGGCGCAGATCGCGCGGAAGTTGTTTCGCAGGACCGGCGCGAGCACGGCCTCCTGCTCGCTGCCGAACAGGCGCGCCATCCCCTCGATCCCGCCGAACGCACCCGCCAGGCCGGCGATCGCGGGGATCGACAGCAAGACGCAGACGACCGCTCGAAACGCAACCATCTCGACGTCCCGCGGCCGGCTCAGATCGCCCAATCGAGCTCCGCGCCGAGCGCCGCCAGGCGCTGGCGATTCACGACCATGCGCGTGTTCAGCTTCGCGACGCGCCGGCTCGCGCTGCGCGTGAACAGCGCCGGCACGAGCGCGTGCACGAAGCAGGCGCCCGCCGCCGCCGCGAGCAGCGCCGCGAAGCCGAGCGCGGCGACGAGATGCTCCGCGTAGCTCTCGCCGACGCTGCGCGGGTGCGCGAGGAACAGCTCGTCGACGAACGCCTGTGCGGGCGAGGCCGCGCGCATCACGCGAGCACCTCGTCGCTGCCGTCGTAGCGGTAGGGCGCCATCAAATCGGTGTTCAGGTAGCGCTCGCCGAAGCTCGGGATGATCGCGACGACGAGCTTGTCCCGCTGAAGCGGCTCGCTCGCGTAGCGCAGCGCGGCGACCACGTTCGCGCCCGACGAGATCCCGCAGAAGATGCCCTCCTCGCGCGCCAGCCGGCGCGCCATCTCGAACGCCTCGTCGTTCTTCACCTGCATCACGCGGTCGACGAGCTTCAGATCGAGCACGTCCGGCTTGAAGCCGGCGCCGATGCCCTGGATCTTGTGCTTTCCCGGCGCGCCGCCGGAGAGCACCGGGCTGTCGGTCGGCTCGACCGCGATCGCCTGGAAGCTCGGCCGGCGCGCCTTCATCACCTGCGCGACGCCGGTGATCGTCCCGCCGGTGCCGACGCCCGCGACGATCGCGTCCGCCATGCCGTCGGTGTCGGCCCAGATCTCCTCAGCGGTCGTCTTGCGGTGGATCTCGGGGTTCGCCGGGTTCATGAACTGCTGCGGCATGAAGCTGTTGGGGATCCGCGCAGCGAGCTCGTTCGCCGCGTCGATCGCGCCGCGCATGCCCTTGCCGGCGTCGGTCAGCACGAGCTTGGCGCCGAACGCGCGCAGCGTGATGCGGCGCTCGACGCTCATGCTCTCCGGCATCGTCAGCACGCACGCGTAACCGCGCACCGCGCAGACGAACGCGAGCGCGATGCCGGTGTTGCCGCTGGTCGGCTCGACGATCGTCGTCTTGCCGCGCACGATCTGCCCCGCGCGCTCGGCGGCGTCGATCATCGCGAAGCCGATGCGGTCCTTGACGCTGTCGGCCGGGTTCTGGCTCTCGAGCTTCGCGACGATCTGCGCGCGCACGCCGCTCGTGACTCTGTTGAGGCGCACGAGCGGAGTCCGCCCGATCAGATCAGTGACGTCGTTGGCGATGCGCATGGCCGTGTTCTCCTGGGCGCGTGGACGATCAGGTCGCGGGCGGTTCAGCTCGGGCCGGGGGTCGCGGGCGGAGGATCGCTGGGCGGCGGCGGCGGCGGGTCGTAGACGGGGACGCCGAGATCCTCGTCTTGATTTTTCTGCTCTTGCTGTCTCTGCGCGGCCGCCACGCAGGACACGCCCTCTTGGACCAAGCACGCGCAGCCGCTGCTGGCGAGCAGCACCGCGACGGCGCACGCGAGCACCAGAATCCTCTTCTCGAATCGAGCGGTCATTCGCCTTCTCCTGGGTCGAGTTGTTAGAAGTGGTACGAGAGAGTGCTGGTCACGAGGTGGCGCTTCGTGCGGAAGCGCGCCTCGTCGGCGCCCATGCGCAGGTAGGCGTACGACGTCTCTACGACGAGCTGCGGGCTGAGCGGAACCAGCAGCGCGGTTCGATAGAGCTGGATGCGCGCCTCGCGCCGAGGCGACAGCGCGACGCGCTCGTAGTCCACGTCCGTGTAGCTCGCGAGCAGATCGAGCCAGAGCGGCAGGCGCAGCGGCAGCCGCGTGCGCGCTCGCGCCGAGACGCCGTGGCCGTCGAAATCGAACTCGTTCTGCTCGGCGAGATTGCGCAGGAACTCGTAGCCGAAGCTCACCTCGTTGCGGGCGTCCTCGGCCAGCCAGCGCAGCTCCACGCCGGTGCGATGGTGCTCGGCATCTCGCCGCGCGTTGAACGCGTGAAGCCCGCTCGCGTCGAACTCCTTGAGGTCGACGCCGTAGTGGAACGCCGCGTCGATGCGATCGCTCAGCGGGACGCGCGCGGAGATACGCGAGACGTGCCGCCGCTCGAAGTCGTCGCCTTCCAGCCAGTCGCGCCGATAGCCGTAGTCGATCTGCACGCGCGCCGTGCGCTCGCCGAACGGCAGCTTCAGCGCGGCCCAGGCGCGCGGGCTCACGGTGGTGAGATCGAACTCGTCGGCGTCGTCCTCGCCCTGCGTCGTCGTCTGCGTCAGAAGTCCGCCGATGCCGGCCTCGAGGCGGTCGCCGTCGAGAAGCCGCCACGAGCCGTTCGCCTGGGCGCCCGCGCGCAGGCCGCCCGCGTAGCCCTGCAGCGCGTCCTCCGCGACGAGCGTGATGTTGCTGTCGTAAGCGGCGAACGCCGATGCCGTCAGCTGCCAGGCGCGCTCGCTCCGCGGCGTGCTGCGCTCGGGCGCCCGCGCGGTGTTCGACATCTGCGCATGCGCGGCGGCGCCGAGCGCCAGCGCCGCGATGCCGGCCGCGACCGATCGGCGGCCCTGCGTGGATCTCATCTCATCTCCTTCGTGTGCGTTTGCAGGCAGTGAATTACGCGGCGCCGCGATCCGAGTCCTGACAGAACCCTGATATTTGGCGCGCGCGCGGTCGGTGAGTTCGCCGCGCGTACACTCGCGCGCCGATGCCCACTGCGAGCCCGAACGAGAGCCTTCGCTTCGGCGCGTTCGCGCTCGACCTTCCCGGAGCGCAGCTGCTCCGCGGCAGTCAGCCCATCCATCTCACGCCGAAGGCGCTCGCCTTGTTACAGCTGGTTGCGAGCCGGCCGGGCGAGCTAGTGACCAAGCGGGAGATCTTCACGGCGCTCTGGCCCGGCACGGCGGTCACCGACTTCGCGCTCTCGCGCTGCGTGCACGAGCTGCGCGCCGCGCTCGGTGACGCCCCGCGCAGCCCGCGTTTCCTCGAGACCGTGCACCGCCGCGGCTTTCGCTTCGTCGCCGCCGTGGTGCAGACCGGCTCGTCCGGTGCGGTGCAGGCGCCGTTCGTCGGCCGCGAGCGCGAGCTGGCTGCGGCCGGCGAGTGGCTCCGGCGCACATCGTCCGGCCCCGTCAAGCTGTTACGGATCTCGGGTGAGCCGGGAGTCGGCAAAACGCGGCTGGCGGGCGAGATCGCGCAGCTCGCCACGCGCGCCGGCCGCAGCGTGCTGTGGAGCGCGACGCCAGGCGACGAAGGCGCGCCTCCCTACGAGGTGTGGCGCCAGATCCTCGAGAGCGTGCACGCCCCGCCGCTGCCGGGCGGCGGCCGCAAGCGGTCCGCGCTCGATCCGCTCGGCGGCCGCCAGCGCGCCTTCGAGACGGTCGTGGAGCGGCTGGCCGCGCTGACTGCGCAACGCCCGGTACTGCTGGTGCTCGACGATCTACACGGCGCGGACCGCGACTCGCTCCACTTGTTGGGTCATTTCGCGCACGATGCGGCGAACCCGCGGCTCGCGATCGTCTGCACGCTGCGCGACGTCGGCGCCCCCGCGAACGAGGCGCTCGAGCGCGCCCTCGGCGGCGAGCCGACACCCGAGCGCGCCGCTCTCGACCTGCGCGGCCTCTCACAGGACGCGGTCGAGCAGCTGCTCGCGTCGCGCGTGGGCGGCGAGCGCGCGCGCCAGTTCTGCGCCGTCGCACACGACAAGTCCGGCGGGAACCCGCTCTATTTGAGCGAGCTTGCGCTGCTCGTGCCGAGCGATCCGGCGGCCGGCGCGCTCGCCCCGGGCGTGCCGGAGACCATCCGCCAGCTGATCGCGCGGCGGCTCGAGCAGATCTCGCCGGCCTGCGCGGACGTGCTCGCGGCGACCGCAGTCGCGGGCTCCGAGATCCCGCTCGCGCTGCTGCGCGACGTGACCGAGCTCGAGCGGGACGCGCTCGCGGTGGGAATCGAGGAAGCGGTCGAGCAGCGGCTGCTCGCGCGCGCCGAGCACGCGCAGCCGCGCGTGCGCTTCTGGCACGGCGTGGTGCGCGAGGTCGTCTACGAACGCGCCTCGCCCGGGCTGCGCGCGCGCCTGCACCGCCGCGTGGCGCGGGCGCTCGAGCGCGACGGCGGAGCCGCCGGCGGGCGCCGCGCGTCTGCGCTCGCGCACCACTACGGGCGCGCGGTGATCGGCGGCGGCACCGAGAAGGCGATCCACTACGCCCTACGCGCGGGCGATCAGGCGCTGCTCGCCTACGCCTTCGAGGAGGCTGCCTCGCACTACGAGAACGCGCTCGATGCGCTCGAGGCAGGCGACCCGCTCGATGCCGAGCGGGCTTGCCGCGCCGCGATGGCCGCCGCACGCGCGCATGCACTCTGTGCGCGCGGCGGACGGGCGCTCGCGCTCGCGAGCCGCGCCACGCTGCTCGCGCGGCGCATCCGCTCCGCCCGCCTGTTCCGCGAGGCGGTGGTCGTGTTCTGCGAGCTCCAGCCCGCTTATGCGCGCGATCCGCGCGCTCCCGCGCTGCTCGAGGAGGCGCTCGCGCGCGCGGGCGCGCGCGATCTGGCGGTGCGCGCGCGGCTGGTGGCGCTGCGCGGCATGATGGCGTTCGTCGACGCGAACCGCGCCGCGCACGAACGAGAGAGCGGCGCGGCGCTCGCGCTCGCGCACCGTTCCAAGGACGCTGGCGCGCTGCTCGAAGCGCTGCGCGTACGTTCCCTGGCGTTGCGGAGCCCGAGCAGCGAGGCGGAGTGGCGCGATTGTTACGAGGAGCGCATCGCGCTGGCCGAGAGGAGCGGCAACGCGATCCACGCCTTCGAGGCGCGCCAGCATCGCCTCGAGCACCGACTGCAGCTCGGCGAGATGGTGGGCGTCGCCGAAGATCTGAAGCGCATGGGCGAGATCGCCGATCGCGTGCGATCGCCCGGCATGGTGGCGGAGCTGCTGCGCATCCAGGCGTGCCTCGCGATCGCGCGCGGCCCGGTCTCCGAGGCGCGGCGCCTCTCGGAGCTGGCGTACGCGGCGGGGCTGCGCGTGGACGCCGAGGAATCGTGGGCGATCGCACAGCTCCAGGTCGGCTCCGCGATCGGATTCGAGGATCGCTACGAGGATCTCGCCCCCGGCGTCCGGCGCGGCACGCACTCGCACCCGCAGATCAGCCTGTTCCGCGCCAGCGAGATCTTCCTGCTCGCGGAGAGCGGCGAGCACGCCGAAGCCGAGCGCCGACTGCGCGAGCTGGCGCGCGACGATTTCGCCGCGCTCTCGAACGATGTCTCGTCCGCCGTCAGCCTCTCGAATCTCGCGTTCTCGTGCGCGCGCATCGGCTGCCGCGATCTCTCGGAGCAGCTGATCGAACGCCTGCGCCCCCACGCGGGGCGTTCGCTCACGCTGCTCAGCGTCTACAGCGCCGGCTGTGCGTCGCGTTGTTTGGGCGTGCTCGCGAGCAGCCTCGGCCGCGACGAAGAGGCGGACGCGCACTTCGAGACCGCCCTGGCCGTCGACCGCGCGACCGGCGCGTGGATCTGGGAGGCGCACAGCCTGCTCGACTACGCGCGGGCCCTCGCTGCCCGCGGGCAGCCGCACGCGGGCCGCGCGCGCGAGCTGGCGAAGCGCGCGCTGGCGGCGAGTGAGGGGCTCGGCATCGCCCTCACGACGCGCGGCGCGCGCGAGCTGCTGGCGCGGCTGGGCGGGGGATGACCGCGGGCCGCGCGGAGGCCGAATCCGGGCCATGGCCATAACACCCGGAAATCGGCCTCTCGGGCCCGGAGCGGCTTCATCGATATGCCCGTTCCGGCGAAACGGAGTCGATGCAGGACCTTCTGTTCACCGCGGTCGCGGGCCCGGGCGCCTGCTTGCTGCTGGTGCTCGCGGTGCTGGTGCTGCGCAGCCAGCGCACGCCGGGCTCGCGCGAGATGGCCGCTGCGCTGTTCGCGATGACGTTGTGGGCCGGCAGCGCCGCGCTCGAACCGCACGTCGCGAGCGACGCGCTGTATGGGATCGTGCTGAAGGTGAAGTACTCGGCGATCGCGCTGACACCGGCCTGTGTCGTGCTCGGCGCCGCCGCCTACGTGCGGCGCAGGCGCATCACCCGCGGCTGGCTGCTCGCGGCGCTCGCGCTCCCGCTCACGACGATCGCGGTCACCTGGACGAACGAATTCCACGGCGGCATGTGGGCGAACCCTCCGTTCGCGCCCGGCGAGCCGCGCTCGATGCTGCTGGACTGGGGCCCGTACTTCTGGCGCGTCCACATTCCCGGTAGCTACGCGCTCTGCGCGGTCGCGCTGCTGCTGCTCGGGAGCGAGTGGCGCAAGCCCACACATCTCGATCGCCTGCGCATCGGCGTGCTGATCGCCGGCGTCGCCCTGCCGCTGATCGCGAACGCGCTCTACACGGCCGGCGTGATTCACACCCGCTTCGGCCCGACGCCGCTCGCGCTCTCGCTGAGCGGCACGCTGTTCGCGTGGGGATTCTTCCAGCGCGGACTGTTTCGCCTCGCGCCGGTCGCGCATCGCGCGGTCTTCGAGCAGATGCAAGACGCCGTGCTGGTGGTCGACGCCTCGGGCCACATCGCGCTCGCGAACCCCGCTGCGCTCGCGCTCGCCGGACGCAGCGCCGGCGAGATGCTCGGCGCGCCCGCCGCGCAGCTGATTCCGCCGTCCTCGCAGGTCCGCCCTTGGATTGCGCGCAAGCTGGAGCGGCCGCTCCGCTTCGAGTCCGTCGACGGCCAGCATCTCGAGATCAAGGCCTCTCCGCTGCGCGAAGCCACCGGCGAGCTCGCCGGCCACGTCTTCCTGCTGCGCGACGTGACCGAGCAGGAGCACATGCTCGGCGCCCTACGCGAGAGCGAGGCGCTCGTGCGCGGCATCGTCGACCACTCGCCGAATGGAATTCTCAGGCTGCGCCCGTGCCGCGGCCCGGACGGCGACGTGCGCGATTTCGACTGCGTGTTCGCGAACGCGGCGGCGGCCGAGCAGCTCGGGCGCGACGTGGCCGCGCTCGTCGGGCGCCCGTTCAAGAACGCGATGCATCCGCACACCGCATCGCTGTTCCAGGCGTTTCGCGACACGCTGCTCGGCGGCCGGCGCTGCGACGCCGAGCACACGATCGCGCGCGGCGGCCGCGAGACGTGCCTGCGTTTCATCGCGGTGCCTGCCGGCAGCGACCTGATCGTCACCAGCATCGACGTCAGCGACGCGAAGCTGCGCGAGCGCGAGATGCGCAGCGCGGCGTCCGAAGATGCGCTGACCGGCCTGCTGAATCGCCGAGGCCTCGAGGCCGACGCGCCGTCCGTGCTCCGCGACGCGAGCGGCGCGCTGCGCCCGTGCGCGCTGCTCTACCTCGATCTCGACGGCTTCAAGCGCGTGAACGACGAGCTCGGGCACGAGGCTGGCGACGCGGTGCTGTGCGAGTTCGCCGCGCGGCTCCAGCACTGCACGCGCGGCCCCGACCTGCTCGCGCGGCTCGGCGGCGACGAGTTCGTGCTGCTGCTGCCCGAGGCCGGCGAGGCCGGCGCACGGTGGGTCGCGCGCCGGCTGCTCGAAGAGTGCCGCCGCCCCGTGCTCGTGAACGAACGCACGCTCCACTGCACGCCGAGCATCGGCATCGCGCTCCAGCCCGAGCACGGCGCCGAGCTGAAGACTCTCGTGCAGGCCGCCGATCGCGCGATGTACGAAGCGAAGACGCACCGGCTCGGCGTCGCGCTCGCGAGCTGACCGCACGGCCTCGGCTAGCCGCGCTCCAGCGCCCGGCGCGCGACCGCGAGCTCGCGTCGCTCGGCCGGAGTCAGCTTGGGAAACACCGGCCGCAGCTCCTCGAGCGCGTCGACGAGCGCAGCCGCAATCACGAGCCGCGCGAACCACTTGTGGTCCGCCGGTACGACATACCAGGGAGCGTGCGGCCTCGCGGTCGCGCCAATCGCGTCGGCGTACGCGCGCTGGTACGCGCGCCAGTGTTTTCGCAGCGCGACGTCGCCGGAATGGAACTTCCAGTGCTTGTCCGGCTCGTCGATGCGCTCGATCAGTCTGCGCCTCTGCTCGTCGCTCGAGACGTGCAGGAAGAACTTGCGAATCGCGATGCCCTGGCGCGTCGCGTAGCGCTCGAGCGCCCGAATGTCCTCGAAGCGCTCCTGCCAGATGCGCGGCGTGACGAGCGGCGCGGGAACGCGCTGCCGCGCCAGCACCTCGGCGTGCACGCGCGCGACCAGCACCTCCTCGTAGTGAGAGCGATTGAACAGGCCGATGCGGCCGCGCTCCGGGAAGCAGCGCGACGTGCGCCACAGGAAGTCGTGGTCGAGCTCCTCCTCGGAAGGCTGCTTGAAGGAGAACACCTGGACGCCCTGCGGATTCACGCCCGACAGCACGTGTCGAATCGCGCTGTCCTTGCCGGCGGCGTCCATCCCTTGGATCACCACCAGCAGCGCCCAACGATTCTGCGCATACAGCCGCGTCTGGAGCTCCGCGAGCCGGGCCGTCGCGCGTGCGGTGAGCGCGCGCGCACGCGGCTCGTCCACTTCGCGCAGCGGCCCCAAGTCGGCCGGGTCGAAATTGCGCAGCGCGAACGCGCGGCGGCCGTCCACTCGGTAACGGCGCGAGAGCTCGCGCGCGCCCGAGAGCCCTGCCGGCGGCGCGGCCGCAGGCGGTCGCTCGCGGCGAACGCCTCGGCGGCTCAGAGCACCGCCCGCGCGTGCTTCGCGAGCGTCTCGCCGATCGTCGCGGGCGAGAGCGAGACCGCGACGCCCGCGGCGCGCAGCGCCTCCATCTTGTCGGACGCGCGGCCCTTGCCGCCGGCGATGATCGCGCCGGCGTGGCCCATGCGTTTGCCGGCCGGCGCGTTCTGGCCGGCGATGAACGCGGCCACGGGCTTCTTCATGTTCGCCTTCACGAACGCCGCCGCGGTCTCCTCGGCCGAGCCGCCGATCTCGCCGATCATCACGATCGCCTTCGTCTCCGCGTCCGCCTCGAACAGCGCGAGCGCGTCGACGAAGCTCGTGCCGATCACGGGATCGCCGCCGATGCCGAGGCAGGTGCTCTGCCCGATGCCGAGCCGCGAGAGCTGGTCGACCGCCTCGTACGTGAGCGTGCCCGAACGCGAGACGACGCCGACCGGGCCGGGCCGCGTGATCTGCGCGGGCATGATGCCGATGCGGCACTGATTGGGGACCACGACGCCGGGGCAGTTAGGCCCGACCAGGCGCGTGCGCTTGCCCTTCATCGCGCGCTTCGCCTTCGCCATGTCGATCGCCGGGATGCCCTCCGTAATACATGCGACGAGATCGAGGTCGGCGTCGACCGCCTCGAGGATCGCGTCGGCAGCGCCCGGCGGCGGCACGAACACGACGCTCGCGTTCGCGCCGGTCTGCTCCTTCGCTTCGAGCACGGTGTCGTAGATCGGGATGCCGTCGATCCGCGTGCCGCCCTTGCCGGGATGGATGCCCGCGACGACGCGCGTGCCGTAATCGATCGAGAGCTTCGCGTGGAA
>Ga0187893_10013245_pt1 | contig 11522 bp, 8 predicted proteins | sample MA1701074metaG_FD_139574 | JGI IMG/M metagenome (GOLD analysis project Ga0187893, IMG submission 139574) | White microbial mat communities from a basaltic lava cave in the Kipuka Kanohina Cave System on the Island of Hawaii, USA - MA170107-4 metaG ...
CGGGACCGGTCCGACGACTTCCTGGGCACCGTCGGCCTCGTGCCGTTGGCGGACTCTCCGGAGATCGAGCTGGTCTACCGGTTCCACGCGGGAGCCTGGGGTCAGGGTTACGCGACGGAGGCGGCGATGCCCTGCCTGACCTATGCGTTCCGCACGCTGCTGCTGCCGGAAATCGTCGCACTGGCCTATCCCGGCAATCTCCGCTCGCAGCGCGTCATCGCCAAGCTCGGCTTCTCCGCCGCGGGGCGGCGACAGGCGAACGGCACGGATCTGCTGTTCTATCGCCTGTCATCTGAACCGTTTTTGGGTCGAGGATAGATTCAGAGGCGCCGGTCCAGCCGATCGACTTGGTACAGCGCCGGGAACCAGCGGATCCACAGGCCACAGACGGCGAGCGTGGCGACGCCGCCGAGGACGACGGTGGCGACCGGGCCGATGAGCCAGGCGACGGCGCCGGATTCGAAGGCGCCGAGCTCGTTCGAGGCGCCGACGAACAGCATTTCCACTGCGGTGACTCGCCCCAGCATGTTGTCGGGCGTGGCCAGGGGCACGATGTTGGAGCGGACGTAGATGCTGATCATGTCGGCGGCGCCGAGCGTGACGAGAGCGGCGAGCGACAGGTAGAGGTTTTCCGAAAGGCCGAAGACGATGGTGCCGACGCCGAAGACGGCGACGGCGATGAACAACGTGCGGCCGACGCGGCCCTGCAGGGGGAGCTGCGTGAGTACCACTGCCATGGCGACGGCGCCGACGGCGGCGGCACTGCGCAGCAGGCCGTACTCGACCGTGCCGACATGCAGGATGTCCTTCGCATAGACCGGCAGGAGCGCGACGGCGCCGCCGAACAGCACCGCGAACAGGTCGAGCGAGATGGCACCGAGCAGGACCGGCTGGCTGCGGATGAAGCGCAATCCGGCGATCAGGCTGGTCCAGCCGGGGCGCTCGCCGGCGCTCGACGGCGGCCGACGCGTCACCAGCTGCATCGCGACCACGGCCAGCAGCATGACCGCGGCGACCGTCACGTAGACCTCGACCGGGCCGACCAGATAGATCAGGCCGGCCAGCATCGGGCCGCCGATGATCGCCGCCTGGAAGCCGGTCGAGCGCCAGGCGACGGCGTTGGCGAGATGCGCCGTCGGCACCAGCGTCGCGACCATGGCGCGGTTGGCCGGCTGGCTGAAGGCGCGGACGACGCCGAAGAGGAAGGCGACGATGAAGAACGGCCCCGCCTGGGCCGGCTCGCCCAGGGTGAAGGCGACCAGCAGCAGGGCGCCGATCAGCTGCACCGCAAAGCCGCACTGCACGATCAGGCGGCGCTCGACCCGATCGGCGGTCGGGCCGGTGATCGCCAGGAGCAGCAGCGAGGGGGCGAACTCGGCGAGGCCGACAAAGGCGAGATCGAGCGTGCTGCCGGTGAGGTCGTAGACCTGCCAGAACAGCGCCGCGCTCTGCATCTGGAAGCCGAGATTGCCGAACAGCGTTCCGAACCAATAGGCGGCGAAGTCGCGATGCGCGAAGGCGACGAAGCCGTCCGCAGACCCGTGCGCCTCCTTCATCCGACGTCCGTGAAGCGGTCGACGCGACGCAGGACCGGGAAGATCCGCGACCAGACGGCCGTGACCAGGAGGGTCAGGCTGCCACCGGCGAGCACGGCGACGGCCGGGCCGAGCAGGGCAGCGGCGCTGCCGGCGACGAACATGCCGAGCTCGTTCGAGGCGCCGATGAACACGGCTTCGACCGCCAGCACCCGGCCGCGCAGGGCATCCGGCGTGGCGAGCGGCACCAAGGTCCCCCGGACGTAGACGCTGACCATGTCGGCAGCGCCGAGCACGAGGACGGCGAGGAAGGACAGCCAGTACCAGGTGGACAGACCGAAGACGAGGGCCGCCAGCCCGAAGACGCCGACGGCAATGAACAGGCGACGGCCGACATGGCGCGTCAACGGGACCTGCGTGAGCAGCAGCGTGGTCGCCACCGCGCCGAATCCCTGGGCGCTGCGCAGGAGGCCGCCGGCGTCGGACCCGACCTTGAGGATGTCCTGCGCGAAGACCGGAATCAGGGCGGTGGCACCGGAGAACAGCACCGCGAACAGGTCGAGCGAGACCGCCGCCAGCAGCAGCTTGTTGCGGCAGATCAGCACCAGCCCGGCGACGATCGCGGCGAGGTCGCCGGCGCCGTCCGTCGCTCCCGCCGCCGGGCGCTCCACCGGCCGGCCGCGCATGAGGACGGTGGCAACGGTCGCAGCGGCGAAGGCGAGCGCGGCACCGCCATAGGCGACAGGCGGGGCGATCGCATAGAGCAAACCGCCCAGGCCGGGGCCGGCGATGGTGGCGACCTGCCAGGAGGTCGACGACCAGGCGATGGCGCTGGCCAGCTCCTCCTTCGGCATCAGGCTCGGCAGGAGGGCGCGCGCCGGCGGGGTCGAGATCGCGCGGGCGATGCCGAAGACGAGCGCCAGCGACAGGATGACCGGCACGGACATGCGACCGGCCAGGGCGAACCCGACCAGCACCAGGGCCGCGGCCAGCTCGGCGCCGACGCCGACGAGGATCATCCGCCGGCGATCCAGCCGATCGGCGAGGTGGCCGGCCGGCAGGGCCAGCAACGCGGCGGGCAGGAATTCGAGGAGGCCGATCAGGCCGAGCTGGAACGGATCGCGCGTGATCTCGTAGATCTGCCAGGCGAGGGCCAGAGCCTGGATCTGCAGCGCGATGGTCCACAGGAAAGAGCCGGAGACGTAGAGCGCGAAATCGCGATGACGCAGCGCATCGATTCCGAGCCGCTTCGCGGGCCCAGCCGGTTCCGCTGACGAGGTGTCGCCCGGAGTCAAGGCGCCGCCGCCAGCCGATCGACGATGGCCGGCAGGTCGGCGTGACGCTCGCAGATGGCGTCGGCCGAGGTGTGGTCCTTGTCGGCCGGGCGGGTGGCGGTGAACAGGATGGCCTTCATGCCGAGCTTCTGCGGGCCCTTGACGTCGTTGTGGTCGCGGTCGCCGATGTGGACGATTTCGGCCAGCTCGACCCCCATCTGGCGGGCGGCGTCCTCGAACATGGCGCGGTGCGGCTTGGAGTGGCCGACCACGTCGGAGAAGACGAAGCCGTCGAAATGGCGGGCCAGGCCGTAGCTCTCGAGGAGCTGCTTCAGGCAGCGGCCGGGCGAGACGATGGCGTCGGAGACGATGCAGGTGCGGTAGCGGCCGTGGAGCGCCTGGAGCGCCTCGGCGATGCCGGGGATGAGGTCCGGGCGGATCCGGCACTCCATCTCCTCATGCTCGGCGACGACGCGGGCGAATTCGGGCTCCGGCAGGGTGCGGCCGAGGCCCTTCAGGATGACGCGCAGGCGGTCGGCGATGGTCCAGGTGACGTGCTGATCGTGCCAGACCCGGTTGAAGGCGGCGTCGCCGACGTCGTAGGCGAGGCTGACAGCGCTCTCGGCGATCGGCTGCTGGCGGTTCAGCGCCTCCCACAGGAGGTGGCGGCGCTCGGCCTTCTTCGAGCGCAACCCTTGGGCAGCACGTTTCGGCTCGTCGGAATCGTCGTGGACGATGGTGTCCCAGAGATCGAAGGTGATGGCTCTGATGCGGCTGCCCAAGATTGATCCCCCCGGCGACTTTGCTGGCGCGGCGCAACCTAGCGGCGGGGTGGCAGAGGGGCAACGGGGGTACCGGGCGGGGCTGCCAGACCGAAACGGCGGGACGGGCTCGCGGGTCGTCAATTCGGCGCGATGGACTGGCGCACGGGCGGGATTGATCTAATATGCTGATTCGGCGTTGATCTCACCCGACGGAGGTGTCCCGATGCTGTTGCCGCGACGCTCCATCCTCATCGGCTCCGCTGCACTGCCGCTCACCGGACTCCTCCATCGCTCGGCGAGGGCAGAAGGGGCCGCGAAGGTGACGCATGCGATCGCCATTCACGGCGAGCCGAAGTACGGGCCCGACTTCACGCATTTCGACTATGTGAATCCGCAGGCGCCGAAGGGTGGGACGATTCGCTATTCGGCCGTTGGGTCCTTTGACAGTTTCAACGCATTCATCATCAAGGGCGACCCCGGTCCAAGCTCATCGATCGAGACCTTGATGACTCCCAGTTTCGATGAGGCCGCAACGGACTATGGTCTCATCGCGGAGTCGGTCGAAGCCCCAGACGACAGGTCGTGGGTAACCTTCGTTATCAGACAGGACGCCCGCTGGCACGACGGAAAACCGATCACGGTCGACGATGTCATCTTCTCCTTCGACATCCTCACGACCAAGGGGGCGCCGAATTTCAAGCTCTACTATCAGAACGTCGTCAAGGTGGAGGCGGTGGATGAGCGCAAGGTGAAATTCACGTTCAGTGGTGGAAGCAACCGCGAACTTCCGGTTATCGTCGGTGGCCTGCAGGTTCTTCCGAAGCACTACTGGGAAGGACGCAAGTTCGACGAGCCGACCCTCGAACCGCCGCTGGGCAGCGGCCCGTACAAGGTCGCTGCATTCGAGGCCGGGCGCTGGGTCGAGCTCAAACGGGTTCCGGACTATTGGGGCAAGGACTTGCCAGTCAACGCCGGCCAAAACAACTGGGACGTCGTCCGATATGACTACTATCGCGATCCGACCGTGGCCCTTGAAGCATTCAAGGCTGGAAACGTCGACCTGAGACTCGAGAGCAGCAGCCGCCAATGGGCAACGGCCTACGATTTTCCAGCCAGGAAGGATGGCCGCGTTATCATGGAGAACATTCCCGATCAGACACCACAGGGAATGCAAGGCTTCATCTACAACCTGCGCCGCGAAACCTTCAAGGATCGGAAAGTGCGTGAAGCCTTGGCGTACGCCTATGACTTCGAATGGACGAACAAGACACTGTCCGACGGCCAGCTGACGAGAACCCGTAGCTATTGGCAGGGATCGGAATTGGCGGCAACGGGCATACCGAACGGGGCCGAGCTGGAGATCCTCGAAAAATATCGTGGCCGGATCCCGGATGAGGTGTTCACGACAGAATATCAACCGCCGAAGACGGATGGCTCTGGGAACATCCGCCCCAGCCTCCGGAAGGCGATCGAGCTCCTAAAGGGCGCCGGATGGGAGATCAAGAACGGCAAGCTCGCGAACTCCCAGACGGGCAAGGTCATGCAATTCGAGATCTTGCTGGGGAATCCGCAAGCCGAGCGAGCGACACAGCCATTCGTCCAGAATCTCGAGCGGTTGGGCATCACCGCGCAGATGCGATCGGTCGACAGTACGCAGTACGTCAATCTGCTCAATGATTTCGATTTCGATGTGACGATCATCCGGTTTCCCGCACCGCTGTCGCCCGGAAACGAGCAGCGCGAGTATTGGGGATCGGCAGCCGCCGACCAGCGGGGCAGCCAGAACTATGTCGGCATCAAGGACCCAGTAATCGATGAACTGATCGATTTGCTCATTGCCGCGCCCGACCGCGAGAGCCTGATTGCAAACACACGTGCGCTCGATCGTGTCCTGCAGTGGGGTTTCTACCTGATTCCGGAGTTCAACGTGCCCTTCTTCCGCGTGGCATACTGGAACAAATTCTCGCACCCGGAAACCACACCGAAGTATTCCCTGGGTCTCGACACCTGGTGGGTCGATCCGGACAAAGAGGCTGCGCTGCGGGGCAGGCAGACGAACTAGGGCTCGCCGCGTATCGCCCTGGATATTGCCGCATCACTGAGGTTCTGCGACGAATGTCTCCAAGCTTTCTCATCGTCAAGGCGAATATCTGACATGTTGAATCCTCTCCTGTGCCGCCGCCGCTTCTTGGTGTCCAGTGTTGGCGTTGCGGTGGCGTCCCCGTTTGCGCTCAGACTGGCGCTAGCGCAAGTTCCCACCATCAAGACGGCTGCCATGGCCGAGTTCGGCGAGCCACTATACAAGGAAGGTATCGAGCATTGGCCCTACGCCAATCCGAACGCACCAAAAGGCGGGAAGATCGTGCTCGGGGATTTCGGTTCCTTCGACAGCCTCAATCCCTATGTCTTGCAAGGCGACTGGCCATCCTCGATTGGCTTGATCGCGGACGGCCTGACGATCGGGTCGGATGACGAACTCTCGACTGCCTATTCGCTGATCGCCGACTCGTTCGAGTATCCCGAGGATAAGAGCTGGATCGTCTTCAACATTCGCTCAGAGGCGCAATACGACGACGGCGTCAAAACAACAGCACCTGACTTCAAATTGGCCTTTGACACGATAAAGCAGCATGGGAGGCCATTTCTCAAGTCGTTCTATGAGGACATCGAGAGCTGCGAGGCGCTATCCGATCACCAGGTCAAGTTCACCATGAAGACCCGGGACAATATGAAGCCACTCATGGTGGCCGCGGGCATGGCCCCGCTTCCTCGTCACTACTGGGAGAGCCGCGACATCAGCAAGCCAACTCTGGAGCCGCCGCTTGGCAATAGCGGATACAAGATCACCAAAGTGGATCCGGGCCGTTCGATTACGTACGAGCGCGTGAAGGACTATTGGGCTGCAGATTTCCCGGTGAATCGTGGATTGGGCAACTTCGACGAGATTCGCTACGATTTCTATCGCGACGACACGGTCCAGTTCGAGGCCTTCAAGGCCGGCAAGATCGACTACCGCGGCGAAGGCAGCGCGCAGCGTTGGGTAACGGGCTATGACTTCACGTCGGTGAAGGAAGGCAAGGTCGTTGTGCGGGCGGTTCCAAACGAAACGCCGCGCGGAATGGGGGCCTACTTCTTCAATGTCCGGCGCCCACAGCTGCAGGACGTACGTGTCCGCCGAGCCATCATCCACCTCTACGACTTCGAGACGATCCAGCGCACGTTGCTGTACGGCAAGTACAAACGGATCAAGAGCTATTTCCCGAATTCCGATTTCGGCGTCTCCGGCCCGCCAACACCCGAAGAGATCGCGATACTCGAGTCCTTCAAAGACAAGCTTCCACCCGAGGTTGTCACGCAGACCTACGAACCGCCGGCAACCGACGGAAGCGGCAATAACAGGAGCAATCTTCGCAAGGCCATCGCCCTATTCAAGGAGGCCGGTTGGGAACTCAAGGGCGGCAAGATGGTCAAGAGCGGCACCGTCGAGCAGTTCAAGATCGAGATCATGACGGCCGATCCAGAGACCGAACGCCAGAGTTCGCCATTCATCCAAAGCATGCAACGCGCCGGTCTCGACGCTTCCTTGCGGATCGTTACGCCAGTGGAGTGGGAGAAACGGATCGATGATCTGGACTTCGACGTCTGGTCCGGCAGCTTCAACTTCTTTCCGCCGCCGGGGCCAGAGTTGCGCTCTTACTTTGGATCGGAAGCGGCAGATGTCCGGGGCTCTGCCAATTCGATCGGCATCAAGAATCCGGTCGTCGACGCACTGATCGAACAGATCATCTCAGCCAGAGATCTCGAAACGCTCAAAGCAACGACTCGGGCGCTCGATCGGGTTCTGCTTTGGAACGAGTACTGCATCCCGCGCTACTACAATCACGAGACCTGGATTGCGTACTGGAATAAGTTCTCCTATCCCGATCGGAAACCGCGTTACGCGGTCGGTTTCCCCGGTTCCTGGTGGATGACCGACGGCATGATCTCCCAGTAGTCGTCGCAATGAACCACTTTCCCGACGCCGATCCAGGTCACGTCATCGGTGAACTTGCTGCGGTTCGACAATGATCGCCTACATCATCCGCCGCCTTCTCCTGATGATCCCGACGCTGTTCGGCATCATGATCATCAATTTCATCATAATCCAGGTGGCACCGGGCGGGCCGGTGGAACAGATCATCGCCGAACTGCGCGGGACAGCAGTCGATCCGACGGCGAGGTTCAGCGGGGGTGGCAGCGATATTCAAGGCGGTCAGCAGCAATCGTCGCAGCAGACCGGCAGCAACGTCACCAGCAAGTATCGCGGCGCGCAGGGGCTCGATCCCGAGATCATCAAGGAGATCGAAATCCAGTTCGGTTTCGACAAGCCGCTGCACGTACGATTTGCCAATATGATCCGGGGCTACGTCGTCTTCGACTTCGGCGAGAGCCTGTTCAGCGGGCGACGCGTCATCGACCTTGTCGTCGAGAAAATGCCCGTCTCGATCTCATTGGGGTTATGGACGACGCTGCTGGTCTATCTCATCTCTATTCCGCTCGGTGTCGCCAAAGCCGTACGCGATGGATCGCGATTCGACCTGTGGACGAGCACGGTCATCATCGGGGCCAGCGCGATTCCCAGCTTTCTGTTCGCGATCCTGCTGATCATCTTGTTTGCGGGTGGCAGTTACTTCGAGTGGTTTCCCCTTCGCGGTCTGACCTCGGACAACTGGAGCAGCATGTCGTGGCCGGATCGAATCGTTGACTACTTCTGGCACATGGCGCTGCCTCTCCTCGCGCTGGTCATCGGCAGTTTTGCCGGCCTGACGATGCTGACGAAGAACTCGTTCCTCGACCAGATTCGCAACCAATATGTCGTCACCGCGCGCAGCAAGGGATTGACGGAGCGCCGCGTACTCTACGGCCATGTGTTCCGCAACGCGATGCTCATCGTCATCGCGGGCTTTCCGAGCGCATTTATCGGCATCCTGTTCACCGGTGCCCTGCTCATAGAAAGCATCTTTTCGCTGGACGGCCTGGGCCTCCTCGGTTGGGAGTCGGTCATCAAGCGTGACTATCCGATCATCTTTGCGACGCTGTACTTCTTCACGCTTCTCGGCTTGATCATGCGCCTGGTTGGCGATTTCGCGTACACAGTGGTAGATCCGCGCATCGATTTCGAGAGGCGCGCCGCGTGAACCGGCCGCCGACCCCGCGCCTCCTGGGCTTCAGGATTTCGCCGCTCACGCAGAGACGGTTGTGGAACTTCCGCCGCAATCAGCGGGGATATCTGTCATTCTGGATTTTCTTCATTCTATTCGTCGTTACTCTTCCCGCGGAGTTCGTGGCCAACGACCGGCCGCTTCTCGTTCGCTATGACGGCCAGCTGTATTTCCCGATCATCACTCCTTACCCTGAAACGGTGTTCGGTGGGGAGTTCGAGACAGAGGCCGATTATCGCGATCCCTACGTGACCGACTTGATTCAACAAAAGGGATGGATCCTTTGGCCGCTGGTGCCCTATCGCTATGATACCGTCATCACGGATCTGACGGAGCCAGCGCCATCGGCGCCCTCGTCGAAGAACTGGTTCGGCACGGACGACCAGGCCAGAGACGTCACCGCGCGAATCATCTACGGATTCCGGATCTCGGTGCTGTTTGGGTTCATTCTGACGGCGATAGGATCTGTCATCGGGGTCGCGGCAGGCGCCGTCCAGGGTTATTTCGGCGGCTGGACGGACTTGCTGTTCCAACGGTTTCTCGAGATCTGGGATTCGGTGCCTGTCCTCTATGTTCTGATCATCCTCGCGGGCGTGATTACCCCGAATTTCTGGTGGCTGCTCGGTATCATGCTGCTGTTCGGGTGGATGTGGCCCATTGGCGTCGTGCGCGCCGAGTTCTTGCGTGCCCGCAATCTCGAGTATGTCCGCGCCGCGAAGGCGCTGGGCATTCGCGACGTCGTCATCATGTTTCGCCATGTGCTGCCGAATGCGATGGTCGCGACGATGACATTCCTGCCGTTCACTCTGGCCGGATCGGTTGGCGCCCTGGCGAGTCTCGACTTCCTTGGCTTTGGACTGCCGCCTGGATCGCCGTCGCTCGGTGAAGTCCTGCTGCAGGGCAAGGCCAATCCCCAGGCGCCATGGCTGGGCATCACAGGATTCGCCGTCACCGGCATCATGCTGACACTTCTCATCTTCATCGGCGAAGCCGTGCGCGACGCCTTCGACCCCAAGAAGACGTTTGCCCAATGACCGAGCCCCTCCTTGCCGTCCGCGATCTGCATGTCTCCTTCGGGCGCGGGGCGCGCGAGGTGAAGGCGGTGCGCGGGGTTTCGTTCGAGATCGGCAAGGGCGAGACGGTGGCGCTCGTCGGCGAGAGCGGGTCGGGGAAGTCGGTGACGGCGCTGTCGATCCTGCAGCTGCTGCCCTATCCGCTGGCGCATCACCCGAAGGGCAGCATCCGGTTCGGCGGGCAGGAGATGATCGGGGCGCGGGAGGAGGCGCTGCGGAAGATCCGCGGCAACGACATCTCCATGGTGTTCCAGGAGCCGATGACTTCGCTCAACCCGCTGCATACCGTCGAGAAGCAGGTCAACGAGGTGCTGATCCTGCACAAGGGGCTGGACCGCACGAAGGCGCGGCTGCGCACGCTGGAGCTGCTGCGGCTCGTCGGCATTCCGGAGCCGGCGAAGCGGCTGGCCGCCTATCCGCACGAGCTGTCGGGCGGGCAGCGGCAGCGCGTCATGATCGCCATGGCCCTGGCCAACGACCCAGACCTGCTGATCGCCGACGAGCCGACGACGGCCGTCGACGTGACGATCCAGGCGCAGCTGCTGAAGCTGCTGAAGGAGCTGCAGGCGAAGCTCGGCATGGCGCTGCTGCTGATCACCCACGATCTCGGCATCGTCCGCAAGATGGCGGCGCGGGTGTGCGTGATGACCGAGGGGCTGATCGTCGAGCACGGGCTGACGGCGCGGGTGTTCGACAATCCGCAGCACGAATACACGCGCAAATTGCTGGCGGCCGAGCCGAAGGGTAATCCGGTGCAGGCCGCCCCGGGCGCGCCGACGGTGATGAGCGGCGACGCCGTCAAGGTGTGGTTCCCGATCAAGGCCGGCGTGCTGCGCCGTGTCGTCGACCACGTGAAGGCCGTGGACGGCATCTCGCTCGTCGTCCGCGAGGGCCATACCGTGGGCGTCGTCGGCGAGAGCGGCTCCGGCAAGACGACGCTCGGGCTGGCGCTGCTGCGCCTGATCCAGAGCCAGGGCGCCATACAGTTCGACGGCACGCGCATCGACGGGCTGAGCTCGCGCGAGGTGCGGCCGCTGCGCCGACAGATGCAGATCGTGTTCCAGGATCCCTATGGCTCGCTGTCGCCGCGGCTGTCGGTGGCGCAGATCGTGGCCGAGGGGCTGAAGGTGCACGATCTCGCCAAGTCCGAGGAGGAGCGCGACGCGATGATCGTCGAGGCGCTCCAGGAGGTCGGGCTCGATCCCGAGGCGCGCCACCGCTATCCGCACGAATTCTCCGGCGGCCAGCGCCAACGCATCGCCATCGCCCGGGCCATGATCCTGAAGCCGCGCTTCGTCGTGCTGGACGAGCCGACCTCGGCGCTCGACATGTCCGTGCAGGCGCAGATCGTCGACCTGCTGCGCGAGCTGCAGGAGCGGCACAAGCTGGCCTACATGTTCATCAGCCACGATCTGCGCGTGGTCCGCGCCCTGGCCGACGAGGTGATCGTGCTGAAGGACGGCAAGGTGATGGAACAGGGCCAGGCGGAGCAGATCTTCGACGAGCCGCAGCACCCCTATACCAAGGCCCTGATGGCCGCGGCCTTCCAGCTGGAGGCGGTCGAGACCGGCGTGGTACGGATGTGATTTCGTACCCGGGCGCTGGCTCTTTCTAGCCAAACCTTTATGTCATGCCCGCGAAAGCGGGCATCCAGGGCAACGATCCGTCGGTTGCC
>Ga0187893_10013246_pt1 | contig 11520 bp, 5 predicted proteins | sample MA1701074metaG_FD_139574 | JGI IMG/M metagenome (GOLD analysis project Ga0187893, IMG submission 139574) | White microbial mat communities from a basaltic lava cave in the Kipuka Kanohina Cave System on the Island of Hawaii, USA - MA170107-4 metaG ...
ATGGCTGGTGTGGGGCGGGCGGGCGCTGGTGGCGGCGGTCGGGCTGGTCGCAGTGGCCGGGGTCGATCTGGCCCGGGCCTTGGTCAGCGGGGAGTGGGCGCTGGCCTATGTCGCCGACTACACCAGCCGCGACACCCCCTGGCCGTACCGTCTGGCCGGCCTGTGGGCGGGGATGGAGGGGTCGCTCCTGCTGTGGACGCTGTTCGTCGGCGTGGCGGGGGCGGCGGCGGCGCGGTGGTCGCGGCGGCGGCTCCCCGCGCTGGAGGGCGGGGTGGTGGGCGGCGTCGCCGCGCTGGTGGCCGTGCTGGTGGCGCTGCTGTTGTGGGCCGCGCCGCCGTTCGCCCGCCTGGAGATACCCGCAATCGACGGGGCCGGGCTCACGCCTGTCCTCCGCCATCCGGCCATGCTGTACCACCCGCTGCTCCTCTACGGGGGCCAGGTGGCCCTCCTGGCGCCGTTCGCCATCGCGGTGGCGGCCCGGTGGCGGCGGCTGCCGGCGGGGGCGTGGCTGGTGGGCGCCCGGCGGGCCATGGCGCTGGCGCTGGCCCTGCTGGGCGTGGCCATGGTGGCCGGCGCGCACTGGGCCTACGTCGAGCTGGGGTGGGGCGGGTACTGGGCCTGGGACCCGGTGGAGAACACCGCGCTGCTGCCGTGGCTGGCGGGCGTCGCCTTCCTGCACGTGGCCCGCCGGGGCGCGGCCCGGGCCGCGGCCGGCTGGGCGTGCGCCGCCTTCCTCCTCGGCCTGGGCGGGGCCTTCCTCACCCGGTCGGGGGCGACTGCGTCGGTGCACGCCTTCGCGGAAGCGGCGGTGGTGGGGTGGGTGTTCGCCGGCCTGCTGGCGGCGGCCACGGCGCTGGCGGTGGGCGCCGAGGTGCGGGCCCGGAACGGGGCGGGGGTCGGTGGGGCGATGATCGCCATTGCCGAACGGCCGGGGGCCGTCGGGGCCGGCGAGGCGGGATCGGCCGCTAGGGCGCCGGTCGGTTCGGGCGGTTCGGCAGGTTCGCCCGGAGGGGCGGCGGGCGGCGGTGCGGCCGGTTGGGCCGGTGCGAGCGGCCGGGCGGTGGGAGTTCGGGCGATCGGCGTCGGTGCGGCGGGCGGCGGTGCGGCCGGTTTGCCGGGTGCGGCGGGCGGGGGTGCGGCCGGTACGGCCGGCACGGCCGGCGCGAGCGGCGGGGCGGTGGGAGTTCGGGCGATCGGCGTCGGTGCGGCGGCGGGTGGCGCGGCGCGCCGCGGCGGTTCGGAGCCGGCCGATCCGGGCGAGTGGGCGGCTGGGGAGGCGCCGGTCCGCCCGCTCTCACGGGAGCGGGCGCTGGCGGCGGGCGCGGTGGTCCTCGGCGGGCTGGTGGCGGTGGTGGTGGTCGGCACGGCGGCGCCGCTCGTCCGGGACGGTGTGGTGGTCACGGGCCGGTACTACGCCCTGGTGGCGTGGCCGTTCGCGCTCCTGGTGCTGGCCCTCTCCGGGGCGGGCCCGCGCCTGCGGTGGGGCGGCGTCCGGCCGGCGGAAGCCCTCCGCCGGCTGGCGCCGGGGCTGGCGGCGGCGCCGGCCGGCGCGCTGGCCGCGGCGGCGTTGCTGGACGCGCCCGCGCCGTTCGCCGTGGCCGTGGCCGGTCTGGGCGCCATGAGCGCGGCGCTGACCGCCGCGGAGCTCGTCGCCCGATGGCGGGGGGCGGCCTCGGCCGCGGCCTCGGCGGCGGCGCTGCTGGCGCACCTGGGCGTGGCCGTGCTGCTGGTGGGTGTGGCCGGCACGACCACCGGAACCCAGCGAGGCGGCGTCCTCGGACCCGGCCAGGAGATGGCCGTGCGGGGTTATGTCCTCACCCTGGACGGGATCGAGGAGGCGGACGCGGCCGGGCCGGGGGCGGCCGTGCGCGCCGCCGTCGGCGTCGAGCGGGGTGGCCGCCGCATCGCCACCTTGCGCCCTGTCGCCATGCTCTCGGGCGCGGGCCAGCGGGTGTCGGTGGCTGGCCTGCGGTCCACCCCGGCCGAGGATCTCCAGGTCACCCTCCGGGCCATCGGCGCCGAGGGGACGTCCGCGGTCGTCGATGTGACGGTTCTCCCGCTCATGCAGTGGGTGTGGTGGGGGGGCCTCCTGGTGGCGGGGGCCGTTGCCGCGGCCGGGCGCGGTGCACGTTCCGTCGCGGTCGGGCCCGGGTAGGTGATCATCATGGACGCCATCATGTTGCTCACCGCGGACCACAACCGGTTCCGAGGATTGTTCACCAAGTTCCGCGCCGGCGCCGAGACTGATGTGGCACGCAAGATCCTCAAGGAGCTGGACGTGCACACCCAGATCGAGGAGAAGATCTTCTACCCGGGCATCCGGGAGGCCGACCGAGAGCTGGGCGAGCAGATCGCCGAGGGCATCGAGGAGCACCACGCCGTCGACGTGCTGGCGGGCGAGGTGGAGGCCATGCCGCCGGGCGGCGAGGAGTGGACCGCCAAGATGACCGTCATCATCGAGCTGGTCGAGCACCACGCCGAGGAAGAGGAACAGGAGATGTTCCCGGGGGTGAAGAAGGCGCTGGACGCCGACGCCCGGGCGGCCATGGGCCAGCGGATGGAGGCGCTCAAGGCTCGGCTCGGGGCGCCGACCGCTCCCGACAAGGCCGCGCTGACGACCGAGCAGCTGAAGAAGCTCGCCCAGGAGCAGGAGATCCCCGGCCGCTCGAGCATGGACCGCGACGAGCTGGCCGCCACCGTCGCTCCCGGATGAATCGGCCGAGGTTCGCGCGATTACCCCCGGATATCGGGGGCAATCGCGCGAACCTCGCGCTGATCGGCCCGGCATATAGTCAGGGCGGCGGTTCGTCGGGTTCGCCCCGCTTGCGCTTGAGGAGCCGGTCGATGGTGGGCGGCGGCGCGGCGGGGACGGGCTCGGGGACCTTGGTGCGCCTCCGTTCCGGCTTCGGCGCCGGCGACGACGACGGGCGGGCTGGGCCGCCACCGGACCGCTTGAGGCGAGACCGGACTGCGCCCGCGACCCAGGCCCGGCGGGCGCGCACGGCGGCGGCCGCCGACCCGTGCAGGGCCAGGCGGCTGAGGGCGACGGCGAGCGGCCACAGGAGGGCGGCGGCCAGCAGGAGCCAGCCGGTCAGGGGGGACCGGCCCTGGCCGGCGCGCAGGCCGGCGGCGTCGAACGCCCGCTCGGGCGTGATGGGGCCGCGGCCCTCGGTCAGCTGCGACAGCCGGTCGAGGGACCCGGGGTCGGCGGGGCCGGGCCGGTACTCGGCCGAGTAGGACTGGATGGCGGTGGCGGTCGCCGTCAGCAGCGGGCCGCCGAGCCCCTGCACCGACACGCCCGCGGCGTAGGGGCCGGCGGCGGTGGCGGGCGCCTCGCCCACGAAGGTGGTCCCCGACACCCGGTCGAGGGGCACGTCCCGGCCGGCCAGATCCGGTCCGGTCAACCGGGCGGTGGCGGTGGCGCCGTCGGGCCACGGCTCGGCCGACTCGACCACGATGCGCGCCGTGGACCCGTCGATCTCCACCCGGGCCGCCGAGCCGCCGGCGCCGGCCAGCGGGAAGGTGTCCTTCACCACTGCCGCCCAGAAGTCCCGGTACCCGGCCCACGAGGCCCACAGCTGGCCCCAGCGGGAAGAGGCGTCGCTGGTCCAGGCCGCCACCCGGCCCAGGCCGACCTGCCACGACGCCAGCAGGGGGTCGTCCTCCTCGCTCACGGTGAGATGGGTCTGGGACGCCGGCTTGGCGGTGGTGGCGACGTAGCCGAGGATCGGCGGGGCCGAGCGCAGGTCCCGCACCGCCGCCGCCCCCGACGTGACCTTGGGGAAGAACTCGCCCTCGTTCACCAACTGGCGGGAGGCCAGCACCGCCTCCTGCATCATCAGCTGCGGCACCTGGGCCAGGTCGACCTCGTTGTAGAACCGGCCCCCGCCCGCCTCGGCGACGTGCTCCAGGTTCTCGGCCGCGCCCGTCTCGCCGGTGGCGAGGATCGAGACCGTGATCCCCTGCTCGCGGAGGGCGGCGGCCTGCCGCTCCAGCACCGCCAGCCCCTGCTGGCTGGTGAACCCGTCGGTGAACAGGATGACGTGCTTGAGGCTGGCCTTGGTCTCCTTGAGGGCGCGGGCCGCCTCGTCCAGCGGCAGAGTGAGGTTGGTGCCCCCGGCCGGCGAGAGGCCCCGCAGGCCACGGTTGACGATCTCCTCCGACGGCAGCTGCTGGAGGGGCACGACCCACTTCTCCTCGGTGTTGAAGGCGAGCACGCCCACCTGGTCGTTGGCCGAGAGGGCGGAGATGGTGCGGGCGGCGGCGGCGCGGGAGATGTCGGTCTTGTTGACGCCGCCGTTGACGTTGCCGCCCGTCGCCATCCCGTTCGGTCCGCTGGCGCCGGTGCAGTGGCAGGCGCCCATCGAACCGCTGCTGTCGATGGCCAGGACCTGGGCGACCGAGGGCCGGCGCTTGGGGTCCTTCACGTCGCTGGTGACGGGCAGGAGCTTCTCGAGGTCGCTGCCCAGGTAGCCGCCGAGGGCGTAGGACCGGTCGCCGCCCACCACGACCAGCCCCCGGCCCAGGTCCCGGGTGGCGGCGGTCAGCGCCTCGACCTGGTCGGTGGAGAGGGAGCGGGCGTCGACGTCGACCAGCACGGTGGAGCTGTAGCCCGCCAGCCGGTCGACGGGGGGCAGCTCGCGGGCCCCGACCACGTCGGTGGGGATCCCGCCCGCCCGCAGGGTGGCCGCCAGCGTCGCCCCTTCACCGCGGACCCCCTCGGCCACCAGCACTCGGGGCGGGCCGTCGACCGCGACCGCGGCGTCGCCCACGTCGTTCTCCACCACCGCGTCGCTGCCCCCGCTGACGGTGAGCCGGTACCGGCCGAGGGCCCCGGGTTCGCCGGCGACTTGGCCCAGCTCGACCACGGTGCGGCCGGCGACCACGTCCACCACCCGCTCCTCCACCACCTGGCCGTCACGCTCCCACCGCAGGCGGACGGGTTGGGCGACCGACGAGACGACGGCGGCCCGGAGGGTGAAGGACTCGCCCTGGCGGACCCGGGACGGGGCGTCGAGCCGGTCGACGGCGACGTCGTGCCCGCTGGTCGACTCGACCAGGTGGACGTCCACCTGCACCCCCGCGTCCCGCAGGCGGCGCGCCTCGGCGGCGGCGTCGCCCTCGGTGGCCTTGCCGTCGGACACGACGACGATCCGCCGGCGGGTGTCGCTGGGGAGCACGGCGGCGGCCAGGCGGAGGGCGCCGGCCAGGTTGGTGCGGGACGAGTCGATGCGCACCGACGGCTGGAGGAGGCGCTCGCCGGCGGAGACGGTCAGCTCCAGGCGGGCGTTGCCGCCGAAGAGGGCGACGCCGGCCTTGGCCCCGCGGGGCTGGTGGGACAGGGCCTCGGTCGTCCAGTTCACGGCTTCGGAGCGGCCGGCCACGCCGAGGGAGTCGGAGGCGTCCACCAGGAAGACGACCGCCACGTCCCGGCCCGTGCGGGGGAGCGTCAGGCCGGCGAGGGCGGCGGCGAGCAGGGCGGCCACCGCCACCCGGGCGGCGATCGCGAGCCTCCACTGGCGGCGGCTGACGCCCCGCCGGCGGCGCGCGAAGGCCAGTTCGGCGGCGAGGAGGGCGGCGAGGGCGGCGGCCACCCACGCGAGCAGCGACCGCTCGCCCGCGGGCTTGCGCTCGCCCGGCGCCGGCGGGCGCTCGGGGACGGGCAGCGCGCCGGCCGGGGCCAGGACCGACTCGGCGGGGTCGGCGTTGACGGCCACGGTGACGTCGGGGCGGCCTTCCCGGTTGATCGTCCAAAAGCCCACCCGGTCCACGACCGGCGCCGCCGCCCCCGGGGGCACGGCGGTGCGGGCCCCGCCCGGCGCCTCGACCGTCGCCCCCTCGGCCAGGGCCAAGGGGAGGGCCTGGCCCACCCGGAGATCGCTGGGCGGCGCCGCCGCGCCGGTGAGGTCGGTGACCAGGCGGTCGCCCAGCACCGGGAAGGCGACCTGGATGGGCAGGTTGCTCTGGGCCAGCTCGAAGCCGATGTAGGCGAAGGGGCGGGCGTGGCGCGTGCCCCGGACGATGAGGGGGGTGGCCTCGGCCCCCACCAGCACCTCGTCGCCGGGGGCGGTGATGCGCTGGGCCTTGGCCACCGCCACCTCGGACAGGTCGAGGCCGTGGAGGACCGGGTCGGCCGTGCGCACCAGGGTCACGGCCGGGTTCTCGGCCTCGCCCGCCACGGTCACGCCAGGAGCGCCGCCGGGCGGGGCGAGGGCGAGGAAGGGCACGCCCGGGTCGGCGGGAGGGTCGACGCCGGCGTAGATGGCCAGGTCGAACCCGATGCCCGGCCGGGGGTCCGGGGCCCGCTCGACCAAGAGCGACGGGAGGACGGCCAGCAGGCGCGCGAGGTAGATGTCGTCGGGCCCCGCCCAGAGCACCCGGAGGACGCGGCGGTGGGCCGCCACCGCCACCGCCCGGTTGTCGGCGGCCAGCAGGTCCTCGCCCTCGAGGAACGCCTCCACCCGGTCGCCGGGCGGCAAGTCGACCTCCCGCTCCAGCGCCGCGCCCGGGTCGAGGACCACCCGCTGGGTGTGGGCGGTGCGACCGTCGACGTCGAGGCGGAGAGTCTGGGTGGCGGCCGGTCCCCCGGTGTTGCGCAGGCTCACCCGGGCGTGCAGGCCGCTGCCCCGCGCCTCGACGGTCAGCCGGGTGATGGCCCGGTTGGTGGCCTGGTCGCCGGTGCGGACGTACCGGGTCCCGGGCGGGAGCAGGGCCTGCTCGGCGTCGGTGAGGCCGCCGTCGGACAGGAGGAGGAACCCGACCGGCTCGCCCGGCGTCTCCAGGCTCTCGGCCAGGGTGAAGGTGGTGGGCCAGTCGGCGCTCCCGGGCGTCGTGCGGATGGCGGCGACGGCCTCGTCGAACGCCCGGCGGTCGGGGGAGGAGGACAGCACCACCCGCGGTTGGGCGGCGGCGACCACCACGCTCGCCACACCCCCCGCCGGCAGCTGCTCCCGCAGGTCGCGCGCCCGGGCCACGGCCTGGCCCAGGCGGTCGGGCCGGCCGTCGAGGGCGGCCATCGAGCCGGAGGCGTCGACGATGAACACGCTGTGGCGGGCCAGCGGCGCGGCGGTGACGCGGACGGGCCGGGCCGCGGCCACGGTGAGGCCGGCCACCACCGCCAGTTGGAGGAACAGCAGCACGCTGGGCCGCAGCCGCTGCCAGGGCGACGCCACCGACACGGGGTCGGCCAGCTCCTTCCACAGGAACGTCGAGCTGACCTCGACGGGCGGGCGGCGGGGGCGCAGGACGTGCAGCAGCAGCACCGGCGCGGCCAGCGCCGCCAGCCACAGCCCGGCGGGGTTGGTGAACCTCATGGCGCCCTCACCGCGGGCCCGCCCCCAACTGGCCTGCGCGATGCTGCCGGTTGGCGCGGTTTGCGCAGGCCAGTTCGGCGGGGGGCGTCACCGGCGGGCGCCCTCAACGCGGGCCCGCCCCCAACTGGCCTGCGCGATGCTGCCGGTTGGCGCGGTTTGCGCAGGCCAGTTCGGCGGGGGGCGTCACCGGCGGGCGCCCTCAACGCGGGCCCGCCCCCCAACTGGCCTGCGCGATCCTGCCGGTTGGCGCGGTTTGCGCAGGCCAGTTCGGCGGGGGCCCGGGCAGGGGGGGCGTCACCGGCGGGCGCCCTCAACGCGGGCCCGCCCCCAACTGGCCTGCGCGATGCTGCCGCTGGGCGCGGTTTGCGCAGGCCAGTTCGGCGGGGGCCGGGGCGGGGGGGCGTCACCGGAGGACCCCGGCCCGCTGCCAGCCGCCCAGCAGGGCGGACTCCAGGTCGTCGGTGGTGAGCAGGCGGAGATAGGTGGCGCCCACCTGGCGGCACCGGGCTTGCACCCGGTCCAGCCAGGCGTCCACCGCGCCGGTGTAGCGGCGGACCGTGTCGGGGGCGAGGCTCACCGCCACCTTGGCGCCGGTCTCGCGGTCGACCAGCTCGACGTCGCCCACCAGGTCGGGACGGAGCTCGCCCGGCGCCAGCACGTGGACGATCACCACCTCGGCCCCCCGCGCCGGCAGGCGGGTGATGGCGGTCTCCCACTCGGGGGTGAGCAGGTCGGAGACGACGACGGTCAGCCCGGGAGGGCCGGGCCGGGCCAGCAGGTGGGAGGCGGCGGCGGCGAAGTTGGTGGTCCCGGTGGCCTCCAGGCCGGCCAGGTGGTCGAACAGCGCGGGCGCGCCGCCGCGCCCGGCGAACCGGGGGGCGTGCCGCTCGCGGGGGAAGGCGTGGAGGCTGACGGTGTCCCGCCGGATGAGGGCGACGTACCCCAGGGCAGCCGCCACGCGGGCGGCGGCGGCGAGCTTCCCGTCGCCGGCCATCGACGCCGAGGTGTCGACCAGCAGCCGCAGGTGGACGTCCTCCTCGGCCTCGAACAGCTTGATGACCAGGACGTCGAGGCGGGCGTAGAGGAAGTAGTCGATGCGGCGGAAGTCGTCGCCCGGGAAGTACTCCCGGTAGTCGGCGAAGTCGGGCGACGCGCCCCGCCGGGGGGAGCGGTGATCGCCTGCGAACTGGCCGGCCAGCCGCCGGCGGGTCCCGAGCTGCAACGCCTCCAGGCGGGCCAGCAGCTTGGGGTCGAGCAGCGGGGAGCCAGCCACGGCTTACGGCGCGCCCCGCAGCCCGGCGGTCGGCTCGGGCACGCCCACCAGCACCGCGTCGACCACGTCGTCGGCCGAGAGCCCGTCGGCCACCGCCTCGTAGCCGAGCACCAGCCGGTGGCGGAGGGCGGCGGGGGCCATGGCCCGCACGTCGGCCACCGCCACGTTGGGGCGGCCGTCGAGCAGGGCGGTGGCCTTGGCCGCCAGGATCAGGGCCTGGGCGCCGCGCGGGGAGGCGCCGAAGCGGACGTATTGCCGCACCGTGCCAGGGGCCTCCGGCTTGTCGGGGTGGGTGGCCACCACCAGGTCGACGGCGTGCTGGGTCACGTGGGACGCCACCGGCGCCTGGCGGGTGAGCTCGATCATGGCCCGCAAGGCGGGCCCGTCGGCTTGGGGGGCGATGGTCGGCGGGGCCTCGCCGGTGGTCCGCTCCACCACCGCCACCAGGTCGTCGGCGGGCGGGAAGGGCACCAGGGCCTTGAGCAGGAACCGGTCGAGCTGGGCCTCGGGCAGGGGGTAGGTGCCCTCCATCTCGATGGGGTTCTGGGTGGCCATGACGAAGAACGGCCGCGGGAGGGGGCGGGTCTCGCCCGCCACCGTCACGGTGCGCTCCTGCATGGCTTCCAGCAGGGCGGACTGGGTCTTGGGCGTGGCCCGGTTGACCTCGTCGGCCAGGACCAGGTTGGCGAACACCGGGCCGGCGCGGAAGTGGAAGCGGCGGCGGCCGGTGTCGTCCTCCTCCAGCACCTGCGTGCCGACGATGTCGGCGGGCATGAGGTCGGGGGTGAACTGGATGCGGCCGAAGTGCAGCTCGACGGCCTGGGCCAGCGTCTTGAGCAGCTGGGTCTTGCCCAGGCCGGGAACCCCTTCCAGCAGGGCGTGGCCCTCGCACAGCAGGCACACCAGGACCTGGCGGACCAGCTCTCGCTGCCCGACGATCACCCGGCCGATCTGTTCCTCGACGGCCCGGGCCCGGGCGCCGTACTCCTCGGGGGTCATCGTGGTCACGGGTGGGCGCCGCCTCCCGCCAAGGCGGCGAAGTAGGCCTGGACGAGCGCCCGCTGGGTCGGGGCCAGCCCGAGGCGGTCGAGGGCCTGGGTGGCCTGGGCCTGGGCCTGGGGCAGCACCGACGCCAGCGGCACCTGGCCGCCGGAGACGGCGGACGGTCCCTGGGCCCGGCCCGGGGTGGCTTGGGTGGGGCCCTCGCCGATCTGGCCGGCGACGTTCAGCTGCTGGCCGTCGGTCCCCTCGGCGGGCGGGGCGAAGATCGTCGCCTCCTGGAGGCCGACGGAGGCGTTGCTGCCCGAGCCGTCGGGCGTGCCCGCCCCGCCCGTGCCGCTGCCGGTGGGGGCGCCGGTGCCTCCCACCTGCCCCTGGCCGCCGCCCTGCGCCTGACCCTGGCCGCCGCCCTGCCCCTGCCCCTGCCCCTGGCCCTGGCCGCCTCCCTGGCCCTGCCCCTGGCCCTGCCCCTGGCCGCCGCTGCCCGCACCCTGCCCCTGCCCCTGCCCCTGGCCCTGGCCGCCGCCCTGGCCCTGCCCCTGCCCCTGCCCCTGGCCCTGGCCCTGCCCCTGGCCCTGGGTGGCGGCGGTGAGGTTGCTGTCCGACGCCGCCAACTCGGCCAGCGCGCCCAGGGCGGCCTCCTGGTCGCCCACCGAGGTGGCGGCCGCGGCTTGGGCGGCTCCGGCCTGCTCGAGGGCCGCGCCGGCGGCGCCGAGGTCGCCGGCCCGGAGGGCTGCGGCGGCCCGTTCCAGCGCCCGCGCCGCCTCGGGGTTGCCGGCCGCCTGGGTCGCGGCCAGGCCCGCCAACCGGTCGGCGAGGGCGGCTTGGTCCTCGGGCGACAGCCGGCCCAGGGCGCCGGCCAGCGCCTGGAGCTGGGAGGCGGCGTCGCCGTTCCCGGCCTGGGGCAGGGGCGATCCCGCCAGGGTCCGGTCCAGCCCCCGGACCGCCGCCTTCTGGGCCAGGAGATCGGGGGAGAGGCCGGCGGCCAAGTCCCGGGCGGTCTGGTCGAGGGCCGCTCGCCCCTCCTTGAGATCGGCGGCGGCCGCCAGGGCGCGGGCCAGCTCCTCCACCTGGCGGGCAACCTCCTCCTGGCCGGGTGACTGGGAGCGCTGGCGCAGCTCGTCGGCCACCTGGGCCAGCCGTTCGGCCTCGGCGTCCAGCGCCCGCTGCTCGGCGGCCTGGCGGCGGCGGACGTCGTCCTGGTGGTTGGCCACGACCGCGAGCGCCACCGCGGCGGCGGCGAGGGCGCCCACGACCAGCCACCGGCGGGGCCGGACCGTCAGCGGGACGGCGTCCGCCGCCGTCCGCCCCGCGGCCAGCCCGGCGGCCCGGTCCTGCACGCGACCGGCGAAGGCGTGGGGCGGGCCGGGCCGGTGCGCCAGCTCCAGGGCGGTGGCGAAGGCGTCGCCCGTCGCCAGCCCCCGGTCAGCGGCGCGGGCCGCCACCAGCAGCGGGACTCGCACGAGCACGGACGCCGCCAGCACGCTTGCCACCGCCGCCGCGGCCAGCGCCAGCGCTGCCGGCTCGGGCCACGCCCACGGCCGCGCCCGCCCGATCAGCACCAGCACGAGGGCGCCGGCGGCCACTGCTGGCGCCACCAGTTCCACGGTGGCGAGCGCCCACGCCAGCCGCAGCCGGCGCCGCACCGCGGCCAGCAGGGCGGCGAGCGTCACGCCGCTCGCCCCGGCGCCACCAGTTCCACGGTGGCGAGGGCCCACGCCAGCCGCAGCCGGCGCCGCACCGCGGCCAGCAGGGCGGCGAGCGTCACGCCGCCCGCCCCGGCGCCGGCGCGGTGACCTTGCGTACGGCCACCAGCAGGCTCAGGGTGGCGAGGAGCAGGAACGAGGAGAGGGACGCGAACCAGAAGGGCAGGCCGGCGATCTCGGGGCGGGGTTCGGCCGGCGGCCGGCCGAACTGGCCGAACTGACCGAACTG
>Ga0187893_10013247_pt1 | contig 11520 bp, 15 predicted proteins | sample MA1701074metaG_FD_139574 | JGI IMG/M metagenome (GOLD analysis project Ga0187893, IMG submission 139574) | White microbial mat communities from a basaltic lava cave in the Kipuka Kanohina Cave System on the Island of Hawaii, USA - MA170107-4 metaG ...
CCCATGCCGAGGCCATGATCACCTGGGCAATGATCGGCATCATGACCCGCCGCCTGGCACCAGCCCCCGGCCGGCGTCCATGGCAACCCACAACCCCCACATAGCCATTCTCAAACACGCTCTTAGGGGCGTATACACCCCGAAGTCGGAGTTCGGGGAGTGAACGCGCGAATAGCTCGTCAGTCTGGCCAGGTGTACGGGCGGGTGATGACTTCCATTCCGTGGCCCGCGGGGTCCTTGAAGTAGAAGCCGCGGCCGCCGTGGTTCGTGTTGATCTGGCCGGGCATCGTCGTCTGGGGATGGTCACGAATGACCCCCTCGAGAACGGCGCCTCCATGCCTGACGCAGCCAGCCATCGACACGCGACGCCACATGGGATCATAGCCTTGTGCCGAGCTACGACCGAAGGGCCGCGAGGTCGCGGGCGAGGGTGAGGGCGGCGGTGGCGTTGCGGGGGGAGGCGACCCAGTCGGCGTAGCTCAGGACGAAGAACCGGTTCTCCCGGACGGCGGTGACGTCGGCCAGCTCCGGTTTCCCCTTCAGGTACGCGATCTTCTCCTCGACCGTCTGCGGGCCGGTGTTGCCTTCGTAGGTGTAGTCGACGATCGCGATGAGCTCGGGGTCGCGGGCGATCACGGTCTCCCAGTTCACGGTGGTCCAAGAGTCGGCGAGGTCGTCGAAGATGTTCTTTCCCCCGGCCGCCTCGATGATGCCCTGGGGCCCGCCGTGGGCGCCGGAGCTCAACGGCCCCTCGTCGCCGCCGGAGTCGTAGAGGAACACCCGGACGGGGTCGTCTTGCGGGCCGGTTTCCCGGGCTTGGGCGAGATCGGCCTCGAACTTGGCGATGAGGGCCTCGGCCCGCTCGGGGACACGGAAGATCGCGCCGAGATTCCGCAGGTCGTGGATCACGCCCTCCATGACCTCACGGTCGCCGCGTGGGCCGCCCTCCCCGCCGCAGGTTTCGGTCAGGACGTAGGAAGGGATCCCAACCTCGGCAGCGAGGCGGGCGTGATGTCCGTGTCGCGTTGGAACCCGTAGTTCCAACCGGCGAACACGAAGTCCGGCTGGGCGCCGATGAGGGCCTCCTTGCCGAACTCGGTGCCGAGGTGCGGCACGCGCTCGAAGCTGTCCTTCCAGGGGCCGGTGTCCTCTCCGTGCGTGTACTTGTCGTTGGCCGTCCCGTAGTTGAGGTAGCCGAGCATGTGGTCCTCCAGCCCGAGCGCGAACATGAACTCGGCCATGTTCACGTCGTTGGTGATCGCTCGTTGCGGAGCCTCGTCGAACGTCAGCCGCTGGCCGCAGTTCTCGACCGTGACCGGGCCGCCCTCGGCCGCAGCCAACGGCTGCCCGGACGTGGCGATGACGATCAGGATGGCCGCCAGGACGGTACGCATGAGTTACTCCTTGCTCCTTGGGATGACCGGGGTGAGCAGCGCGCCGCGACTGGGGGAGAGGAAGCACAGTTGCCGGTCGCCGGTCAGCGGGTGGCGCACGACACCGGCGCGGACGCCGTAGACCAGTTCGACCAGCTCGGGACTGAGCACCTGGTCGAGGCTGCCGGAGGCGACGATCCTGCCGGCCTGCAGGACATAGACGCGGTCGCAGTAGGCCGCCGCGATGTTGAGGTCGTGCAACGCGGCGAGGACCGTGGCGCCTAGGCCGGCGACGAGGTCCATGATCTCGAGCTGGTAGCGCACGTCGAGATGGTTAGTGGGCTCGTCCAGCAGCAGGTAGCGGGCTCGCTGCGCGATCGCGCGGGCGACGAGCACGCGCTGCTTCTCGCCACCTGAGAGCGTGACGAAGCGGCGGCCGGCGAACGATGCCATCCCGACACGCTCGAGGGCGTCCGCGACGAGCCGGCGGTCTTCGTCCGCCTCGCGGTCCAGCAGACCCTTGTGCGGCGTCCGGCCCATCGCGACCGTCTCGGCGACCGTGAACTCGAAGTCGCCGTCCTGTTCTTGGCGCACGACGGCGAGCCGGCGGGCCACGGTCCGGTACGGAAGGCGATGCACGTCGTCCCCACCGAGCCAGACGGCTCCCGCGCTGGGCCGCAGCATCCGGTAGGCGGTGCGGAGCAGGGTGGACTTGCCGCTGCCATTGGGGCCGATGAGCCCGACGAGCCCACCGGAGGGAACGTGCAACGTCACGTCGGTGACGATGCGCCGGCCGCCGGCCGCCACGCTGACGTGGTCGTAGGCAAGGGTCACGCGGCCCTCCCCTGCCCATAGCCGCTGCGGCGCATGAGGAGCACGAAGAACGGGGCGCCGACCAGCGATGTGATCACCCCGATCGGCAGCTCGGCGGGAGCGATCAGCACTCTGGCGCCGACGTCGGCCCACACGAGGAACACGGCGCCCGAGAGCGCGGAGACGGGCAGCACCCGGCGATGGTCGCTCCCGGCGACCAGCCGGGCGAGGTGTGGGATCATCAGCCCCACGAACCCGATCGTCCCGCTGACCGCGACGAGCACGCCAGTCACCAGCGAGGCGACGGTGATCAGGCTCCGACGGAGGCGGCGGACGTCCACGCCCAGCGTGGTGGCGGTGTCGTCACCGATCACGAGGGCGTTCAACCGCCGAGCCTGCAGCACCAGCCAGCACGCGCCGAGCAGCACGACTGCGGTGGGCAGTCCCAAGAACCCCCACCTGGCGGGGGCGAGGCTGCCGAGCAGCCAGAACATCACCGCGCGCGCCGCCTCACGGTTCACGGCCAGGATGAGGAAGCTCGTGACCGAGGCGAACACCGCCGCCATCGCCGTTCCCGCCAGGATGAGTCGCAGCGGCGTGACCCCGCCAGCCGATCGCGCGATGACGAATACCACGACCACGGCGCCGAGGGCGCCGGCGAAGGCCGCGGCGCTCAGCGCATAGGTACCGAGGCCGGAAAAGACTCCCAACACGATCACGGCGGTCGCCCCGACCGACGCGCCCGAGGAGGCACCCAGCAGGTAGGGATCGGCCAGTGCGTTGCGCACTAGCGCCTGGAAGGCCACGCCTACCACCGCGAGACCCCCGCCTACGACTACGGCCATGAGCACGCGTGGGAGCCGTACGAGCCAGACGATGTGGTCCGCGGAGGCGTCCCATGAAGGCTCCGCAGGCACTCCGAGGACGTGACGGCCAATGATGGCCCACACGGTTCGCGAGGGCATGCGCACGGGCCCCGCCCCAACCGCGACCGTAACGCTCACCACAATCCCCGCGGCGAGGCACCCGAGCAGCACCCGCGTACCCCGGTTGCCAAGGGGCAGCGGCGACCGCCTACCCTGCCTCGTCTCCGCGGGGGGACCTGATGAGCCGCGCTGTGACCGCGCGCCGACTGATCGCACCGCCGTCATTTCGCCTGAAGCCTTCGCTACCCGCCGTCAGCAGGTCAGTGGACGAGTTCGGGTGCCCTGCTGAGCGGCGTGCTCTCCGCGCAGCATCGGCTCCCGCCGTACGTACCACCGGCCCGCAAGACCGCGACCCACCAGGCCCGTCCCGCAGGGGTGCGAGGAAATACTGTCCCTGAGCAGCAGTGTTATGTCAAGAGGTGGTCCTCGCGCCGCGCGCGGTCGGCCGCGGTCAGGGGGAGCCATCCTTCGCCGCGGCAGTAGGCCTCGTAGCGCGCGATGCGGGTGGCCAGGGGAATGAGCGGGCAGGTACCGCAGAAGGTGCCGTCACCCGCCTTGTAGATGAGGCAGCAGACCGTCCGCATGGGTTGGAGCCGTCCCGCCGGCGTGCCGTCGTCGAACCGGACGTGCGTGAGCATCTCGGCGAGATCGGGGCGGCGGGCGAAGAACGCCTCACGGCTGGGACGCAGCGCATCCTCGCCGAGCGCCGCGGCCAGCCGTTGGAACAGCCCGTTGGCGGTCGGGGCGACGTTGCCCCAGGCCAAGCGGTTACTGACCCGGTAGCGGCCACGCATGACCTCGACCGCTCGCGCGATGGCCGCGGTGAGGACGTGCTCGTCGAGCCATTCGAGCAGCGCCTCCTCGTCGTCGAGGACCACGGCGGCGGGGTGGCCGGCCGCGGGATCCTGGGGGAGGACCGCGAAGCGCGGGACCTCCAGGCGCAGGCCACGCAACCGCCCACCGCCCTCGACTCGTACCCAGGTATTGGCAACCGTGAGCTCGGGCACGCGGCGCTCGGTCGCCCAGGGCAGCAGGACGGGCCAGATCAGCTGCACGGAGAACATCTTGAGCACCAGCGCGGCGGCGATGTGGGTGTCCCAGGCTTCGGCGGCGCGCTGGTGGGCGGCCACGACCTCGGTGAGCACCGCGCTGCCCGGCGCGAGCACCTCGGCGAGGGGTACCCACACGGACGCCTCGGCGCGTTCGGGTTGCAGGAGCTGCGTCAGGTGGTCGCCGAGGTTGAGCCGGTGGCGCGCGGCCAGCAGCCGCCCGTACGTGGCGATCGGGTCCTCGCCGGATGTGGCATTGCCGAGCATGCCAACCGCTGCACCCATGCGCACAAGGATCCCCTCACCTAACAGGTTCCGCAAGGTGGCATCCGCCGCGACGGTGAGAGTCCGTGGAAGGCTGCACTGTGCAGAGTTAGGCCGGTATACCGGCAAAACTCTGCACAGTGCAGGATACGGCCGGCGGCTGGCGGGTCAGCGGAGGTACTGGCGGATGGTCTTCCGCAGCCCTTCGATCGCGTCGGACCGGCGTTCCGCGTCGTCCTCGACGAGGTAGGCGGTCACGTGGTTCTCGAGCAAGAGCCCGGCGACCCGATGGAGGGCGCCTTGCACCGCGGATACCTGGACCAACACGTCGTCGCAGTGCTCATCCCGGTCGATCATCGCTCGGAGCGCGCGGACATGCCCCTCGACACGGGCGAGTCGTCGTAATAGATCGGCTTTGACCGCTGGATCGCTGTAGTGACTCACCCGCCCTCCTTATTTCCGATCCGACAGTATCAGCGCCTTACTGAAAAGGCTCCCGCGTAACGCAGGTCCTAGACGCCGCCGCGGGCGATGTCCATACTCGGGTCGGGTAGCCCACCTCGCAGAGCCCCCGCATCGCCGCCGCTCTCCGGGGAGCCGCTGACCACGGGCGGGACAATGCGGCGTTCAGCCCGGCAACGAGTAGCCGATCCCTAGGAGGAAGTTCACTTGACCCCTACCCTGACACTCAAAGAGCTGCTGTGGCCTGCGCTGGCCGTGGCGGTCCTGACCTACCTGCTGCTCTACATGGTCGCGTTCGACCAGGGCGCCTTGGCCTCGACGATGACCCACGCGATGGCGGACAAGGGCGGCGTGTTGCACGAGTTCTTCCACGACGCCCGCCATCTGCTCGGCGTTCCGTGCCACTGACACCGTGATAGCGGCCTTCATCAAGCGCGGGATTGTCGCCGGGCTGTTGGCGGGGCTGCTCGCGGGGCTCGCCGGCCTGTTGGTCGGCGAGCCGTCAGTGGACGCGGCGATCCAGATCGAGGAGGCCCAGGCCGCGCAAGAGCAGGCGCAAGCGCCCGCCAACGCACCCGTCGAGCCTGAGGTGACACGGCCGGTGCAGAGGATCGGGCTGGTGGCGGGTACGGCGCTGATCGGGGTGGCGGTCGGTGCGGTGTTCGGCGTGCTGATGGCGTGGTCGGTGGGTCGGCTGCAGGGTGATGCCTGGGTACGCAGCCTCAAGGCCACCGCGGTGCTGTTGGCCGCTGTGGTGGCATTCCCGACACTAAAGTACCCGGCGAACCCGCCGACGGTTGGCGATCCCGCGACCATCGGGACGCGCACCACGCTCTATCTCGGCCTAGGGGTCGTCGGGCTCCTGCTCGCCGCCGCGTCGTACTCGGCGGCGCTCACGCTGCGCAAGACGAGGCTGTCGGTTCCTCTCCGGCAGGTCCTGCTCGGTGCGGGGACGTTGGCGGCGGGCGCGGTGGTGCTGGCGGTGATGCCCTCACTGTCCGACGAGGTGGCCGTCCCGGCCACCCTGCTCTGGTCGTTCCGGATCGGCTCGATCGCGATCCAGGTCGTGCTGTGGGGTGGCACCGGGGTGCTGTTCGGGCTGTTGGCGGCGCGTGGCGATCCAGACCTGGTCAAGAGAGCGACGTGAGCGAGGAGGCTCCCCTTGGCGACGTACGAGTACCGATGTGGCGGCTGTGGCCCCTTCGAGCTCGACCGGCCAATGGGGACAGCGCCGCCCAGGATGGCGTGCCCCACCTGCGCGACCGACGCTGCTCGTGTGTTCTCGGCGCCGTTGCTCGCGCGGACCCCCAAGGCTTTGGGGAACGCACTGACACGTGAGGAGCGCAGCGCCTACGAGCCCGAGGTCGTGACCCGCGTCCCCCCGAAATAGCCGCCGAACCTCTTATGGCCAGGCTTTCGTATGTATGCGTGACGAATCCTGGCCATAAGGCCTCAGGTTTCCTGCATGACGCCGGTCAGGCGGTGAAGCACCTCGTGGAGTTGGCGGCGGTCGTCCTCTTCGAGTTGGGCGATCGCGTTGACGACCGTGCCCCGCACCTTGCCCATCACCTCTTCCAGCCGCGCCTGCCCAGCCTCGGCCAGGTGCACGACCACCTTTCGGCGATCGAGAGGGTCGGGGCGCCGGTACACCCAGTTGTCGGCGACGAGCCGATCGATCAGCCGGGTCGCGGTTGCCCCCGGGACCCCGGCTCGCTCGGCGACCTCGCCCATGGCGTGGCCCCGCCCGTCCTTCAGGAGCAACAGGACTCGCCACAGCTCCCGAGTGAGGCGGGGCCCCGGGTCGAGCGGAGCAACGGCAGCCTCGACCGCACGATCCAAGCGATCTAGCATGTCCATGAGCCGCTGCGCTAGGTCCTGATCGTGTCGCAACATCACTGTAACAATAGCCGATGCCCCTTGGGTTCGGCTAAGTTCGTCGTAGACCCTGTCGAGTGGGTCTCTGTCGAGCCCTCCACGGGAACGCGAGATCGAACCGTCAACGTTGCGCTCGTCATTCCCTTGCAGGGCCCCGCCGGGATGTTCGGCCCGTCTTGCGCCTTATGTGCCAGGCTCGCGGCCGAGGAGGTAAACGAGGAGGGCGGCCTGCTCGGGCGGGAGGTGCGGCTCACCCTCGTGGACGGCGGTGACACTCCCGAGCGCGTGGCCAGCCGTGTGGAGTACCTCGTCCGCTCAGGGCGCGTCGAAGCGGTCACGGGGTGGCACATCTCGGCCGTCCGGCAGGCGATCGCGCCCCGCCTGCATGGCCGCGTTCCCTATGTCTACACGCCGTTGTACGAGGGAGGGGAGCGCACGCCTGGCGTGTTCCTGGCTGGGGAGACCCCCGGGCGGCAGCTGGGACCGGCCATGCGCTGGCTCGAGCGCGAGCTCGGGGTCCGGCGATGGTGCATCGTGGGGGACGACTACATCTGGCCACGAGGATCCGCCGCGGCGGCGCGCTGCTACGCCCGCAAGCATCGCACGGAGATCCGCGACGAGGTGTACGTGGGGCTCGGTTCCGAGGCGTTCAGCGACGTGGTCGCGCGCGTGGCGCGGAGCCATTCCGACGGGGTGCTGATGCTCCTGGTAGGCGAGGATGCGGTGCACTTCTGCCGGGCGTTCGCGGATGCGGGGCTCGACTCGAGCATCCTGCGCTTCAGCCCCCTGATGGAAGAGAACATGGTGCTCGCGGCGGGCGCCGACGCCACGCGCAACCTGTACTCGGCCGCGGGCTTCTTCGAGTCGCTCGCCAACGCAGGGTCGTTGGACTTCGTCGGTCGCTACAGCAAGCGCTTCGGGCCGTGCGCTCCGGTGCTCAACAGCCTCGGCGAGTCCTGCTACGAGGGTGTCAGGTTGCTCGCCGCGCTCGTCCAGCGGGCGGGGTCGCTGGAGGTTCCCGACCTGATGCGAGTCGCCGACGGGGTCGGGTACGAGGGTCCCCGAGGCCGCGTGTACCTACGGAATCGCCACCTCGTGCAGGACGTGTACATCGCTCGCGCGGACGACCTGGAGTTCGACGTCCTCGCGCGTCTCTAGCGGCCGCGGGAGGACCCGGCGGCGCCCGAAACTCCTTGACAGGGAACTTCCATCTTGAAATATTTCCGCTATGGCAAAACGCCGGTCCAGTATTTCCCGAGCTGGGGAGACCGGCAACCGACGGGAAGTAGCCGTGGCGGGCACGAGGACACCGACATCACCACTGCATGGGAGCGCCCCCTTCGCTCGCCGTCCCCGCATGTTCACTGAAAGGAGCCGCAGTGCCTGAGGTGGTGTTCTCTGTCGACCAGTCCTTGCCGATGGGGCAGCAGAAGGTGCCAGGTCACAACCGCTGGCACCCGGACATCCCGATCGCTGCCGAGGTGAACCCGGGTGACGAGTTCCGGGTCGAATGCCGCGAATGGACCGACGCGCAGATCGGGAACAACGATTCCGCCAACGACATCCGGGATGTCTCGTTGGACCGCTGCCACATGCTCAGCGGGCCGATCGGGATCAGGGGCGCGGAACCTGGCGACCTCTTGGTCGTCGACATCCTCGATCTGGGCCCGGTGCCGCAGGAGACCGGCCCCGCTCCCGGCCAGGGTTGGGGGTACACCGGGATCTTCGCCAAGGTGAACGGTGGCGGCTTCCTGACCGACGAGTTCCCCGACGCCTACAAGGCGATCTGGGACTTCCACGGTCAACAGGCGACGTCCCGCCACATTCCCGGGGTGCGTTACACGGGCATCACCCACCCAGGGCTGTTCGGCACGGCACCGTCCCACGAGCTGCTGGCCAAGTGGAACGAGCGCGAGCGCGCGCTGATCGCGACCGACCCTGACCGCGTGCCGCCGCTCGCGCTGCCGCCCAACGAGACGGACGTGCTTGCCGGCACGCTGACGGGATCAGAGCTCGCGGCCGTCGCTCGTGAGGGCGCCCGGACGGTGCCGGCGCGTGAGAACGGCGGGAACCACGACATCAAGAACTTCACCCGTGGCTCCCGCGTGTACTACCCGGTGCACGTTCCCGGAGCGAAGCTGTCCGGCGGGGACCTGCACTTCAGCCAAGGTGACGGCGAGATCACGTTCTGCGGCGCGATCGAGATGGGTGGGTTCATCGACTTCGGCGTCGAGCTGATCAAGGACGGGATGTCGAAGTACAACGTGCAGACAAACCCCGTGTTCATGCCCGGACGTGTCGAGCCGAGCTACTCGAAGTTCCTCACGTTCATCGGGGTCTCGGTCAACCACAGCACGAACACGAACTACTACATGGACGCGACGATCGCCTACCGCCGGGCCTGCGAGAACGCGATCAACTACCTGGAGCAGTGGGGCTACTCCCGCCCCCAGGCGTACTTGCTGCTCGGTTCCGCGCCCATCGAGGGCCGCATTAGCGGCGTCGTGGACATCCCGAACGCCTGCTGCTCCTTGTACCTGCCGACCGCGATCTTCGACTTCGACATCACGCCGAACGCCGAGGGGCCGCGCAAGGCCGACCGCGGCGACTGCGCCGTCACGTCCTAGTCCTACGCCCGCCTGAAGGAGATGCATCGATGACAGAAGGACCGATCCCTCACGAGCACGAGCACGACCACGAGCACGACCATCTGCATGACGAGCGGGCCCGCGTAGAGGCGGTCAGCAAAGAGGGTGTCCACCGCGCCGGTGAGCACGAGGGGCCGTTCTCCCTCCACCTGCTCGGTCTGGGAAAGACTGGGGCGGACATCGTCACGCAGGCGCTGCGCGGCGCCGGTCAGACCAACGTCAACGCCCTGTGCGTCGATATCGGCGACCAGGACCTGGGCCAAGTACGAGAGGCGGCGAGCCAAGGACCGGCCGGGCAGGTCGAGGCCGAGACCGTCGCGTTGGCGGTGCCGACGCGAGAGGCGCTGTTGACCGCGCTCAACCGGTACCGCGAGTTCCTGAAGATGGAGTACCCGCGGTACTACTGGAACCCGAACTACGAGCCGTGGTTGCCGGCTGATCTCGAGCTGCCTGAGCCGGGCCAGCGGATGCCGCGCGCGGTCGCGAAGGCGATCTACAACTGCGAGTACTACCAGAACAGGGAGATCACCGCGGCCCTCGAGGCGTTCGCCGCGCGCGTCCTGTCCAGCGAGCAGACTCCCCTGGTCTGCGTCATCTTCAGCCTGGCCGGGGGAACCGGCAGCGCGCTGGCGGTCGACATCTCGCGCCACCTGTCCTCGATCAAGCTCGGCCGGCGCCCATGGGTGATCGGTATCGGGGTGTTGCCGTGCGACGGCGACCCGGGCGAGGTTCGCGATGGCTCGCTCTTCCCGGTGATCAACGAGCTGGACTGCATGATCGACACCGAGAAGAACAAGGGTGTCATGGCCGTGTGGGGCGACCTGTACAAGAACCCGTTCACCGGTGGGTTCTTCATGGCGCCACAGCAGGACGTGTTCACCCGCGTCAAGGACCTCGCGGCCACGCACTCTTACATCGACGAGGGGATCGCCAACTTCCTCGTTCGTGACCAGGGCGTGCACCTGTATGAGACGCTGAAGGCGACGAACTGGCTCGGGGTCTCGGCCGCCACCTGGCACCCGGCTATCCGTGGGGAGCCCAGCGACCGCTGGATCAACATCCTCGCGCCCCGCGCGCTCGACGACCTCGCCGGCCTTGGCACGGCGGGGCTGACCAAGGGCTTCGACACCGAGTACGCCGAGGCACGGGTGTTCACCGCCGAGAAGCGGTTCACCGAGCAGGCGCAACAGTCGGTCCGTGAGGCGATAGGCAAGGCCGCGCACACGACCGTCGACCCTGGCGTGCTGCACTTCGACACCGACAACGGCGAGCTCGTCAACGTCTGCATCCTGCGCGCGAGCAAGCTCGACCTCGAGGCGTTCGTACCGTCCCGGGACACCTACGACGAGCTTGAATGGGACGAGAAGCTCTTCCGCCACTCCTACATCCTCGACCTGGGCGTGATCTTGTGCGAACCGTCCATCCGCTTCGAAGGCATGGGTGGGGAGTGCATCTGGGGCTGCGCCTGCTGGGTGGTCGTGCCGCACGCCGCCATCAGGGGCGAGTGATCGTATGCCGCTGAACTGGGACACCGTCGTCGAGCGGTACCGCGATGGCGCCAAGATCGAGCCGATACCTGGCTCGTCCACGCTGGAGGTCACCGGTGCCGACGAGGACTCTGTCTATATCAAGCACCGCCTGTGGAAGGCGGCGTTGAGCCGCCAGAACCTGGAGAAGGCGGTGATGCTGCTCGAGGAAGGCCGGATGGTGCGCCGGTCCGGCGACTTCGTCGACCAGTACCGAACCATGGTCGCCGACGAGCGGCCCACGACCGCCGCGACAGTCCTGAAGGACCTGGGATACCTGAATTAACCCGAAAGGAGTGCAGCAATGGGTATGTCAATGTATCACAGCGCGACCGGGAGCCAGTCGCCGCACTGCATCCATGCGGTGGGTATCGGCAAGGCCGGGATCGGCTTGGTGGAGGCCTTGCTCCGCACCGGCGAGATAGAGGATCAGCTGGATGACTCCCGCGCGCGCTTCACGAGCCTGGCGATCGACATCGGCGACCAGGACATGGGTGAGTATCGCGAGTACGCCAACGGCCTGAACGGGCGCCTGGAGGAACGTGGCATCCCGATGGACCGGGCGCAGGTGCGCTCGGTGGCGC
>Ga0187893_10013248_pt1 | contig 11520 bp, 12 predicted proteins | sample MA1701074metaG_FD_139574 | JGI IMG/M metagenome (GOLD analysis project Ga0187893, IMG submission 139574) | White microbial mat communities from a basaltic lava cave in the Kipuka Kanohina Cave System on the Island of Hawaii, USA - MA170107-4 metaG ...
AAGAAGCCCGCGGAGGCGATGCTTTATCGGCGGGATTTTTCAATCCGCGGGTGGTTGCTCGCATAAACTTTCAGATAAATGACGGATATTCTAACCTCGCTTTTAACCAGCGGCGTTTCACTGGCAACGCCATTGTTGCTGGCGGCACTCGGCGAGATTGTGATGGAAAAAGCCGGCGTTATCAATATTTCATTGGAAGCGTTGATGCTGGTCGCCGCCCTTTTTGCGATGTACATTGCATTCAGCACCGGCTCGCCGATGATTGGACTCGCTGCCGCGCTTCTGGCTTCGCTGCTGCTTGCCGCGGTTTTCGCCTTCCTGTGTGTCGGCGCGCAAACCGATCAGATTATCACCGGCGCCGGATTGAATATTTTTGCGCTCGGCTTAACTGGTGTTTTATTGCGCAGCTTTTTCGGCGTCACCGGCGCGGCGATTACGGCGCCGACTTTCGCGATTTTACCCGTGCCGTTATTGTCGGAGCTGCCGGTTTTGGGCAACGTGCTGTTCGCGCAAAATGGGATGATCTATCTGACCTTTTTGCTTATTCCATTTACGTATTTACTGCTGACGCGGACGCGTTTAGGGTTGAATCTGCGCGCTGTAGGTGAAAATCCCGCCGCGGCAGATGCGGCCGGATTGCCGGTACAAAAATTGCGTTTTATTGCCGTGCTCATCGGCGGCATTTATTGCGGCCTCGCCGGCACTTATCTTTCCATTGCGCAGGCAAATACCTTTATCGAAGGCATGACTGCTGGGCGCGGATTTATCGCGCTGGCGATTGTCATTTTTGCCGGACGGCATCCCTTTGGCGCGGCGTTGGTGGCGTTGCTCTTCGGCATTGCCTCCGCGCTGCAATTTCAATTGCAGGCGCTCGGCCTCGAGATTCCATATCAAATTTTTTTGATGCTGCCCTACATTCTCACCATTCTCGTTGCCGCGATTTTTCGCACACGCGCGCCGGCGCCGGCGGCGATGGCGAAAGCTTATTTTCGTGAGGAATGAGGGAGAGAGGAGCAAATCATCATCATGTCGACTGAATCTCGCCATCACATTCATCCAGCCATCCTCCAATACGCCCGCGACCTGCGTCACCCGCTCACACCAGCAGAACAGAGAGTCTGGGCAATGGTGCGAAATCGGGGACGCGGTTACAAAATCCGCCGCCAGCATCCAATTGGCCGCTTCATTGCGGATTTCTATTGCGTCGAAGCGAAATTGGTTATAGAAATTGACGGCGATACTCACTTAGAGTCTGCGCAAATCGAATGTGATACCGCGCGTACCGCTTGGCTTGAAGAGCATGGGCATCATGTCATTCGATTTAGTAATCGCGAGGTATATGAGAATCTTGATAGTGTTTTAGAAGCGATTCGGAATGCTTGTGAGAAGTTTGGTAGAAGTGGGGGATAGTGTTTGTTTTGCCCCGGCTTTCGCCTTCACCCCGGCCCTCTCCCGCTGGGAGAGGGAGACGCTTGCTGTCGCCAATAAGAAAGCGATAATCCCGAAAGCATATACAAGTACGGCATCGCCGGAAAACGAAAGCGCTCCGAGCCTTGTGGCGCGGTGATGAAGAGCAGATAAATGATCGAGGCCAACAGCAAACTCATTGACATAATTTTTTTTTCTTTTATTAATTTATAAAGCGTAAATAAGATTAAAACGTAATGCATAACCAGCCAACCGAGATTCAGCAAATATAAAACAAGATAGCTGTGATCAATCTGGCGCAGAAGTTTTTCAAACGCCGATTTCATTTCTCCGGTTACAAATAGCGAACGTAGCCCGAGTAATGGACGTTCCTGCCCGCGAAAATGATAAATGTCCCGCACGCTGGCATCGAGCATACTTGCAATGAGACCGGTGAGATGAACCCGGAGATAGAGCAGGGGAGACGCCATAATTTTTTCAATCGCCAATTTTTGATAAACCCGCGCCTGTTGCGGATCGTTAATTTGGTGGCCGTATGGTTTGCCATGATATTCGAGTTTTAATTTTTCAGTAGATATTCCCTGCGCCAAAAGTACACTATCGGCCTCTGCTTCCAGCCGGCGCTCGGCGGCGGCAAAAGATATTCCTTCCTGCGCCGCCTTCAAATGCGCGACGTTCATGAGCAATAAATTATTGCCCTGTATCGAGGTTAAATTGGCGACGCCGAAAGTGAGTTTATTGCGGATGAGCCACGGACTGAGAGTAGCTGTAAACAGCAAAACGTAAAGCGTAACATTTTTAACCCGGCTCGGAAAAGTTGCCGAGATGGTGCATAACAAAATGATGACAACGATAACCGGATAATACAAACCCACTGGACGGCAAAGTGTGGCCAAGCCGAACAGAAGCGCCGCCAATGCCAGGCTCTTGAAAGAAATTTGTTGAATGTATTTCACCAAAAAGAAATTGGCGAGCAGAAATAAAAAAGTGAACAACGATTCCGTCAAGATGCTGAAAGTGTGAATGAGCGCAGAGCTGTCGAGCGCATAACAGATTCCGGCGATGAAACCGGCGCGACGGTTAAATAACCGTTCGCCCATTTTAAACACGAGCACCGCGGCAAGAGAATTGATGATTCCCTGCGCGATGGGAACAATCCACAAACTGCCGCGCGCCATCGCCAAAAGTATTGCGAGGAAAAACGGATAAACCGGGGTGATGATATTGTCGGGGATGAACGGCGGGCGCTCACAACGCGAAAAAATCCCGTGATGGCGCAGATTCTCCGCGAGCCGGTAATAGCCGATAGAGTCGGGGTCGGAGATGATTCGTTCTGCATCCGTTACCACGACAAGGCCGAAAATAATTTTGGTGAGAGCTGAGAGAAGAAAGATGATAATGACGGGACGCCGAAAAAAATTTAAACAGTCGTGCCGTAGTGCCATTCATGATTTCCTTCGATTGCCGTATTTTAAAAAAATAAAAGGCCGGAAAAACCTTCCGGCCCTTTACGTTTTACGAATGACGTTTTATTCCGACTTCGTGCCGTTCATCGCATAGCCTTTCACCGCGCCAAAAGAAAGCCGCAGCGTGAAAGTGGCGTCGGGATACGTCGATTTGCCGTACACCGCAAATCGCGCTTTGCCGATTTTTTCGCTGGCGGGAGTAATCGCGCTCTCGACATTATCTTCCAGCCATTTGCGCATTTCGCGGGCCAGAGGATCGATCTGGCGCGCCAACCCAATCATGGGATCGGCCGAGGCCGCCACCGCCGCTTCACCGCCTTCGACCAAAGATTTGCGGAAAGCCGGGTCGCCCATTTTGGTGTTGTTCATCAGCCCTTTGACGACGTCGATTGGCGCGCGGCCATTCAAAGCCGTTTTGATAAACGGGTCATTGGGGCCGAGTTCTTCCAGCGATTCTTGCAAGCCGTCCACCCGCATCATCTCTTCAAGTTGCGGATAAACCGGCGCCGGCGAAAACAACCGAAACTTCAGCGATCCCAGTTGCGCTTCGTGAAAACCTTCCAAGCGTTGCGCCTCCGGCTTTTTCGCTTCGGCAACGAGTTGGGTGATGGTCAGCGCATATCCAGCCATGCTCGAACCGCGTAGCGAGCGATAGCGCAGGGGCTTGAGCATTTCGAGTTGTTTCTGTTGCGCTTTGGCGATCATGTCCCAAGCGGCGCCGTATTCTTTTTTCCATTCCGGCTTTCCGGCGATTTGTGCGCGAAAGTCACTCTCCTCTTTTTGCCTTTTCGCAAAGATATTTTTATCGAGCAAGCCGTTGTATTCGCCGGTAATCGCTTTGAGCGAATTTTCAATGCCAAAAATTTGCCCGGCTGCCTGGCGCGCTTGTTCCGAACCCATGGCGGAATATTTACGCAATAGCTCCAGCCGGCGTTTCAACGACTTGAGGCGATAAGGACAGGTCACGTCGCGCTGCAGTTCAAGCATCGCCACGGTATGCTGCCGGTTGGTCGAACCCGGATGGCCCGAAACAAAAACCAGTTCGCCGTCAGCCGCGCCTTTGGCGTTCCATTTCAGATAATGCTTGCTCTCGACCGGCTGGTCATTTTCGTAAACTCGAAAGAGCGCCATGTCGAGGTCGTGACGCGGAAACGTGAAATTGTCCGGATCGCCGCCATGGAAAGCCGCCTGTTGCTCCGGCGCAAACACGAGACGGATGTCGGTGCGCTTTTTATAACGATACAACCAATATTCTCCGCCCTGATAAAGCCCAATCACATCCGAGCGCAAACCGGTGGCGTCCATGCTTTCTTTGGTGATCTTCGCGATCTCCGCTTTGCGCGCGTCCAGCGCGGTTTTGTCATCCATCCCCGGTTTTACGGCCGCTAACACCCGGGCGGTCACATTCTCCATCGCCATCAAGACGTTCAGCTCGAGATCGGGGCATTTCAATTCTTCGGCGACAGTCTTCGCATAGAAACCCTCGGCGACATAATTTTTTTGCGGCGAGGAAACTTTTTGCAATTGCCCGAGCGCAACGTGATGATTCGTCAATACCAAACCCGTGGGGCTGACAAACGAACCAGAGCCGCCGTCGTTGAAACGCACACTCGACAGCCGCACATGATCGAGCCATTCCGGTGTTAGCTCAAAACCATAACGTTCTTTGAGCAGCTTAAGTGGTGGATTGTCAAACGTCCACATGCCCTCATCCGGCAGGGTCGCGCCGAGAAAAATAAAACCGGCCACGACCAGAAGGCTGGACAGGGCGAAACGTGATTTCAGCAGGGTACGTTTCATACGTTCACCTCGTTTTTGTTCAACTTTTTGTGGTTTTTAAATATAACACCTTTTCGTTTATTACGCAAGCATCAGGCCGATAATCTAAAGGGATTGTTCGTGAATTTTCAAAAGGTTACACACAGCCGAATATCGGCGTTATTTTGTTTTTCTCAATTCTGAAAAAAATTTGCAAAAAATTCTTAAATGCGCATAAAATTTAGAGCTTGTTTTCAAGAATGATTTTCTTACATTGATCTTCGGAAGAATATTACCAATGGAGATATGATGTTTGCAACGATCAACGGTTTTCGCTGTAGTTTTGCCGACGAAGGTGGAGGGCAACCGATTTTATTCGTTCACGGGTTTCCGTTGAGCCGCGCGATCTGGCAGCCGCAAATCGAAGCGCTCTTGAAAAACTATCGCGTGATCGCGCCGGATTTGCGCGGGCATGGCGAGAGCTCGGCGCCCGCCGGTGTTTACATGATGGACATGTTTGCCGAAGATTTGCAAACGCTGATTGCAGAACGCCAATGTGGGCCGGTGGTTTTGGTAGGACACTCGATGGGCGCTTACATAAGTTTTGCCTTCTTTCGCAAATTTCCGCAAAGCCTGCGCGCCCTGATTTTGTTTTGCACGCGCGCCGGCGCCGATTCTGCGGAAGGAAAAATTGCGCGCGAGAATTTAGCGCAACGCGCCGAACGCGAGGGCGCTGCGGCGGTGGCCGAACAAATGTTGCCGAAAATGTTGGCGCCGCCGACCGCGGCCTCACGTCCTGATTTGGTCGAGCCTGTCCGCAAAGTTATGCTCGCGACTTCCGTGAACGGTTTGGTAGGCTCGTTGCGCGGCATGGCGGCGCGGCCGAACGCGCTGGATTTGCTTCCCCAAATAAATGTGCCCACTTTAATTATCGCGGGCGAGAACGATCTTATCGTCCCGCCTTCAGAATCCGCAGCGATGGCCAACGCGATTCCCAACGCCGAACTTGTGATGATTCCCAGTGCGGGACATCTTGCGAGTCTGGAAAATCCGGCGTCGGTAAACGCCTCTCTGCACGCGTTTCTTGGAAAAATCTGATTGACATTGCAATAAATTTTTGTTATTCTACTATGTCAGTTGATGATTGACCTTGAAAAGTGGTGAGAATATGGCTTATGCACTTGAAGTTCCCTATCCGCAAGTTCACTTCGTCCGGCGGCTGAAATACTTTGGCGCGCGAAAAGATTTTATTCAACAGAAACTTCAGGAATTTTCCCGCACCGGCACGGCGCCGGGCGTTTATGCGCCGGATGTTTTTGTGGTGCGTCAGGAAGACGCTAATGATCGTTTTGCGATTCCGCCGGTGGTTTTTGAAATCATCTCGGCCAACTCGCGCGAAGACGATCTTTATTTTAAAACCGTTTTTTATGAGATCATCGGCGTGCAGGAATATTTTATCGGCGAGGGCGGCATTAAAAACGGCAAGATTCTTAAAGCGTATCGCGCCGTTGACCGGGAGTTTGTCAAAAGCGCTTCTCGCGCCGGCGGTTATTCTTCGAAAATGCTTGGCTGTCAAATCCCCAAGAAGTGGAATTATGCAGGGGAATAGATTATGCGTGAAATCCGCGCCGGAGACATTCGCGCGCCGGCGGTGGCAGGCATGTTTTATACCGATGATGCCACGCAGTTGCGTCACGAAGTCGAAACCCTTTTAGCGGCGGCCGGCCCGCCGAACCTGGCGAATCAAATTATCGCCGCTGTTGCCCCCCACGCCGGCTATATGTATTCCGGCGGCGTTGCAGCGCATACCTTCAAAGCGCTACAGGCTTGTTATTCTCCACCCTCCGCAAATAAATCCCCGGCTGTTTTTCTCATCGCTCCCAGCCATCGCGAAGCTTTTCCTTTCATTTCTGTTTTTACCGGGCAAGCTTATCGCACGCCTTTGGATGAAGTTCCCATTGCCCGCGAACTCGCGCAGGCGTTGGTTGATTCCGATCCGATGATTCATGCGGACTGGCGAGGTCATCGCGCCGAACATGCGCTCGAAGTTGAATTGCCGTTTTTGCAGGTGATCTGGCCGCAATTCCAACTCGTGCCGGTGGTGATGGGTGAGCAACATTGGGAGCTTTGCCGGTTGCTCGGTGAACAGATTGCCAAACTCTGCCGCGCGTTTCCGGCCCTCATTCTGGCCAGTTCCGATCTCTCCCATTATTTTTCTTACGATGAAGCGGTCCAATTTGACGAGTGTTTCATTCGGCATTTAAAGGTGTTTGCTCCCGGAGCTTTGCGGCAGGCGCTGGACAATGAAGAATGTCACGCGTGCGGCGGCGGTCCGGTGGTGGCCGCAATGGTGGCGGCACAAGCGCTCGGCGCGAATACGGTCGATATTCTGCGCTATCAAAATTCCGGCGATGTCAGCGGCGATCACAGCATGGTAGTCGGCTATCTGGCGGCGACGTTTGGCAAGGGGTAGCTGGTAAAGCGTAAAACGTAATTTGCCTTCTGTTCATTTTGCACATTATGGATTCCGCAGAAACAAGGCTGACGCTAACGACGGCGCAACAGCGTGAGCTCCTGCAACTCGCCCGCAACGCGATTGCAGCGCATATTGCCGGTTTGCCTTTGCCGGCAACGGATTTGCCCGAGCTGAAGCAGGTGCATGCCGGCGCTTTTGTCAGTTTACACATTGGCGAGCAACTACGCGGCTGTATCGGCTACGTCGACGATGCGCGTGCACTTCCGGAAGCTTTACGCGAAACGGCGATTGCCGCGGCCTCGCGCGATCCCCGGTTTGAGCCGTTGACGGCCGAGGAGCTGGCGCAAGTTGATATCGAAATTTCGATTTTAGCGCCGCTACGAAAAATTGAATTGCCTGCGGAAATCGGTCTCGGACAACACGGCGTGATGATCAAACTCGGGCCGCATCACGGCTTGCTGTTGCCGCAGGTGGCTCTGCATCATGATTGGGATGGTGAAACTTTTTTAGCGCATGTTTGTCAGAAAGCCGGTTTGCCGGCGGAAGCGTGGAAAGATCCCGCTGCGATTATTTTTGTTTTCACCGCGGAAGTTTTTTCGGAGACTGCGGTTTTGTCTGATTCCGCGCAAAATACCGATGGATAAATTAAGGCATGCAAAAAAAATTTGCGGTTATCGGCGCCGGTCGCGTTGGCAGCGCGATTGCTGAAGCCCTGTTTTATCGCGGGTGGAAATGTGTGGCCGTCATCAGCCGCCAGCCTGAACCAGCTCAACAATTGGCATCACGAATTGACGTTACAGTCTGGGGAGATAGGTTAAATTTACTTCCGGAAAAATTTTCTCATCTTTTTATTTGCACGCCTGATGACGTTTTGCCCGAAATCCGAAACCAGTTGAGCAAGTTGCCGCGGCGATGGGATAATATTTTCATCGCGCATGCGTCGGGAACTCACAACTCACTCATTCTCCAATCGTTGGTCGAGCGCGGCGCGATCGTCGCGTCATTGCATCCGGCGATGAGCTTCACCGGCGCTGAAGACGAATGGCAAAAATTAACTGGCGGTTGGTTTGCATTGGAAGGCAATGAGGTCGCTCAAAAAACTGGCCGCGAAGTTCTCGCCGCGCTGGAGGCGAAATACATTTTGCTCTTGCCGGAACAAAAAACATTATATCATATCGCCTGCGTGCTGGCGGCGAATTATCTGGTCACCTTGCATGCGCAAGCAGAAATGTTGCTCGCGAATATATTTGGAAAAGTCGATGCGGCTGCAGGGCGCACGCTATTGCAAAACCTTTCGCATACGGTTTTGGAAAATTTAAAAACTAATTCAACTGCGGCAGCGCTTACCGGCCCGATTGCGCGCGGAGATGCCGTAGTGATTGAATCGCATTTGCGATTATTGGCTGAGCGGTTTCCACAAATGTTGCCGTTGTATCGCGAACTTGGTAAAACTACGCTTGAGTTGGCGAGAAAGGGCGGGGGCCTGGTTAATGAAGTGGACCAAAGGATTTCTGCACTTTTGACATGATGCTGATCGTAACAATGCCTATCAGCAAATTCTTTAAGACTTGAAAAGCGCGACAGAAAAGAACAAAATTCAGTCGCAGGCGATGGAAAAAGCGCAAGACCATCTGCGAACCTTCATTGCCGCGCTCGGGCATGACGTAAAGTTTATTTAAATCTGTTTTATGAGAACCCAATTCTCCCTCCGCACTGCAGCGGACTGGTATAAATTTGAAGCGCAGTGGCTCGCGCCGTTTGCGTGCAGCAGTGCGGGGGCTCATGCGACGCGGCGGTTTGCGGAAAACGAGCACGAGTATCGCACGGCGTTTCAGCGCGATCGGGATCGGATTATTCACTCGCGCGCGTTTCGGCGGCTGAAGCACAAGCGGCAGGTTTTTCTCATTACCGACGGCGATCATTTTCGCACGCGACTGACGCACACGCTGGAAGTGGCGCAAATCTCGCGAACGATGGCGCGGGGGCTGGGATTGAATGAAGATTTGGTGGAAGCGATTGCGCTCGGCCACGATCTCGGGCACACGCCATTTGGCCATCTCGGCGAAACCGTGCTCAATGAAATTTTGCAAGGCCGCGATGCGCTTGATGGCGTACTCGATTCCGCCCGTGCATTAAAATTTTCAGAAGGAAAGGCGGGCTTCGGCGGCTTCAAGCACAATTATCAATCGTTGCGGATCGTCGATGTGCTGGAGCAAAAATATGAGTTTTCCGGTTTGAATTTAACCGTGCCAGTGCGGGAAGGCATTTTAAAACACACGCGGCTCAAACGAGGCCAGTATCGATATCCGAATTTTGACGTTGAGGCGCTCACATTTGAATTGGACACGGCGACCACGATTGAAGGCCAGATCGTCGCCATCGCCGACGAAGTGGCGCAGCGCACGCACGATCTCGAAGACGGCATGCGCGCCGGATTGGCTAAAGTCGAACAGGTTCGCGCCCTTGACATTGTGCGATGCGTGGAAGAACGTTTGCCAATCACACAATTGTTGTCCAATTCGCCAACAACAAGCGCTGAAGACAGCGATTATGTTTATCGTAACGAGCTTATCAACGGTTTGATCAATCTGCTCGTCAGCGATATCATTCAGCAAACGTTGCTGCAGATTGAAAGATTTTCCGGTCATTGGGGCCGGCTTTCTTTTTTTAATGAAGAAGTGGTGCGATTCAGTCCGGAAATCGATCCGCTCCAAAAAGCGCTCAACGCGTTTATTTATCAACAAATCATTTTTGTGCCCAGCGTGCAACGCGCGGATGCGCAGGTGAAGGAAGTTCTGCGCACTTTGTTTCGCCTTTACTACGAAGATTCGCGATTGCTGCCGGGCGTGGAATTGCGCCATTCACCGTTGGCAGAGCGGCCGCGGCAAATCGCTGATTTTATCGCGGGAATGACGGATCATTTTGCTTTAGCGGAAATCGCGCGGCTGCGCCAAAAGGGTGTGAAGGTGCCGCCGGAATTTTCGATGTAATTTTGCGCAGAGCGGCAAAATTACGCGATCCAGCCTGATGACAGGCTCGGCCGCAGTTTCGCGCCAATGAGAGGAATTTCGAAACGATGCAGATAAAGCACACCGAGCGAGGCAACAAACACCGTCATGGCGAGGCCGAACAAAAAGCCGCGATCGCCTTTGACTTCGATGCCGAGAAAAACCAGATGGCTCATGATCGCGCCGCTCATCGTCGCCAGCGCAATGATCGCGCCGACCGTCGTGGTGCGCGGCACGAGCAGAAGAATCGCCGCGCCAAGCTCAACCACACCCGAGGCGATACGGCCCCACGGCTCGACGCCGAGCGTTGTGAAAATAAATTTTGACTCTTCCGCGCCGGTGAATTTGAAAAACAGAGTTTGCAGCAAAATCGCCGCGGCCGCCAGTCGTAAAATCCAGCTGATAATGATTTGCGTTTTCGTGAGTTCCATGATAAAATTCTCCTTTAAAAAATCTCTGCCAATGATTTGTTTGCAATGATGCTCTACGGTTGGTCGGCGGAGAAAGGAAAAGCTTACAATGGGCTGCGGCGCCGGCCGGCACTTTTAAGAATTTCACAACACCATCCTGAACTGCTCACTGAATACTGGCTGCACCACGCCGCACGGCGACGATCTCGCTCATAATGCTCAAGGCAATTTCCGCCGGCGTTTGGCCGCCGATGTCGAGGCCGATCGGCGCATGCAACTTCGCCAGTTGTTCATCGGTTAGCCCCTCTTGTTTGAGCCGATGCAATCTTTTCTCGTGCGTCTTGCGGCTGCCGAGCACGCCGATATAAGCGGGTGAATATTGCAGCGCGTATTTAATCGCGGGGTCATCGAATTTGGGATCATGCGTGAGCACGACAATACACGTGCTGGCATCGATACCAACTTCCGCCAGCGCCTCTTCTGGCCATTTGCGAATCAACGCATTAACGTGCGGAAAACGATCTGCCGTCGCGAAAGTTTGGCGCGGGTCGATGAGAATAACTTTGTATCCCAATTCTTTGGCAAAGGTGACAAGCGATATTGCAACATGCACGGCACCGACAATGATCAGCTTTGGCGGCGGAAAATACGATTCGAGAAAAATCTCGCGCTCGCCATCACGCAACGTTTCGCCCCCCTCCTGTTCGAATAACGCGGCGGCATGCTCTTTTGCACGCGCCACCAGTGTCGAGTCGTCAAAATCACTTTGCGCGCCGCCGTCGCGGCGAATCAACAAATGGCGCCCGATCTCGTTTTCTGCGCCGCGAATGATCGTCGCGAGGACCGCCGGTTCGCCGTTTTGAATGGCTTGAGAAAGTGCGCTCAAAATTTTTTCGTTCATGTCACAAGCTCCTGTGTCGTCGCCAGCAACCAGCTACAAGCGACCAGCCTCGAGTTTTTCCACAAACACCTCA
>Ga0187893_10013249_pt1 | contig 11519 bp, 5 predicted proteins | sample MA1701074metaG_FD_139574 | JGI IMG/M metagenome (GOLD analysis project Ga0187893, IMG submission 139574) | White microbial mat communities from a basaltic lava cave in the Kipuka Kanohina Cave System on the Island of Hawaii, USA - MA170107-4 metaG ...
AATCCCGCGGATCGGGAACCTGCGCAAACGCCTCCCAAAGCGAAATAACCTGTGACATGGCTTGGTCCTCCCTGACCAACGCCTTTATCGACCAACTCTAACCCAAAAATTGAAAGACCCTGAGGTGCAATCGGTCGCATACCCGGCCTGTTTCGCTATCATGTAAGCCATGCCGGGCGCCAGGCAGCCGATTGGTCCAAAACGCAGGCCGGCTTCGGCCGCGAAGCAGCGCTCCCAACGTAAGAACACTCCTTCAAAGCCGCAGCAGCGCGACATCGACTTTGCGAGTCTGTTCGAATCGGCTCCCGACGCGATCATCATCATGGATGAGGAAGGCCGGTATACCCACGCCAACAACGCAGCATGTCACTTGACCGGCTATACCGAAAAGGAGTTGACGGCGATGCGCGTCGGCGACCTCACCGTCCCCTCGGACCGCTTCTCCGCCCTGGAACGATTCCGGCGTTTGCGCAGGGCCGAGCGCGTCGAAGGCGACTTCCTCATCCGCCGAAAGGACGGAAGCGAAATTTGGGTTGAAGTGCATGCGGTTCCCTCGGGCAACGGCACGTACCAAATGATCCTCCGCGATGTCTCGGAGCGTCTGACAGCCCAGGAAGGATTGAAGCGTTCCAATGAGGCCTATAGCACACTCCTCGATCTCTGCCACGCGGCCGTCCTCTCGTGCGGTCCCGACGGACTGCTCCGCTCCTGGAATCGGGCAGCGGAAACGCTGTTTGGCTATTCGGAAGAAGAGGCGATCGGAATGCACGCCACGAAACTCATTCCCGCGCGTTCACGAAGCGCTCACGAGGCCGCGTTCGGACGGCGTGTCGCCTCGACGACAGAGGAACCGTTTGGTCGAACTCTTCGTGTCCACGGGCTTCGTAAGGACAGAACTGAGGTTCCGTTGGAGGTGTCTGTCGGCGTGGGAAACGTCGGACCTGACCGTGTGTTCACCGCGGTCATTCGCGACATCACCGAGCACCATACGATCGTGGAGCGGCTCAATGACGCCGTGCAGCGGCTGCAATTCCATATTGAGCGGATGCCTCTGGCCTACATCGTTTGGGACCTGGACCTCAAAGTGGTGGAATGGAACCCGGCCGCCGAACACATATTCGGATACACCAAGGCCGAGGCCGTGGGGCGAAATGCCTACAAGCTCATCGTTCCTCCGGAGGCCGTGGAGGCGGTGGGCAAAGTTTGGGCGAACTTGCTCAAGGGCGACAACTCAAGCCACTCCATCAATGCCAACATTCGCAAGGATGGGTCACGAATGACGTGTGAATGGCTCAATACTCCGCTGCGCGATTCGACCGGAAACATACGGGGTGTGGCCTCCATGGCTAGGGACGTGACCGAACGGGAAGCCATCGAGGCTCGCATCCGCGATGCCCAAAAACTCGAAAGCCTTGGCGTGATGGCAGGCGGAATCGCCCATGACTTCAACAGTTCGCTCATGGTCATCCTGGGCAACGCGGCGCTGTTGCGATCGATCAAGGGACTCCCTCTTCGAGTCGCCGAACATATCGAGCTGATCGAGGAGGCCGGTTCACGAGCCAATAACCTCATCAAGCATTTGCTCGCCTACGCCCGCACCGGGCGGCACAATCCTCAGCCGACGGACCTTAATGCCGTGATCCAGGATACCCTCTCCTTCGTCCGCTCTTCCCTTGGCAAATCGTGCGAATTGGAGCTGAAGCTGGCCAAGCAACTGGACCCGATCCTTGCCGACCGAAGCCAGCTCGAGCAGATCATTCTCAATCTCTGTCTGAACGCCAAACAGGCCATGCCTAAGGGCGGAACGATTGAGATCGTCACGCGCCGAACGACGCTGACCGCCGCCCAAACAGCGCGATGCGTACCGTACGACATTCGTCCCGGCGACTATGTCGAGATGGTGGTTTCAGACAAGGGATGCGGAATGGATGAAGCAACGCGGTCGCGGATTTTCGACCCCTTCTTCACGACCAAGCCCGAAGGGCATGGCTTAGGGCTCGCCGCCGTGTTGGGCATCCTTCGCCAGCATCAGGCGGCCGCCTGGGTGGAATCGCAAGTCGGCAAGGGTACGAAAATGCACATCTACTTTCCGGTGAAGCATTCTGCCTAATAATCGTCGGCGTCGGACTCCATCGTGTCTTTCCACGCGGAGAGGTTTTCCAGGTAAACGCTCGTGCCGCGGGCCACGCAGCAAAGCGGATCATCGACAACCTTCACGGTAAGGCCGGTCGCCGACGCCACCATCTGATCCAGCCCCCGCAACAGCGCCCCGCCCCCGGCAAGGTGAATGCCGTTCTCGACGAGATCGGCGGCCAGCTCCGGCTCCGCCGATTCCAGGGTGCGCATGACGCAGGCGATGATCTGCCCGATGGGCTCGCTCAAGGCCTCGCGGATTTCCTTGCTGGTGACCGTCACCTGCCGGGGCAATCCGCAAACCACGTCGCGTCCGCGGACCTCCCGGGTGACCTCCGGAGACTGGTCGTTGGTGGAGCCGAGCTCAATCTTGATTGCCTCCGCCGTCTGTAGCCCGATCATCAGATCGTGCTTGCGTCGCATGTAGGAAACGACCGCGGTATCCATCTCGTCTCCCGCGATGCGGATACTCTGCGACACGGCGATGTCCGCGAGGGACATGATGGCCACCTCGGTCGTACCCCCGCCGATGTCCACGATCATGGAGGCCGTGGCCTCTCCGATGGGCAATCCCGCCCCGATTCCCGCGGCCATCGGTTCATCGACGAGGTAGACTCGCCTGGCCCCGGCTCGCTCCGCCGAATTGTAGACCGCCCGCTTTTCCACCGCCGTAATGCCTGACGGTACGGCGATGACCACTCGCGGCTTGACCAGCCGCCGCCGGCCATGGACCTTACGAATGAAGTAGCCGAGCATGGCCTCGGTGATGTCGAAGTCCGCGATGACCCCATCCTTGAGCGGCCGGATCGCCTGGATCGACCCCGGCGTACGGCCGAGCATTTCCTTGGCGACGTGTCCCACCGCATTGCCGTCACGAAGGACTTGGTTGGTGCCCCGTCGCACGGCGACGACGGAAGGCTCATTGAGGACGATCCCCTCGCCCTTGACGCACACCAGCGTATTGCAGGTGCCCAGGTCGATCCCCATATCGACGCTGAACATGCCCAGCAGGGAGTCGAAGATCACAAATGGTCCCTCGTTGCAACGGACTCAAGATCGAATCGTTGACCGAACACGCGTCCGGTCAACCATTCTGTGAAAACTGTACGACTACGCGGCGCGCGGCGGAGGTTCCTTGAAGTTTGGGCGCGCGCAAAAGTGAAGCCCCGCCCCTCTCCTCGGCGCCGATCGCACAAGGTGCGTTACGGTGAATCCTCGTTCCTCTAGGCAAGAGAATAAGTGAGGAATGTGTCCCGCGATTTCGCCCTCACTCCGTTCCCTCTCCGGGAAAGGGGGATTCACGCCCACGTCAGCCTCGTAAAAACGGGTTCCAAGTGCCGAACAACTGCTGGCTGCGCACCACCAGGTAAACCGTCGCCCCGATCAGGAAAAGCGATGCGGTGATCAGCAGAATGGTATAAACGTTGTTTTCCGGCTGTGCGCCTGCTGGTCGATCACCCATGAGATTCCTTTACCCTTCAGCGCACGTCCGAAGCCTGGTCGCCCGCTACGGGGGCGAGTTTTGTCAAAACCATCCGTCCGGCCGACTGGTTGGGGTTGACCACGCTGATTTTAAGGTCGCCCACGTACTGGTCGCCGCGCTGAAGCTTGAAAACCATGTCTTTCTTTACGCCGTCGGAAGAACCCACGCTGATGGTCACGATATTCCCGGAAACATCCAGAATCTTGCCGCGAACCGCGCTGGGCGAGACGGGAGTCAGGGGCGTTACGTTGGGCATGGCCGCTCCGGCCGGTGTTTCCATGGCGGAAGCACCGGAAGATCGGCCCAGCTCCCGCGCGAACTTATCGTTCTCCGTCTTCAGGATGTTGAGCTGCTGCTCGTACTGACGCTTCTGTTCGACCAGTACGGCGATCCGCGACGTCTGCTCGTTCACGCGGTCGTTGAGGTCGATATTGCGGCGCTCCAGTTCGATGTTGCGTTTTTCGATATCATCGCGCTGCTTGCGATACTCCGCCCGTCCCGAATCGGCGATTTGCAACTGGGCGAGCAGGCCTCGGTTCATGGCCTCTGAGCTGCTCTTCTCCGACTCCGCCCGGGCGAGGTCCGAGCGTAGTTTGGCCGTCTCCGCCCCGTGGGCTTTGAGTTGGCCTTCCACTTCCCCGATCTTTTCGAGGTGGCCCTTGATGCTGTCGCGAAGCGTCGCCTCCGTCGCGGCGCTCGCCGCAATCTCATTGCGCAGGTTCGTGTCCGCAACCTTGGCGTGCTCCTGATATTTGTCCGCCAGGTCCTTCCAGTCCGCGGACCGCGCCACGATCGAAACCGTCATCGTCGTGAACGCGATGCTGAACACGACAAGCACCACGATAAACACCTTCGTCATTGTGCTCAAATCAAACTCTCCCGCTTAACAATCGCGCCCACCCGCCTCTGCTGCGCCATTATTCACGCTCGGATGGTCGGCCTTTCAGTGATGATCCTGGTTCTCTAGGGGCGGCGGCCCGGGGCGACAGTCGAACGCCGCTTCGTACGCCTCATGCGTTGGCCTACGGGCACGTCCCTGTGTCGGTCCCCGCCATCGAACCGACGCAATGGGTATAACGGAGGTTGTCAGTTCTTTCAAGCCCTATGAAGGTGCTGTGAACCGGGTCGATTGGACATCATTTGCCTCGGTAACGGGGCCCAACCAGACCGTCCCCCTTTCCAAGGCGGACTACAGGGGGTTTCATTTCGAGTCCTCTGCCATCCACCGACGAACTTGACCCTCAGCCGACTGGGCCGCCACCCAGCCCCCTGCGGGGCCACAAGCACAACTAGCTTCACTTGAGGCCGTTGACGCCGCAAGCCCGATAAAATGGGAAAAAATTTTTGATTTTGGCCATTTTGCGCGTACATAACACCCCTCCGTTCACCATTAAAGGATACGGAGGGGGTGCATGGTGTAACTACCGTGGTCTGCACCGACCCCCATTGAAACTCTCTACGGGAGGACCCGTCCATGTCGCGTAAACCCGAAGTGACTTCTCGTACGTCGTTCCGGCTTGCCCGGTCGGCGGTGATCGTTGCCGGCGCAGGCGCGGTCGTCGGGCTAACCATATTCTTGTTTCTGTCCGCGCCTCCCAGGCCTGCACTCGCGGTCCCGGACCCGTGTTATCCACCTTCGCCGCAACCGGGACCCGCACGCACTTGGGAGGTCGGGATTGACGTTTCAACTTACTCGGAGGTCAACACTCGTAACGGCAACCTGTTTACCGCTATCCCCGTTGTGAGTTGGTCTGGGATTGGTCCCGACATGAGCATGTCGCTGTACCATAATTCGGCGGCTGTGGCAGACGATAATCAATTCTACGACGCTGTGGGCTTTAGCCTCGGTGAAGGTTGGAGCACGTCCTACAGCGACCGTTTGTTGCTCGACGCGCTGCCGCTGACCAACAAGATCACTCTTGTCCGGGCTGACGGAACCCTCTACGAATTCAGTTGGAACGCCACCCAACAACGATGGCTGGGGCCGCCGGGAGTCCACGACGTCATCATCGGCGTCTCGGAAGACGTATGGCGGGTGAAACACAAAAATCAGTCCTACCATGAATTTCGACGGTTCGAGGGAACGGACGCGTTTGCGAGACTCGACGAGGTCGCCGACGCTACAGGAAATACGGCTATCGTGAGCTACGAACCCTGCGGTATTGGCAATTTCCGACTCAAAGAAGTAAGGGCCGGCAACCGAACCGTCGAGTTCAAATACGAGTCCGGGCCATGCAATGTACTAACTCGCATTCTAGACGAGCGCGATGAACCTGGAGACCCCGAACCCGGAGAGCCTGCCGATCGCTCCTGGACGTTTGAGTATCAAAGCGGACGGATGAGCAAGTTCACTGGACCGCGAAACAAACCTACTGATCTGACGTACTACTCTAATGGCTGGATTGCGACCATCAGCGATCGGTATGACAGTGCGCCTGGTCCCACCTGGACCTACAACTACACCGACGGGCGAGCCACGCAAATCTACGATCCTACGGGGGATGGTGGAGGGCTTTTGCAGGAGTTCGATTTTAGCTGCTACGGGCCGTCGCAATCAGAGCGAAAGACGATCACCGAGTACACCGACAGGCGCGGCCACGAACGGTTCTATTGGTATCCCGAGCCGGCCCCGCTCGCCGTTCCGATGAATTATGGAACCCTGCAACGGATCGACGAGCCTGCCGGTACGCAGTATTTCAACTTCAGCGGCGGGCGCGATCTCCTGTGGTACTCCGACGCCGTTTACAACCAATGGGAGTCAACCTACGACACGCGCGGGAATCGTCTCACGCTGACCGACTCTCTGGCACACGTCCAGACCTGGACCTACGATCCCCTGAACAATCTCACGTCGTATACCGACGCGGCTGCAAACTCAATGCGATATTACTACGACGATGTTGCCTATCCAACGCTTTTGACCCGCATCGTTGAACCAACCGATTCCGCCAACCCGCCGCCGGGCCAGCTTCCAGGGCAAGAGGGCGCATTCCCGACCACTCGACTCACTTACTATGTCACCACCGCCAGTTCATGCGACACTGTTCTCGAAAGCGGCAACCGCGCCTGTCACGGGCAGCTCGAAAGCGTAACTGATCCAAATGGGGTATGGACTGGCTTCGAATACGATCAATGGGGCCAGCAAGCCAGGTACATCGAAGGGCGATTGGAGGGACAGGTTGCGAGCGCATGGTTCCCGATCATTTGGCACGCCATGAGCCCTCTCAGCAGCGGCAACGGCATGGGCAATAGTAGTTCTGGGGGTTCCGGCGGCTATGGCGGGAATGACTCTAACGGGAATCCCACGACAAGCGGCTGTGAAGCGGTGGCAACCAGCGGGGGTCCAGAACAGACTTGGCCTCCGTTTCCCTTACCGCCCGCCCCTAACCTGCCGAAGCGAACGGCCCAGTTCTTCGACTCGCCTTCCGATCCGGACGCAAAATATACGGCGACAGACCAACTCGAACAGCTTCGCTTGCACCTCGACGACGGCAAGACCCGGACACACATGGCGCAGTACGACGTGATGGGTCGTCAGAAGCAGGCCAAAGTGGTCAGCAACGAAGCGGGCGGCGGAAACGTGACCCGGACGTTCGATTACACTTACAACGTGGCTGCGGGCACGTATACCCGCACCGGCCCGGACGGTGACATCACCACCGTGCAGATGGACTGGGCCGATCACCTTGAATATGTCGAGCGGAGGACCTCGGCGGGTGTGCTCTTGATGCGTGCGGATTACACCCACTTTGCCAACGGAAACGTGGAGAGCATCACCTATAAGAAGCCCGACGGTACTCCCGGCGCTTCCATCCACTATTTCTACGACCCGGCCAACCGCGTCGCGTTTATCGAGCATCGCAATGCCCTTGGCTGGGCCATGTTGCGGATGGAGTATGTCTACACTGCGAACGATTTGCCGAGCCAGATCGTGGAAAAGGATCAACTCAACCCTGTAGGCGTGTGGACGACACGGGCGACCACCAACTTCACCTACGATCGCCGCAATCGCCTGATCAACGAATCCCGCACGGGACAGAACGCCTACGATCGCGGGTACGTCTATGACAAGGGCGGCAACCGCACGCGCAAATACGATTCTCTGGCCGGCCATGAGGTGTGGTATTATTACGACTTGGAGAACCCGGCATACTACGAGAGCAAGAATAACCGCCTCATGTACGAGGAATTGATCGACTCCAATACCTTGGAGGTAATCTCTACGAAGTATTACGAGTACACCGCCGACGGCAATATCACGCGGGTGATCACCAAGGAGTCCGCCGCCGTGTATCAGCAATCGGCCATGAGCGGCGGTCCTTCGCCGTCCGCGTCTCAGGCTTCGAGCGGCTCGAGTGGCGCTGTTGGAACAACAGTGGGCGGAGGGGGATCGTCCCTCCTCATGGGCGGCGTTGGAGGCAGCGTCTATAATGCCGTTCGCTTCGTCTACGCCAACAACGGCCGGGCCGCGACCTTTGTCCACGACGAAAGCTGGACCTGGGACGGATTCTCAGCCTATACCGAAAACTACGCCATCGACTGGGCACGCGAATTCCGCTACGACGGAGGCCGCCAACGCTACATGAACCGCAACCTCCATCCCGGAGAGGTAATGCAGGGCGAGATTCTCGACCTTGGAACGGTCTGGACCGACTACGACGGCGACCAAACCTACGGCGACTTCACCGTTGCGCCCGCCCCTCCCTGGACGCTAACCAGCACCGACAAGTACGAACCCGGTTTGTGGCGACGCTCCGCCGCAGGGGTAGCCGAGTACCTGCACAATGATAACCTCGGCACGTTGCGGCGAACCTCGAATACCAGCGGGCTTGCAGGCCCCTCGGACGTGTACACAGCCTTCGGCGAGAGAATATCAGGAACAACCGACCGCTTCGGCTATGTCGGCGCGTGGGGCTACCAGGCGGCGACGAGTAACACTCCCGGCGATCCGTACGTTTCCGACTTCTCTTTCCTCCACGTCGGCTACCGCTACTACGACCCGGCAAGCGGCCGCTTCCTCCAACGCGATCCCATCGGGATTCGCGGCGGACTTAATGTCTTTTGCTATGCATCCAACATTCCCTCTGGGGCTGTAGATGCGTCAGGTCTCTCCGTCGGGCTTCTTCCGGGGCCGCAGAAAAAACCGTGGGATCCTATGGGGGATCCCAATAGACCAAGGCCTCGACCTCAGCCGTCCACGCCTACACCGCCCTCGACCCCGAGGCCGCCTCCAAGCATTTTGCAAACTCCAGTTGGTCCGCTCGTTTGGTTACATGACCAGGTCATCCTACTGGGAATCGCGCTTCCAACCGCGCTCGGGGTTGACGCATTTCTGACAGTTACGGGAGTTCCATGGTGGTATGAGGGAGAGGGTGGGAACGGCGAATTCCTCTATTGTACGAAGCGGATTTGGGATGTGATTGTAGGTCATTAATCCCAGTACAGTTGCAGGTAGATGGGTAATCAAGGTCGAGCAAGCTGTCTACTGTCACACCGTGGCCCTTTCCGCCTTGCAGCGATTGGGCTATGGGTGTTGGGGGCCTTGTATGCGTGTCACGGAGCGTACGTATTCTCGATCGGACCTGTCAATGCAAGGGCTGCTGAAAGCTTCTGGGCTTATCCTGTGATTGTAGGTATTGTTGTCATGTTCCTGTCTTGGGCGGGGATTGTCGTTAAGAGAGGGGGAAGCCTCCTCGGTGCCGTACTGCTTTCAATACTACTATTAGGAAGTGGTGCGATAGGCACAGTTTTCGCGACTAAGTCTAGCGCGATCAGAGAAAACCATTTTCCTTTTGTCATCCTTGAGGTTATGATCGTACTTTCGGCGGCGGTTACACTAGTGCTGTTAGAGAGGGCACACACGTATCGGTCACAACGGCGGAGCGGCACTCCTCAATAGGCGATGACAAAGCCCCCGATCGAGAGGGAAGGCCGGGCCGGGTGGCCCACCTCGTTTCCGAGGTGGGGGAGGCGATGATCGGCGGCGGATGCCCTTTCGGGTCCGACCACTACACGGCCACTCGCTTCGAATACGCCGGAAACGGCGAGGCCGTCACCTTCGCCCTGGGCGAGAGCTGGTGCTGGGACGGTGTGAGCACCAACCAGAGCTGCGACTTGCAAGGCTTCCACGAAGTCGTGACGGACTACACCGTCCTCTGGGCACGCGAATTCCGCTACGACGGCGCGCGAGCACGTTATATGAACCGCAGCCTTGACCCCGAAGCGTTGATGTATGGGGAAGGTTCGCTCGTCGATATGGGCACCGTCTGGTCCGACTACGACGGCGACGAAACCTACGGAGACTTCACCGTCAGCGGTTCGACGGTGACCAATGTCAATTCCTACGAGCAGGGAATCTGGCGGTCACTAGCGAGCGGGGGCGTCTCCTACCTTCACAACGACCATCTCGGTACGCTTAGACGCCGGACGAACAGCGGTGGAGGGCTTGTTGCGGGCAGTGCCTCCGTCTTCACCGCCTTTGGCGAGAAGATTACGCAGGCCACCTCCGACCGCTTCGGCTATGTCGGAGCGTTCGGCTATCAATCGCATTCAATCGCCGAATCGACGAACCCCAACGAGGCTTTCCCCTTCCTCCACGTCGGCCACCGCTACTACGACCCCGCCTCCGGCCGCTTCCTCCAACGCGACCCCATCGGAATCGTTGGGGGGCTGAATGTATTCAGTTACGTTCGGAATGGTCCTACTTTTGCCTTGGACCCTCTGGGTTTGTTCGACGTAAAGAAATGCGTTGGGTACTGTGCAGATAAACTCAAGGACTGTAAAGCCAACCGAATGGCCAGTGCAGTTATGTGTGGCGGGTCGATTGGCCGGCTACGAAGATGTGAACGACGCGGATCGATTGCGGATCGATCCCGCCATGCGCCGAGTGGTCGGTGGTCGGGCGCAAGAAAAGGAAGCCGCGTCCACCAGAGAGATGAGTCGATTCGAGACGGAGATGTTGAGTTCGCGAGAGAACTTGACGGCGCTGATGAATCTGTCCGGCGCCTGGATCGACTCCGTCCAGGAGTGCGCCCCGCGGGACAAGCTGATTCTGGACATGGACAGTTCCGAAAGCGAGACCTACGGCGAGCAGCAAGGCTCGGCCTACAACGGCTACTTCGAGTGCACCTGCTATCATCCGCTGTTCCTATTCAACCAGCACGGGGATCTGGACCGGGCCATGCTGCGGCGTGGGAACCACGCCAGCGCCAAGTTCTGGCGGCGGGTGCTGCTGCCGGTCATCGAGCGTTACCGGGACCGCGACATTCCGAAGTACTTCCGCGGCGACGCGGCCTTCGCGATCCCGGGGTTGTACTGCGTGTTGGAGGAGGAAGATTTCCAGTACACCATTCGCATTCCAGCCAACGACATTTTGATGGCCAACATCAGCCATTTGTTGACTCGCCCCGTGGGACGACCCTCGCACAAGCCCAAGGTGTTCTACGAGAGCTTCTCGTATCAGGCGCAGAGTTGGGACCATCCCCGCCGCGTGGTGGCCAAAGTGGAGTGGCACGCGGATGAATTATTCCCGCGTGTTGGATTCATCGTGACGAACATGACGAACCGTTCGCGGAAGGTCGTGCACTTCTACAACCAGCGCGGCACGGCGGAGCAGTGGATCAAAGAGGGCAAATACGCAGTGAAGTGGACGCGCTTGTCTTGCCGGAGCTTCAGGGACAACCAGGCGCGGCTTCAACTGTTCGCGCTCGCGTACAACCTCGGCAACTTCCTGCGGCGGTTGGCGCTGCCGAATCCGGTGAAGCACTGGTCGCTCACCACGCTGCGGGAGAAGCTAATCAAAATCGGAGCCAAGGTGGTTCGGCACGCCAAGTACGTAACGTTCCAGTTGGCCGAGGTGGCGGTACCACGGGAGTTGTTCGCGGCGATCCTCGATCGAATTCAG
>Ga0187893_10013252_pt1 | contig 11517 bp, 5 predicted proteins | sample MA1701074metaG_FD_139574 | JGI IMG/M metagenome (GOLD analysis project Ga0187893, IMG submission 139574) | White microbial mat communities from a basaltic lava cave in the Kipuka Kanohina Cave System on the Island of Hawaii, USA - MA170107-4 metaG ...
CACGGTCAGATTGAAATGCTGTACGTAGGGAGTGCGCAGGCTGGGGTCCGCGAAGAAGATCTGCTGCAACCCTGTGAACTCGGGGTTCGAAAGGTTGGTGGTCAGCGGGATCGGTGGCTGGCCGCGCAACGGATCTGTCAGACTGTGCGGCGCCTGCACAGTAAACGTGTATCGATACGGCTGGCTGGTGTTCTGAATGATGTCGGCATTAATAGTCTCGAAGAAGATCCCGTAGGCGCCGCGGATAGAGGTGCGGCCACGGCCCAAGGGATCCCAAGCGAACCCGACGCGAGGGGCGAAGTTGTTCTTGTCCGTGGCGACAAGCCCGCGCGGCACACCAGGATCGCCGGGGAAGACCATGCCGACTGGGGCCGCTGGAATGAGCTTCGATTGCTGACCCACGCGAAGCGTTCCCCAGTAGTCGTTAGGATGTACCCATGGCAGAGAAAGTTCGTAGCGGACACCGAGGTTCAGCGTGAGGCGAGGGCCGATCCTCCAGTCGTCCTGGAAAAAGTAATACGTATTGGTTTGCAGGCCGCCCTGCTCGAGTAGGGGGCTGGCAACGGTAACGTTCTGTGCGGTTCCGAGCAAGAAATCAGCGGCGGCGACTCCGCTAATAGAGCCCGTGAAATTAAACACGCCCATCGTGTTGAAAGCTCCGCGGTTCAGATAGCGGAGCCTCAACAGGTCGAAACCGGTCTTGACGGTGTGTGCGCCGCGAGTCCAGTGAATGCTGTCGGAGAACTGGAGCGACTCATTGACAACGATCGCGTTGACCGAAGATCCGCTCCCGAGCGTCACGCGGCCGGTGATGGTGATGGCCGGCGGGATCGGCGGGCCCAACAGCGGAAAGTTGCCGCCCAGATCCGACAAGGTGAGGGCATTGAGATTCACAATGGAAGAGTTCACACGGCCGAAGCTGACTCGCGCCTGATTGAGCAGGTTAGGGCGAATGGTGAAGGTATCGCCGATCGAAACTGTTTGCTGCCGTGCGAACCGGTCGAGCGGCAGATAACTTGGGACGTTGCCCGCGGCGTCTATTTCGGAGGCGTAGTTATAGTTATAGCGGCCGTCGATGGTATGGCGAGTGAAGTTGTAGTCAAGGCGCACCAGGAACTGGTCGTCGTTTTGTGGCAAGGGGAAAATGGTGACCAGTTGACCATCGGGCCGATTGGGCAGGGGAATCAAGTCGCGGGAGATCATCGTCGCGGCAACCTTGTCGAACCGGCTGGCGGGGATTTGATTGCCAGGGAACGGCTGGCGCGCAACGGGATCGTTCACAGAGCGTTGGCCGGAAAAATTACCGGCGCGCTCGGCCGTGGTAAGCGGGGAGGCGGACGTTCCGAGCGATGCGGGCCGCACGCGCAGTCCTTCATAAGAGGCAAAGACGAACAGTTTGTCCTTGCGAATCGGACCGCCTCCGGAGGCGCCGTACTGGTTACGAATGAGCTGGAGCTTGTCCGAGGGCGCGAAGAAGCTGCGAGCATTCAGCTTGTGATTCCTCAGAAACTCCCAGGCAGCGCCATGCCACTCGTTGGAGCCGGAGCGGGTAACGACGTTGAATATGGACCCCGCGTTGCGGCCGAATTCGGCGCTGAAGCTGCTGGTCAGCACCTTCACTTCCTGGAGCGCGTCCGGCGGCGGGAAGTTGAGTCCGGTATTACGGAATAGAGCGTTGTGCTGCGCCCCGTCAAACAGATAGAGGTTTTGGTTGCCGCGGGAGCCGGACATGGAAACGGTTGGCCCGCTGCGGTCGCCGGTGAACATTTCGGGCGCGCTGACCTGAGAGGCTCCCGGAAGCAGGACAGACAAGCCGATGACGTTCCGTCCGTTGATCGGCAGATCGAGGACCCGCCGGCGGTCGATGAGCGTACCCATCACCGAAGACCGCGTATCGACGAGCGTCGATTCAGCGGTCACTGTGACCGATTCCGAGAGACTGCCCACTTCCATGCGGGCGTCCACACGCACGTTCTGGTTGGCGGTCAGGTTGACGCCTTGCTGCGTGAACGCTTTGAAACCGCCCGCTTCGACGCGAATTGTATAGGCGCCGACAGGCAACAGTGGCATCACAAAGCCGCCTTGACCGTCGGTTTCGACCGTCCGGGTCAAACCACGCTGATCCAGAGTTGCCGTGACTCTGGCTCTTGGGATCACCTGGCCGGACGGATCGGTGATTGCGCCATGGATAGTGCCGGTGCCTTGGGCGAAGCCAATCGTGACTCCATACAAGGAAGTGATGATAAGCGAGCAGGTAATTCTCACTGTGGCTCCTTGTGGGGAATTTTACACTAACCCAGGAGAGCCAGCCGATGAACCCGTGGTTGAAGGTTACTGAGTCGCGTTGCGGTGGCGATTCAGCGGGTTAAAAGTCCGGAGCAGATCGTTATAGCGAACCCACACATATGACAGGACGAAATCTTCCTTGTGCTGCTCGACGAACCGCTCGCGTTCCTCCCACAACCGCATCGCCTCGCGCAAGCCTTCGGGACTTTGGGAGCCCCTTGCCGGTCTCCAACCCGCGTGGACCAGAGGCAGAGTCTTCTCGGCGGCCGCGATGGTCATACTGAAGAACTGGAAGCCATCCTTTAAAAAGGCGACTCGCAAGCGAGCGTCACCTTCAGCCAGACGTTCCGCCTCTTCGAGATTGCGGCGGCAGGCCTCCCGATAGTTCAAGGGATAGGCGCCCAGCACGTTCTGGTAGTTCGTCAGGGAGAAGTCATTCATGGCGACCTGCGCCGATTGTCTCGATTGCCACTGCTCGATGTGCCGGTTGAGATAACGCTTGACGGCGGGCGCTGCCTTGCCGAAACCGGCCGTAACGTAGTCATCGATGATTGCGTGCGGATCCAACGATGGGTCCCACAACAAACGTCCGAGTACGTAAAAGTTCAGCCCGTTCACCGCGAAGCCATTGCCGGCCTGTGTCTGATAGTAGTCGTAGCCAAGCTTCCGCAATTGGCGAAGTTCGAGCGCAATCAAGTCAGGGATCAACCGGAACATGTCCGGAAAGTTTCCCTGGGTGTGATACCCGTAGATTGCACGCTGCCCGGCGGCATTTGCCCAGCCGGCCAGATCGGAGGAGGCCCTTTCCTTGAATTGCGGATTCCTCAGGCCGGCAGTATTCAGCGTGTACTCGATGATCAGGCTCGGGTGCGCCTTGGTCTTCTTCGGGGGCTGGTGATACTGCGAGTAGGCGAAGAAAAGCACCTTCTTGTCCGGATGAGTCTTCGCAACGCCCGCGGCTACCTGGTTGCCGAAATGCACCATCCGATCGGAAATGATCCGGGACTGCCTGGTGCGTCCGCTTTCGGGATCTGCCCGGTCAAGATAAGTTTCGCCCGTATCGAGCCGCTGGCACTGGTCGCACTCGCAGAATCCGCGTCCATCGTTCGCGCCGATCGACACGGCGTCATAATCCGGATGCTGCTGGAACATTCTCACGCAATAAGCGATGACGAGTTTGACGACCTCCGGGTTGGTCGTACATAACTGTGCCCGATGCTTTCCGTTGAAGTTCTCCCAATCCCGCTTGCCGTTCACCAGCGCATAATACTCCGGGTGAACAGGTCCATATTTGCTCGGAGGCAGAATCTCACCGAAGGCGTGACCGCCATAGATCGATAAGCCTCCAAATCTGTTGCGCCGCTCCCAAAGCCGTTGAGCGTTTTGATGTCCGATAGTGATTCCAAGTTCGCGCTCCTTTTGCCACCGGTCTGACGCGCCCCACAGGGCGCCGCCAGGTCCGAGATCGCGCCAGAGGAACGCAGGCTCTTTCGTGTAAGAAACCTCCTCAGCCGCCAACGTCGTGCGCCGTGGAACAACTTCGCCTAGGTCGCCGGGCCACAACCAGCGGACCCCGGCGAACCGCTCAAGGAACTCATACACCGCAAAGCTTGTTCCATGCCGCCCTTTGCCCGCAAGGACGATCTGGTCGTGGCGACGCACGTCCATGAGGTAGCCGTCACCGCGCAGCCCTTCAATGCGTTTCTTGACTTCAGGAGGACAGGCGCCGAGGCCTACAAGGATCTTGACGGGTGCAGTTCCACCAATCGTCAGTTCCGCGCCGGTTGCCTTGCGAACGTAGCGCACGAGCTCGGCGGACGCAAACTGGTCGTCCTCAGAGGGACTCGATCCAAGCACGAGGTTTGCCTCGGGACGTCCTTCACGCACCAGTGTAAGCGGCTCGGCCGAGACACCAGCGCAAAGCGTCAGCAATAGAGTTGAGGCTCGCATAGTCGCCATCAGAATAAGAGTTCGGCTATCTTTCAACCGCTGTACAATACCACAGATCAATACGCCTGGAGCGTTGTTCTGATCGATGGTGCCGACCTTGACCCACTCCCACCTACTAAAAAGCCGGCAAGTATCACCCCGACCGGCCGTTGAGGTTCTTCCTATAGGGGGAGTATTCATTTGAGGAGTTTCCCTAGTTCGTCTTCAGAAAGCTCATCCGGTTGCTTACCCTCGGCAACCCGACAATCAATCCGCACAAACAATCCGTACGTCAGGCTATCTCCTCGGCGGTACACTCGACCGTGACGAAGTTAAGGCAGATCGTCAATCTGACGCACTCATCCGTCGAAATCTTGGTGGCCGCGTTGGTTAGCATGCGTGGCGAAGTACGATCGTCAAGAGCCGTGTCTGGCGAAGCGAGACTCCTTTCGTCCCGCCACGGCACTTCTACTGCAGTGGCAGCCACGGGTACAGAATGCGCGAGGCTGAGTCGCCAGAGCGGCAGCTCATCGCTTGTCTCCGTCAGGCTGGCATCACGGTTTCGGGCGAGGTCCGCCGCCTCGGACTATCGGGAAAGCAGCCGGAGACAGTCGGGTCGCTGCCGCCCACGCCGTACTGGTCGATTGTCCGCGCGCCGGAAGGTGTGGTGGCGTACTTGATGGCGGTCGATAAGAATGGCACCCGTTTGAACCCAGAACCAGCGAAGACAACGTGGTTGTGGACCAAAGAAAGCCAATGTGCAGCGTAGGAAGGATCGTGAAAATGGGAAACGCCGACGCCTCCTGTCACCTGGTGCTGAGAATGAGTCGCGCACCCCTTCGCCCTGAAAACTTTCGATGCAGCCCACGAGAACAGCTATCAAGGCTCACGATGAATTCGCTGCGCTCGGCCTTGACAGCGGCCTTCGTGGGCCTAAAAGATCCATAGATCAGGGCGAAGGCGTGACGTTTTGAAGAAATGGAAAACGCGGACGCAAACGGGCTAGCTATTTTCCCGCCGTTCCTTGCATCATATGGCCTGGGCGATGAAGAAGCCTTCAGATGCATCCATTTTTTGTTGAGGCCGGCGGGTTAGCCAAACTCAATCTTCTGCGATATCCCTCTCCCTGAGGGCATGCTGCAAATGAATGATTGGTCACGCTTGGCCGTTGACGCTGCGCAATGAAAACGCTGCGCTTGTTTGTGTTGCACAAAACGACTGTCGGTCTGGAGGGCAAGGATAACTCCGTTTATCCCTTGACAACTACCTATCATGAATGACCAAACGGGGACACCTCTGCTGTTTTCGCGGGATATGTGAGGCGGCGCCGCTGGCAACGCCGCCGCGCAAACGCCCGCCCGCTCCTACCAGTAGAACTTGAGCGCCAACTGCATCTGCCGCGGCGAGTTCACCTGGTTCGTAACAACCCCGAACGTAGTGCTGTTCAGGTTATTCGAGCCTGTGCCGAACACCGTCCGGTTGAATAAATTGAACGCTTCCCAGCGAAAGTCGACACGCTTGCTCTCCGTGAATCGGAACGATTTCGCGAGGCTGATGTTCTCGTTGAAATTCGGAAACGACCTCTGGTTGGGGTTGAACCGCGTGGCATTACCGAAAAGGTCGCTCGGTTGAGCCGGAAACGCGGCGCGATTCAAGAATGTATCCACGGCCGGATCGAATTTGTCACCCTTGAGCGGCGTGCGCCAGTTGTCGTAGCTGGTGATCACGGGCCGCGTTGTCCCGTTGAAGATCGGGAACGGATTGTTGCGCGTCAGCGCCAGTGGGAAGCCACTCATGTATGTAAGGATCCCGCTGAGGCGCCAGCCCCCGAAGACGTGCCCGGCCAGGCCTCCCTGCGTCAGGTGTTTCTTTCCCGGACCGAACGGCAGCTCATAAACGGTGCTCATCTTCAGCACGTGAGTCTGATCGAACGCACCGATCGATTTTTCCAGACGACGGTTGTACTGATCCTGCGCGATGCCCGCGCCGCCGGCCGCATTGTACGTATCGGAATCAGTGATCAGCTTCGAGAACACGTAATTCCACTGGAACGTCAAGCCTTCCGAATAACGCCGCTCGGCCTTCAGAACCAGTGCGTGATAGCTGAGGTGGCCGCTCTTGTCGCCACCCTGAGCGCCCGTGATGATCGTGTTGTACTGCGGAAACGGACGCAACGCCTGGTTGACCGTCCGGACCTGCTGTATCGAAGGATTCGTGAAATTCGCGTACGGAATCGGGATCCCGGCGGCCCGCGCCTGGGCCGAGTTGATATCGGCGCGCAACAGGTTCAGGCCCGCGGTGGTCCCATATTGTTGGAGGAACTGGTTCAAATAGGTCGTCGGCGTCTGATTGACATTCACCAGGCCTGCCTGCAGGTGCGTGCCGACATTCGCCGTGTATGCCGCTTCGACCACCGTGTCGGGCGAAACCTGTCGCTGAACCGATAACGTCCAAAAGAAATTCTCCGGCGCGCGCGCGGCGTCGCGTAACTGCCAGTAGTCAACAGTGTTGTTGTTGGAGAACGAAGGATCCAGCAGCGGCGGCAGTTTGTAGGACGGGAATCCCTGGTCCCAATTGTAGGCCGGAGTGATTCCCTGATCGGGTGAGGTGAACACGTACTCACCGACGAAGCCCGCGAAATGCCCGCTTCCACTGACCACGGTCACCTTGCTGAAGGAGCGGCCGAATCCGACGCGAACCGTCGTCTTGGTGTTGGGTGCGTATGCCAATCCGATGCGGGGTCCGATGGCGCCGTACCAGCCCGGCACCAGCGACCGCCGGTTCTCACGCCCCTCTCCGAAGCCGGCAAAGACAACCGCGCCCGGATAATTGTTCGCGAGTGGGTTCGGCCGCGTCGGATCGAAGTTCGAGTATTCATCCCCCTGCAGATTGATCGGCGGCAGCGTGAATTCATAACGCAGACCCAGATTCAAGGTCAGACGCGGAGTGATGTGCCAGTCGTCCTGAGCGTAGAAACCGTGATAAGCATATCGCTGTTGGACATATTTGAAGGTGCCAGTCTGTCCGTTGTTCGCGTCGCCCAGCAGGAACGAGGCGAATGAGCTCCCGCTGGTAAACGATGTCGCCCCCGGAACGCTGGTGCCAAGAAAGCTGAAACCGTTGAGGCCGGAGATTCGCTCCATGCCCCAGCCATTGGCGCGTTGGCTCTGGAAATCGTAGCCGAACTTCAGCGTGTGCTTGCCGCGAATATAGTTGAGATCGTCCCGGATCGCCCAAAGCGGCTGATCCGTCCCGTCCCAAGCCGTCCCACCCCACGTGCTGAACTCCGTGAACTGCGCGATCGGCATGTTGACGTCGCAATCCACCGCGTTCGGGATGCAAATTCCTTCAGCCTTCCACCCTCCGACCTGAGTTCCTTTGCGGAACTGGTTCGGGCTGCCCTGATACTTGTTGAACTGGTTGCCGCCCACCGAGATGTGGTTCAGCATCGTCGGAGAGATAGTCCAATCGTGGCTCAGGCGGTAATCCTGCGTGTCGAACCACGGATTCAGCCCGTCCCACAGAGGAATCGGGAAACCTGGAGGGCCGCCGGCGCCGGTCTCGGTTCGAAACCGGGTGATGCTGAACAGGAACCCGAGCCGGTGCGCGGAACTGATGTTATGATCGACTCGCGCGCTACCCTTATCCGTGGGAACCGTGGTGGTGCCCGAGTTGTTGATCCAGTTGTTGGTGATGTAGGCGTTCGTGCCGGGAACCGCGCCCCGGTTCGGAGTAAGCACCTGGCCAAACGGAAGCAGCTTCCGCGTCAACGGCGAGAATCGGGCGACCGGAATGCGGTTGCCAGCGAACGGAGTGCGAACATATCCGCCTCCGTTCGGATTCGGCGCCGTCGTCGCTGGATCGTAAATCTGCAGCATCTGGTTCGCCTGATTCACCCAGTTGGTAAAGTCGCCGTTGTACATCTCCGGCGTCGGGATCGTTCTGATAATCGCGTTGGCTCCGACACGGTTGCGGAATCCCTCATATGAGAGGAAGAAGAAGGTGCGATTTCTGCCGTTGTAAAGTTTCGGAATGGAAATTGGCCCGCCGACCGTCGCGCCGAAATCGTTCTGCTTGTAGACCGATCGCCTCTGGGCGAAGAACCCGCGGGCATCGAGCTTGTCATTGCGGAGGAAATCGTAGGCCGATCCATGAATGTCGTTGGTGCCGGATTTGGACACAAAGGTCATGACCCCGCCGCCGGCTTGTCCGTACTCGGCTTTGAAGCCGTTGGTGTCGACCGTGAATTCCGTGATCGCCTCGACCGATGGCGTGTTGTAGGCAATCTCGACCGTGTTGGCCGCCCTGTTCGTCGTGACCGACACTCCGTCGAGCGTCGCGTTCCAGGCCGCGGCCTGACCGCCACCCAGCGCCAGGGTGCCGCCCGAACCCCGCGATTCCGGCGTGATCGTCACCAGGTCGAACGGGCTTCGCAGAGCGCCACCGACGACCAGCGGTAATTCATCAACCATACGGTTCTGAACTGCCGTCGTGATCTTGGCATTTTCTGTCTGCACTTGGGCCACCGCTGTCGAGACTTCGACCGTTTCGGCAACCTGCCCGAGTGGGAGCTGAGCATCCAGCCGCACTGTCCCCGCAGCCGTCAGGATGACATTGTCCTGAAGGTAACGCTTGAATCCTTCCGCGGAAATTTCGACGCGATACTGGCCAGGCAACAGGTTCGAGACGTTGTAGTCGCCCGTGCTTGTCGTCCTCACGGTGGTAGTGGTGTTCGTGCCAACGTTGGTCACCTTTAACTCGGCGCCGCCGATAACTCCGCCGCTCTGGTCACGGACACTTCCGGTGAGATTCGCCCTCTCGGTTTGGGCTGGCAGCAGCGTAGCGAACAGTAGTGGCAAAAGGAAAAGCACGAACGAATTTCGAACCATGTTAGACCGCCAGAACAGGATTTGCCGGACTCCGACTTGGGTCGCCGGTTGGGAGCAGTATACATGACCGAACGCCCAGCTACAACAATTTCTGTGCATTTCATTTCTGTGCATTTCAGTGCATTTCCGACCGCGGTAGCGTCGAGGACTGGCGCCGTTGCTTCGTAGGTCCGGCCTATCCGTTACTCCCCGTTTCCGTTGGGAGTGCCTCACTAACCGAACCGTGAGCTGGTTTCCAGCCCCGCCACATCGCACGTAGCATGCAGATTTCCGCACTACGTGCTCCTGCACATTTCACATCAAGGGTTATGCGACCTATCAAACCGGAGCGACTGCCGAGATCGGGATATAGGAAACGCGATACTCCGAGAAGAGTCCCAGCGTGCCGTACAGCCATTCCCTGCTCCACCGCTTCCAGCCGAAGCCTTGACGCTGACACGCCGGCCCAGCCGCTGGCGGTTGCGGCGGACGCTTATGGAAATTCAATGCCACTTCGGGTGAGAAGAATGCTGGAGACGAATTCTTGCGAAGAGACAATTGCGCCTGGGGAGTGTCTGGAAACGCGTGTGCGAGGATCCAGGGCGCTTTGCAGGGCGTCCGATTTTTGCGCGTTCTTGTTCTTGGAATCTGAAAGGGCACATGAAGGCGGCAGCGTGCGGATAGCACGCTTGCCAACCACCATGGCCAGTGTTTCAAGAGAAGTCGAAGTAGCTGCATCAAGAGGCTAACCCCTCCGTGCTGAGTGGTTGGATGACAACCATCGTGGTGCGATGGCTGAGTCCATCTACTTCTTGAAGCCCGCTTGGTGCGGAACCCATCCTGCCGCCTTTGGCTGGAACAGGACTTTCAGTCCGTTAGCGAGCCACCGCCTTCAAGGCGGTGGTTTGTCCCTGGGAGTCCGGCGCTTTTGGGTCTCGTGGGGAGCATACCCGCGATGCTGCGATTCCGGCGGCTCAGCAGTGCCGAACGCGTGTGCCTCTTCATCGGCTGCGCGGGGTGCTCGCCGTTTGTGTTTATGTTCGGATACGAGTTGCTTCATTAGATGTCCGTGCATGAGTGGCGGCCGCGCAGGTTTTATCTCGACAACATCGGCGTGTTTGCCGAGGAGCACATGGATTGCCCGCGCCCGCTCAACATCCATAGCCATGTCTCCTGTCATGGTTATCTCGAGCCAGGACGGAAGAGCAGTGTGCCAAGGCCGTAAGGATCCATTCCCCTTTTCGGAACCGAGACTTTCCAGCTCGAACGAATGTGGCATCGACGTGGATCCTGCTCCGCGGCCAACCAATCGCGAAGGAGCCTCGCACTAGCATTCCCGGCCGGTGAAAGATTGACTGTATTCGTTTAGCGTCCAGACCTTGGCTCCCGGCGGGGTATGGTGAAGCCCGCGCATTCCCTTGGTCAAGTCAATTTCGGCCAGTGTGCCGCTTTCCAGCCATTCTTGCTCAACGCTACCCAAGGCGGGACCGGGTAAAATCAAATAAGCAGGATGCCGTGACTATCACCATTGAGTTTCCGGAAGAACTCGCCGGTCAACTGATGGCCGGAGGACAGGACCCGGCACGAGCGACCCTCGAAGCGGTTGTGTTGGAAGGGTACCGGAGCGACCGTCTCTCGGAAGCCGATATCCGCGAATTGCTCGGCTTCGAGACTCGCATGGAGGTCCATGCGTTTCTGAAGGACCACGGCGTGTTTCTGCACTACACGGACGAGGACTTCGCATACGACCGTGAAGTAGCGATCCAGGTGGCGCGGCGGGCTCGGGCAGAGCGTCAAGGAGATCCATCCGATCAGCGGCGTGCCGGATGATCGTCATCGCCGACACGGGGCCGATCAATTATCTGATTCTGATTGGCGAAATTGAACTGTTCCCAGCGCTCTACGACCGCGTGGCCGTTCCGCCCTCCGTATGCGAAGAACTCGGACGGCTACGAGCCCCGGAAGCAGTGCGAGCGTGGATCGCCCAGCCACCATCCTGGCTGGAAATCCTCACACCAACGAACTCTCCCGACGCGGGCCTGGCCATCAGTGCCGCAAGTTGAGCCTCAGCTACTTTCATGTCGCAGGTACCGGTGCTCTGCCGCGGAACCATGACCCGATCCGTGCGCCCGTACATCCAGATGGGGCACTCACAATCCAAAAAATGTCGTTTGGCGCGCGCGGACAACCTCGTGCAGTGAACCCTGCAAGAGGTTTTGTGGCGACGGTAGAGGGTCAATGCCATCGCCGCATACATAAAGCACGTACACGGCGTCAATGCGAATGTCTAACTGTCTGGTTTTACGCGGTTTGGCTCCCCGGCATGGATTCGAACCACGATTCACGGCTCCAAAGGCCGCTGTCCTACCATTAGACGACCGGGGAGCAGGACGTGGACGTTCTTATTTTACCGCAGCAGCAACCCAGACCCTGC
>Ga0187893_10013253_pt1 | contig 11517 bp, 11 predicted proteins | sample MA1701074metaG_FD_139574 | JGI IMG/M metagenome (GOLD analysis project Ga0187893, IMG submission 139574) | White microbial mat communities from a basaltic lava cave in the Kipuka Kanohina Cave System on the Island of Hawaii, USA - MA170107-4 metaG ...
CCTGCATTTCATCGACATGATGATCATGCATTACCAGGAAGGCATCGAGATGGCCGAGTTGGCCCAGAGCAAAGCGCAAAATGCCAAAGTTAAAGCCTTCGCCACAAAAGCAGCAGCGGATCAGAAACAGGACGTCGAGGAACTGCAGGGACATCGAAACCACTGGTACGCAGGGAAGCCAATCATGGACCACTCGATGATGGCGTCGATGATGCAGCAGATGCATCCGGACATGAAGATGGATATGGAAGACACGCGCCGAAAGCTTCGAGCCACGAACGGGGCGGCGTTCGACCGCCTATTTCTCGACACTATGATTCACCACTACGTGATGGGTGTGGACATGGCCAAAGAAGCCGTCAGCAAAGGCGAACATGCGGAGATCAAAGAGTTTGCTCAACAATCGGTAACAAAACAAACAGCAGGCATAGATGAGATGAACAAGTTGAGCAGCGCGCCGAAAAGTGGAAGTAAAGCGCGTCCGAAAGCAAAACCAACGCCTAAGACAACTCCGATGCACAAACACTGAACTGTTGTAATACCGAGATGCGGCGCCGTGCGGGGAGCTGAGAGAGCGGGGGCTTGGCTTCCCGCACGGCAGGGGGTGCAATGACCACTGATCGAAAAGATCAACGAATTCCTGAATGGCTCGCAAGAATTTTTGTCTGTCTTGTGCTGACGTTAACGCTCTCTTCAGTAGCCTTTGCTCATGCCAAGCTGGCGCGATCCCGGCCGAAAGCGAACGAGACTCTTTCCACCACTCCGCGCGTAGTTGAACTATGGTTTAGCGAACCGTTGGAGTCTGGTCTAAATACAATTGAGATAACGGATTCGTCTGGAAAACGGGTAGACAAAAATGAAGTAACTTTAGCCGAAGAGAACAAGAAAGCGCTGGTCACCCTTGGTGAACTGCCTTCGGGGAAATACACAGTGAGATGGAAAGCGCTATCAGCCGATCAGCATACGATGCGAGGAAAGTTTTCTTTCACCGTATCTGAGTCAGCTCTCGCCACCTCAACGTCAAGTGTTACTCCCGCGCCAGCGCCGACATCCCCTGCTTCCGGCCCGCGCGAAGAGATGTCGTCGCAATCCAACGACACTGGAGACAACATCTCCTGGACGCAGACGTCCGTGCGCTGGTTGAGTTATCTGGCAATGATGCTGTTGTTCGGTGGCTTTGCGTTTCGACAATTAGCTTTGACGCCTGCTCTGCGCCGCACAACCGATCGCAGGGACCAACACAATCTGTTTGTGACCGCGAGTCGTCGCGTTATTTCGATAACCTGGGTCGGCGCGATCCTGCTTCTGGTTACATCACTTGTTGCTCTCGTTCTGCAAGCCTCGGATGTCTTTGACAAGTCTCTTGTGGCGGCGATGTCTCCTGACCTTCTTCGACGGGTATTAGGCACAGGCTTTGGCCCATCGTGGTTCATGCAGACTGGTTCACTCATAGCACTAATCATAATTCTGCTATTCCTCTCAATTAAGAAACCCAGGCAGGAATCTGGCTTCTCAGTATTTTGGTGGGTGGGGCTGATCGGGTCTGCCGTGCTGCTCTTAGCGCCGAGTTGGACAGGTCACGCCATGCTGTCTGTTAAGCATTTTCGGCTTGCCGTGATAACTGACTGGCTGCATCTGCTCGCGGCTGGTTTGTGGGTGGGCGGTCTATTTCATCTTGCCTTGAACTGGCAATTAGTCAGCGCTCTTGTTCCCCAGGACCGCCGAGCGATCTTCCTGCATCAGGTTATTAGATCGTTTACGCGCGTCGCATTGCCAAGCGTTGTCTTACTGCTGCTTGCCGGTTCCTATAACACGTGGGCGCACGTCCCGAAAGTTAGTGCGCTTTGGTTGACGCCATACGGACAGGCCCTGGCTTTAAAGCTGCTCTTTGTCTTGTTGATGCTCTTCCTGGGCGCTGTTAACAATAATTACTTTGGCAAGCGTGCCGCTCTCCAGATAGGCAAAAACTTGAATGCGAATGCCGAGATTCAACTCGAACGCGGTTTCGTGCGCTCGGTAAGGTTCGAGGCAGCGTTAGGAATCATTGTCTTACTGGTTACGGCTGTGCTCGTTTTCTTGACTCCTGCCCGGAACCATCCAGCCATGGAGCAAGGATCACCAGGTGAAGCATCAGTTCGACAACATTGAGTTAGGTCGGAAAATCACTAGATCGGAAGTTTGGAATGTAATTGTCTAAATAGGAGGAGACCGTTCATGAAGCACAACCTGGCATTACGAATTAGAACAAGAACAGTCGCCGTGTTTGCAATCGTCATCGCTGGCGGCATGGGACTTATTGCGAACGCGTTTGTTCAGGATCAAAGCGATAGTATTCGAAATGTCCTGATGCAAAGCGCGACGGCGTTTGAGCGTGGAGACATGGCAGCCATGGAAAAGCTGTGGGCAGGCGACGACTCGGTCATTGTCTTCGAAAGCGGCCATGCCAACTATGGATGGGCCGATTATCGCGACCATCATCTCGGTCCTGAAATGAAAGAGATGAAGAATGCCAAATACACACTTTCCGATATTCGCGTGAAAGCGTCCGGCACTACAGCGTGGGCAACTTTCAAATACGCCATTTCCGCGGACATCGGCACTCGCCATGTCGACGGAGGCGGGTTGGGGACGGCAGTGTTGGAGAAACGCGGGGATGATTGGCGCATTGTGCATTGGCATTCCAGCGCTCCGAGACGACCTCCGGCATCGGCTCCCACACCAAAGAACTGACAATCCACGAACGACTAACAACAGGAGGAACGAACATGCGACGAACGACTGGTTATCTAACGGTATTTAGCCTGCTATTTCTTGGGGCGGCTTGCGCGGGCGCTGACAACTCAGCCGGAAACACGAACACGACCGCCACGGCGTCACCCAGTCCGAGTCCAACTGCAAATGCGAACGCGAATGTTCATGGAAACATGAATGCAAACGATCATGCCAATATGAATATGAACATGAACATGGCCAATCACAACATGAGTCCAAAGCCGAAGAGTACGCCCTGAAATAGACAAATGGACGGCTCTGATGGGTGTGCGGCTACAACGTCCGGATCAGTTATGCGTCTGGCGGCATTGCTCCAGCAGGCGTTTAATCGTTGGCAAGATATTTTGAACGACAGAAAGGGGAAATATTCGCAATGCAAACAAATCACTATCCGCGGTTCTTCATCATGATTGGGCTTCATTTCATAGCAATGTACATCTTCATGTACGCGATGGTGAACGCCTTTGAAAACGTGTTCAATAGCTTCAATCAGGTCTACATGGCGGCTCTCATGACCGCGTCAATGATCCTCATCGAGCTGCCACTGATGCGTTCGATGTACCCCTCGAAAAAACTAAACATCGTAATTTTCGCCGCCGGACTTCTTGTGCTGTTGGGTTCGTGGTTTGCCATTCGGCAGCAGACGGCAATCACGGACCCTCAGTTTCTCCGCTCCATGATCCCGCATCACGCTGGAGCGATCTTGATGTGCCGGGAGGCTTCAATCGAGGATGCGGAAATCAGACAATTGTGTAGAGAAATTATCTCAAGTCAGCAATCAGAGATTGAGCAGATGAAGGCAATGCTCGATCGACGCTGAAGTTAAATTCTCCGCTTGACTCTGTAGCCGACTACAGGGTTTAGAATGGCTCCTGTCAGTCAGTTCTGGATTTCTGGAGGGTATTGTGATGACGGATAAACGCCAAATCGAGGTTTTCAGCGCGGGCTGTCCGGCTTGCGAACAGGCAATTGAAACCATCAAGCGGATCGCATGCTCATCGTGCGAGGTGCAGGTCTTGGATATGCATGACCAGGCAGTTGCGTCGAAAGCAGCCTCGTACGGAATAAAAAGAGTTCCATCAGTGGTCGTTGACGGGAAGCTTGCCGACTGCTGCCTGGCCGGCGGCATTGATGAAGGAGTTCTTCGCCGACTCGGTGTCGGCACACCATTGCAGACTTAAGAAGAATGAAGCTAAACAAGTTGAATGTAGGAGCGCGACCATCGGCCGGGGGATCGCTAAAGATTGGCGAAGTAGCAAAGGCCAGCGGTATCGGTATTGAGACCCTTCGTTTCTATGAGAAGAGCGGCCTTTTGGACCAGCCTTCGCGCACCGGGAGCGGGTACAGATTGTATGACCCAAACGTGCTCGACCGGCTTGATTTCATCAAGCGCGCGCAGGTCCTGGGATTCTCTCTCGATGAGATAAGGAAAATCATCGCGGACAGACGCGCGGGCCAAAGTCCATGTGCTGAGGTTCGAGAGATCGTGCGAAATCGACTAGCAGAGTTAGATGAACGCATGCGTGAGATGAAACGGTATCGGAATGAACTAGCCACAGCTCTTAATGAGTGGGAGCAACGTGGAGATGTGGATGGTCACGTTTGCGGGTTGATCGAAGGTTCGAACCTCGAGCATCCAATCGATCGGCAGCGCGATATGAGAAAGAGAAAGCGATGAGTAAGTCAATAGCAGCAGTTGAGACGGTAAAAGATCCCGTTTGTGGCATGTCTGTGAATCCAGGCTCTGCGGCAGGATCTGTTGAATATAACGGCCAGAGCTATTACTTCTGTAGCGAACACTGTCTTCAGAGGTTCCGCAAGACACCCACCTGTCTTCAGAGGTTCCGCAAGACACCCACTCAGTTTATCGAGACCACAGATCCCGCGCAGGCGGGGGCAACGCCTCCCCAAGCGCCGCTAAGAGCTGTACCTGCAAGTATGGCGGCCGAATATACCTGCCCGATGCATCCAGAGGTACGACAGGAGGGACTTGGCTCTTGCCCGAAGTGTGGAATGGCACTGGAGCCGGCGAACATTGCGCCACCGAAAGATAAGGTTGAATACACCTGTCCGATGCATCCGCAAATCGTTCGCGATGCTCCGGGCTTCTGTCCGATCTGTGGAATGGCGCTTGAGCCGCGAACAGTTAGCGTAGAAGAAGAAAACGCAGAGCTGGTCGACATGAAGCGACGCTTCTGGATCGCTGCGGCTTTGTCGTTGCCTTTGCTCATTTTGGGAATGAGTGAGTTCATTCCCGGTGATCCCATCAGAACGTTTGCTGGAGCGCGAACTGCGACGTGGGTTTCGCTAGCGCTTGCCAGTCCGGTCGTGCTTTGGGGCGGTTGGCCTTTCTTCGTGCGCTTCTGGTACTCACTCGTAAACCGCAGTCTCAACATGTTCACGTTGATCGGACTCGGTGTCGGCGTGGCTTACATCTACAGCCTCATTGCCACAGTGCTGCCGCAGATCTTCCCGCATTCATTTCGCGATCACATGGGCAACGTGCCGGTGTACTTTGAAGCAGCGGCGGTGATTACCACGCTGGTTCTACTGGGTCAGGTTCTCGAACTGAAAGCGCGGAGTTCAACGAGTGCGGCAATCAAGGCCCTGCTCGGCCTGGCGCCGAAAACGGCGCGCCGTATTGACCCTGACGGAAATGAGCAGGAGGTGCCACTGGACCAGGTAATCAAAGGTGATCGTTTGCGCGTGCGGCCCGGAGAGAAGATCCCGGTGGATGGAGTCGTAATCGAAGGGAACAGCTCGATCGATGAGTCGATGGTTACTGGTGAAGCTATTCCAGTGGCAAAACGAAAGGGAGATCGCGTTATCGGCGCGACCATTAATGGTACCGGTTCGCTCGTAATGCAAGCTGAACGCGTGGGCTCTGAAACATTGTTGTCGCAAATAGTGCAGATGGTGTCGGAAGCGCAACGTAGTCGGGCGCCAATTCAGAAGCTGGCCGATGTGGTTTCCGCCTACTTCGTCCCGGCTGTAATCCTGGTTGCAATCGTCACGTTTGTTGTTTGGGCGACGATTGGTCCAGAACCGCGCATGGCCTACGCCATCATCAACGCAGTTGCCGTACTCATCATCGCGTGTCCCTGTGCATTAGGTTTGGCGACGCCAATGTCCATCATGGTCGCTACCGGCAAAGGTGCACAAGCCGGTGTGTTGTTCAAGAACGCCGAGGCGATTGAGGTGCTCCGTGAAATCGATACCATCGTTGTCGACAAGACTGGCACGTTGACGGAAGGCAAGCCAAAACTCGTGACTATCGTTGCAGTTCAAGGGTTTGGTGAGGAAGAGCTGCTTCGACTCGCAGCGAGTCTCGAACGTGGCAGTGAACATCCATTGGCGGCTGCCATTGTAACTCGTGCGCAGGAGCGTGATATCGAGTTATCGAAAGTCGAGTCGTTTGAGTCGGTAACTGGGAAAGGTGTCAGAGGCCTCGTCGACAAACGCTCCTTGGCTCTCGGCAATCGTGCGTTGCTCGAAGAGGCCGGAATCGACCCTGGCAAACTCGCGGCCCGAGCGGAAAGCAATCGTGCCGATGGTCAGACCGTAATGTTTGTGATCGTCGACGGAAAACCTGCGGGTTTAGTAGGCGTGGCTGATCCAATCAAGGAGAGTACGCCCGAGGCTATCCGTCAACTGCACGCGCAGAAGATCAGGATCGTCATGGTGACCGGCGACAGTCGCACAACGGCGGAAGCCGTCTCACGAAAATTGAATATCGATGAGGTCGTTGCTGAAGTCCTGCCGGCCCAGAAGGTTGAAATCGTAAAGCGGCTTCAAAGCGAAGGGCGAAAGGTTGCGATGGCGGGAGACGGCATCAACGACGCGCCGGCACTGGCGCAGGCTGAAGTGGGAATCGCGATGGGCACAGGTACAGACGTGGCGATGCAGAGTGCCGACGTCACATTAGTTAAAGGAGATTTGCGAGGTATCGTGCGCGCAATTCGTCTGAGCCGCGCAACGCTGAAAAACATCAAACAGAATCTCTTCTTCGCTTTTGTCTACAACGCGCTTGGAGTTCCGCTCGCGGCGGGCGTTCTTTATCCGTTTTTCGCTGTTCTGTTGAGTCCGATGATCGCCGCAGCCGCGATGGGCGTCAGCTCTGTCTCCGTTATCGCAAATTCACTCAGACTTCGAACCCAGACATTGGATTGATTACGGACACGCGTGAGAGCAAAGGAGCATACGAAAACATGATCATGCCATCACGGATCCGCAAAGTTGCGCTGACTGCACATATTACCTCCACCCTTAGTTGGCTCGGAGCGATTGCCGGCTTCCTGGCTTCTCGCGGTTGCGGGCTTTAGCAGTAACGATGTGCAGCTTGTTCGCAGTACCTATCTGGGGATGGAATTGATCGGCTGGTACGTTCTCGTTCCGTTATGCGTCGCCTCGCTGGTGACAGGGCTCATGATTTCGTTAGGCACTACGTGGGGACTGTTTCGACATTACTGGGTTGTCATCAAATTCGTGATCACGATTGTCTCTAGTGTCATATTGTTTATGTACACGCAAACGTTGGAGCAACTCGGTGATTTGGCGCGGAGTTCCACGTTATCAATCGAAGCATTGAGGAACGGTTCGCCGGTGCTTCATGCAAGTGCCGCGATCATGGCGTTACTGGTGAACACGGCCTTGTCCGTCTATAAGCCACGTGGCATGACAACATACGGACGCAGAAAGATTGAGAGTCGTGGTCTTCGAGAGGAGCCGGCCATGGTTCTGAGTTCGACGACTACTCCACGGACGCGAAACCAGGTAGTTAAGAGAGCACCGCGATGGGTCTATGTGCTTGGCATCCATGCTGTCGGACTGGTGGTTCTTTTTCTCATCGCGCATCTAACGGGTGGAGTTCCGGGCCATTAAGTTGAGCGTAATTCCACGGCCGGCGCGAGAAATTTTCGCAGATTGGATCGTACAAACTGAAGATACTTAACAAAACCCGAGGCACGAATTTGCCACCAAAGAGTGCGAAACCTAGCGGTCCGGGCCAATCCCGACCACGGGCGAAGGTTGACTGCGATTATCAGTTTTGAATAGAGTGTCGCAAACATGAAGAAGCGGCTTGCATCCTTATTCCTCTTGCTAGTGCTCACCGGTAGCACGTTCGCCGGCGTGCCTCTGCATTTCGGCAACGGCGAATGCACCATGCATGGGATGATGGACTGTTGCAAAGCTGCCTTGATGGCAAATGTCAGTCCTGAAGTTGCCGCGGCGAAACTGTGCTGCGCCGTGGATTGCCCAACGAACGGTTCCACGTCATCCAAGGTTGCACCTCGGCCAGTGCCTGCGTCGGTACGAGTCCCAACTTACCTGGAGACTCCTCGCCCGTGGACCACTGCGGACGTGTTGCTCTGGCGCACCGAGTGTGTACATGGTCCACCAGGCTCTCCACCAACTTACCTTCTGAACCTCGCATTTCTGATCTAGTTCTCCGAAAGCCGTAGTGTGTCTGCCTGTTTAAGTCCAGTCCTGCATGGGGACTGAGAAACGGGTTGCGCAAGCGTGTATCTGCGCACGGAGTCGTGCTGCACGCTGCCCTGCGCTGAATCCGAGACATGTCATGACATATGACAAAACTTTTCGGCTCGTATACGGAGGAGATTATGAAGAAGGTTGCTATCGCATTGACCGTTTTGGCGTTGGCCGCAATGATCGCCGCGTGTAGTTCGACGCAACAGGGTGCTTCGACAGGGAAAGTTATAAAGACGGGACCAGCCGGAAACGGTCTGACCGTTTCGCTTTCAACCGCTGATGGAGTGCTCAAGCATGGAAACAGTCAGTTTACTCTGACTTTCGCAGACTCTTCGGACACCCCTGTGGATGTTGGCGCCGTTGCGCTTACTTTTCACATGCCGCAAATGGGAACGATGGCTGAAATGAATAACGCGGCGGCGTTCACGACTACTGCAACGCCTGGCGTCTACAGCGGCAAAGCGCAAATCGAAATGGCTGGTGAATGGCAGGCAAAGATCACTTACGACGGGCCGAAGGGTCGTGGCCAGGCGGCTTTTCCTGTGACAGCCCAATAGCATGATTCACCGGTTGATAGAGTTCAGTGTATGTAACCGCGGCGTCATTGTCGTGATCTATCTCGCCTTGGCGGCCGCTGGTTACTGGGCACTCTTGCGCACTCCGATCGATGCGATTCCGGATCTCTCTGACAATCAGGTAATCGTGTTTACTGACTGGTCCGGCCGGTCGCCTCAGGAGGTAGAAGATCAAGTTACCTACCCCTTGGTCACGAATCTTCAAGGGCTACCCGGCGTGCGTGTCGTGCGCGCGAGTTCCGCGTTCAGCTTCTCAATGGTCAACATTATCTTTGAAGACAACATTGATCTCTATTGGGCCAGGACCCGAGTGCTGGAGCGACTGAATCTCGTGACCAGGCAGTTGCCCGAAGGCGTGACTCCGACGCTTGGTCCAGACGCCACGGGTGTGGGCCAGATCTTCTGGTACACCTTGGAAAGCGACAGTTTGAATCTGCGCGATTTGCGCACGCTGCAGGATTGGTACGTTCGTTATCAGCTCAACGCTGTGCCTGGGGTTGCGGAATTAGCAAGTGTTGGTGGCTACGTCCAGCAGTATCAGGTTGACGTCGATCCAAACAGGCTGCGCGCTTACAACCTCCCGCTTTCAGTAGTCGTTGAGGCGGTCGAAAGATCCAATAATAACGTGGGCGGCAATGTGGTTGAGCAGGCGGGACAGTGGGCCGTAGTTCGCGGAGTTGGTTTGATTGAATCCACCGCCGATGTGGAGAACATAGTCATCGGCGCGCAAAACGGCATACCGATCTACATCCGCAATGTCGCCGACGTAAAAATTGGCAACGCCTTCCGCACCGGAACGCTCGATAAGAATGGCAAAGAAGCAGTTGGGGGAGTGGTAATCGCGCGTTACGGCGTAAACACTCTGGAGGTTATCGACGCGGTCAAGGAGAAGATTGCCGCGTTGCAGTCGGGATTACCGCAAGGCGTTCGAATAGTTCCTTTCTACGACCGCACGCAGCTCATTCTCCGTGCCACCTCGACGCTCAAACGAGCGCTAATCGAGGAACTAATCCTTGTAACCCTGGCCCACATAGTCTTCCTCGCTCACTTCCGGTCGATTCTGATCGTGACCATCCCATTGCCTTTGGCAGTGTTGCTTTCATTCCTCTTTATGAAGGTGATGGGAATCAGCTCAAACCTGATGTCGCTATCGGGAATCGCGATTGCGATTGGCGTGTTGGTTGACGCGGGAATTGTGGTAACGGAAAACGCATTTCGCTTTCTCGAGAAACGGAAAGTCGATCCTAAAGATCGACGGCGCGTATGGGACACCGTGCTCGATTCAACAAAGCTGGTGGGCAGGCCGGTTTTCTTCTCAATGGCGATCATCATCCTCGCTTTCGTTCCCGTATTCGCGTTAACCGGGCAGGAAGGCAAACTATTTCATCCACTCGCTTTCACTAAGACGTTTGCCATGATCGGCGCGACTGTGATCGCAGTTACGCTCGTGCCGGTGCTTTGCACATTTCTCTTAGGCGGCAAGTTTCACTCTGAACAATCCAATCCCGTAATGCGCTTTCTGCAGGCGCTCTACCGGCCGGCACTTCGTTTCGCTCTGAATCATCGCGTGATCACTATCTCGCTCGCGGCGCTTTTATTCGCGAGCGCGATCGTGATGACTCTTGGTATCGGCAAGGAGTTCATGCCGCCATTGAATGAAGGCGATTTGATGTACATGCCGGTTACTGATCCGGCTATCTCTATTGATGAAGCCTTACGGATCACCAGCAAGCAGGACGAAATCCTGAAGAGCTTTCCGGAAGTCGAATGGGCTGTCGGCAAATCAGGTCGCGCTGAAACGTCGACGGATCCGGCGCCGGTGAACATGAACGAAACAATCGTTCACCTGAAATCGCCTGAGCAGTGGAGGCCGGGTATGACCCGTGAACGCCTGATCGCCGAGATGGACGAAAAGCTGCGAATGCCCGGCGTCACGAATATCTGGACTCAACCGATCATCAATCGTATCGACATGCTGGCTACAGGCATTCGGTCTCAAGTCGGTATCAAGATCTTTGGGAACGATCTGAAGACACTCGAAGAACTCTCGCGCAAAGTAGCGGAAGTCGTGAAGGGCGTTCCGGGAGCCGTCGATGTATATCCGGAACAAATCAGTGGCGCACCTTACGTCGATATAAAGATCAACCGCACCGCTGCCGCTCGTTACGGCATCGACGTGGGGATGATCCAGGATGCGATTGAAAAGGGCATCGGCGAAACCAACCTCACGGTCACGATTGAAGGAAGAAGACGGTTTCCTGTCCGCGTGCGATATGCGCCGCAGTTTAGAGGCAGTCCTCAGGCGCTGGGCCAAATCCCTATTAGCTCGCCGACTGGCGCGCCAATTCCGTTGGCCCAGCTTGCTGACATTCGCGCGGTCGAGGGACCATCGATGATTTCGAGCGAGAACGGGCTTTTACGCGGCACAGTTCTTTTGAACGTTCGTGGTCGAGACGTCGGGAGTTTTGTGGATCAGGCCGGAGTCGCGCTGGCGCAGCAGGTACAGCTTCCCACCGGATATTACATCGCCTGGAGTGGTCAGTATGAGAACCAAGAACGGGCACGACAACGGCTGTTGATCGTGATTCCGATAGTGCTGCTGGTCATATTTGGACTGCTTTACATCACCTATCACTCGGCACTTGAAGCGGCACACGTCCTGATGGCCGTGCCGTTTGCG
>Ga0187893_10013254_pt1 | contig 11516 bp, 14 predicted proteins | sample MA1701074metaG_FD_139574 | JGI IMG/M metagenome (GOLD analysis project Ga0187893, IMG submission 139574) | White microbial mat communities from a basaltic lava cave in the Kipuka Kanohina Cave System on the Island of Hawaii, USA - MA170107-4 metaG ...
AGATCAACGAGGATCATGGGGCTGCCGCAACAGCGGCAGCCCCGATCTTCCTGCCCCTGTACAGCCCATCCTCTTGATGTTCTCTCCAGCGGCAGTGTGTTCACACGACAACTTAGGAGCACTATGACGACGTTTGCTGACTTTGATCTCTCTCCCTTTCTTGCCCAGCGGTTGGCCCGCGCGGGCTTCACGACCCCCACGCCGATCCAGCAGGCGGCTATCCCGCCGGCCATGGAGGGCCGCGACGTTCTAGCCCAAGCCAAAACCGGCAGCGGAAAGACGCTGGGGTTTCTCATTCCGCTGATCGAACGGGCCATGCGACCGGTGCGCCCAGCGGCCGCGAACGGGCAGGTTCAACAGCCTCCGCGGCCCACCGGATCGGGGCCGAGCGCGTTGATTCTCGCGCCCACTCGCGAGTTGGCGCTGCAGATCGAGACCGAATTGCGGAAGTATGCGCCGCCCGCACTGACCTCGCTCTCGGTCTACGGAGGGACGCCTATCGGTCGGCATTATCGTGCCCTGCAACGTCCGCCGCTTGTAGTGGTGGGGACGCCGGGCCGTCTGCTGGACCTCATGAACACCCGGCACCTGCGGCTCGACGAGGTGCAGTATCTGGTCCTGGACGAAGCGGATCACATGTTGGATCGCGGCTTTCTTCGGGACATTCAAAAGATCATCGACGCTCTGCCGAAGAGCCGCCAGACGCTCCTGTTCTCGGCCACTTTCGCCCCTGAGATGCAGGCGCTTGCGGCGGGGATGCTGCGCAGCCCGGCCCAGGCCAGGGTGGACGAGGGGGTGAGCTCTCCCACCACGATCTCCCACGGCTACTATGTCGTGCCGGGAGAGGAGTTGCGGTTGCAACTCGTCCACACGCTGCTGCAGGGAATTCCGACCGGCGGGCGGGCGATGGTGTTCTGCGAGCAGAAATACAAGGTCCACCGGCTGGCCAAGCGGCTTGGCGGCGAGCCGGCCTCGGTGGGGTCTCTCACCGGCAATCACACGCAGGCCCAGCGAGAACGCACGCTGACCGCGTTTCGCGCGGGCCGTTTCAAATCGCTCGTCGCGACCGATGTGGCCGCGCGAGGCTTGGATATCCCCGACGTGACGCAGGTCATCCACTACGAATTGCCCGCGAGCCCGAACTCCTACGTCCATCGCGCCGGGCGCACCGGACGGATGGAAAAAGCGGGGGACACAGTGCTGATCCTGACCCCTCAGGAGGAGCCGGAATACCTCCGGATGGTGCAGCGGCTCCGGATCAGGACGCGTAGGCTCCAGATCAGGGAGTTGGCAACGCTTCCGATGCCGGCCCCCACCACGGTAGAGGAGGACCAGCGTTCCCGCTGGAGCCAGCAGGAGCGACCGCCACGGCGCCCAGGCCTCCGGCCGTTTCACGGCGCCCGGCCTTCCCCGCATCGGCATCCGTCCGGAGCACGAGCGGGACGGTAATTCAAGGACGCTCGCACTTCAGAAGAGGCACGGCGATGATCCAACTGCGGGTCGGGCTGGTCGGTGCGGCGGTGTTTTCGGCACTCGGTATCCTTCTGGCGACGACGGGCAACGGCTCGACCGAACGACCGTTGCCGATTACCGACGGCATGCAGGTCACGATCGAGTACACGTTAATGCTGTCGGACAATCAGGTCGTGGACAGCACCGCAGGCCAGGAGCCGATCACCTATGTTCACGGGCAGCATGAAATCGTGCCGGGGTTGGAGAAAGCCTTGACCGGCATGAAGCCCGGCGAAACCAAGCACATTGCCGTGCCGGCGCTGGAAGCCTATGGCCCGTACGACCCCAAGAAGCGAATTACGGTGCCGAAAGACAAGGTACCGGCTGGGGTGAAGGCAGGCACGAGATTGCGGTCAAAGGACGGTCATGAGGCCACAGTGGTCGAGATGAAAGGCGACTCCGTGGTGGTGGACACCAATCACCCCCTCGCGGGAAAGAATCTCGTCTTCGATGTGAAGATCCTCAAGGTAGAGTCTGTTTCCAAGCCGGCCAAGTAGAGGGCAGGGGCCCCGTTCGAGCCCCTACCCGTTCTCCTGCCTTACTTAGCCGGAAACTCAAAATTCATTTCCACCGTACCGTCCGGCTTGACTTCAATACAGTGCATCTCGGTTGACAAGGCAGAGTGGGGACGACTCAAATTGACCCACCGGAAGGGGTCGTGCTATAGGACAGCCCGGCATGCCTTAGAGGCCGATCAAAGGGGAGAGGGACTGGAATCATTCAACGCTGAACTGGAGGGACCATGAAGACACGTGAGAGCAAGCTCATGCTGGTGTGGAGTGCTTTGGCCGGGTCGGTGGGAGGGGCGGTGATGACCCTCCTTCTCGTGGGCACGCCCGTCATCGCCGAGGAGGCGGCAAAGTCGAGCCCCGCCCTTCTGAGCGCAGGGGAATTTCAGTTGGTGGACAAGGACGGCAAAGCACGCGCGGTCCTCGCCTTCTCGGCGGAGAGCGAGCCCTACCTCGCCTTCCTGGACGTCAATCAGAACCAGCGTGTCTGGGTGGGCCTGTCGGCCAATCCAGGACTGGCGATCAAAGGTCAGAAGGAAGGCAAGACGCGGGCGCTCCTCAGCTTGGATGATGCGACGGGCCAACCGTCCTTGGTGTTGAGGAACCGCCAGCACCAGGTGAGCGTATTCCAGCCGAAGGAGCAGTAGCGGCGGCGTCCTGGCCGGTGGACAACGGTGGCGAAATGGCTGCGTTTCAACAACGTCGAGTTTGCTTGAGGAGAGGCCTGGGCGGGCGGCTGGGCGGCTGGGTGCTCGCGTTCTCGATACTCGGTGTGCCCAGTCTGGTGTGTGCCGTGATGCCGCCCTGGGTTTACGAGAAAGCCCGCAATGAGGCCCTGTACCATATCCAGGTCAGGGTGCTCAGCGTGAACGGGCCGGCCAAGACCCCCGGTGAATGCGCGATCACGAGCGAGGTCGTGCGGATTTTCCGGGATAAGCCCGGCAAGCTGAAGCAGGCCGTGAAGGTGGCGTTTACAATCAGTTGCCAGAAGCCTGGAGACCAACCGATCGTGGGCGGCACGCTCTGGACCGACTACGAATCTCTGCTGAATGCTCAATACCTCGAAGTGTTCCTGAACAGCAATGGGCGCGGCTATGAAGTGGCGCTCTGGCAGTCGAAGATTATCGAAAAGCCTACCGACGAGCCTCTCATGAAATAGAGACCGGCTCAATGCCGCATTTCGTCCGAGAGGGTGCACGGCTGTTCTACCAACGCCACGGCACCGGCGATCCTCCGTTGGTCTTCGTCCACGGCTACTGTTGTTCCCACCAGGATTGGGAATGCCAGGTCCAAGCCTTCGCCCACCGGCACGTCGTAGTCGCCTGCGATCTGCGCGGGCATGGACGGTCCCAAGGAGACCCCCAGCGGTGCTCGATCGAAGCGCTCGGCGCCGATGTCCGGGGGCTCGTTGCGTCGCTGGCTGCCAGACCAACCATACTCGTCGGGCACAGCATGGGTTGCCGGGTGATCCTGCAGGCCTATCTGGATGCCCCCGAGTGGATCGCCGGCCTGGTCCTGATCGATGGCTCGTGGGTGAGTCCGTCGGACCTGCCGGTCGCTACAGAGGTGGCGCGGGAGCGTTTGGAGAGCCAAGGCTACGCAGCTTTTGTCAGAAACGAATTCGAAGGGATGTTCCCGCTGAGAGCAGATCAGGGATTGAAAGAGCGGATCATGGCGCAGGCCTTGGCCACCCCGGAAGCAATCGGCCGGCCGCTGTTCATGCGCGCGATCGAGTGGGATGCCCGTCACATGGAAGCCGCCCTGGGACGGGTGACGGTGCCGCTGCTGATCTTGCAGAGCACCGCCGTCTCGCGAGAGCGCAGGAGGAGTTCGCTCGAGACGGGCGGGACGACGCCCTGGTTGGACCTGGTGCGGCGACTGGTCCCGGCCGCCCGGATTCGTATCCTCGCCGGCCTCGGACATTTCTCCATGCTCGAAGCGCCGGACACCGTCAATCAGGAGATCGCAAGCTTTGCTGAGTCGTTGAACCTCTCTCCTCGATAAGTCCTCTCCGTTTCCACGCCGGTTCTACCTTTGCTCCCCTCGTATCTTCCTGCGCTTACTGCCAGGCGGTCGCATGCAAATTTTTCACGGAAACCGGGTAACTCTTACATGACCTCTCCAATAATGCAGTGAATCAGTGTTGAGAAGGCCATGTCCCTGTTCCCTATTCACCGCGGAAAGCCGTTGATGTCTTGATACTTTTCTTTCGCCGTGAAACCCGTGGCGCGACACTTGCGTGCCCCACCACGATGAGCGCGAGTTTCTCAGCCTGCGAGGATAAAAACGCGATGCCTTATACACGCTCTTCCTGTACACGTACAGGCTCTTCTTCTTGTAGACGCTGTGGAGGATTGTTGGTTGCGCAGCATTTCAACGGCGGAGAGACCATGATCGAAGGCTGGGCCTACCAAGGGCTCCGGTGCGTGAATTGCGGGGCGATCGTGGCGGACCCCGGGTTCCCCCTGATGGCTGCGGTCGACCGTCTCCTAATGGCGCGACGGAGCGCGGACGGCGCTTCCTAAAAACACGGAGCCTTCCCGGCTCTTTGAGCGAGGGACTATGTCGGACTTTCATCAAAACGGCGCGGTTACGGTGTTGCACCGCTTGGGTCAGCCCAACGTGGACCGGTTGGAAGCGGCCCTGGAACAGTATTCGGTGCTCAACCCCATCGCCCTGGTGCTGCCCTCGCTGTACTCAGAGCTGGAGCGCCCGGCCCTCCAAGGCATCGTGGAGGTGCTCAAGACCGTCCAGTACCTGGATGAGATCGTTATCTCACTGGACCGGGCCTCGGCGCTGGAGTTCCGTCTGGCCAAGTCGTATTTCTCCGTCCTGCCCCAGCGGGTGCGGCTGATTTGGAACGACGGCCCGCGGATTCAAGCACTCCTGGCACTCCTGGCCGCCCAGGAGATCGACATCGGCCTGCAGGGCAAGGGCCGGGGCTGCTGGCTGGCTTTCGGCTACGTGCTGGCGAGGCGTCAGAGCAAGGTCATCGCGCTGCACGATTGCGACATTGTGACCTATAACCGCGAGTATCTGGCCCGGCTCTGCTACCCGATCGCAAACCCCAATCTGGGCTATGAGTTTTGCAAGGGCTATTACAGTCGGGTGACGGATCGGCTCCACGGCAGGGTCACCCGCCTGTTTTTCACGCCGCTCATCCGCAGCCTGCAGCGCGTGGTGGGATCCCAGCCGCTCCTCACCTTCCTGGACGGTTTCCGGTATCCGCTGGCCGGTGAATTCTCGATGGTCCGCGATCTGGCCTGGATCAACCGCACCCCCGGCGACTGGGGATTGGAGATCGGGGTTTTGGCCGAGGTCTACCGCAATTGCGCATTACGCCGGATCTGCCAGGCGGATATCGCGGAGGCCTACGAACACAAACACCAGGCCCTGTCGGCTGAAGATGCGAACGGGGGCCTGCTCAAGATGTGCGTGGACATCACCAAGGCTTTGTTCCGCAACCTGTCCAGCGAGGGTGTCGTATTGTCCGAAGCATCGCTCAAGACGCTGCGTGCGGCCTATCTGCAGGCGGCACAGGAGGCGATCCGCCGATACCAGGACGACGCGGCGATCAACAGCCTGCGGTTCGACCGGCATGAAGAGCGGATGGCCGTCGATGCGTTCCTGAAGGGGATCAAGCTCGCCTCAGAGGGGTTTCTGGAGGACCCACTGGGGGCACCGATGATCTCGAATTGGAGCCGGGTGGTGGCGGCCGTGCCCGACATCTTCGAGCGGCTTGCAGACGCGGTCGAGCAGGATCATGCATGGAGTCCTGTTGCGGAGGCGGAACTGGTTCCCGCCTGACCGTGCCCGCCACGTTCCTGACTGAGGAGACGGAGACAACCGTCGAGGCGGTCGGCGAAACGGAACTCCTCATCGGCCCCCCCAGCTACACCATGCCGACATTCAATGACTGTGCTCAAGCGACGCGGGCCTATCTGTGGCACTTATGAGCGAACGAGAGTCGGCATCGTCATGTGGAGCGGTGGGGGTTATGGCGGAACGTCGGGCGACAGAACCGTTTCGATTTTGGACCTGTGTAGAGACGCGGAAGCCGCTCGGCAAGCGGGCGCACGACGTTGAGGAACTCCTTGCAATGATCGAAGAGGTGCCGGCGGATTGCCTTGCCTACCACGTGCAGACCTGCGCGTTGCGACGGCCCTATGCTGGCGAGGAGTTTGCGAATGATTTCGCGGATTGGGTCTCGCGCAAGGTACAAGACCCGGTGCTGGGGAATCGGCTTGGTCACCTGGACCCCTTTGCCTACGTGGATCTCGACCAGTTACGCATCGCTATTCTCTCGATCATGGTGGATCACCTGAGCGAGCACTCGGCCCTGCGGCAGCGCCCTTGGCGCGAGCCCTTCGAGTTCTTCTATTCGCACCTGGTCGAAGCCGACCTCAATCTTGAGACGTGGACTCTGAGGGAATTTCGAGATGCCGTGGCCGGTGTGCACGCCGGATCGGTCTATCTCCATGCCAGTCGCTCGCGTTTGCGCAACGGTGGGCGAGGAAATGACTTCGCTCATTGGTTGAATGACGAGAAAGGTCTTGGGCTTCCTGACCTGGCTGTTCGGGTGGACAAGGTAGGCCAGCTCGGACTCAGCCTGGAACAGAAGCGGCAGCGCATTCTTGGTCTCTGCGACCAGGCGGTGGAGCGACCCTAGGGTTTGGAATGGAAGGTGCCGGAACTCCTCACCCTGGAGACCGTCGCCAACCGGGAACGCAAAGGCCGCTGGTTTAACCTGATCGCTCGGCGGCCCTTGCGTTCGGCCCCCACTTCTTGAGATTCACGAATCCCAGCCGCAGCTTGATATCAACCTAATGGACGCATTCCACGCTTAGGGGGTCGAGCCCTCGGTCAAAGGACCTGGGTCTTTTTCTTTCCGCATGGCGCCTGGACGTCCGCACCTGGATGCCTCGCGCTTCATCCCAGGTGAGAGCCAGGAGAGCCGCGGCCCCGCTCACCGTGCAGGTGGCCAAGAGCTCAAGCGCGCCCTGTTCGAACAAGCGAGTGAACCGGGAGTCCGGATCCGCCCACGGGACATGAATCTGCCGGACGCCGTGGCTCGGACAGGCGACTCGCGGAATGCGCGCATGCAGGTAGACCTCAAACCCGGCACAATCCAGGTGCCGCCAGAACCGGGCCGGAGCGTGATCGCGGCAGGCACCGGTGTGGTCACACTCGGGGCAGGGCCAGCTCACCCCGGATCGGTGGCAGGCCCAGATGTCCACGAGCCTTTCCAGAGAGTTGACCGCGACGCGTTCGACTGCCCACGGGTCGGACAGCGCGGCCAGGTGGTAGTAGACGCCTGGGACCTTCGCGATGGCGTTCGTGGTTTCCATGTCTTGTCAACCTCCTCTCGACTGCCCCGTCATTTTCCTGATCGTGATAGTGCGGCCTTGTGTCCGGGCCATCGCATCGAGCAGGTTGTGCGGCTTAATCTCACCTGCTGCCTGGTCCGTGGGTCCACATGGAATGGCGAAATGTTCCCCGCCGCGCTCTTGATCGGTCGTTGATGCGGCGAGCCGACGACGCGAAACGCAAAGTGCGTGCCAGTGCCTGGCCAGTATCTGGAATGAACGCCCTCTAAAATTTCTGCACGTTCTCAGCTACTTCGTGTGAATGGTTCGGCGGGGAGGTTGGTCTTTTGTCGGAGGATTTTGAAGGCTCGTGTAAGATTTACTTGTTCAGAATGAAAAATTTACAAATCCGCATCGTTCAGGATGCTCGCGAGTCACTCCTGTGGTGATGAAACCTCCTGGGCCCAGAGCCGTCCTCCGGCCATGACCGGCGACGGCTCTGGACTGCCGGTCTCGATCAATTGTCCGGCAATGACGTATGCCCCGGTTCACGGATCATGGATATGGTGAGTGCACGTCCCTCGGGGGTGAGGTAGACCTCGACGCGGTCGCCGGGTTGGAATTCACCGCCCGTCCGGATCGGAGCTTGCCCCGGCTCGGTCTCTTTGTCCAATCGCAGGCGCACGTCCATCTTGCTCTCACTGTCTTTCAGGATGAGCAACTGATCGTCGAGTTTCTGCACCTGCCCTCGGATGACTATACAGCCTGAGCAGGACTTGTCGGCCGGCGTCGGGGATGCCTCTGTGCGCGCGGCCATCTGGGCCTCGTCACCCCGAAGGTCAGGAGGGGCAAGAGCGGCCTGCATATCTTTCTTGCTGATTGCCGGCGTTCGGTTCCGGGCATCCTTTGCGGTAACGCCCTGGGTGAGTTCATACTGCCTTGCGTGAAGCACCAGGCTTCGCCGGTCCTTCGTCATCTTCAAATCCGCCCAGGGGACAGGCTTCAACTCGCCTGTCTCTGCCACTCGAATGACGGCATACTCAATCCTCCCGGTGGACACATCCACCATCAGTCTGTACAGAGTTCCCAAGTCCTTTCCGTCCGGACTCAGCACCGGAGAGGTGCTGAATAGACCCTTCTCTTCCTTCAGGCTTCCCTGCGGGACCGGGAGTACCAGGTATTCTCCACGGGATCCGCCCATATCAAGCCGCCCGGGCTTGTCCTGTCTTGGCATGCCCGGTCCAGCAGACGGCATTGCCATCTCTCCTGTGAGAGCGCTCGCACCGGCGGCTCGTGCGGTCACCGCCGGCGTTCCCTTCGCGGCCGTGATCCATTTGATAGTCGTGACCGTCCCGAGATCGGACACCTCTGCCTTGATGTGGTCTCCTTCTCGGAACCGACAGCCACCGGTCCTAAATCCGGAGCCCATCGCCGTTTCATCCTTGCGTTGTCCACGCGCTTTCTGTTTTTTCGTGGCACCTTTGGCCGCCTCAGGTTGGCGCTCGCTGCTGAGCTGGCCGGACTGGGCGCTGGACGCGAGCCTGGCGGCTCCGCAGTCCATATTTGTATCTTTATTCACGACAAGCCGGACATCGTCTCCGGACTCTTCATCTTTGACAAAGAAATACTTGCCCTCGATTTTCACGATCCGGCCGATTACCGGTGACTTGGCGCCTCCCATCGTCACCTGGGCACTTTGCTCGGATCGCTGATCCTTTGAGAGGTCGGCTGAGCGATTTCTCTGTTTCTGCGTACTCTCGTCAGATGATTCACCCGCATAAACGATCGGGCCTGTTCCCAAACTCACCGAAACTGCCAACGCTAGGAGGGTTCTGTAAATCATTTCGCACCTCCATGGGAAAGGGGTCTGTCGATTCAATCCGTCCCGTTCGCTGGTTTTGCAGGGACCGTTTTCTTTTTCTTCGCCTTTGTTGCCTTGCCCTTCTGCTGGTGATTGACCAGGGCTCCCCCGGCAATGCCGGCCGCTCCACCCACGGCCGCTCCGATCAGGGCGCTTCCACCGGTCACGGCACCCAGTACCGCGCCGCCCGCGGCACCCATCGCGCCACCGGAGACCATGCGTTGCTCGTCATCTGTCATCCCGGCACACCCTGCGAGAGAGACGACCAGCAAGAGCGATATGGTGATGCCGGCTGTCTTCATCGCGGTTCCCTCCTTCCCCCTGCGAATTGAGATCGCTGATCGTCCAGACGATCCCGGGTAGCAGGACTTCAACACAGCGACGCCTCGGCTCATTCGCTCGTCATGAGACGCTGGTCACGAAAATCATTCGAAGGGCGCTCCTCCCAGGTGCCGAGGCCGGCCCTTCAAGCAACCGCAGCCCCTGCATCAAGTAATGAGCAAGTCAGGTGCCATTGAGTCCAAAACAAAAAATTGGCATAATTACTTGAATTATCAATTACTTATAGTTAGTTAAGGAGGTCGCCTGGAGCCCAGAAATTACTCGCTTTCGAGCGAGCTAGTAAAATTTGCAGTTCGAGAATGGAAAAATTCCAAAGCCCTCAGGTACGCACAGTTGGTTATCGGATGTGGATGGACTGTCCCTGGCCGGGCAACAAGAGTGGGTCTGTTGGGCAATGAGAAGGAGTGGGGCTAGGTCTGGATCGTCGGAGACTCGTCAGGACGGGCGGGAATGCGGGTTAGCTGACCGGAAGGTCGGGAGGTTGAAACAGGTTGCCCTGGTACCGTGCCACAGTTTTCAGCATGACCTTCAACTGGGAGGGCTTGATCGGCTTTCGCAAAAAGCCGGAGACCTGGGACTGTTTCGCGCGACTTTCCACCCCGTCCTCGGCGCTGACCACGATAATGGACATCGCCGGATCGAGGGAGCGGAACAGGTGCACGAGATCCCACCCTGTGATCGTGACGTCCATGATGGGGGGAAGATTGATGTCAATAATCGCAGCCGCGAACCGGCGCTCGAGAATTCGCTTGATGGCGTGCAGGCCGTCTCGTACCGCTTCCACTCGATAGCCTTCGGCCGCCAGCGTAAGCTTCAAGCCTTCCCGGCTGTTGAAATCGTCCTCGACGATCAGAATCGCCATCTCAAGAAAGTGTGGCCTTGAGAAAGGCTCTTGTATGCGATCAGGGGTCGCGCTGGTTTCCGCCATGACTCTTGCCCACCAATAGCTGTCAAACAGTCCTTGTCCCATCTGGCTGGAAGCATGGGGCCCAACCGGCTTCAAAGCATGAATTCGTGTATTATTTGATAGCAAGGTCCAGGCCAATTTCGATACAGGAAGGTTGAATGAGAAGAAGCCCAGTCTTTTCATGCGATTAGCTGGCAATCTGGCGCTGGGTCTTGCTTAACGTCTTCGAGAGCCTGGTGCCCAGAATCCGTCAAAATTACACGGATTTCTCTGTGGATGGGCGAAAGTTACTTGTTGGCGCCATTGGGGAGTTCCTGCGCCAGAGTTTGGGCTTTCTCGGCCAGGTTGAGGGCGCGGGGCATGTCTTTCTGCTGAAGCGCATCTTTGGCCTTTGAGAGAAAACTCTGAATCGTGGACAAGGTTTCGCTCTGTTGCTCGGTCAATTGCTTGAGATCGACCTTGGCGACCAACTGCTCGGTACGCCGGATCTTGGTCGTGACCTCGCTCTCCATCTTGTCCTTATGTTCATCTGTAATGGTCGGGGACAGGAGCAGCGGTTCCTCGGGTTCCGACACCTTCGGTGCGGGCTTCGCATCGTGACTACTCGTCGGAGCAGAGCGCGAAGGTGTTTTGGGGGCCGGTACCTTGGCGGCGGGAGGCGGCGCCGGTGGTGTGGGAGGGATCGTCTGCGGTTTTCGTTCGGCGCAGCCGGCAAACATCAACGTCAAGAGCAGCGCCAAGCATAGCCGCATCGCCACGTGGAGATGTCCCGCAAGACAGCCGGTGGTGGGTCGTCGTGAGGGCGGTATACGGATCGGCATGATCACTGGCGCACCGGTAGCCGGATGATCATCGTGGTCCCTTTGCCCTCTTCGGATTCCACCTCGATCACCCCATCGTGCAATTGGACCAGGCGGTACGCCATGGGTAGCCCCAGGCCGCTGCCATCAGGCTTCGTAGTGTAATAGAGTTGAAAGATTTTGTCGCGATCCGAAGGTTGGATGCCGCATCCTTCGTCGGTCATGCTGACCCGGATGGTGTCCTCCTTGTCCCGCGTCGCGGCGATCGTGATCGTCCCG
>Ga0187893_10013255_pt1 | contig 11516 bp, 12 predicted proteins | sample MA1701074metaG_FD_139574 | JGI IMG/M metagenome (GOLD analysis project Ga0187893, IMG submission 139574) | White microbial mat communities from a basaltic lava cave in the Kipuka Kanohina Cave System on the Island of Hawaii, USA - MA170107-4 metaG ...
ACCGACCAGCGCGCCTTGTCCGAATTGGGAATGCGCTCGCGCAACGTACGGATCAACTCGCCGTATTGCGCCGGCACCGCGTAGCCCACGGTGTCGGCGATGTTGACGGTCGTTGCGCCTTCGCGAATCACAGCTTCGAGCACGCGGCAAAGGAAGTCGATGTCGGACCGGCTGCCGTCTTCGGGGGAAAACTCCACATTGTCGGTAAAGCGCCGCGCGAACCGCACCGCCAGTTTTGCCTGCTCGAACACCTGCTCGGGCGTCATGCGCAGCTTTTTTTCCATGTGCAGCGCCGACGTGGCAATGAACGTATGGATGCGCTTCGACTTCGCCTTTTCCAGCGCTTCCGCCGCGCGCGCGATATCGCGGTCGTTGGCCCGCGCCAGCGAGCACACGGTCGAGTCCTTGATCGTGTTGGCGATGGCGCGCACCGCATCGAAGTCGCCGTTGGAACTGGCCGCGAAGCCCGCCTCGATCACGTCGACGCGCAGGCGCTCCAGTTGCGTGGCGATGCGCAGTTTTTCTTCGCGGGTCATCGACGCGCCGGGGCTTTGCTCGCCGTCGCGCAAGGTGGTATCGAAAATGATCAAACGGTCTGCCATCATCGTCTCCATTGGGACTTCGCCCTGCCGGCTCGCGGCGGGCGGTCGAACTACCAAGTTGTGGGGAGGGGGTTAGCTGCGCGCGGGGCGCAGCAGCGGAAGCAGCAGGCGCATGCTGGCCGCTGCTTTGATGGAAATCAGAATGTGCGCGAGGAAACGCATGGGCGCGAATATAGGCGGAAACCCACGGAGCAACAAGCAAGCGAGGGACTTTTCCCCAATGAGCTCGAAGCGTCGCGCGATTGCGCTAGCGGTTTGCATGGTCGTAGCCGGTGGAGCGAGCGGGCAAGACCGCCATGCCGAAGCACGGGCGCGGCTGCTGCGGACGATTGAAAGCAATGTGCGCGAGCTGGAGTCCTCGATCGGGCGCTCGCGTTTGAGTGAACGCGTAGTGCGGGCGATGGAGAAGGTGCCGCGGCATAAGTTCGTGCCGCCGGCACTCGTCGACCGCGCGTATGAAAACCGGCCGCTGCCGATCGGTCTCGATCAAACGATTTCCCAGCCTTTCATCGTCGCCCTGATGACCGACCTGCTGGATCCGCAGCCAGGTCATCGCGTGCTCGAAGTCGGTACGGGTTCCGGTTACCAGGCCGCCGTGCTGGCCGAATGCGTCGAGAAGGTCTATTCGATCGAGATCCTGAAGCCGCTGGCAGACCGCGCGCGGGCGCTGCTCGTCGAGCTGGGTTACCGCAACGTCGAAGTTCGCGCGGGCGACGGCTACGCAGGATGGCCCGATGCGGCGCCCTTTGACGGCATCATCGTCACTGCGGCGCCCGACCACGTGCCGCCCGCGCTCGTTGAGCAACTGCGGCCAGGCGGCCGCATGGTGATTCCGGTGGGCGCGCAAAGCGATGGCCAGGATCTGCTCGTTGTCCAGAAAGACGCTAGCGGCAAGATCGCTTCGCGGAAGACCTTGCCTGTGCGGTTTGTGCCGCTCACGCGCGAGCGATAACTAAGGGCCCTTCGATGTGACGTTGGCAACCGGCACCGGCTTTGCCGGATTGGGCCGGCCGTTCCACCACTGCCACGCCCAGTAGACGTAACCCGATAGCGCGTAGCCACAGAACAATGTGAAGAGCGCGATCGGCGGATCGCTGGAGACCAGAAACAAGATCACGATCGCGATGACCAGCACCCAGAAGGGAACGCTGCGCGTTACGTGAAAATTCTTGCCGCTGTAAAACGGCGCGCTCGACACCATCGTCAAGCCGGTATACACGGTCAGGCCGAACGCGGCCCACGGCAACAGCGCATCGCGGATGTGAAATTTGTTGTCGATCGCCAGCCAGACAAAGCCAGCGATCAGCGCGGCCGCGGCAGGGCTCGGCAAGCCTTGAAAGAAACGCTTGTCGACGACGCCCAGATTCGCGTTGAATCGTGCGAGCCGCAGCGCCGCGCCCGCGCAGTAGACGAACGCGCCGGCCCAGCCCCAGCGACCGAGATCGTTCAGGATCCACTCGTACATCACCAGCGCTGGTGCCACTCCGAACGACGTCATGTCCGACAGCGAATCGAACTGCTCGCCGAACGCGCTTTGCGTGTTGGTGAGGCGCGCGACGCGGCCATCCATGCCGTCGAGCACCATCGCCGCGAAGATCGCGATCGCGGCCAGTTCGAAGCGCTGGTTCATCGCCTGCACGATCGCGTAGAAGCCCGAGAACAGCGCGGCCAGCGTAAATAGATTTGGCAGCAGGTAGATGCCGCGCCGCTTGCGAACGGCGACCAGTCCGTATTCGTCCGCGGCGGGTGTCGGAATGCCCGGAACGCCTGAGCCGAGCAGACGCGCCTTGCGCCGGCGGAAGCGCATTGCCACTAGTCCAGTGAAACCGTCAAATCGCACCCGAGCGGCCGTGCAGCGGCGTGCCGGGCCAGGCGCAAAGCGCAGCCATAGCGGGGTCTATGGCGAGCATTGCAACTGCGCCCGGCGCGGCGCGGACGAGCGGGGGTGCATTTCGGCGGTCTCACCGGACTACAGCTCCGCGATCACGCTGCTGGTGGCGTACACCACATCGCCAACGGCCACGCGGGCGCGCGCGTCGAGCGGCAGATAGACGTCGACGCGCGATCCAAAGCGGATAAAACCGTAGCGTTGTCCGCGCGCGAGTTTGTCGCCGGCCTTCACGTAGCAGAGGATGCGGCGCGCGATCAGTCCCGCAACCTGCACGATGCTGATGACGTGCTTGCCGCTGCGCACGACCATCGCGTTGCGTTCGTTCTCGGCGGAAGCCTTGTCGAGATCCGCATTGACGAATCTGCCGCGCGTGTAGTCGATGCGCTCGACCGTGCCATCCACCGGCGCGCGATTGCTGTGCACGTTGAACACGTTCATGAAAACGCTGATCAACAGCGCATCGCGCTGCGCGTAGGGATCGTGCGCGCGGTCAACCCTGACGACGCGGCCGTCCGCGGGCGACAACACAGTGTTTGCCTCAGTCGGAGCAGCGCGCGGCGGATCGCGAAAGAACTGGATGATGAAAATCGCGATCAGCCAGAGCGGAAGGGACCACGCGAATCCCGCTGCAATCCAGACGGTCAGCGCGACGCCGATAGCGATTGCGACAAAAGGCCAACCTTCCCGAGCGAGCAGCGGATGTGGGTAAGGCACCACGAATCCTCACCTTCCATTGGAAGGTGCGTATGGTATCCGCCCGCGCTATGTCCGCTGTCATTCCGGCGAAAGCCGGAATCCAGTGTCTTGTGGTCGTCCGAAAGTCGCTGGATTCCGGCTCGCTCGCATTCGCTCGCTGGCCGGAATGACAAACGGTCTGACTCGGGATACTAGTTCGCCAGGAACCTGACGCGCCCGGTCACCGTCATCTGCTGCATCGACCGGCCCGCATCGAGCTGCGGCTCGGAGACGGCTTCGGATGTCATCGTCTGCATGCGCGCCATCGGCACGATCGGAGGACGGTCGTGTGTGGGCACGCCAAAGTTCAACTCCTCGATGCGGATGCGCGACTTTGCGACATCCATCGCCTGTGCAGCGGCTGCCACGCGCGCGTTCAGATTCGCAATCGATCGCTGGATCAACTCACCTTCGACCTTTTCGCGCGCCCCGCGTGAAAGCCGGAAGTCGATCCCGCTCAGAACAAGCTGCTGCTGACCCGCCGCCACCGCGCGGGGCAGACTGCCAAGGTCGCTGGTGCGGAAATTCACGCTTTGACGCACGCGCCAGCCGGTGATCTTGCGCCCGCCGTCGCGCGAGTAGATCGGATAGCTGCCGTACCCCGCGGTCTCGACCTGCGCTTTCGGATCTGCACGCTTCAGTGCCGCGACACCCTCGGCGACACGCTGATTGACGAGCGTCTGCGCGCGCGCCGGATCGGCGTCCTGCGCTTCGTAGTGAAAACTGGCGAGCGCCTCGTCGTTGGCGACTTCAAGCTCGGCCGTTCCGGTCATCAGTACAACCGTGCCGTCAGGACGAGCGGGCGTCGAAATCGGCGGCGGCTGCGCCGCGGCGACAAACGGCACTAGAGACAGCAGCGAAGCGAGAAGAAAATGGCGCGAGTTCATGCGGGCTCCAAGCAAGTAACCTGCCGCATTGAACGCAGCCGAGCGACGAACGGGGTTGACAGCGGGGTTCGTCAATTTTTCGTCTGGTCCACGAGCCGGTTCGCCTTGATCCACGGCACGCGAGGCGGATAAGACAGACGCACCTGCGTGCGTCTGTCCCGCCGAGCGGGGCACTCGCCTGCCAGCGAGTGCCCGAGCGCCAGCGTCAATTGCGCGAGCGATCAACAAGGCTGTTGGCCTTGATCCAAGGCATCATGGCCCGGAGCTTCTCCCCAACCGTTTCGATCGGATGCTCGGCGGTCAGCCGGCGGCGTGCCAGCAAGGTCGGCGCCCCGGCGCGGTTTTCCAGCAGAAAGCTTTTCGCATATTCGCCGTTGCGGATGCGCTCCAGCGCGGTTTTCATCGCCTGGCGTGACTGCGCGTTGACGACTTCGGGGCCGGTCACGTACTCACCGTATTCGGCATTGTTCGAAATCGAATAGTTCATCGTGCCGATGCCGCCCTCGTACATCAGGTCGACGATCAGCTTGAGTTCGTGCAGGCATTCGAAGTAGGCCATCTCCGGCGCGTACCCGGCTTCGACCAGTGTTTCGAATCCGGCTTTCACCAGTTCCACGCAACCGCCACACAACACGGTCTGCTCGCCGAATAGATCCGTTTCGGTCTCTTCGCGAAAGCTGGTTTCGATGATGCCCGCCTTGCCGCTGCCGATCGCGCTCGCGTAAGACAGCGCGAGGTCGCGTGCAAGGCCCGAAGCGTTCCTGTGGACGGCGATGAGCGACGGGACGCCCCCGCCCTGCTTGTAGGTCGAGCGCACGGTATGTCCAGGCGCCTTGGGCGCGATCATGAATACATCCAGATCGGCGCGCGGCTGAATCTGGCCGTAGTGGATATTGAAGCCGTGCGCAAACGCAAGCGCGGCGCCCTGCTTTATGTTGGGTTCGATCGACTGGCGGTAGACGTCCGCGTGATTCTCGTCCGGCAACAGAACCATCACGATGTCGGCGTCCTTCACGGCTTCGCCGACTTCCTTGACCTCCACGCCGGCGTTGACGGCCTTCGTCCACGAAGCGCCGCCCTTGCGCAACGCCACCGTGACCTTGACACCGGAATCCTTCAGGTTGAGCGCATGTGCATGACCTTGCGAACCGTAACCCACGATCGCGACCTTCTTTCCCTTGACGAGCGAAAGGTCGGCGTCTTTGTCGTAATAGATCTTCATAGATGCTCCGTTGAGCGTTAAGTGTTGAGCGTTGGGCGCTGAGCGAGGACCTTCGCAACGCTCAACGCTGAACGCTGAACGCTAGACGCGCAGTATCCGTTCTCCTCGACCGATCCCCGAACTTCCCGTGCGCACCGTTTCGAGTATCGACGCGCGATCGACGGCCTGGATAAACGCGTCGAGCTTGTCAGCGGCGCCGGTCAGCTCGATCGTGTAGGTGCGCTCGGTCGCGTCGATGATGCGGCCGCGAAAAATATCGGCCATGCGTTTCATCTCCTCGCGCTCCTTGCCCACCGCGCGCACCTTGATCAGCATCAGTTCGCGTTCCGCGAACTCGCCTTCGGTCAAATCGACCACCTTCACGACTTCGATCAGGCGATTTAGATGCTTGGTGATCTGCTCGATCACATCGTCGGATCCGACCGTGACGACCGTCATGCGCGATAGCGACGGATCTTCGGTCGGCGCGACGGTCAGCGTGTCGATGTTGTAGCCGCGGGCGGAGAAGAGCCCCACGACGCGCGACAGTGCGCCCGGCTCGTTTTCCATCAGCACAGAGATGATGTGCCGCATATCAGGATGCCAACGTCGGGCGCCAAACAAACACCGCCGGTTGCGCCGAGGTCAACGGTGTTTCGTACCCCCATCGGATCGTCGGGCGCCCGACGCCACAAGCGTTCACAGATCCTCCGAGCCGAGCAGCATTTCGGTCAACCCCTTGCCCGCCTTCACCATCGGCCATACGTTTTCCGTCTGGTCGGTGATGAAATCCATGAACACGAGCCGGTCCTTGTACTTGCCGAAAGCCTCGCGCAGCGCCGGCTCAACGTCAGCCGGCTTCTCGATCAGCATGCCGACGTGGCCGTATGCCTCGGCCAGCTTGACGAAATCCGGCAACGCATCGACGTACGACTCCGCATAGCGCCTGCCGTAGTCGATCTGCTGCCACTGCCGCACCATGCCGAGGTAGCGGTTGTTCAGGTTGATGATCTTCGGCGTCAACCGGTACTGCTTGCAGGTCGACAGTTCCTGTATGCACATCTGCACCGACCCTTCGCCGGTGATGCAGGCGACCTGCGCGCCGGGGTTGGCCATCTGCACGCCCATCGCGTACGGAATTCCCACGCCCATCGTGCCAAGCCCGCCGGAGTTGATCCAGCGCCGCGGTTTGTCGAACTTGTAGTACTGCGCCGCCCACATCTGATGCTGGCCGACGTCGGACGTGATGTAAGCGTCGCCGCGCGTGACCTCGAAGAGCTTCTCGACGACGTATTGCGGCTTGATGATGTCGGAGGCGCGGTCGTACTTCAGGCAGTCGCGGCTACGCCATTCCTTGATCTGCAGCCACCACGCCTTGAGCGCCTGCGTTTGCGGTTTTTGCGCAGCGGCTTCCAGTTGTGAAATCAGTTCGACCAGCACTTCGCGCACATCGCCGACGATCGGGATGTCCACCTTGACGCGCTTGGAGATCGACGAAGGATCGACGTCGATATGCACGATCTTGCGCGGGTTCTGCGCAAAGTGGCGCGGATTGCCGATCACGCGATCGTCAAAGCGCGCCCCCACCGCGAGCAGCACATCGCAGTGCTGCATCGCCATGTTGGCCTCGTAGGTGCCGTGCATGCCGAGCATGCCCATCCACTTCGGATCGCTCGCTTTGTAGCCGCCCAGTCCCATCAATGTGTTGGTGCACGGAAAGCCGAGCAGGTTGACAAGCTTGTTCAACGGCTCGGCGGCGTTGGCCAGGATCACGCCACCGCCGGCGTAGATCATCGGACGCTCGGCGGCGAGCAGCAGCTGGACCGCCTTCTTGATCTGACCCTGATGGCCCTTGACCACCGGGTTGTACGAGCGCATCGCGAGATCACGCGGATAGACGAACTCGCATTTCGCGATCGTCACATCCTTCGGAATGTCTACCAGCACCGGTCCCGGCCGGCCCGACCCCGCGATAAAGAACGCCTTGCGCATGGCGGTCGCCAGATCGCGCACGTCCTTGACCAGCATGTTGTGCTTGACGCACGGTCGTGTGATGCCGACGGTGTCACATTCCTGAAATGCGTCCTGGCCAATCGCGTGCGTCGGCACCTGGCCGGTGATGATGACTACCGGCACCGAATCCATGTAGGCGGTGGCGATTCCGGTCACCGCGTTGGTGACCCCGGGACCGCTCGTGACAAGGGCAACGCCGATTTTGTTGCTCGAGCGCGAGTACGCGTCGGCGGCGTGCACCGCGGCCTGCTCGTGCCTTACCAGGATGTGCTGAAACCGGTCCTGCTTGAAGATTTCGTCGTAGATGTAGAGAACGGCACCACCGGGATAACCGAAGACGTGCTCGACGCCTTCTTCCTGCAGACACCTGACGACGATTTCGGCGCCCGTCAGCAAGGCCGGTTTCGCCTCGACGCCGCGTTTGTCCGCGCTTAGTTCTGCGCTGATCGACTGCATTTGCTGATCCTCTCAAGGTCCACGGGAGATTGATCGGATGCCGTTCCGTGGTCGCTCATGACGACCGGTGCGGCGTGCGCTTCAAGCGCGTTTCAGTTCGGCGGCAACGGGATCTGCTGCTCCGTTCGCTGGGTTCTCGTTATGCAAGAGCGGGCGACGATACCGCAGCGCATCAGCATCCGCAAATATCCGTATGTTTTGCGTCCCTTTGCTAGGATCGCGGCCAGCCCGGACTGACAGAAGCGGAGTCGAGCAGCTCGTTCGTACCGTATTCGAGCTGACGCCCCGCGATCGATGGCAACCCGAGAAGAACTTTCCGCTTTCCTCGCCGGAGTTGAACGGCGGGCCTTCAAGCAAGCCTCCTTTGCGGTCCGCGACAACGATGCCGCCATGGACATCGTGCAGGAAGCGATGTTCAAGCTCGCCGACAACTACGGTGGCAGCCGCCCTGCCGCGGAATTTCCGCCGCTTTTCACGCGAATCTTGCAAAACGCGATCCATGATCATTTCCGCCGGCTGAAGGTACGGTCGACGTGGATCACGCTGTTTTCGGCGCTGACCCCGGCCAATGATGAAGATGCCGATCCGCTGGAGACGCTCGAGGCCCTGACGGGCACGGAGCAGGCTGAAAGTGCATTGGACAAGGTCAGCCGCCATCAGGTGGTGGCCATCATCGAAGAGGAGGTTGCGCGACTGCCGAGGCGTCAACGCGAGGCTTTCCTGCTTCGTTACTGGGAGGACCTCGATGTAGCCGAAACCGCGGCTTCGATGGGTTGCTCCGAGGGAAGCGTCAAAACCCACTGTTCGCGTGCCACGCACGCTCTGGCCAAAGCCCTGCGCGCACGAGGAATCACACCATGAATGAAGTCGAATTCGCCTACCGCATTCGTCAGGCGCTCAATGAAGCGACCGAGCAGCTTGAATACCGGATTGTGTTCCGCCTCGAGCGGGCACGCACGGCGGCGCTCGCGCGAGTGCCGCGCGAAAATGAAGCGCTCGCCTGGGCACCGGCCGTGCTGGCACCCGCCGGTGGTCCGTCGATCTCCGATCAGAGCGCGCGAGGGATCTGGCTGCAACGCCTCGGTCTGCTCGTTCCGCTTGCCGCCTTGTTGATCGGCTTTGTCGCGATCTACGAATGGCAGCACGCGCGCCGGATCAACGAACTCGCCGATCTCGACTTTGCCGTGCTGCTCGACGAAGCGCCGATCGACGCGTACGCCGACAAGGGCTTCGGCGCCCTGTTGCGCAACGAACAGTAGTCAGAAACCGGCGATGAATCGTCTTGCCGTCGCCGCCCTGCTAGGCGCCATCACGCTTTCAGGGGGTGCCTGGCTGGCTGCCGATGCGATCGCCCAGAATCCGTCCCCAACGCGGCCGGGGTGGAACGAGCTCAATCCGTCGCAACGCGAGGCGCTGGCGCCGCTGTCATCCCAATGGAACAGCTTCGATCGCGATCGCAAACAAAAGTGGATCGAGGTCGCCCGGAAATATCCGCAGCTCTCGCCCGAGGGCAAGCAACGGATGCAGGAACGCATGGTCGACTTCGGCCGCCTGACACCCGAGCAGCGCAGTACCGCGCGCTCGAACTTTCAGCGCGCGTACGAACTGCCGATCGACCAGCGTCAGGCGCTGATCCAGCAGTACCAGGAACTGCCGGTGGATCAGAAGAAGCAACTCGCCGACAAGGCGAAGAAGAAGAGCGAGCCGGCTCGACGCACGCGTTAGCTGAGACTTCGTCGCCCCGGCGCAGGCCGGGGCCCAATTGGATCCCGGCCTGCGCCGGGACGACGCGTGACTCCTCCCACGATCTCCCGCCCCGCCGGCTTGGCACTTCGACTGGCCGCGATGACCTACGACGGCGTTCTGGTGTTCGGCATCGTGTTCATCGTCGGCTACGCGTTGCTTGCGCTGACGCAGTGGACGTATCCGCTCACGGGGACTCGACGCTTGGCGTTGCAAGCGGCTCTCTTCATTGCCATCGGCGCGTACTTCGTCTGGTGTTGGTGCAAGGGTGGACAAACGCTCGCGATGAAGTCATGGCGATTGTGGCTGATCGATTCCAGCGGCGCCGCGCCGGGAGTTTGCAGATCGATTCTTCGTTACGTCCTCGCCTGGCACCTCGTCGCACCTGGGCTCGCATTCGTCGCGGCGTTTCAGACGCATGCGGCGATCGACCTCGTTGCCGTTGTCGCCGGAGTCGGGTTAATGCTGCTTGCTGCCTTGTTCGATCCGCAGCGGCGCTTGCTGCACGACCGCTGGGTCGGCACACGGGTAGTACGTGAAAGCGACTAGAACCTATCTCAGAATCCGCGCTGACCGCGGCGGGGTCGCATTGGGTGCAGGGCGAGGCGCGGCGAGGGGACCATCTGATTTGCAAGGACCCGAGCCGCAACGACGGCATGCGCCCAATGCGGCCCCGCCCCGCAGGGTTGCGAACGTAAGGCGGCGTCTGCGTTGTTGGCTGGCTCGGCCGTAGCTCGGCTACTGTCCTTCGCCAGCCGCCTAGCATCCACCGCCTTCTGTTCGCAACGCGGTCAGCGGGGATTTTGAGATAGGTTCTAGCGTTCGTCGAGCAGTCCTTCCATCAGCACCGTCTCGCGCGACTTCACTGCGGCAAGAAAGTCTTTGGCGCCATGCATTGCTTGAAAGCTGTCAAACCCGCGCTCGAGAAACTCGTGCAGATGCGAAAGTCCGGCGGCATGGGCCGGCGCGCGCATCAGATGCAACATGCCGGAAACCAGCGGCAGGCGCGCAAGCCGGTCGAGCGTATGGCCGATGTGATCCGCCATCTCGATCTGGTGTTCGCGTTCTGCACGCGTGCCGGCGGTGCGGTATGCGGCTGCGTACGCCGCGTCGTCTGCCGGCAACCGCAGATGTGTTGCGACGCGCGCGTCGAGCGTTTCGGATAACTCGTCGAGCTCGACGCCCATCGCCAGCGCGTGCACGGCGCGCTCCGGCAGCAAGCGAGCCAGCTTCGGCACGACGCGCAGTGCCTCGCGATCGCGCTGCTCAAAATCCTTCTCGCCATAGAGATCGTCAAGAAAGAAACGGGCGGCCGCACCGTAACGCTCGGACTCGAGCAGATCGCCGTACGTTTTGCGCAATCGCTCCCTTTGATAGTGCTTGACCGCACGCCAGCGAGCCGCGAGTGATGCATCTTCCTGCAGCCGCGTTCGCAATGCGATCACGCGGCGCAAGGCTGCAGCCAGCCGGGCCGCGGACGATTCCGTCGTGGACGCAGACATGCGGAATTGGAACGATCGTTCTACCGCGCGCACCTAAAATTCGCGGCCGAGAATACGCGAGACGCGTTCGATTCGACCGAGGCTTATGCGGCGCAGAACTTTGCTCAAGGTAGGTGCTTTCGGCACGGTGGTGCTCGCGGCGGGCGGCGTCGCTTTGCGACTCACTGACAAACCTTCCGCCGAGGCGCGCCTCGAAAACGCGCGCAAAGTGTTGCGCGCCGTCATTCCCGCATTGCTTGCAGGCAAGCTGCCGGCCGACGCCGCCACGCGCGCGCGCACCGTGGAAGACGGATTGCAACGAACCCTGGCAACGATCGAAGGTCTGCCGCCACCGACGCGCGCCGAGCTCGATGAGCTGTTTGCGCTGCTTGATTCCCGGCCCGGCCGCTGGCTTGCCGGTATCGAATCATGGGAAAGCGCGACGCCAGAGGCCGTTGCGCAATTTCTGACGCGGTGGCGCACCCATTCGATCGATCTTTTCCAGAC
>Ga0187893_10013256_pt1 | contig 11516 bp, 12 predicted proteins | sample MA1701074metaG_FD_139574 | JGI IMG/M metagenome (GOLD analysis project Ga0187893, IMG submission 139574) | White microbial mat communities from a basaltic lava cave in the Kipuka Kanohina Cave System on the Island of Hawaii, USA - MA170107-4 metaG ...
AATTGCAACCCGTCTTTTCCAAACGTTCTTTGATCTGGCAAGCCTGTAAAGCAGAGACCTGCCTCCGCCCGCCAAGTATGGACCAAGTATGCTCGGCGCGCTGAGATCGACCAGATCCCAGTTATTCACTCGATCCAGGTTCCTCACATAGAATTTCGCTGCCGGTGCTATGTGAGTCTTGCTTTTTATCACGAGCATCAGAAGGGCTACGAGCCTTTCTTCATGCACCGCCGAGGTCAGAAGCTGCCTGATAGTCTGAAAATCTGCCGAGTTGGCATAATCCCTGGCGATCTTTCTCGACTCCGGTACCGTCACGCCGAGAAAGCGATCCCCTTCACCGTATTGTCCGGGTCCGGTCTTGAAAAAACCCTGGAGTACCAAGGCCCTCTTCGGGTCACTAGCTGTTCTTAGGTCCTTCTTTATTCTTTCAGCAAGGTTCTGCAATGTCATTCGATTGTTAGTGGACCGGGTGATTTGAACCCGCGATCTCCGCCGTAGGATACGGAGGCTTGACAACTGCGTCATAGTCGATCGAAAACAGCATTTAAAAGAGAAAGTAACAGTCAATATTCATTGTTAACTTGCGATATCCACAAGCATATAATTAGAGTTATCGACGTTGCTGACGTCCATCCTTTAATTGACCCACTATAACCAAAGGGAATGAATCAAACGCGATGGTATTTCATGATTCTCTGATACTCAATACGTTACTAGTTGTTGGAGGGTTGGCCATGCTATACTTTGGTTCTGAATGGCTAGTCAGAGGCTCAGTCAACATCGCGAAAAGGATGCGGGTGAGCCAGCTGGTAATAGGATTGACCATAGTCGCATTTGGTACGTCAACTCCCGAGTTAGTAGTCAGTACTAACGCAGCATTCACCGGTCAAGCAGACATCGCACTTGGCAACGTCGTTGGAAGCAACATCGTGAATGTTGGCCTAATATTGGGGTTATCGGCTGCCATCTTTCCCCTTGCTGTCCACGTTAGTACGATAAGAAGAGAAGTTCCGATAATGATCGGGGCTTTGCTAGCCCTTGTCGCACTGTCGTCCTTTGACTATGTAATAACCCAGATTGAGGGGATCCTGTTGGTTCTGGGCCTTGTTGCATTCACTTATTTCAGTTACAAACATGCGAGGAAAGAGGAGGGCAGTAGCAAGGAGCAGACAAAGTCCGATGTTGTAGACAAGCATACGATACCTATCGAAAATATATCATCAGTTGTAGAAACGGCATCTGCCGCCACGGGCCGAAGAAAGAAGGGCGACGAATCAGATGTACAGCACAAAGATTCTGGCATATTTAGATCGATAGTGCTGATTGCGGTTGGTGTCGTTTTGCTCTATATTGGCGCTACGCTTACGGTGGACAATGCCGTAGCGATTGCCACAACGATCGGGATTTCAGAGAGAGTGGTAGGTCTGACCATAGTCGCGATCGGGACATCGCTCCCCGAACTGATAACTTGTGTCGTAGCTGCAAGGAAAAAGCTTCCAGACTTGAGCGTCGGAAATATCGTTGGAAGCAATGTATTCAATGTGCTTGCCATAGTGGGCGTATCGGCCGCGATAGCGGGAATCAGCGTCAATCCAAGCATCTTCATAGATTATGCAGTCATGATTGCGTTTGGCGCCGTACTGATTCCGATAATGAGATCAGGATTTGTCATAAGCAGAATGGAAGGATTCGTACTTGTGGCTGCCTATTTCGTTTACCTCATAGCTCTATTGATCATTTAAAAAGGCATGGCAAAAGACAGCTTTGAAAGACGGCAAAAGTGGACCGGGTGGGATTCGAACCCACGACCACCTACGTTTCCTCTGCCTATGGCATGCAAGGCAGGTATTCTACCGGACTAAACTACCGGCCCACGAAATCTTAGCCCGGATTCTGACAATTTAAACGTACTATCAATAAGAATGGTTCTCGACTTTATGCTGGCGCAGGTACTTCCATGCGGCAAATACCTTGCCGCACTTTTCGCAGCAATAACGCACATGTTTCGCATTACGCTGCTCGGCATCTTCCTGCTCTACGGTGTTGTACCGCACGAGCCTCTTAGATACTCTGACCAAGCGGGATTGAGGTTATCTGAGGCTATATATTGAGGTTCTGCTAACTTTTCGTCCCACGACGCTTAAAAGCTAACTTGCATCGACTCTGAGGATTACCGGTGCAGTCATCGGGTTCCGCTTCATTGCTTCCCTTGCAAGCCCTTTTGAACTGGCAAACCTGGCCAGCCCTTTAATGGACAGATTCATTGCTGCCAGTACGTCCCTGTCCATGAGCCAAAGAGCTAAGATTCCCGTTTTTCTTTTCCTATCAATCCAGACCCTCAAGGAGACCTTCTTGCTTCTTCTCCGCGTGTGCAGCGATATAGCGCCGGATAATGTCTTCCTTTCTTACTTGAAGTCTCATGGAGCCACAAGAACGATCGTTGTCGCGTATCCACATTCTGCGCTTGATCTATCGCGGCCTTTGTCGCCACAAGATTAAATAATGCTCGCAATTCTGAAAATCTGAACGGGCCGATAGCTCAGCTTGGTGGAGCGTTCGACTGATAATCGAAAGGTCGAGGGTTCAAATCCCTTTCGGCCCACTACGACATCATTGCTTTTTAATCAGCACGATTGCATCTAGCCTTAACGGCTTAATATGTCCGAATACGCATAATTGTCGCAAGATGGTTATCCCGGTCCTTCCACCGACTGGCCCCCAACTGCGATGCAATGTGTGCGGCGTTATCAAGAAGCAATTCGATAGGAATGATGATATCGTTGTAGAACGCGAGGGCTATTCCGCAAGAGGAACCTGGTATTGTCCAAACGGGCACGCTAACTCGGGCCTGTTCACAAGGTTTCAGTGAAACCGCCTCACAAGACCATACATCGATGAGAATGCTGAGGCAAGTCCTGCCTACCTGTATGTCCTTTCCAATTCATGCCGCCCCTTTTATAGATGATAGAGCAGACAGCTTTCGGCCAAGCATGGCGACAACAAGGTCCATGAGCAAGAAAAAGCAGCTGATTGCTCTTTTCGGAGTGGCGATTCTGGCTGCGAGCGTGGGCGCAAGCGGCATTCTCGGCATGAGCGCACGGAATATCACTACACCAACCTTGGGCCACTTTGAAACGGTAATAGACGAGCTGATGACTGTCGAAGCCGGGACGTACCAGTACCGGGAATTTACAGTTCCCGCGGAAGCCAATGGGAATGCAAAGATCATTGGGACGTTTACCTCATCGGGTTCGTCATTTGATTCTGATGTCGTTGTAACGATAGCGCCAGAGAAATCGTTGACAAGCCTGCAGGAAGGAAAGGGATTTGAAGCATACTATTTCAGCGGAAAGGTTTCAAAGGGGACGATAGATGCAAAGGTGCCGGAAGGGAAACATTACTTTATTTTTGACAATCGGTTCAACACCTCGGACAAGGCCGTCGACGCCAAGTTCGAGCTTGCGTACTAGCTATTGCATACGTTTTTCTGATGGGAAACGCTCTCTTGCCTTGCGGTAAAGTTCGTCGGCCTCGTCGCCAAAGGCCTCCACACGATATTCTATCCCGCTCTCGAACTTTACCTGGACGCTGCAGTGTTTTACCCCGTTGCCAAGTACCGAAATCTTTGAGGAAACGGAAGAGATCGCCGAGCTCTCGAGCGCTTGGCCGTCCCCGCTGTTCGTCAGTAGCTTCGTCAGCGCGTCCACGCTATTATGGAACACGCGCCGCGACCTCCCTTGAGATCCACAGCGTGAACGCGATTCGCTTCCTCATCCTGCCATACTTGCCAGAGTTCGTGAATGTAATGAGGTTGCCACATTTGCCGCACCTGACCCTCTTTGGATGCGCAAGGTTCAGGTAGTACAGTGGCAAGAGCTTGCACATCGGGCACCGGTAATGAGTAAGGAACAGCCTCTGGATCGGCTCAAGCCCCTTGTAGTTTATGCCTTGTGTGTTGCACAGCTGTTCCGCCTTCTGGCTCAAAAGCAGATCCGGCGAAGGCCTGCCCAGCGTGCCCTCGACAAAGATCGCTTTCGATCCCGGTCCATCTTTGTGTTCAATCCGTCTGCCTTCGTAGTAGGTTGACATGTGCTAATGTTCGCGCCTGTATGCTATAGGACTTGGTAAAAGGCGTCGTTGCGCCGTAGGCAATGCGTCTGGCTTTTAGCGAGCCGGTTAGAGTAGTAGAACAGAGTTCATAGTAATCATGTGCATTTCTTTTAGATGCCATGATTATCATGACAGGATATCAGATGATGCGGATTCTATCAAAAAGAATTCGGATCTGTTCTCATCCTTCTAGCCAGGTATGGAATTGTCATGCGACAATCTTATAGGACATGATCTTCACAGCCATGCAGTTGACGATCCTGTTCGGCACTTCAGGATGGAGCTATCAGGAGTGGGTGGGGGCATTCTATCCAGATAACAGGACGTCCAAGCTCCCGTTCTACGCCAAGATATTTGAGTCAGTCGAAGTCGATTCATCCTTCTACCGGCCGCCATCAAAGTCCATGATAGCAGGATGGGCAAAGGCGACTGGCCTTGATTTCAAATTCTCCCTGAAAATACCGAAATCGATAACTCATGATCGGCGGCTGGCCGGCGCAGAGAAGGAAGTACTCGATTTCATACAACTTGTGGGTCCTCTGGACAAGGCAGGCAAGCTGGGATGCCTGCTGATTCAGCTTGCTCCCAGTTTCACGTTCAAGGAAAAGAAAAGTCTCGAATTTTTCTTTGGCCTTCTTCCGCGCCACCTGCATTTCGCGGTAGAATTTCGCCATGAATCATGGAACAGGAAAGAGACTCGGGATCTGCTGAAAGAATTCAACATAGCAAACACCATTACAGACTCGCCCGTCGGATTTCTCTCAAAGGTCGTCATCACCGCGACAACTCACTCGTATGTAAGGTGGCATGGACACGGCAAGTCCGTATGGTACAACTACAGGTATTCGGAGAACGAGCTGCGCCCGTGGCTTGCCAAGTTGAATCAGATCGAATCGCAAGTTCCGGTGACTTATGCCTACTTTAACAATCATTACGGCGGAAATGCGCCTTTTAACCTGCTCCAGCTGATCGACATGGGAGGTGGGCTGGCAGACTCCCAGAGGAAGGCGATGGCCAGGGCCGACCGCTTTTTCAAGAGAGAGACTGTTGTTACCAAAAAGCTGACAGATTTCCTGTAGTTATTTTTTAAAGAGTCTCGCGAGCGCTTTCCTGGCCTGGTGCATTCCGGGTATTGTAAAGTTCCTCGCAACAATCACGGGGCAGTTGAGCTGATCCAGCAAAGAGAGGAAATCGGGGTTGTTGAAAACAGAGAACCCGCCGACTGAGGCACCTACGATTACGAGGTCGGGCTGAAAAGAGCTCACTGCAGACAGGGCAGTATCTGCAGACCAGCCGCTGCTGTTGGGATTCAGCTGTATCTCCTTCATTTCTACTCCCAGCTGGCCCAGATAATCCTGGTGCATCGAAACACTGTTGGTGTTCTTGTCTTTTCCGCCCCTGCTGTTGACAGAAAGCAGGTTTACCTTGAACCGGCCGGAATGTTCAAGCCAGCTTGTAGCCTTCAGAACCATGTCGGAATGCACGCCTCCGTCATAGACCACGACCAGGCTCCTTTTGTCAGCTGCCGGTATCGCGCTGGGTTTCAAGTCGATGCCGATTCTTTCATGTTCCGGTTCCAGCTCGAGTGTGTCGTCCTCGGCGCGGATGGCAAGCACGTTGCAAGTCATAATCGTGAGCAGCTTTCTGTTCCTTCGCAGTGTTTCAAAGTCGGCAACGAGCAAGTTGATCTTTTGCTCTTCTATGGTAGCCAGGATGGCCTCAGTGGCATCGTGAGACACCCTGACGAGGTAATGGTTCAACACACCATCTTTGTCCAGCATCTTTTCAAGCGGCTCAAATGACCGGCGTGCCGACTCTGCAAACGCGACGCCTGCTGAAAGAGGAGTCTGGCCGGGAACCGTGATCGTGCGCAGAATGTTCACCTCTCCTGAATTCTCCTTTGCAATCCTTATCGCGTATTTTATCAGTCTGTCGGGGTTTTCCGGCGTATATGGGATCAGGATTCGAAAGTCGTTTCTCTTGATGTCCCCTTCGGACGTTACGATTGGTGCGTGATGCTTTATCTCTTGCTTGAATGTGTACATCCTGTACAAAACAAAGCCAAGGACGATCCAGAGAACCGTGATCCCCCAGCTCAGCGGCTGCGTGACGAGGAGATAGAGCGCCAGTCCCACGTTTAGAACTATGCCCACCACGGGGATGATCGGAAATAGCGGCGTCTTGAAGCCGTAGGCCAGCTTGTCGCCGTAGATCCTTCGTATGGTGATCGCAGCGATGTTGACCTGCGTAAACAACAAAAGGAATATGACTCCTGCGGCGACCGCGATATCATTGAGCGGAAGTGCATAGGCCATTATGGCCATTATTACCGCAGAGACTGCGATCGCGACATGTGGCGTCTTGTTCAGGGGGTGTATGGAGCTGAGCGAATGGGGCAGGTTGTAGTGCCTGCCCATCGCATAAGCCACACGCGCAGAGGAAAAAGTCGTTGCGTTAAGCGCCGCAAGGCTTGATACGAGGCCTCCCCCAAGGACCAGGAGTGCGCCGTAGGGCACGAACAGGTCAACTGCCCTCATTATCCCAAGTTCTCCGGCATCGCCAATGAACTGCCACGCCGGCACATCGCCCTGCGGAGATATGACGCCGATTGAAACAAACGCGACCAGGCAGTATAGCGTCACCACTATTGCCAGGGAGATGAATATTGCCCTTGGAATGTTCCTCCGGGGGTTCTTGACTTCTTCTCCAGTCTGTACAATGATTTCATAGCCTTCAAAGGCAATGAATGTCAGCCCCATCGCAGCAACAAGGCCCCCCAGGCCCATCGGCATAAAGTCGGCAAAGTTTGCCTGCCAGTCCGGTTTTGTCGAGATCATCCACATGCCTACGGCGACAATGACTGCAATGGTCCCCAGCTGTACCATCGTGACTATTGTTCCAGTACGTCCCGTTTCTGACGTGCCCTTGATGTTGATGAACGCGAACACGACCACAGAAACGACCGCGATGAGCTTGTCAAAGGGGATAATTCCAAGAAGCGGCTGGTCTGAAAGCACACCCAAGATTTCGGGCCCAAGCAGGTAGTAGAGGAAAGCACCAAAGCCAACCGCATAAAGGCTGCCTGCGACGATATGAGCAAACCAGGCCATCCAGCCGCTGATAAACGCGTTTGGCCGCGGCAACCCCTCCCTGATCCACCGGTACCCGCCGCCTGCTTCGGGCATCGCCGACCCGAGCTCGGCGTAGGCCATGGCGGTAAAGACTGCTATCACTGCATTGATTACGAATGCAATGATTACCGCTCCGCCAGCAAGTCCTATAGCTGGCCCGGAAAGAACGAAAATGGAGCCACCTATCATCCCGGCTATCCCTACCATAATGATGTCGACCAGGCCGAGAGTGCGAACAAACTGATGTTGAGATTGTTCTGGTGGCGGGCGCTCGGACCCGTGGTCGGACGCCGACAAATTTAGCGTAACGTTACCTGATAGAGAAATAAACCTTTACGAGTTCGTTTTGCCAACTCCCATGCCAGGGAAAAGGCTATTTTGGCAGCTCTGACAATCGCTGCAGTGTCGGGAGCCAGAAGGGTGTGCATGGTAAGAGGCCCGGCTAGTGTGATAGTACAGGGCAGGTGTGAGGTTCTGGGAATGGATGTATCTAGGCAAACCATTTCCGTCAGGCCCGGCAAATCCCTGCCTTTTGAACCCGGGCGTCGGTGCAGGCTCCGCGTAAAGTCCGGGAGGGAGAGCAGGAAGTGGTGGGCAGATGCTTCGTCTGCCGGAACATCGATGTGGCGAGCTGTCGTCAATGATGTGTTGTCGTCGCGAGACTCTTCAAAACCGCTTGTTGTAATGGTTGCTGGCGGTACGGATGCCGGCAAGTCGACCTTTTGCACGTATCTTGCAAACCGCGCCATAGCCGAGGGTGTCACACCAATAATGGTTGATGGAGACATTGGGCAGAGCGACCTTGCGCCCCCCTCGGTTATTGGCGCCGCGGCGCTCTGTCACCAGACAACAGACCTCCGAGAGATTGATGCCACAGTTTTCGAGTTTGTCGGGAGTACTTCACCCCACGGTCTGGAGTCATTCATCTCTCAAAGGCTTGCATCCATCGTGACCCGGTCGTGTCTTCGTGATCTGTGCATTGTCAACACCGATGGCTACGTCGACAACGGAGGGGTTACGTACAAGAAAATGATCGCCACCGCGGTACAACCGGGAACAATAGTGTTTCTTGGAAAAAACCCGATACTTCGGGATTCCCTTGCGTTGGGCCCCTGGGAGATCATTCAGGCCAGAGCGAGCTCCCAGGCGCAAAAATCCCACACCGTGCGCATACGGCGAAGGCAGGATCAATTCTCAAGGTTCATCGGATCGGGTCGATTGACGGTGGATCCCTCAAGGATTACTTTTGTTTACCGAGGCGAGGAGTATTCTTTCCCGCAACTGAAACTCTTGACGACGCTCCCGCTCCAGCACGAACAAATTGGGGGAATGTTTGTCGGCCTTGGCTCAGGGGGTGACATCGCTGGATTCGGTGTAGTCGATAGCATTACTAAAGACACGCTTGCTGTGATTACAGATATCCGACATCTTGACACGATCTACCTGAGTGATGTCAGGCTTGCCTGATTGCAGGATCCGACATTCCAAGCGAGGTGAAGGCTCGCAGCCGCTGCTTGCATGCGTAGCATTTGCCGCATTGGCGCCTACCCTTCCTGTGGCAGCTCCATGTGAGCTCCACAGGAGTATCCAGTCGCATAGCCAGTTTTATTATTTCACTCCTCCGCATGCCAGCTAGCGGCAGGACTATCTTGTAGGCCCTACCGTTGCAAAGGAGGCACCCTCTCTTCAAGAGAAAGTTCATTTTCTCGATATAGTCTTTTGAGGAATCCTTGAAGAACTTGACATCGTGTCGGTTGTGCCCGCCGACTAGCCATCTGACTCCCAGAAATTCCGCATGGTGTGCCGCTATCGAATAAAACATCATGTTCCGGGCAGGAACGTAGGATGACCAGAGGCCTTCACCATCCCCATTGCCTGTCATGAGCTTGATGCCGTGAAAATCGGACAGCTCTTTTACGAAAGGCAGTTCGATCTGGATAAGTTCGGCAACTCCTGCCGCCTTTGCCAGCTTTTCCGCAGCTCGCTTTTCACTTCGCAGCCGCCCGTGATAATTGAACGTGATGGCATAGACGTCAGAAAATTTTCTCTTTGCCCAATACAGACAGGTAGCAGAGTCTAGTCCGCCTGAGAGCAGTACGAGCGCCTTGTCGCCCATCTAGCCGTCTTTCTTTACTCCGGCTATTATGTGGGCGCCCTTGTTGACGCCTTCGTATATGTAAACTCCAAGAGCCTGTACGTTCGCAGGCATCCTGGGCGCCAGGAGCCGGATTATCTCCGAGGACAGGTTTTCCACGGTTGCCTCGCCTGAAAGCAGGTACGTCGTAGATTTCGGTAACTGCAGATTGAAATGTCCTTTCGGACCCTCAAAGCCAACGTAATAATGCAGACTGTCATCTTTTTGCAGGTATTTCCTGTTGATAAAGAATTTGTGGTCGATCGCCCCAAGTGCTTCCTTGATTATCCTCTTTGCGTCCCCAAAGTCTATCACAAGGTTATTCTTCATGCTGCCAATTATCTCCACCATTACCGTCGAGGTGTGGCCATGCAGGACGGAGCACTTTTCTACGAGCGGGAGAATATGAGCGTAGTCAAATGCCAGTGACGGGTCCTCTATAAAGATCGATCCGGTTTGCATCTGGTCGGGCCCGTCGTAAAAAAAAATCGAGCCCATTTCATCTATCTTGCTTGCGTACTTTGAATGACCTACCGCGATGATGTCCAGATCCGGTCTCTCCTCGCGCACCTTCTTGAACTTGGCTGCATCTTGGTCGGAATCGATAACCTCGATGTACCTGTTCGAACCGACCAGAAAGTCTATCCTGATAGACTTGCCTCCCGGCAACTCTAGCTCTACATCATATTCGTACGACTGTCCGATGAACGACAATGTCTGTGCAAGTGAGAATTCGGTTCTGGTGCGGACGAGGTTGCCTCTTGGATCGATGTATCGAAGGTCGCTATCAAGGACGACCCTTTCGGTGGGCATTTTTTAATGCAGCAACTTGAGCAGGATCATATATAAATTATAGTTGCTCAGCGGAGATTTGCATTTATCTGGACGTTGTTATTCAGAGCCTTGTGCTCCAACCCCTGAGGAACGCGCTATGCGAGGCAGTATCGGAATGCGCGCCCGAAGAGATAGCGGTCGCTTTCTCTGGTGGAGTGGACAGCTCGCTTCTTGCCAGAATCTGTCAGGACCTTGGCAAAGAGATCACCCTGATAACCGTGGGGTTTTCGGGCTCACATGATATCCAGTTTTCAAGCATGATAGCTGCAAAGATGGGCATGAAGCAGCGAGTCTTTGAAATAGAGCATGACGACTTTCGTGAAAAATTGCAGGCAGTGCAGAAACTGATAGGATGTGAAAATACTTCGCATCTGGAAAACTGTGTCGCATATCTATACATATCAAAGTTAGCGAGGGATGAGGGCCTGGATGTCGTCCTCAGTGGAAACGGCTGCGACGAACTGTTTTGCGGCTACAACGCGTACCGCATTGCCTATGATAGTGGAGAGGCAGCTCTGTCGCAATTGATGGAAGAAAAGATCGCAAACGAGCTAGAGCTTGTTGCAGAGATTTCCGCTGTTGCTAGACAATTCGGGGTTGAGGTAAGACAGCCCTTTCTTTCTGAAGAGTTTGTGCAATTTGCAAAATCGATCCCTTTTGACATAAAGATAAAGGGTCCAGATGACATGATGAGGAAACACATTCTCAGGGAAATCGCTCTAGAGATCGGAGTGCCCAGAGAATCTGCGATGAAGCCGAAAAAGGCACTCCAGTATGGGTCACTTATCCACAAAGAACTCAAAAAGCTCCGCGCGCAGCGAATCTAGGATGCGACCTTGACGGACCTGAACTGTTCGATGATGCCCATCCTTACGCCTTCAAGGTTCTTCTTGTGCACCGACGAAAGGACTGCCACCACCTGCATTTTCCCCGGAAGGCGCATCGCAATGATCTCTGATTTTGAATCAAATGAGGCGCAGATGTAATCCAAGTCGCCAAGCGACTCTGACCAGACCGAAGACATGTTTACAAGAAGCGCTGCCTGTACGTGGAGGATGTGCAGCTTTGACGGGTGTAGTTCGATAAAGCCCTTTTGAGCTATCACCTTTAGCTTTTCATCGACAACCGCAAGGTATGAAACGTCTTCGTATGAGCGAAAGATCGCGTCGATAACCTGACTTAGGTTACCCAACGAGTGAACTACCATTTACGAGATTGATCAATCTCTCCAAAAGAATAGTATTTGTAAGTGATTTCCCTTCACACACTCTCATGCTGAAAAAGTCTTTAGCTAAATTTACACAGCG
>Ga0187893_10013257_pt1 | contig 11515 bp, 4 predicted proteins | sample MA1701074metaG_FD_139574 | JGI IMG/M metagenome (GOLD analysis project Ga0187893, IMG submission 139574) | White microbial mat communities from a basaltic lava cave in the Kipuka Kanohina Cave System on the Island of Hawaii, USA - MA170107-4 metaG ...
GCCGCCTCACGAGCGGCGGACCTTCCGGAGGGGTCCAATCGGCTGCTGGCCGTGGTGACTTGGCCGGCCGGCCGGGACCTACACGCGGCGGTCTACTTCAACCAGCGGACCCGGCCGGAGCGCCTGCCCGCCAGCATCGAGCCCGAGCGCCTGCGAGTCGCTCTCGAAGCGCGACTGCGCGACGAGATCCGCCGCGTTTCTCCGAGCCTGGATCCCACGGCGCAGGCGCGCGCGGACGAGCTGGGACGGGTCGAGGCACGCCTTCCCGAGCGCATCCCCAGCCGCGAGCGCGTAGCCCCGGCGGTGGAGCGGCGAGAAGGGCAGGCAGAGCCTGCGGTCGCAGCGGCGATCGTCGTCAAGCTCGACCGCGACCACGAGCGCGAAACCCAAGCCGCCGTCGCGCAGAGTCGCAGCGCCCAACGGGAGGCCCTGGCCCGGCCCCAGCCTCCCGAGCGGGACTGGGGCAGTGAGCGCGTCTTCGCCGTCCGTTTGCGCGTCCCGACCGGCGCCGAACAGCTCGAGAGGATGGGCCTCAGCGGAGAAGAAGCCGCGCGCGTCGTGCAGCGCGCCGTCGATCGCGCCTATCCGTTCCTGGAGCAAGAAGGCGTCCGAAACAACTTCCTCTACTCGGTTCACGGACGTGCCCTCGACGTTCGGGTCGTCGTCCCCGAGAAGCTCGGCTGGACTCCAGGGCAGCTCCGTGCTCCGCAATTCCAGCAGCGCTTCATGACGGGCTTCCACCAAGCGCTGTCGCGGATCGCTCCGACTCGGCTGGGCCCCGCCCGAGAGCTGATTCCGGGAGTCGTACGGGGTGTCGCTGCCGTCCGTCAGGCGCCGCAACTCCTCCGCCAAGCCGAGCAGGATCCGGAGCGAGCGGCGCGCAACCTCGCGCGAGCCGCTTTCAGCAAGCTCTCGGAGGCGCTCCCGAAGCCCTTCCGTCTCATGCGCGATCTCGGCCGCACGGTGAGCCGGTTCGTCCCGCGAGGCGAGTGAGGAGGAGGCTGTCCAATGGCCCTGTTCGAGCGATTCCACCTGAGCCAGGAGGAAGTCGAAGCGCGCCTCAAGCGCGCCCTCACGGGCGACCCGACACGGGGCGAGATCGGCCTCCTGGCCGCTCTCAGCGCGAACAAGTACGACGACGTCCAGGGTCGCCTCGCGCGAGACGCCACCCTCGGCGCCGACCTCCGCGAGCTCGTCGCCGAGCACCTCCAGAAGTCGCGAGCCCGCTGGGAGACGCGCAAGGCCTGGTCCGTCACCCTGCCCCTTCCGATCTGGGACGAGTACGCCCGGGAGTCCCGGATAACCGGCCGCTCGATCACCGAGTGCCTCGTCGCCGCGATCAGGCGCGACTATGAGCGCAGAAGGGGTACCCTCGAACCGCTGGAGACCCTGGACCAGAACGTCCGCGCCTTCCACGCGGCGGCCACGCAGCTCCTCCAGGAGGCGCGGCAGGTTATGGAGCGTGTCGGACCACTCCAGGAGATCGGCATGAGGCTCTCTCGGATCGAGAGCGCGATCGGCGGCCGGGCAGTGCGGTGAGGACCGCGGCGTCCGGCACAGATGGCATTTCGTCGGCCTCGTCCACGGGAGCTTGCGCCGACCGAGCCTGAATGCTCACCGATTCGAGCGTGAATGGCTTCGGTCACGGCCACAGGTAGCGGAGTAGGGGTGATGCCCGATCCTGGGGGGCGATGACCCTCCAACGCCTGGAAGCCCGAGTCAGAGCAACGTAGAACAAACGTCGGCTCTCCTCGGTGTCTGGGAGTGTGCGTTCGCTCGCGTGAAAGATCACAACCGCGTCGAATTCCTTCCCCTTTGCCTGATGCACTGTCATTACGTAGAGACCGCGACTTGGTCGTACCGCTGTCTGCGATGCGGTGGCGACGTGCTCGGAGTACCGGGCCAGAGCCACCTCCAGGCTGGCCGCTCTTGAAGAGCCGTCTGCGGCTGAGCGGATCGCACGAACCGCCTCGACACGCGGTAGGTGATGCCCTCGAGCGACGCAGGTGTCGAGTGCCGCAGCCACGCTGGAGAAGTAGTGGCAGGCCCCATGCTCGTACAGGGATCCCAGCGTGGCCAGAAGCTCCCTCGCTTCCGCACCAAGGCGGCCCGCGAGGTCGATGGCGCGAGGCCGCAGGCGCCCCTTGATGGAACTGATTGTGTTCTTATCGAGGGTTGGGACGAGCGACGCGACGCGCTCCAGCGCACGGTGCGCTATGTCTCCGACCTCCACGAGGGACGGCAGTTGCTCGATCTCCTCGTGCGCCTCCTCGAAGTCATCGCTGCCTCCGAGTTGGCGAGGATAGAGGCCGCTACGGGACAGATAGCTCCGCAGATCGCGAACCTCTTGCCCCAATACAGCCAATACGGCGACCGACCTCATGCCATCCCGGAGGGCCGACGCCGCCTGCTCTTTCGCGCGCGCCTTCATCTGGTTGAAGTAGCGTGTGCGGAGGCACACGACGGATCCCGGTGTCGGCGTCGCGTCGGGTTCTCCCAATAGCCGCCTTCGGACCGCGAAGAGCCAGCGGCCGCACGGGTCGTCGCCGTGCCAGCGATGGGGTGTCCGCAACTCCAGCTTCTGGTCTGCCTCTTCGAGGTGCCGCTTCAGACGCTCAGGTTTCGAACCGCGGAACCCATAGATCAACTGCATTGGGTCGGCGAAGATCACGAGTCGCTTCTGCGCCAGCCGACGGACGACCGAGTCCTGCAGCTCGGACGCGTCTTGGTGCTCGTCCGCGATCACCACCGAGTAGCGTTGCTTGTAAGCGGCGTCCAGCATGGGGTAGCTCTGAAGAAGGGTCCAGAAGAGAGCGCCGAGATCGTCGAAGACCAGCGTCCCGGCGCGGTGCTGCGCCGTCACGACGGCGAGCAGCCGCTCCCGCACGGCCTCTTCCGGGGTCCGGTCGTCGCGGAAGCGCTCGAAGCGCTGCTCGGCAAAGGAATCGAGCAACCCTTCCTGCCGGCGCAGCTGCTCGACCGCCTCTCGATCGACGGCTGCCAAAGCCTCGAGTCGCCGGCGGGAGGTCCCGATGCGGGTCTCGAGCGGCAGCCCGAGAGCGCGGCGATTCGCCCACACCTCGCGACGGAAGAAGCCATGATAGTTGACGACCTCGACACGCGCGCGGACGTGGGGGGTGAGCTGGTCGGCCGCCTCCCGCTCGAGCTGGCTGCGAGCTTGGTTGGAGAAGGTGACCAGGAGTACACGTTCAACTGCATCGAGATCGAGCGAGAGTTGACCGGCGAGACGGACCGAGAGAAACGTCTTCCCAGTGCCAGGTGGAGCTGTGACAAGAATGTGTCTTCCGGTCGCCTGGCAGACGGCATCGTGGTCGGCGTCGCGGCGGATCGTCACTCGGCCATGGGAATCTCGGCGCCTGCCTGGCAGCCGTCTGCGATCCACCGATCGAGCTCACGCAGAGCGCGGCGGAATGGGGCCGGAACCTCGCCGTCGATCCGCAGGATCGTCTCGGCGACGACGCGAGCTTGCCGGGCACCTTTCATTTCGAACGGCGCCACCGTCTTGGCAGCCAGCACCCTCGCGATCAGAGCCCGAGCTTCCGGCTCGGCGAGCGGAGCGAAGATCTCATCGATTGAACCGGCCATCTTCATGACATCGCGCTTGCCTTGCTCGATGTCCTCTGCGGAGCTAACGAGATACGTTCGCTGTTGCTCCCAGGAATAGCCTCGCGTTGTGGCGAGCTCATCGAGCGCCCTCACCAGAGCCGTCAAGGAAGCCGATTGAGCCAGGGCCTGCTCGAGGTTCTGTCGGCCCGGGCGTGGGTCATGAAGCACGAGGGCTGCGCAATTGCCTTCGGCTCTGAGCCGCGCGAGTTCATCGGGGACGTCCTGCTCCGACCAGGCCACGACTGTCTTGCCGACTTCCTTCAGCAGCCGCGCCATCATCGGCATTTCACCCGCGCCTTCGCAGTTCACGATGTCCAAGCCGAGCTGCTCGGCGGGCCGAACGGTGTTCGGTCCGGCACTGTTGGTTAAGGCCCTCCAGAACGTCTCCGCGACTGCGCGGTCTCCGGGGCCTTCGACAAGAAGGGGGATGCGGGCGAAGAGCGCGCGCACCACGGCGCGGTCCAGCCAGCGTTCGTACTTCTGCCGAACGGGCCCCGAAACCGTCTTCCGCAGCAACCGAGCCCCTTCACCAGCAGCGCGCTCATCAAGCAGCAGGAAGTCATCGATTGAGAACGCCCTCGCGATTTCGGGGGAGTGGGTAACGACGAACACCTGACCACCGCCATCGACGATCGCCGCGAGCATCCGGGCGACCTGTGACTGCCGAAGTGGTTCCAGAGCTTCCTCTGGCTCCTCGAACCCCCCTATCACGGGGCGCCCGCCCACCTGAGCCAGCCGTAGTAGGAGCGCCACCAATAGCAAGCGCTGGGCCCCGCGACCCTGCCGAGGCAGCGGGATGAACACGTTGCCGCCCGGAAGGGCGAGCTGTAGGGCTTGAAGCAGCTCGCGGGCGGAGACAGAGCCCACCTCAAACCGCGGGAGTTCGCCGGGTCTGAGCAGACCGAGGCCCCGCAGATCGCCGCCGATCTCTTCGAGCTTGGCTCGCACCCCCTCCTCGGTATTGACCGCAGTAGCTCCCTGGCCGAGAGCTTCCCGCAGGGCAGTGACGGCGGGTTCGAGCTCGATGTCACCGAACAAGCGGTCGAAAAGACCGCCCTGATAGAAGGCCAGCTGCCTGAACGGGTCACGGGTGCGACCGTCGAATACCCATCCGATCTCGAGCCGCAGGCGCTGCGATAGCCGGGTTCCAGCGGTCTCCGGCTTCGCGAACTCATGCACGATGTCGAAGTCCGGTCCTCCACGAACACGCACGCGGATGACCGGCTCGATCCCGTCTCCTTCCGGCTCCGCGACCAACTCCTCGGTCTCGGTTCTCCATCCTTCGAGCTGCTGGCGCACTTCAGGGACGAAGGCGGCGGGGAGCTGTCCGATCACTGCCTCGATCGAGAACCCTTGCGACGGATCGCGGTCGAAGTAGTCGATCTCAGTTGGCGCTGGCCGCGGCCGGCCGAAGCCTGGGTGAAGGAGCAAGTCGAGCGCCTCGAGCACGGTGCTCTTTCCGGAGTTGTTCGCGCCAAGGAGGACCGTTCTCGGCCCCGGCATGAACGTGAGAGCCCGGATCCCACGAAATCGCTCGATCACTATCTGGCGAAGACGCATAGGTCGATCCGATTGTAGCCAAGAGGCGTCGCGCGGCGTTCGTGCCTCTTGCTACCCAGGGGCCACTATAGCGCATGTTATAGCCTGTTGACAATGGCACACGATAGCGATATATTCCACGGATGCCTTCGGTCGGGGCTGGCCCAGTTACTGTTATGGCCGGTGGGGAAGCAGACGTTCCTCTTCGACTCCGCGCGATCCGGGGGCGCCTTGGTCTGACGCAGGTTCGCCTCGCCGAACTGATGGGCGTGTCCTACGCCACCGTCAATCGCTGGGAGAACGGCCAGACCCGCCCATCCGCTCTGGCGATGAATCAAATCATACGAGCCGAAACCTTCGGCCTTGATGGCCTCCGCCCGGACTTTACCGAGCCAATGCCTCAAGCCGGTCTCGAACCGTCCATTGCCACCCCGCCGCCGCTGGATTTCACGGCCGATCCTGCGGCCGTCAGCCTCGTGTCGGAGGCCGAGCGCCTGACCTGGGGTCATCTGTTCAACCCGGCTTTTGCCACAGAGGTTTCCCTCATCGACCCGCTGCCTCACCAGCGCATCGCGGTCTACGAGCGGATGTTGGGCCAGAACCCACTTCGGTTCCTGCTTGCCGACGATGCGGGCGCTGGCAAGACGATCATGGCCGGTCTCTACATTCGCGAGATGCTCGCGCGCCGGCTCATCCGCCGCGTCCTGGTCGTGCCTCCAGCAGGCCTCGTCGGGAACTGGGAGCGCGAGCTCCGCCGTCTGTTCAGCCTTCACTTCCGCATCGTCGCTGGAACCGAGGCCCGTACTCGGAACCCCTTCGACGGTCCAGACAGCGACCGGATCGTCGTCAGCCTCGACACGCTCTCCGGCGAGCGGATGTTCGCCCGGCTTCAGGAGGCGGCGATCGCCCCCTACGACCTCGTCATCTTCGACGAGGCTCACAAGCTGTCCGCTCGCCGGGAGCCCGACTTCCGGATCAGCAAGACCGATCGCTACAAGTTGGCCGAGGCGCTAGCCGGGCTGTCCGATGGTGATCCTCGATGGAACCTCGAGTGGCGCGCCCACCACCTGATGCTGCTCACTGCCACTCCCCACATGGGCAAGGACTTTCCCTACTACTGCCTTTGGCGCCTGCTGCAGCCCGAGGCCCTTCCCACGCTTGAGGCCTTCAACGCCTTTCCCCCTGAGGCCCGGCAGCGGCACTTCGCGCGACGAACCAAAGAGGAGATGGTCCGCCTCGACGGATCTCCGCTCTACCCGACGCGCATCTCCGACACGCTGAGCTATGACCTGACGCAAGGCGAGAACAGCGAACAGACGCTGTACGACCGGACCACCGACTACATGGGGACGTACTACAACCGCGCCCGCATCTTGAACAGGTCCGCCGCTCGCTTGGCGATGAGCGTCTTCCAGCGGAGGCTCGCGAGCTCCACGTTCGCCCTCATGCGCTCGTTCGAGAGACGCATCGAAAAGCTGGACACCCTGATCCAGGACGTGAGGGCGGGGCGCATTACCCTGGAGCAGTTGGACCGCTACCAACAGCGTCTCGACGTCGAGGACGTCCTCGACGAACGGACCGCCGATGAAGAAGCGGCCGTAGGCGAGAGCGAGCAGAACGAGGCCGCCGAAGAAGAGGCCCTCGGTGCCGTCGTTGCCGTGTCCCTGGCCGAGCTGGAGGCCGAGCGCCAGGAGGTCCAGCGTCTCCGCGACCTGGCGCGCCAGGTCTATGAACTTGGCGAGGAGTCCAAGTTCGAGAAGCTGGCGGTAATCCTCCGTGGCGATGCCTATCGCGACCACAAGCTCATCCTCTTCACGGAGCATCGCGACACCCTCCTCTTCCTCGTCCGAAGGCTGGAGGGACTCGGGTTCGCGGGGCAGGTCGCCTCGATTCACGGCAGCATGGACCACGAGCAGCGGGACGAGCAGGTCGAATTCTTCCGCAAGCCCAGAGACGAAGGCGGGGCCACCTACCTGGTCGCGACGGACGCTGCGGGTGAGGGCATCAACCTCCAGTTTTGCTGGCTGATGGTCAACTACGACATCCCATGGAACCCCGCCCGTCTCGAACAGCGGATGGGGCGGATTCACCGCTACGGCCAGAAGCACGACCCTGTGGTCATCTTGAACCTCGTGGCCGGCAAGACGCGCGAAGGTCGCGTCCTCAAGACGCTTCTCGACAAGCTGGAAACCATTCGTAAGCAGCTTGGCTCTGACAAGGTCTTCGACGTGATCGGCCGCCTCTTCGAGCAGGTCTCCATCAAGCAGTACATGGAGGAAGCTCTCACCGAAGCAGGGGCCGAGGGTGCCTCCGGTCGCCTCGAAAGCTCGCTCACGAAGGAGCAGGTGGAAGCGCTGCAAGAGCGTGAGAAGCGCCTCTACGGGGACGGTGGTGAGATCCGTAGCCAGCTCCCCGGCCTGAGACAGCAACTGGACCGGGAGGAGCTGCGCCGGCTGCTCCCTGGGTACGTCCGTCGATTCGTCGAGAAGGCGGCTCCTGCGCTCGACATGCAGGTCGAAGGCGATCTCGGTGGCTCCTTCCACCTCCGGCCGCTGAAGCAAGGAGCCCTCGACCCCCTCTGGCCGGTTCTCGAGACCTATTCCGAGCGCCAGCGCGCTCGGCTGACCGTCTACCGCCCGGACGATCGCGAGGAAGCCGTCTTCCTCCACCCTGGCGAACCACTCTTCGACGTGCTGCGGGAGCGCATCCTGGCCAGGCTGGGGACCGAAGCCCTAAAGGGCGCCGTGTTCATCGATCCGACAGCCCGGGAACCTTGGCTGTTTCACCTCACCCTCGTCGAGGTCGTGCGTCGCGCAGATGCCACTCCTTTGGCGTTGCGCGACGAGGAGAGGCTGGAGTGCCAGCTCATTGGCCTCAGGCAGTACGCGACCGGAGCAATCGAGGAGTGCCCGGTGGAGTACCTCCTCCTCTTGAAGGGTGCCGCCTCTCTCCCGCCTTCCGCAGCGACGCTGGCCAGCGTGTCGAACAGCCTTCGCGATCTCGCCCGAGCGCATGCCGTGGAGCAGGTCGCACAGCCGCTCGCCGAGAGATGGCGGCTCCACACGCGCGCGACGGGAGAAGAGCGCGAGCAGTTCCTGATCCGGGGATTCGACTACCAAGAGGCCGAATTGGCCGCCGCCCGCGCGGCGCTTAACGAGCGCGTTCGCGGTGGAGACGCACGAGCCAAGCCGGAGCTGAACCGAGTCAAGGATCGGCAGCGGGCCCTCGCCGAGCGACGTGGGCGCGCCGTGGCGGCCCTGAGACGGGAGCCGGACCTCGTCGATGTCGGGCCTGTCACTGTCCTTGCCCACGCCCTCGTTGTGCCCTCGGCCCGTCCCGAAGATAGGAGGCGCTACGACGAAGAGATCGAGCGCGTCGCCGCGGCGTTGGCCCAGGCGTACGAGGAGGCCCAATGTGCCAGCGTCCGGGACGTCTCGAAGCCGGCGCTCGCACGCGCCGCCGGCCTCACGGACTGCCCGGGCTTCGATCTCCTGTCAAAGCGTCCTGACGGCTCGGAGCGCGGGATCGAGGTGAAGGGCCGCGCGGCGGTAGGCGATGTCGAGCTGACTGAAAACGAGTGGGCCAAGGCCTGCAACCTTCGGGAGCGGTACTGGCTATACGTGGCCTACGATTGCGCCAGCCCGAACCCACGGCTCTTCCGTGTTCGCGACCCCTTCGGCCGACTGATGGCCAGCCCCAAAGGTGGGGTCCTGATCGACGAGCGCGCTATCCTTCAGTCGGCCGAAGGAGGCTAAATGACGTTGCCAACCACGGACGAAGGGATGCTGCCGGGATCGCGCTGGTGGAAGTGCGACTTGCACGTTCACACCCCAGCCTCCACCGACGACTTCACCGACAAGGCTGCGACACCCGAGCAGTGGGTCGAGGCCGCCACCTCGAATGGGATCGAAGTTGCGGCGGTCACCGATCACCATGGCTTCGCTTGGGTCGAGAAGCTGCAGGCGGCAGCCGAGGGACGCCTCGTGCTCTTCCCGGGGATGGAGATCCGCGTCAGCGAGGGCTTTCACGTCCTCGTGCTACTCGACACGAGTGCGCAGCCGCAGGACTTGAGCGCGTTACTCGGAGCCTGTCAGATCCCGTCACACGAGTTCGGAAAGAACACGGCTTCGTCGCCGCTGTCCTTTCACAACCTGTCGGCGCAGGTACGCCGGCGTGGGGGCGTGTGCATTGCCGCCCATGTCGACGGCCCAGACGGGCTGCTGACCCGGTTTGCAGCATCCAGCCCGGAGGGCAAGAAAGTCGGTGATGTCGCTCTGGTGAAGATCATCGCTTGCCCGGATCTTCTGGGCGCCGAGGTCAAGGACGCCGCGCCCGCCACCCTTTCGTTCCTCGACAACTCGAAGGACGGCTACAAGCGAGAGGACGGCCCACTGGCCGTCCTCGAAGGTTCAGACGCCCACCACCTAGCCGACATCGGGAGGCGGCACACCTGGATCAAGATGTCACGCCCGAACCTCGAAGGACTTCGGCTCGCTCTCCTGGATGGGCCCACTTCGGTCCGGCGCGGCAGCCTCGTGACCTCCGACGTCAACGAGACGGCTGTCGACCGAATCGAGGAGATCACGGTCACCGATGCTAAGTACCTCGGCAGGGGCCAGCCGTTCCGCTTGCGCTTGAGCCCCTGGCTCAACGCCGTCATCGGTGGTCACGGCACGGGCAAGTCGACGCTCATGGAGTTCCTGCGCATCGCCATGCGGAGAGAAGGAGAGATTCCAGAGTCACTTCGGCAGGAGCTTTCGAAGTACTCCGAGGTTCCGCAGCGGCGGCAGGACGCGGGCCTGCTCACAGGGCAGACAAAGATCCAGGTCGTCTATCGCCGCGATGGCTCCCGTTTCCGCGTCCAGTGGTCGGCCGATGGCTCCCTGCCACCGATCGAGGTTCAGGAGACCAATGGAGACTGGTCGGTCGCCCCGGGTGAGGTTCGCACTCGGTTCCCGATCCGGATCTTCAGCCAGAAGCAAATCTACCAACTGGCAGACGAGCCCAACGCTCTGCTCCAAGTCATCGACGAGGCCGCTCCCGTCTCGGCAGCCTCTTGGCGAACGAAGTTCGAGGAGGAGGAACGACGCTTCCGCTCCTTGCGGGCCAAGGTCCGTGAGCTGGAGACGTCGGCCGAGTCCGAGGAGAGGATCCGCGGCCAACTGGACGAGGTCCGCCGCCGGATGACTCTCTTCGAAACGTCGCAGCACCGCGAGGTGCTGGCCGCGTACCGCTCCGTTCAGGCTCAGACCCGCGCACTTGACGACTGGTCCGGGAGCCTGGAGACAGCTGTCGGCACGCTCGATCGCCTGTCGTCTCAGCTGACGCTGGATGACGTTGACCGGACGTCCTTTCCCGCGGAATTGCCACCCAACGACCCGCGGCGGTATGCCCTGGCCCAAGTCGAGAAGGCGGCTGCTGACTGGGCTGGCCTCAAGGGCGAAGCCGGGCGCTTGGCGGCTCGCGCTCGTGCCATCTGGGATGGCGTTACGAAGGCACTCGCTTCGCCGCCCTGGTCCGATCACGTCCAAGGCGCGCGGGCGCGATACGAAGAACTGAGACAACAACTAGCCGCGGCCGGCGTGGGGGACCCCGCCCAATACGCACGTCTTGTGCAGGAGCGCGAGGCCCTCGAGGCGCGACTCAAGACTATCGAAGCGCGCCGGGCCTCGGTCGCTGAGGTGCGGAAGCAAGCGGATGACTCCATCAGCCGACTTAGTGAGATCCGAGCCGAGTTGACTGAACGACGCAGTTCTTTCCTGGGGGGCGTCACTGGCGCGGGCGGAGACGTCCTGATCGAGATCGTGCCCTACGGCGACCGGGCCGACGCCGAGCGCAAACTGCGAGAGGCCATCGGACGACCCGACCAGACTTTCCAGGACCAGATCTGGAGCGAGGACGGCGGCCAGGGGATCCTCCGAGACCTATACGAAGAGACGCCCCCGGAGAGGGGTTCCTCGGCATTCCGCGATGCTCTCGAAGCAATGAAAGCCAGGCTCGTCAGCGTTGGCGGCGGGAGCGAGGCCACGGGCCTTCACGGGAAGTTCGTGGCCCACCTGCGCAGACTGAGCCCAGAGTCGGTCGAGCGGATCGAGGCATTGTTCCCCGAGGACTCCATCCGGGTGAGTTACCGCCCGCGGCCTGGAGACGACTATAGGCCGCTCGAGCAGGGATCCCCGGGCCAGAAGTCCGCGGCGATCCTGGCCTTCCTCCTGTCGCACGGCAACGAGCCACTGGTCATGGACCAGCCGGAGGATGATCTGGACGGCAGCCTCATCTCCAACCTGATCGTGGCGCAGCTCCGGGCACTGAAGTCAAAGCGCCAGGTACTCGTGGTTACCCACAACCC
>Ga0187893_10013259_pt1 | contig 11514 bp, 8 predicted proteins | sample MA1701074metaG_FD_139574 | JGI IMG/M metagenome (GOLD analysis project Ga0187893, IMG submission 139574) | White microbial mat communities from a basaltic lava cave in the Kipuka Kanohina Cave System on the Island of Hawaii, USA - MA170107-4 metaG ...
CAGACATTTCTGTCTGGCCGGCACAGGCAGAAATGCCTGTGCCACCGGACACGGACACTCTGACGCTCAATAGGTAAGCGTTGCCCACGTCGTTGAACACGGGCTCCGCTGCCAGGTCCCAGGGCTGCTTCACGCCCACTTCTTCCCTAACGAATCGATTCCCGAACGAGCCAGGTCTTCGGGGCTCATGACCGGGTGCAATTCGATATCCGCCTGGAAAGTCAGAAACCACGGTTCGGCAAGGGCGGGGATCTTCGACGCATCCTGGAGGTCGACAATCAGGATTCCAGTACGCCGCCCGGCGATTTCCGTGAAGTACACCGCCTCAGGTTTGATGGCCTGCAGAATCTGCTCCAGTTTCTTCCCCGCTGTACCCTCACGGACCAGGGTGTTGAACGGCTCGTGCGGCATCCTGACTTGCACCAGCATTCGCATGACCGACTCCTTCGTGTGAGTTCTTGGAATCCTGAACCCTGATTATTTCAGCTTCTGCTCCAACAGCCAAGCGTAAAGCTGGCGGGAGCCGTAGGCAGCGTCCCAGGAGTTGTGGCCGACGCCGGGGTATTCGGTGTAACCGGGATTGGCGCCCGCGGCCCACAGGGCCGCCATGATCTCGCGGGAACGGGCCACGGGCACGGCCCGATCGGCGTTGCCGTGGAAGCACCAGCAGGGGATGTGCTTCACCTTGGCGGCGAACTCGCTGATGAACTTGGTCCGCTCCTCGGGGTTGGCGTTGCCAGGTGGGAAGATGCCGCCGCACACCGGCGCGATGGCGGCCCACTTCTCGGGATACTTCTCCGCCAGGCTCCACGTGCCCATGCCGCCCATGGAGAGGCCGGTGAGGTAGAGCCGCTTCGAGTCGATCTTGAACTCCTTCTGCACGTCCTCCAGCATGCCGAGGGCGCGCTGGCAGTCGGGGCTCTCGGCCCGCCAAAACGAGTTGCGGTCGCACTGCGGGATGATGACGAAGAACGGGAACTCTGCCTCCCCGTATTTCGTGATCGCCGGCCCGAGGCCGACTTCCTTGGGCATCTTTTGCCCGCCACTCCGCTCGCCGGCGCCATGCAGGAAGAGGATGATCGGGGCCGGTTCCTTCTCGTCGTACTTGTGCGGCACGAAGAGCACGTACTTGTGCTCCTTGCCTTCCTTGTCCTTGAAGGTCTTATCGATGAACCCTTTGTCGGCCGCGCGGACCGAACCGATAGCGACGAAGACAACAATGATGAGCGCGGCGAGGCTGCGATTCATGAGAGAGGCTCCTGGAACGGGCGAGGAATGCGAGCATTGTAAATGGAAGCCGTGGAAATGCTAGATGTCGAGTGCGGCCATTGGCCTCCGCACACCGCAGGGTTTGGGTATACTAACGTGAGCCCGAACTGCTAGCACCGTGGAGGTAAGCATGCACCGCTACGTTTTCCTGCTCCTGCTTGCGACGAGTGTGATTCAGCCACTCCGAGCCGATCAGCCGACGGCGGCGCAAAAGCAGGCGACGGTCAAATACCTGCACTCGCTGCGGAAGGACAACGGCGCCTTCGCCGCGGACACGAAGCCGGAGTCGAAGCCGACGGTGCCGGCGACGTCCTCGGCGCTGCGGGCGACCAATTACTTCGGCGGCGAGGTCAAGAACAAGGAGGGCGCTGCCAAGTTTGTCGAGAGCTGCTTCAACAAGAAAGAGGGTGCCTTCGCGGCAACGCCGGGCGGGGAGCCGGATGTACGTACTACCGTGATCGGCCTCATGGCACTGGTGGAATTGCAAGTGCCATTGGATGAATACGTAACGCCATTGGTCGGTTACTTGGTCGATTCGCGAATAGGCAAACCCACTCTCTTCGAAGACATTCGGATCACGGCTGCCGGGCTGGAAACACTTCGGAGTCGCACTAACAAACAGGTTTTCGTACCCAGAGATTGGGTCGAAGAGATCAACAAGCTGAGAAACGCCGACGGGTCGTTCGGGTCGGGCGGCAACCAGGCCCGCGACACCGGCAGCGCCGCGGCGGCTCTGCTTCGCCTGGGCGTCGAGCTTGAGCACAAAGACAAGATCATCCAGACGCTCAAGGCCGGCCAGCGGCCCGACGGCGGCTGGGGTAAGGACGGCGAGAAGTCCGACCAGGAGAGCACGTACCGTGTCCTGCGCTGCCTGATGATGCTGAAAGCGAAGCCCGATATCGCCGCCTGCGAAGCCTTCATCGCCAGGTGCCGCAACGCCGACGGGAGCTACAGTGTCCAGCCGGGCCAGCCCGGTAGCCTGAGCGGCACCTACTTTGCCGGAATCTGCTTGCACTGGCTGGAGGAGATGAAGAAGTGAAAAGGACTCGGGCAGCGACAGTTTCGAGTGCTAAGGCGCTGCGCGTAAATACACGCTCGAATTCCTTAACGGTGGGACCGGCGTCCCGCCGGTCCAGGACAGGCGAGACGCCTGTCCCACCTGTGTGGTATTCGATCACACATTTCCACGCGGCTCTTAACCGCAGGACCACTGCTGCACGGGTCGCGGCTAAGGAACCGCAACTGCTCGCCGCTGATCCGAATCAGCCCACTTGCGAAATGCTGATCGGCACGCGCAGGTCGCGGACACAACCAAGCGGCTTGATTGCGGCCAGCGGCTCGAACAGTACCGGGAGGTTGGAGTTCTCGAATACCTCGTGGTTGTGGTATCCGAATGAAGGGTTTACTGGTTCGACTTCGACAAGAATCGCGGCTCCTGGGGCAACCGTCGAGCATCGCCAGGTTGCCGCGGTATGCCATCCAGCTCTTGGACCGTCATCCCCCCCTTTCATACCCCCTAAGAGAGGTATTTGATGAAAGAACCTCTCTGAGGGGGATAGGAGGACGGATCGGCGATCCATCCTACGGTCCTGTTCCTTCATCCAATATCACTGCCTGTCCAAAGGAATCACAGGCCAACCTCAGGAATCAGCCCATGAATGCCATTTCGGTCCTTGATGGCCCTGCACCGTTTCACGTCAACATCCCGGTGATCGATACCCAGGTTCCTGGGGTGCTGCATCCTCCGGTTCGGTTCCAGCAGATCCAGAAGTACCTCCCGGCGGAGCAGAGCTGGGTCCGGGAAGGCTACCTGGGAGCCGGCATCCGCACCCGGTTGACCGACCATGCCCAGTTTGTCAAACGCCTGCAACGTCGTCGTAAGATAGTGAGATCGTTGTCACCCCGGGGGTTGCTCATGACGCTCCTCAATTCCCAGCGATTGCTTGTGGTCTTTGCCATCATTCTGGTGCTGAGCGCCGCCGGTCTTACCCAGTCGCCCAGCGAGCGCGAGGAAGTCCAGCGCTTGCTCGAGAGGTTTCGCCTGGAGCGAGAAGAGCTGATCAAGACTGGGGCGGAGAAGCGCACTTCGGCCGAACTGATGACCAAGGCCGATGCGGCGGCGAAGGAGGCGGAGGCGGCCCTGGCCGACCAGAAGTGGGGCGAGGCCCGCGAGGCCGCCCACCGAGCCCGCTGGCTCCTGCCAACCCTCCCTCCGGATTTGCCCGAAAACGTGGAACGCGTGCTCGGTAGTTTCAAACTGCGGCACTCCGATGACATTCACTGTGCCGCGTACAGCCCCGACGGTTCGATCCTCGCGACGGGAGGGCGCGACCACGTCGTGCGCCTCTGGGACCCAGTCACGGGCAGGCAGCTCCGCGTGTTGTGTGGTCACGAAGACTACGTCCGCGCTCTGGCGTTCAGCAAGGACGGCCAAAAAATGGTCACCGGGGGCGGGGACAAGAGCGTTCGATTGTGGGACGTTGCCACTGGACAGCAAATCCACAAGTTCGGCAAGGCGAACGAGGGACACAAGGACTTTGTCACCGCGGTGGCGTTCCATCCCGACGGCGGACAGGTGGTGTCGGTGGGGGCGGATCGCATCATCCGCCGCTGGGATGTCAAGACCGCTGACGAACTGTCGCCCATTCCCAACGCACACAACCGATTGATCCACTCCGTTGCCATCAGTCCCGACGGCAAGTTGATCGCCACTGGAGCGGCGGAACCGATCGTACGCTTGCACACCGCGATGGAAGTAAACAACCCCGATGGCACCAAGAGCTTCGCAGGTATCGTGGTACACGCGTTCAAGCCAGGTTCGGAGAGCGTCTACTCTGTCGCATTTAGCCCAGACAGCAAACAACTCGCGATGGGTGGCGATGACGGCGTCATTCGCGTCTTCGCCGTCGATTGGAGCGGCTACAAATTGACCAGTACGATGACCGGCCACACGGGCAAAGTCAACTGCGTCGAGTGGAGCCGGGATGGCACCCTGATCGCCAGCGGAAGCAGCGTGCCGGATCGGGTCGTGAAGCTCTGGGACGCAAAGTCCGGCGGGTTGATTCGCAACTTCCAAGGACACCTGGATGATGTCACCGCCGTGACATTTCACCCCGGCAGTAAGGTCCTCGCCTCGGTGAGCCGAGACCAAAGCATCCGGATCTGGGAGCTGGGGGCCACGCAGCAGCTACGGGAGTTCACCGGACATCAGGGACCCGTCTGGTCGGCAATCTTGAGTCCCGACGCGAAACTCGTGCTCACGTGCTCCGCAGACAAACGCGCCAAGGTGTGGGAGACCGCCACAGGCGCCGAGCGCTTCTCCCTCGATACGCACAAGGGCCCGGTGACCGCCGCGATCTTCAGTCACGATGGCAAGTACATCGCCACTTGCAGTGGCGATCGTACGGTGAAGCTCTGGGAGACTGCAACAGGCCGAGAGCTTGTAACGCATGAAGGGCATTCGGCACCGGTCACCTGTCTGGCATTCGCACCGGACAACTCCTGGCTGGTCTCAGGCGCCGCTGATCGGCAGGTGAAGCTCTGGGATGTGGCGTCAGGCAAGCTGAAGCACAGCTTCCAGGCCCACAACTCGGTCATCACGGCCGTCGCGGTCACCCCGAACGGCAAGCTGCTGGCCACGGCCGGGGGCGATCAGCTCATCAAACTGTGGGACACAGCCAGCTTCAGCAAAGAACTGCGGCTTCTCTCCGGGCACGCCCTGGCAGTTAGCGCTCTGACCTTCAGCCCCAATGGCCAGCTTCTGGTCTCCTCGGCCGGCGACAGCCAACTCAAGCTCTGGGACGTGAGCACCGGCAACCAACTTCGCGCCTTCACCGGCCACCAAGGTCCCGTGAGCTCGGTCTCGTTTAACCACGACGGCAGCCTGTTGGTCTCCGGAGGCAGTGACATGGTTGTCCGCGTCTGGGAGACGGCATCCGGGAGCGAAATGCGGAGTTTTCGCGGGCATCAGGACTGGGTCACCGGCGTGGCCTTCGGCGGCGACGGCCGTTATGTAGTCTCCGCCAGCGTCGACAAGACCGTCAAACTGTGGGAACTCTCCGGTCGAGAGTCGCTCTTCGGCTACGGGCACCAGCGCGGGGTGGTCGCCATCGCCTTCAACCCGAAGGGTAATTTGCTCGCCACCGGTTCCGAGGACCGCAGCATTCGAATCTGGGAGACTACTACCGGGAACGAACTGCATGTCCTGACCGGGCATCTGGACGACATCAACTCAGTGGCGTTCAGCCGCGATGGGACGAAGCTGGTGTCCGGCAGCGCAGACAAGTCCATCCGCCTCTGGGACGTGAAGACCGGCAAGGAAATCCGCACGTTCAGCGGGGTGATCAGCCATGTGCCCGCGCTACTCTTTACTCCCGATGACAAGCAAGTGCTGAGCTGGAGTAGCGACAAGACGGTCATGGTCTGGGAAGTGGCGACCGGAAACTTGTTGAAGAGTTTCCCCGGGCACGACCGCCTGGTCGGTTGCCTAGCGTTCTCGAACGACGGGAGACTGGTCGCGTTTGGCGGCGAAAATGGCGCGGTCAAGATCTGGAAGCTCGAGACCACTTCGCTCGACAAAACGATCCAGTGCCACGACGACGCAGTCAGCGACCTGATTTTCTCGACGGATGGCAAGCTCTTGATCACCGGCGGCAAGGATGGTGAGCTCCGCGTCTGGGACGTAGAAAAGGGAGAACTGGTGCGGAAATGGGCAGCGCACAAGGACCGAATCGGCGGGATGTCGCTGAACGGAGAGGGGTCGCGCTTGCTCACGGCCAGCTTCGATGACACCGTGGGCCTCTGGGAGATCGCCACCGGCAACAAGCTGGGACTGTGGACCACCAACGCCGAACTGAATAACGTTGCGCACCATCCGACGAACTCGATGGCAGCGACAGCCAACGGGAACGGAACCGTGTATCTGCTCCGCTTGCCGTGATTGGTAATCGATGCCGGCACGACACTTGATTCATGCTGAGGATCGCGGGCCCCCTCAAGTCCGCACAAAGATCGTCGCCACGGTCGGCCCCGCCTCCGAGTCTCCGGCGATGCTGGAAGGAATGCTCCGCGCGGGGGTCGATGTCTTCCGTCTCAACTTTGCTCACGGGACGCGGGATTGGCACAGCTCCGTCGTCCAGCGCATCCGATCAGCCAGTCAGACGGTCGGGCGCGTGGCAGCCATCCTTCAAGACCTGGGGGGCCCGAAGATTCGCCTGGGCGCCATCCCCGGTGACAAGCGACAACTTCACCTGGGCGAGCGAATCCGCTTCGTCAAGCAGCCTGGCGGGCAATCCGGCGAACTCGAAACGACCTATCCCAAACTCATCGACGACTTGCAACCAGGGAATCTGGTGCTGTGCGCCGATGGCCTGGTTGCCGCTCGGGTCAGTGCCAAGGGTTCTGACTGGGTCGAGGCCGAGGTGACCGTGGCGGGAGAAGTGTGCTCGCGCCAGGGCATCAACGTTCCCGGCGCTCGACTACAGATTGAGTCATTGACGGAGAAGGACCTGCGGGACCTGGACTGGACGGCCCAGCATCCGGTGGATTTTGTGGGCCTCAGTTTTGTGCGCCGTTCGGAGGACGTGGACCAGTTGCGCCGGGAACTCAATCGCCGCGGCTGCCAGGCCCAGATCGTCGCCAAGATCGAAAAGCCCGAAGCGGTGGATTCCCTCGACAGCGTCATCGACCGCGCCGATGTGCTCATGGTGGCCCGCGGCGACCTTGGCGTCGAAATCGACGTTGCCCGCGTCCCGATGGTGCAGAAGCAGATCATTCGTCGCTGCCAGCACTTTGGCGTGCCAGTCATCGTCGCCACGCAGATGCTGGAGAGCATGCGGTCGAGCCCCCGGCCAACTCGCGCGGAAGCAAGCGACGTCGCCAACGCCATTCTCGACGGAGCCGATGCGCTCATGCTCTCCGGCGAGACCGCCACGGGCCACTTCCCGCTGGAAGCCGTTGAAACCATGAACCGCATCGCCCTGGAGACTGAGCAGGCCGTGGGCGACTCGCTCCGCGAGCTCCAGATCCATCTGGTTGCCGAACGACTGATCCCCAGGCCCATTCATGGCCGGGCGACCGACATGACATTGGCCGCAGTCGAGGCAGCCAGTCAACTGGCAGAGCGCGTCAAAGCCCGGCTGATCATCGCCGCGACGGATGGCGGGCATACGGCCTTGGGCCTCTCCAAGCAGCGTGGCCTCACGCCAATTCTCGGACTCAGCGATGCACCGGGAACCGTCCGACGCATGGCCCTGTACTGGGGCGTGCTGCCCGTGCTGTTCGAACGACCGCGCGTGCAGCAGGACTACGTGTCCCAGGCGACGACCTGGGTCCGAGCCCGGGGTCTCGCTGCGCCAGGGGACCGTTTGGTCTTTGTCTTTGGCCGCCGCTGGACAGGTGCCTCCTCCAACACCGTGCTGGTGCATGAGGTCGGCTGAAGTATAATCGCCGCAGGGGTACGCTTCCGTACGACCGAGCCGAAGGAGAAGAGCTGAATGAAGCGATTCCTGATCTTCGCGATCCTCTTTCTCGTAACTGCGGTTCCCGTCCGCGCCCAGGAGAAGTTGGCTGACAAGGTCCGCGTCGAAACGGACGTCGTCTACGGAAAAGGCGGCGACCAGGAGCTGAAGCTTGATATCGCCGTGCCCGTCGACGGAGCTGGGCCGTTTCCGGCGGTCATCTGTGTGCACGGCGGGGCTTGGCGTGGCGGCAACAAGCGCGATCTCGCTGCCACGATCCGTACATTGGCCAGCCGCGGCTACGTCGCCGCCAGCGTGCAGTATCGCCTTTGCCCTCAATGCCTGTTTCCGGCGCAGATCGAAGACTGCAAGTGCGCCGTCCGCTTCCTGAGGACGCACGCCGCGAAGTATCGCATCGACCCGAACCGTGTCGGGGCGCTCGGCTTTTCCGCAGGGGGGCATCTCGTCCTCCTCCTCGGCCTGACCACCAACGGGGACGGACTGGAAGGCAAAGGAGATCTCGCAATGGAACAAAGCGAAAAGTCGAGCCGCGTGCAGGCGGTGTGCTGCTTTTTCGGACCCACCGATCTGACCAAGAACGACTGGAAACAGGATGTGCAGCCGCTCCTGACCGACTTCCTCGGCGGCACGTTCCAGGAGAAAAAGGACCTGTATCTGAAAGCCTCACCCATCTTCTACGTGCGGAAAGATGCTGCCACTCCTGTGTTTCTATTCTTCCATGGCACGGAGGACCCGCTGGTGCCCTATGACCAGTCGGTCCGGTTGCCTAACGCGTTGAAAGGCATCGGCGCCACGGCCGAGCTAGTGACTGTCGAGGGTGAAGCCCACGGCTGGCGCGGCGAGAAACTCCGCCGGAGTGTCGAGCAGATGCAAGGGTTCTTTGATCGGCAGCTCAAGAATGCCCAGAGCAAATGAGCCACGAATCATGAATCGACTTTTTCGCCATCGGATGCTTGGGCTCGGGCTCCTCGCTTCCGGCCTACTGGTATTGGCCCATGGCTGTCACGGCGGCGAGGACAACGACATCTCCCTGCGGACTCCGCAGACGTGGGCCATGCTTGCGTCCCTGGCCTACTTTGCCGTCTTCCTCCCAGTCCAGGACAGTAAGCACCGAGTTGGGAGTCCACGAAGCACAGCTCGCTTTGCCGAATCTGTCGGTTTTGCGGGACGTGACTGTCACGCAGCCGCGGCGAGCCGCGCGGTTCGTGGACACTAGGGGATTTCTGCCGTCCAACCCTTCCATCCACCTACATTCCATGCGAGAATCGACGAAAGCTTGAACCGCGCGCCTTTTAGATCAGTGGACAGTTCTTGTGCTCTGATGAGGCGCTCCGGAACCGTCACCATTCAAGGATTCACCTCCGATGAGATCTCTGGCCCTTCTAGTGGTTGGCGCCTCATGGCTCGCACTGACAGGGTTGGTTCCCGCCCAGCAGTCTGTGGCTCGTGAGACGGTGGAGCCGTGGGTCCCCGAGACCTACAAGGCTCGCGTCTTCTTCCGCATTGACGCAGACCGAACCGAACGACACCGCCAGTTCAACGACATGGTGCGGCGACTACAGACCGCGGCCGGCTTCAAGAAGGACAAAGGCCTGGAGAAGGAAGAATTCTTCGCCGACACCATGTCCGGAACAGTCCCGGGCAAGAATGCAGCCCGCATGAACGCCGACCCCCGAGTCCAGACTGCGGTGCTGATTCCGGACGGCATGGAGATTCCCGCCGAAGCGGACAAGCCGATATTTGTTCGCATTCACCTGGTCGACGCCTTTGGCACACAGCGCCAGCACGAGATCGCTGAGAAAACGCGAAAGCTCCTGATTGAAGCGAAGTTCCAGGAGGCCGTCGGGAATGACCATCAGGGACACCAACGTTTGCAGGGCTGGTTGCCTGCCAGCCAACTGGATGCGATTCTCAACCAAAAACTGAGGATCGACTTGGCTGCCCCACCGCGAGCGGGGGAATCTGTCCCGCCCACTGTCCGCATCAACCCCGTGCAACGCATCGAAGTGCTTCGGGAACCCGTTGGCGCCGAACCGCCCAAGCCGGCGTCCGCGCCTCCCGCAGCGGGAAAGCCTCACCTTGAGAAAGTTTCCGCCGACCTGCGAAAGTTCATCGCCGGCTTGCCGGGGGACGAGGCCAACAAGCCACTCCGTGTCGAGGTCGTCTTGCGGAATCTGCCTGGCGGGGAAGAGGACAATTGGCATGACGATCTCGCCAGTGTGGGGATGCAGATCGACGGCCGCAGCGGGCACGTGGTCTTCGGCCAGGCGCCCGCGAGCGCGGTCGACGCGGCCGCAGCGCTTCCCGGAGTGTCGACTGTTCGGCTTCCCCAGCCAGCGCGGGCTGTGACACCTGGAACATTCGATCCATCCAAGCCCGTCCTGGACGTGGACTTCATCGCTCTACGACGTTCTGCCTCGGTCCCTGGACCACTCGCCAAGCTCATCCGCCGCCACGAACCCATGCGCGTCGCCATCGTCGGTACTGATTTCCGAGGCTTCGAATCGCTGGTCGGCGCTCAGCTCCCGAGGAATACCACACTGCTCGATTTCACGGGCGAACGCTCAGCGGAAATCCGCCCAGAGCCCATGCCAGGAGACGCCAAGGAACTCGGATTCGGCGCGCGTCTCGCCCTGGTCTTTCAAGCGACCACGGCGGCCGACGAGATGCTCCTGGTCCGCGTTGACCCCGGTTCGCCCTATGCCGTCGAAGAAGTCCTCCGCTGCGTCAACGGCGGCCGTTGGAACTCCGAGGCCATTGCCCGCCGCGACCTGGAGATTCGTCATGAGAAGAGCCGTCTGGACGAGCTGAGGCTCGACGTCCGCGTGCAGCGGCAGCTGGCCTTGAACAACTTTGCTGACGACAAGGACTCCATCGCCGCCCGCGAGAAATACCGTCAGAATCAGAAAGCGCTGGACGAGATCGAACGAGTCTTCAACGAAAAAGTCGATCGCTACACGGCGTTTCGTAAGGCCACGACGCGGCTCAAGGGCGTGTCGAACGTGCTGATCGGCTTGCACTGGAGCGACGGACACTCGCAACTGGCGGCCGACCGCCAGGGGCTGCGGTTTCTTGACCCGGCACTGTTGGAACGCGTCGCCGTCATTCAGGCGTTGCCGCGCTCTCCGGGGCAAACTTGGTCCGGGCTATTTCGCGATGTCGATGACGACGGCGTGATGGAGTTCGTCGCCGCCCAGCACGATGCCGCAGCCAGGGCTGGGCTGAATCTGCTTGCCTGGCAGCCGCGCCAGGCCGGTGGGGCAGGATCACTCGTCGCGGACCTGCCGGCCAAGGCCGTGGTCCAGCTGACGCTGCAATGGCGAGAGGTTCACGCTTCCGCTTGGAAATCAAAGGCTGGGGAGGATGTCTATCGCAAGCCGCTGGCCCCGTTGCGCATCGTGATTCTGCGGCAGCGCGATCCGCAGGGGAAGGAACTACCGACCGACGCCTTTGACGTCGTCGAGCGCTCCTCGGGGCTTGCGGACCGGATTGAGAACGACAGCCGCGCGGCCGTCTATGAGATTACGCTGCGCTTCCAGGTCGGCGATCAGCCCGGCCGGTTTGCCGTGCTCATCCAAGGGGTTCAACCCGAATCCACGCTTCCCGAAGAAGCGGCCAGAGTGCCAGGCGCCGAGCGCTGGGAGCTTCACCCACGGCTGCAAGTTCAAGTCGTCGATCCCGCCAGCCGAGCCGCCGGTCAAGTGGTTTTGCGACAGAGCACCCGTGAGTAGCCGGGCGGATGCTCAACCGCGCGTGGACGTCAACC
>Ga0187893_10013260_pt1 | contig 11514 bp, 8 predicted proteins | sample MA1701074metaG_FD_139574 | JGI IMG/M metagenome (GOLD analysis project Ga0187893, IMG submission 139574) | White microbial mat communities from a basaltic lava cave in the Kipuka Kanohina Cave System on the Island of Hawaii, USA - MA170107-4 metaG ...
CCCGGGTGGGCAAATCTGTCTTGGGCCAGCGCTCGTGATCCCAATCGCCCCCGGTAATCCAGCGACCTGTAGGTAGTTGCTCGGCAAACGACCTGATACGCTCGGCAAACTCCTGAGGCGAATTCGCGTCACGCAAATCCACACTCGAAAGTTGGAACCCTCCGCTTAAAAAGTGCACATGCGAGTCGTTGAAGCCGGGTAGGACTAACTGCTTCTTTGCGTCGATAATCCGTGTATTGTTGCCGGCGAGTTTTTTAATGTCTTTATCCGGACCCACCGCCACTATCCGGTTGCCTAAAATCGCCACCGCCTGCGCAGAGGGCTGACGTGAATCCATTGTGCGCACGGTTGCGTTGACAATGATCAGGTCGGGTGCGACGCCTTTATTGTTTGGAGAAAAGGTACTGTGCAGCATCAGGATCGTAAGTCCAAAGAGTAAGAGTGTCTTCATCAAAACGTTGGGCTCGAGGCCGTAACCGCTTCCCTAAATGCCTGCGTAGTGTATCATTTAGGCAATCTACTGTGGATCAACTAGTCGAAACTTTACGAGCTGTGGTCGGCCGTGAATCGGTGCTCGCCGACCACGACGAACTTCTGGTCTACGAATGTGATGGACTCCCCCAGCACAAACACCTTCCCCGCGCGGTGGTTTTCCCCGCTTCCACCGAGGAAACCAGTGAGGTCATGCAGGTGCTGGGACGGGCCGGTGTTCCCTTCACTCCCCGTGGCGCCGGTACCGGTCTGTCCGGCGGCGCCCTCGCCCTCGAGCGCGGGGTGGTTGTCGAGCTGGCACGACTTCGCAAGATTCTACACGTAGACGAAGCCAACCGTTTCGCAGTGGTCCAAACTGGTGTCGTTAACGCTCACGTTTCCCGCGCGGTGGCCCCGCTAAAGTTACATTACGTCCCGGATCCTTCCAGCCAGCCCACCTGCACCATTGGAGGAAACATCGGCGAAAACGCTGGTGGAGTTCACTGCCTGAAGTATGGCACTACAACCGATCACGTGCTGGCTATCCGCGTAGTACTCGCCGGCGGTGAGATTGTTGATTTGGGCGGTCCAGTAAATGAAACGCCGGGATTCGATCTCCGCGGGTTATTCATCGGATCTGAGGGAACATTCGGCATCGCCACGGAAGCAACGCTGAGGCTTGTCCCAGTGCCCCCGGCTGTGCGGACGCTCTTAGCTGAGTTTCCTGAAGTCAATGACGCCAGCCACTCGGTCTCCGCAATTATCGCTGCAGGCTTCGTTCCGGCCGGGCTCGAAATGATGGACCGAGAAATCATTCGAGCAGTTGAAGCGAGCGTTTTTGCTGCCGGTTTGCCTCCAGATGCGGGCGCCGCCTTACTGATCGAACTTGATGGTTTGGTCGCGGGTATTGACGACGAGGCCGAACGGATAAAACAGATCTGTTTACAGTACGGAGCTCGTAGCTGTCGACTCGCCCGAGACGAAAATGAAAGAAAGAAGCTCTGGGCGGCCCGCAAGGGAGCGTTTGGCGCCATTGGCCGCATCGCGCCAGATTCGATGATTCAGGATGCAGTGGTACCTCGTTCCAGACTTCCGGAAATCATGGCCGATGCCTATCAGATTGCCAGCAAACACCGGCTGCGAATCGCGAACGTCTTTCATGCCGGGGATGGGAACCTGCATCCCCTGATCTGTTTCGACTCGCGCTCGGCGGATGAGGTTCGCCGCGTTAAAGAGGCTGGACGCGAGTTGATGGCAGTTTGCGTTCGAGCCGGAGGAAGTATTACCGGGGAGCACGGTGTCGGCCTTGATAAACGAGAATTATTGTCCCTGATCTTCTCGGATGACGACCTGGATACAATGTTGCGCGTCCGCGCTGCCTTTGATCCCACCGGCCTAATCAATCCAGGGAAAATAATTCCTCTTTTGAGCGGTTGTGGCGAGGGCCGTGCAGTGGCTGGAAACAACCGTGAGGCGATGACGCTTCCAGCGGATGAGACTGCTCAAGAGCGAACTTCAGAAAAAACGAGACGGCCATTGACCGGCCCTGTGCCGTCAAAACCACTTTCGGACCATCCGGAAACCATCGCCAAACTTCTTGGAACAATCGTCGGCGACGTAAATGTAACTTTCAAACCGTCTGCCTCCGGTTCAACCATTCCCCAAGTTGGCGATCCAATCGTTACGGCAATACCCATTGCCCATCCTGAGTCAATAGCCGAAGCCAGCGAAGTCTTAAAGTTGGCATCGCGGGAACGTTGGGCCGTAGCACCGGAAGGGGCTGGCACCTGGTTTGACGTGGGCAATCCTCTGAAACGTTTGAATCTGATCCTCGGCACACGACGGTTGAACAGTATTACTGAGCATGAACCCGCCGACCTGGTTGCGGTTTGTGAGGCTGGAGTGCGATTTACTGAATTCAACCGCGTCCTTATGGAAAAAGGACAATGGTTACCTGTCGACCCACCCGGTTACAAAGAGTCGACGGTCGGGGGAATTGTGGCAACCGGTATCAGTGGCCCACAGCGATGCGGATACGGTCCCGTCCGAGGCTTTGTCATCGGACTTCAAGTGTTGCTGGCCGATGGACGATTAATTAAAGCCGGAGGTCGGGTGGTAAAGAACGTAGCCGGCTACGATTTGTGCAAAGTTTTCACGGGCAGCTATGGCACACTGGGTTTGATTGTGCGGGCGAATTTTAAGCTGCGTCCTCGGCCGGATTTCGAAGCTTCCATAGTCGCTGCGGGATCGATTGATTCTCTTTTTGAGGTTACTCAGACAATGTTGAAGGAGCCACTCTTTCCGGTGGCCATTGAGTTGGTTTCTCACTCGCCTGTAGGGTTAGAAACAAGTTCTGGGCCGTTGCTGCTGGTGCGCTTTGCCGGGAATGAGAAATTAGTTAGAGCCCAAGCAGAACAAACTTTGAAGCTATTGGGTGATAAACACCAGGAGACGTTTCTGTTCGACGAAGATGCGGCCATCTGGGAACGGTTGGCTGAAGCTGCGACCACGACCAAAGCCGCTTCCTGGCGGGCTAATCTCCCCCCAACCAAGGTTTCCAGCTTCATCCATCTGCTATCTCAGGAGTTCGCCGGTGACTTCAACGCGCTTCGCTGGCAGGCCGGTGTCGCCGACGGTAGAATTCAGGTAACTGAAAATCATTTATCAGATGAGAGCCGCGTTCAACTACTTCAGCGAATGCGCCAGGAGTGTCAGGCCCTCGGTGGGTTTCTGGTTATTGAAAATGCATCGTGGCCATTGAAGTTGCAACTGGACTGGTGGGGTGATCTCGGCAAATCCACCACTATCATGCGGCGAATCAAGCAGCAGCTCGATTCGGAAGAAATTTTGTCACCGGGTCGTTTTAGATTTTGACTAATCTGTGAAGGAGTCTGTCGGAGCAAAACTGTTCAACCTGCCTGCGAACCAGGCGTCAGCATAAAGGGCGATTTTTGCCCTAGTCCGCGTAGCGGACTAAGAGAGTAATACCAGGTGACTTTATGATGAGGCATAGTAAATTTTATTCGCTTTTCTTGGTGCCGGTCCTGCTGGCCGCAATTGCCAGCGCGCCTGTCAATCTAGCTTCACCTAACCTTCATCCGGCCAGACTTGCTGCTTCTCGGGAACCAGTTCGAGCCCGGCACGGTATGGTTGCTTCCACCAGCGAAATCGCTTCACGCGTGGGGGTGGATATCATGAAGCGTGGCGGCAACGCTGTTGATGCAGCCATTGGTGTTGCGTTTGCACTGGCTGTCACTCACCCGGCCGCCGGTAATCTCGGTGGTGGTGGTTTTATGATGATCCGTCTGCGTGACGGTCGCACCACTGCAATCGACTACCGCGAGATGGCACCAGGAGCCGCCCACCGGGATGTGTACCTGGATAAAGATGGGAGGTTGATTGAAGGTGAAGGAGGTTCACTGGTTGGTTACCGGGCGGCCGGTGTTCCGGGAACCGTTCGCGGAATGGAGCTGGCGCTGAAAAAGTACGGCTCGGGTAAACTGAGCTGGGCACAGTTAGTTGAACCGGCGCGACGGCTTGCGGCAACTGGATTTATCGTCAACCGAACGCTGGCTCGGTCCCTGCGCAGCAATCACGAGTACCTGTCACAATATCCGGAAACCGAACGCATCTACCTGCGACGGGGACGGTTCTACGAAGAGGGGGAACGTTTCCGCCAGCCGGACCTTGCGGCCACCTTTGCTCGCTTGCAGCGATTAGGTCCAAATGAGTTCTACCAGGGCGAGACGGCTCGTTTAATCGTTGCGGACATGAAACGCAACAACGGCCTGATGACAATGAGAGACCTCGCCGCTTACTTGGCCAAAGAACGGGTACCGTTACGCGGCACGTACAGGGGATTCGAAGTTATCTCGATGCCACCACCATCCTCGGGCGGCGCTGTTCTGATTCAAATGCTAAATATCCTCGAAGGGTTTCCTCTGGAAAAGGCCGAAGCCTCTTCCTCGCATCGTTACCACTTGATGACTGAAGCAATGCGTCGAGCGTTTGCTGATCGAGCGGAGTACATGGGTGACACTGATTTTGTGAAAGTGCCGATTGCCGGTCTGATTGACAAAAGCTACGCCGAAAATCTTCGTCGCACAATCGATCCGCAAAGGGCCTCGAATAGTGCAGAGGTGCGGGCCGGCCGGCCGGCCGGGTTTGAATCGGAAGAGACGACTCACTTTACAGTCGTGGATGGAGCAGGCAACGCAGTCTCAAACACCTACACGCTGAACAACTCGTATGGCTCAGCAGTGGTTGCCAGGGGAACGGGAATCTTGCTGAACAACGAGATGGATGACTTTGCCGCGAAACCAGGCACGCCGAACCTTTATGGACTGATTCAGGGCGAGCGTAATGCAGTAGCTCCGCGCAAGCGTCCTTTATCGGCGATGACGCCGACGTTTGTGCTGCGAAAGGACGGCAGTCTGTGGTTCACAATTGGCAGTCCTGGTGGCCCGACGATTATCAATACTGTGTTCTGTGTGATCACAAACGTTGTGGACTACGGGATGAACATTCAGCAGGCGATAGACGTGCCCCGGATTCACCATCAGTGGCTTCCAGACGAGCTTATCTACGAACCGTTTGGACTTTCCGGAGATACTCAGGAAGCTCTGCGGGCCCGGGGTCACAAGCTTGGCAGACCGCGGTACCTGGGCGACGCAGAGGGGATAATGATTGAAGAGCAGACGGGAATCAGGTTGGGAGCCACCGATCCTCGCCGTAGCGACGGCCCCGCCGTGGGGTATTGAGTTAAGGAGTTAGCAAATGGGCAAACCAGATGCCACGGGCTTGCCCCGTGGAGTTTTACGCTCTCTACTACGGAAGCAAGCCTTCACCAATTTAAGATGCCACGGGCTTGCCCCGTGGAGTTTCACGTTTGCCATGCCGAAAAGGAAGGCTTGCTTCTGTAGTGGCGAGCGTGAAGCTCCACGGGACAGCCCGTGGCATCTCGGGTTTCTGGAAGGCTTGCTTCTGTAGTGGCGAGCGTGAAGCTCCACGGGACAAGCCCGTGGCATCCGGGGTGTCTGGAAGGCTTGCTTCTGTAGTGGCGAGCGTGAAGCTCCACGGGACAAGCCCGTGGCATCTCGGGTTTCTGGAAGGCTCGCTTCTGTAGTGGCGAGCGTGAAGCTCCACGGGACAAGCCCGTGGCATTTTATGTCATGTCAGAATTAGCGTCCGCTCTAGCTTCGGAAGAACAGAAACTACTTGCCTGCATTCATTGTGGCCTGTGTCTTGAGGCTTGCCCAACGTATGTGCTAACCGGTGATGAAAATGATGGTCCACGCGGGCGCCTCTATCTAATGCGAGCCGTCGGCGAAGGGCGGATTAAAAACACTTCCGAAGCTTTTCAACGTCACATCGATCGCTGCCTCGGTTGCCGGGCCTGTGAATCCGTTTGTCCTGCGGGAGTCGAGTATGGCGAGCTTCTCGAAGCGAGTCGCAGTGAGCTGTTAAGTGCCTCCCCAAAGCGGGGATTGGTTTACGGTGGACTGCGCTTGATGCTGCGCCACATTTGGTCACGAAGCAATCGTCTTAAGGCGCTCTTTCTGTTAGCGCGATGGATCCGCGACTCTGGGGTTGCCAAATTACTCTTGAAAGCAGGGATCCCCGCGAAACTTTCTTCGAGAGTGGCGTTTGGCCTGGCCCTTTTGGAAAGCTCTCGAGTCAAAGCCTTTCCTGTCGACCTCGCGAAGCCAGCGACCCTGGCGCAGGCCCCAGTTCCAAGCGCGAAAGCAAAAGTGTCACTCTTTACCGGATGCGTAACTGCCGGCCTTTTTTCGCGGGTAAATGAAGCCACCCGGCGCGTACTCAAGGTAAACGGGTACCGGGTAGATGTGCCTGAGACGCAGGTTTGCTGTGGAGCGCTTCATGCTCACGCCGGCGACCTGGAAGGTGCACGAAAGCTGGCCAGGCAAAACATCTCTGCTTTTCAATCAAAGGATGGTCCCATCATCACCAACGCCGGCGGCTGCGGGGCAATGCTCGTATCCTACGGTCACCTGCTTGCAGGGAATGAACCGTTTTCCGAACCGGCTCGTAAATTCAGTGGACGAATTACTGACATCAGCCAACAGCTAAATTTTCCCGGGCTGGTGCAAGGCCTATGCGTTGGCAGCGAGCAGGTTACTTATGATGCCTCCTGTCACTTGCTTTACGGTCAAAAGGCCGGTGAGGCACCCTTGAACGTGCTAGGTTCGGTTCCAAATTTGAACTTTGTTCCGCTGGCGGGTGCCGAAAGATGTTGCGGTGGTGCAGGGGTCTATAACCTTCTGGAACGAGAAATGTCGACGGGCGTACTGACCGAAAAACTTGCGGCAATCAAGAATAGCGGCGCGACGGTTTTGGCAACCGGGAATGCCGGTTGCCAGATGCAGATCGCGGCTGGGGCTCTAATGGCGAACCTTCAACTCCGCACCTGCCATCCGGTGGAGATCTTAGACGAGTCGTACCGCCGTGCAGGCTTCTACTCTGAAAGTGAGGACTGAGATCGGCCGAAGAGATCTGAACAATGTAGTATTGGCAGTCTTCGCGCCTCTGCTGATTGTGGTCGGCGTAGCAGGCTTTTTTATTCCGCCGGCGCAGAGTTTGACCAGTGGCGCTACCCCCTATAACGTCTTTCACATTCTCTTTGGTGCGCTTGGGCTGTTGGCGCTCACTTTTCAGTCCGGTCGATTTGCGAGTATCTTCAATGCCGGATTCGGCTTAATTGATCTCTACCAGGCGCTCGCCAGTTACCTGGACCTTCCCCCTCGACAACACTTCCTTTGGACTCAGGTTGATGATATTTTGCATCTAGTTATCGGACTGACTCTCGCAATCATAGGCTTTTACGGAATCTTCAAAGGCCGGCCCTTTCAGGAACCCTCAGGAATACAAGGCGACTGACTCTTCGAAGAGTTTGAAATTTGAGAGGAGCTATAGCGATGAGTGCCCCCGCCCAAGCCGTCCAGGAAACAGCGACCCTGGATCTCGATAGTCTCCGCCGGATGAGTTTCGACGAACTCGAAGCGCTTTACCGGAGCAGTAGAAAACCTGCCAAGCTGGCTGACCTAGATGGAGATGCCAAGGGAGCAATGCTTGCCTGGCACGCACCGAGGAGCGGACCACTCGCCTGGCTGCTGCGGACTTTTGGCAGTTCCTCAATTTTTCCCTGGCTGGGTAAATCGTTCCGGAGCAATAACGCGGTTGAGGGCGAAGGCATCAATCGGATCAATCTGCTGGTAGCTCGCCCGCAGTGGTTTCGTTTCGCCACGCGCTTCGCGGATTCTTTTCTAGACGGGCAGCCAGCCTTTGTCCTTGATTATTCTCGGTTCGGCAACCCGCCGTTAATTCGACAGATTGTCGATGAAGTGCGCGAGGTGGCTCCCCGTCTATACATGGGCCCGGCTGCCATCAAACTTGGCGGCCGGCCGCGCCTGGTCCTGTTTTTCGCCGTCTCACACCAGTGAATTGAACCCATCCACATCTGTAGGGGCGGCCTTCCAAGAAACCACCACGGCTAATCCGGTGGTACATTTAGCGCAGTTTCGTGTTTTTCGTGTGATTTCGTGGATCGCTTTTGCGGTGCAAACAAACGATCCACGAAATCACACGAAACTACACGAAGGAGCACCAAAGTTCGTAGAGACGTGCAAGGTGGTTTCTATAGGAAACAACTTTTAGCTCTGAAAGGCCACACACCCTCCGACTAGCGACAAGACAACTTCCCTTCTCTCATCCAACACTACCAGATCGGCGCGCTTGCCTACTGCAATCGAACCATACTCGTCAGAGATCCCCAGAAGCCGGGCCGGATTGGTCGCCGCCATCTGTGCTACTTCGATCTCAGGAACACCCAACGAAAGCATTCGCCTCACCGCATCGACCATAGTGATGACTGAACCCGCAATGCTACCGCGCGTGTTACTGGTGCGCCCATTGGTGACACTGATCTTTTCTCCCCAGATGGTGTATTCACCATCACCCTCCCCGGCGGCCGCAATTGCGTCACTAATCAACACCAACCCATTGCTTCCCTTCATCTTCACCAGCAAGCCCAGCACATAGGGATCGAGATGAATGCCATCGGCAATGAAATCGCAGGTAACCTCGTCACGCTTGAGGCCCCAGGCGACCGGCCCGGGAGCTCGATGATGTAGTGGCGACATAGCATTCATGAAATGCGTCATGTGCCGGGCGCCCTGGTCAAAGGCACGTTCCAGCGTGTCGATATCCGCACGAGTGTGCCCAACTGAGACAATCCAACCACGCTGCTTAAGCTCTCTAACCAACTCCACTCCGCCGACAACCTCGGGAGCGAGGGTCATCATACGGCGCGTATTAGGACTCTTAGGGACTGGCAAAGCAGTCACTTGTTGGGGTTCCGCAAACGTTTGAAAATAGTCGACATGCAAAGCTCCGCACTGTGAGGTATTGACGAATGGACCCTCGTAGTGCACTCCAAGCGCTCGGGCTCCTGGTTTTCCTGCCGCCCGCGTTTGTTTCCGCATCAATTCCTCGATTGCGGCGATGGCCCGCCCATAACCTTCGTTGGCGGAAGGGACAAGGGTTGGGAGCCAACTGGTTGTACCTTGTCCGGCGAGAAATCCTGACACCTGGTCCAAACCGTCTGGATCGGTGTCCATTACATCGATTCCTTTGGCGCCGTGAATGTGAACATCGATGAAGCCTGGAAAGAGTGTTTGATTGTGAAGATCTAAAACAGCTTCAGCCGGGGGCAGGTCAGTGACGTTGGTGGCAAAGATTTCGGCAACCACCCCGTCTTGAACTAGCACGCTTGCTCTCTCGGAAATTCGCTCCGGTTGCACCAGGCGAACATTGCGCAGCAGAAGGTCGTTGGCAGCAGCTTGGTTCAAAGTTAAGTGATGTTGTTTCAGTTTTCTACAACTTAAGTCGATTGTAGCATTTCCAATCCAAAGCGGGCGTCCCTTGCCGGGACCGCGGGCGTCCCGCCCCGAGCGCGGAGCGGAACGAAGTGGAGCGCAGCGCGAGAAGCCTCACGCCAGGCTCCTTCGACGGATTAAGAAGTTACAGTTGCCGCACATAACTAAAACCCCACCATAGCGAGAACATCAACGCTGGTTGACGATTCTGGCTGGCAGCGGTTTAGATTGTTACAGCGTAGTTTACCTGGGGCGGGAGGCTTCTCGCGCTGCTCTCCACTTCGTTCCGCTCCGCGCTCGGGGCGGGCGGGACGCCCGCGGTCCCAGTAGCGACGCCCGCGGTTCCAGTAAGCGACGCCCGCGGTGTCGGCTGTTACAAGAAATCTGATGCTGAACTTACCGAAACGCCGGAATCTGAAGATGCTTCTAGCATTGTTGCTGGCGATGCTGGCGGACCCTGCTAACTTCTGCGCGCGTGCCTTCCAGAATCAAAATCCTGCCGACGTACAAAAGCACTACGAGATCGCGCAAAAGTTTGAAAACGAGGGCAGGTGGTCCGAAGCGGAGCAAGCCTGGCGCCAAACTCTGAATCTGGTCCCCCATGACGCTCGCGCGTGGACCAATCTAGGTGTGGCTCTAAACCGCCAGAATAAGAGTGTTGATGCCATCCAAGCCTGGCAGCGAGCCTTAGCTCTTGACCCTGAACTTGTCGGCCCCCATTTCAACCTGGGCCTTACACTGGTGAGAATTAACCGCTACTCAGAAGCGATCCAACCTTTGCGCCGCACGCTCACTCTTGATCCGACGAACCAGGGAGCTCGGCGAGCCCTGGTCGTGGCCCTGATTGGAATGGAACGCCTTCCTGAGGCCTCGCGAGAGCTGGCCCAATTGCTGGCGCGCTTTCCAAATGATCCAGAGTTGCTGGAGATAGCGGCACAATCGTTCATGCGCCAGAATCGATTCGCCGAGGCTGTGACTGTTCTGAGCCGGCGCCTGAAGCTGCCCGCAGCGAGCAGCCGCTGGTGGGCAATGCTTGGCGATGCACTTGACGGCGCCTCACGCACTCGAGAGGCCCTGGAGGCCTATCGAAAAGCCGTCGAACTCGACCCTGACTCAACTTTGATCCGATACGGGTTGGGTTACCTGTACTGGAAACTGGCGCTCTATGCCGATGCTGAGCTCGAGTTGATCGAAGTACTGCGGCGGGAACCCAACAACGGACGAGCGGCCTTTACTTTGGGTGACATCTACCTCACAAAGAGAGATGCTGCCCGCGCTCTACCCTTGTTGGAACTGGCTGCAAAAGCCTACCCCAATGAATTTGATACCCGACTGGCACTCGGCCGCGCGCTGGTGGAGACCGGCGATACAACGCGCGGTATCGAGGAATTGAAGACCGCTGTAAGGCTCAACGAGGAAATTGCCGATGGTCACTTTCAGCTGGGACGGGCCTTGCTGCAAGCGGGCTTTAACGAGGAAGGGCGTCGGGAATTGTCTCGGGCTCGGGACCTCCATGACCGCAAGCGTGCTCGCGAGAGTGAACGCTTCAAAAAGAAGTTACCTTAGCTGATCTAAAGTCTGTAGGGGGCGGCCCTCCGTGGCCGCCCCTTCGTCGCATCACGGTCAAGAGGGTAAATCGAGGGTGTCGCTACCAGGGGTGGCCACGGAGTTCACCAGCAGGCTGGCGCCTGCAGATGTCCTATAGAAACCACCTGGTACCTCCAAGCTTTGGTGCTCGTTCGAGTAGTTTCGTGTGATTTCGTGGATCGTCTTTTTGCGTCTCAAAAGATGCGATCCACTAAATCACACGAAATTCACGAAACTACACGAAAATAACTGATTAGCCGTGGTGGTTTCTTGGAAGGGCCGCCCCTACAGATTTTTGACTCAGTCTCGGCAGTCTGTGGATTTTTCAGATCCTTTCCAGCAGTCGGCTGCCAACCAGTTGCTAATCCCACGGACGGCAGTCCGTGGATTTTTCAGATCCTTTCTACCGCAGTCGGCTGCCAACCAGTTGCTAATCCCACGGACGGCAGTCCGTGGATGTTTCAGATCCTTTCTACCGCAAGCGCTGCCAACCAGTTGCTAATCCCACGGACGGCAGTCCGTGGATTTTTCAGATCCTTTCTACCGCAAGCGCTGCCAACCA
>Ga0187893_10013261_pt1 | contig 11513 bp, 8 predicted proteins | sample MA1701074metaG_FD_139574 | JGI IMG/M metagenome (GOLD analysis project Ga0187893, IMG submission 139574) | White microbial mat communities from a basaltic lava cave in the Kipuka Kanohina Cave System on the Island of Hawaii, USA - MA170107-4 metaG ...
GCTCGCTTTTAAGCTCTCCGAGTTTGATTATTAAACTACTTAATTCATCATTGCGAAAAATGGTTAGATGAATTATGTCCCCGGGCTTCTTCTCTCCTACCCGAACCTCGAAAAGCTCCTTATTAATTCGTACGTTATTCAGCGCCAGGATTTGGTCGCCAGAATTCAAACCCTGCTCGTAGGCAGGCGAGCCAGCAAATACTCGGCGGACGATTAAACGATCTCCCTGCTGGACCAGCTCGGCCCCAAACTCGGGTCTGGCAACGAAGCCACTTGAGGGGTTTGGCTTGGTCTCGAGCCTTAACCCGGCGGCAGCCAGCGAACTATTGTAATCAAGTTCTTCTTTTCCACGGACATACTTCGTGAAAAACTCGCTCAAGCTTATACTGGCCATCTGCTCGCAAGCCTTCTGGAAATCATCAGGCCCATAGTTGCGGTCCTTCTTAAAGAATTCGGTGTAGAGAAAACGCATGACATCGTCGAGGGATCGAGTGCCATTGGAACTTTTACGAATCTCGAGGTCAAGCAGCAAGCCTAGCAGGGCTCCTTTATCATAATAGGACACCTGTGAATTAATGGAGTGTTCATCCTGCCGGTAAAACTTAATCCACGTATCGAAACTTGCCTCTTCAACGCTTTGCTGGTGCCGGCCGGGTGTGCTCTGCAACGTGTGGATCAATCTCGCAATCGCTGATAGAAATTCCTTGTCTGTGATCAGTCCCGCCCGAAGCAGTGAGATGTCCGCATAGTAGTCGGTTAAACCCTCAGCCACCCACAAAAGCCTGGTGTAGTTTTCTTTTGTGTAGTCAAAAGGGCCGAGATTGTCGGGCCGGATTCGCTTGACGTTCCAGACATGGAAGAATTCGTGGGCCACGATGGAAAGAAAGCCGCGGTAATCGGGCCCCGGCGAAGTCACCGCCACCGGACCTGGTGCTGCTGAGCTCAGACGGTCGCCCCGACCGCGGCGAAAGCTGAACCGAGGATAATTTATGGCTGTGGAGTTGGCGTGTTCCAGGGCCCCACTGGAGTTACCACGCATATGCACCAAAAAGGTGTAATCTTTGTAAGGTATTTCACCACCCATTATTTCAATTTGGGTAGTGACAATCTTTTGAACATCATCGCGGACGGTGTCTGGATCGTAATTGCCCTCGCCATGGATCACGATTCGATGTCCAATACCATTAACCAGGAAGGAGATAGTTTTAAAGTTGCTGGCTTCGACGGGTGAGTCGTACAGCACATCGAAATTCTCAGCTCTAAAGGTATTTCGAGTTCCCGGAACTGCGAGCAGACCAGTGGCAACTTTCCAAGCTTCCGGGCTCAGAATTCGCAGGGTTACAGGGGCTTGCAAGAATCCTTCGGGGTACATCAAGAGCGTGGCATTGTTCCAGAATGCGTGATCCGAATTTAGTTCACTGGTTCTGACCGTAAACTCGTTGGCATAAACCCGGTAACTAGCCTTCCAGGCCTGAAGGCCCGGGGTCAGGATGCGCCAGGTGTTTTTATTTATCTTCTCCCATTGCAGGGGCTCGCCCGAAAGGTTAGATGCCGAAAAATCCTGCACGTGACGTTCAAACTCGCGGATTAAATATGAACCGGGAGTCCACACAGGCATCACCAGCCGGGCCTCTTCGGAAGTAGCTGTGTCAGGACTGTGTTTAAACTGAAGTTCGACTTCGAAGAGGTGGGTATGGGGCTTGCTCATTGCCACGGTGTAGAGGATTTCCGGACTAGGAGGAGCTGATGTTTGTGAGATTTGAGTTTGATACGCCCCAAAGAGAACAACAAGAGTCAGAAAAGTGTACCAAAATCCTCTAAGCTTCGTGGCCAATTAAATCTCTTCCTCCCTTGTTTGGCAGCGAATGGATGTTACTACGAAGCACCAGTGTCACCTAAATGAATGTTTAGGGGAAAAAAACTTAGACGGCGCAAATTTCCCCAACTGGAACTTTATTACAGACAGCCTTTAGTAAGGTAGAAGCCTCTTTTCTGGACTATTAGTGGGGTTGATAGTTTTGTGTCTTTTGCAAAACTTTCGTCAAACTGAGCGGTACCAGAATTGCTAAAAGTTTTTACGGAGGCTAAAAAACCGTATGAAAGTCATCAAATGTAGTCACTGCGGTATCAAAAATCGTGTGGAGCCACAGAGATTAGAGGAACGGCAGGCCAATTGTGGGAAATGCGGCATGGCTCTCGACCCTAGTAAGGCTTTGGATGAGATCGTTAGTCGCAAGCCCTTAATTGCGACGGATAACAATTTGCAGCAAATCATTAATGATGCAGGTGACATTCCGCTGCTGGTGGATTGTTGGGCTGAGTGGTGCGGGCCCTGCAGGATGATTGCCCCGGTGCTCGATCAGCTTGCCGCAGAATCAGACGGCCGCTATCTAATTGCCAAGCTAAACGTGGATGAGAATGTTCGAACTGCCGCTCGCTTCAATATCCGGAGCATACCTTCGTTGTTGGTTTTCAAGAAAGGTGAGTTGGTAGATCGAATCGTCGGCGCTCAGCCCAAGCAGGCTATCGCTGCAGTGCTGGCAAGGGCTGCGTAGGAGGTGGTCAGTAGTCAGTGGTCAGTAGTCAGTAGTCAGTGGTTTGGCAGGCCTTCAGGTGTGGCTGAAGAGCTCAAGCTCAGCAAATTTGCAGGTTGGGAAGGTGGGCTTGCCCCCGCTCAACTCACAAAGAGTTCAAAAACCAGATTCAGCATTACCTCCAGTAAGGGCAACCAACAAGGTGAATGGAATCCTGATTTGAACTCTTTGTGAGTTGAGCGGGGGCAAGCCCACCTTCCCAACCTGCAAATTTGCTGAGCTTGAGCTCTTTAGCCACAGCTGAATGCCTGCCAAACCACTGACTACTGACCACTGCCTACTGACCACTGACTACTGACCACTGACTACTGACCACTGACTACTGACCACCGACTACTGACTACTGACCACTGACCACTGACTACTGACCACTGACTACTGACTACTGACTACTGACTACTCACTACTGACCACTGCAACGTTTGCCCCTCCTTACGTCCCATGGTTAATATCTTCGTTCTTCCCTAGAAGGAAACCCAACGAGAGGAAAAGATTTATGTTCCGAAAAATAATCGCCACCAGCCCCACCTGGATGACACTTCCCCTGCGGCTTGCTTTGGGAGTAGTAATGGTGGCCCATGGCTCACAGAAAGTGCTCGGCACTTTCGGCGGCAGAGGGTTTAATGAGTTTATTTCAGGAACCACACCCTTTTCCTTTATGCGACCCGCCTGGTTGTGGTTGGCAGCTGCTGCTCTTACAGAGTTCTTGGGAGGAATTCTAATTATCGTTGGCCTGTTAACTCGAATTAGTGCGTTTCTCATCGCCTGCGTTATGCTGACGGCCGTTGTCGGGGTCCATTGGCCCAACTTTTTTGCCAGCAATCGCGGCTATGAATACGCCTTGACTCTTCTGGCAGTCTCCATTGCACTTCTGATCTCCGGTGGAGGAGCAGCCTCCGCTGATTTGTCAATCTCGGGAAAAAGACGATAGACATTAGCCAGAATGTGATTTCCGATCTGAGTCTCCGGCTAGTTCCAACTTGCCGAGTCAGATAGCTCCAATTGGCCTACCAAACAAACTTTCAAGAGCCGAAAATCGAGAATTCATGAAGCGTTCCCCGCTCATTGTTATCTTCTTTACGGTTTTTATCGACCTGGTGGGATTCGGGATTGTCATTCCAGTACTGCCGATCTATGCGGAAGGAACTCTTTTTGATGCAACTCCCCGTACGGTCGGTCTTCTTTTCGCGTCCTATTCGATTGTGCAGCTGTTTTCGTCGCCGGTACTGGGGCGACTTTCGGACAAGTATGGTCGTCGGCCTGTGCTCCTGTTCTCAATTGTCGGTACAGGAATCGGATTCTTGATCCTGGGATTAGCCAATAGTCTGTGGATGCTTTTCGCCGGCCGCATTCTAGACGGAATTACCGGTGGCAACATCTCCACCGCCCAGGCCTATATCGCCGATATCACCAGCAAAGAAGATCGGGCCAAGGGCATGGGATTGGTGGGAGCAGCTTTTGGACTTGGTTTCATCTTTGGACCGGCGATTGGAGGCGTGCTTAGTCGCTGGGGAGTTCATGTACCTTTCCTCTTTGCAGCCGTGCTGAGTTTCGCGAATGCGGCATTACTGTTTCAGGTGTTGCCCGAAACGGTCAACAAGAATGCGCCGGGCCGGAGCCGGGCCGCGAGAGGACGCTCCTTCGGCCAGTTTGTTAAGTCGATTAAGCATCCAAGGCTTGCCTACATCATTACCATCTACTTTCTTTTCATCGTTGCGTTTTCGATTATGACGACTTCATTTTCGTTATACACGATGTTTCGTTTTGGTTATCACGCGCAAGAGAATGGCTACCTCTTTGCTTACGTCGGCATCATTTCGGTGATCGTCCAGGGGGTGCTGATAGGAAAACTTGTCCGGCAATTCGGTGAGCTTCCTTTGATACTTTCAGGGGCGGTATTTCTAGCAGCCGCGCTGTTTGCTGTACCGTTTGTTGGTCCAGCATCAGGGGGTATCCTGGCGCTTTTGCTGGGTGGTGGTGTTTTTGCTTTGGGAAACTCCCTGGCCACGCCGGCGCTGACAAGCCTTGCTTCCAAGAGTATTGGCCTAACTGAACAGGGGACAGTGTTGGGTGTAATGCAGTCAGCAGCGAGTTTCGCGCGGGTGGTGGGTCCAATCTTAACCGCTGTGCTGATCCACAGTGTGACAGCAAATTTGGGTGCGGATTTTGAGTCCCATCACATGAGCGATAGGACACTTTTCCAAACCTTTTGGACAGGCGCAGCCATTATGTTTCTGGCCTTCATTTTGACAGTCAATTTTGGTCGCAGCTCGACAACCGATTCCGCGGCTCACCAGAATCTGTAGGGGCGGCCCTCCCAATCTGTGAAAAAAATTGGGCGCTTTGAATAGATCACTTAAACTGAGCAAGTTTTCAGGTTGGGAAGGGTGGCTTGCCCCCGCTGTTCCGCAAAGCTCAATCTTGGGGAAGACTCTCTTAACCAATGAACGTGAATTCTGGCGGAACAGCAGGGGCAAGCCACCCTTCCCAACCTGAAAACTTGCTCAGTTGCCTTTTTCCAAGAAACCACCACGGCTGATGGGGGGTACGTTTCGTGTAATTTTCGTGTGATTTCGTGGATCGTCTGGTTGTTGTCGCAAAAAACGCGATCCACGAAATCACACGAAAACTACACGAAACGTACCCCCATCTACCCCGAGTGGTTTCTTGGAAGGGCCGCCCCCTACAGATTTTTGACACAAGCTCTAAAAGCCGGTGATAAATCTAGAAAAACTTTCTGATGATAAAGAAGATCAGACTGAGGGCGGCAGAAACTAGCAGCATTGAAACGATGGGCACATAGACATTAACTCGCTCACTTTCGTAGCGAATGTCTCCCGGAAGCTTGCCAAACCAGGTAAACCCACCGGCATAGATCAAGAGTCCTACTAAAACCAGCCCTACACCGCCGGCAATTACCAGCACCCCAACTAGCCGATTCATTTTACGTACTTCCCCCAGGGTCCGCTTGCTTCAACTAATCCTTTTAAAGCTGAAAATGGAACCAGAACGTGTTGCGGACCGGCAGCATACGGACCAACCTGGTAAGCATCAAAATTTATCCCCAGGCCTTTCCTGGTAATGGTCCAACTCTCAAAGTTCTTGATACTAGGTCTGGCACCCCTCTCAATTGAAGCCTCATCAAGTAGGCCGTTTGGACCGTTGGCCGCCGATTGTTTCTTCAGATCCTTGATCGCAAAGCTGGAAAGAGCCTCGAGATACTTGGCGCCTGGCTTGAAGACATCCCTCAGGCGCAACGTCCTCAATTTCTCGACCTCAAAGTTAAGCACTTGCGAGATGGAATTTGGATGTGCGGCGCCGCTGTAATACGTCCCAATTTCAAATTGAATGCTAATTAGATCGTCAGTTGCCAGAGCTATTGAGTAACCAATGTCCAGACTATTGCCTGAGGTGGTTTGCTCCGTAGTCATCTCGGGAACTTCCTCAAGGTTTTTCTTAAACTCACTAATCTTACGCTGAACGAGCCTGGTGACTTCCTGATTAAATTTTTCAAACCCTGGGCTAAGTAGCCCCGTCAACTGCGGATACTCGGCATCGATTGTGTAGTTTCGTTTTTTGTTTGACTCTTTAACCTTCTTCACCGTGAATTCTGCGGCCCCACTGAAATGGATAGGTTCCTCATGCAGCGAGAACGCAGTCTTTCTCGAGCCATCAGGTCTGCTCCAATTTCCGGCAATGTTAAGTGCACCATCTTCTTTTGAGGCCCACAGCCCTTTAAAGATCCCGGTTTGCTTGCCGGCCGTATCAAACTCTTCAATATTTACGTAGCTGTCCTTGTCAACTGAGCCTTTGAGTTCGATACTCGCACCAACGTTCTGGTAGGAATAGGAGCCGGTCAGCTTGTCACCCTCACGGACTAGTTTCACCTTAAGGCCCTGAGTGTTGCCGATCGATCCCGTAAAATACTTAATTTCCCGAGGCACAGAAGCTTGCTGCGGCGGAGCCTGTTCAACTACAGGAGTCTGGACTGTCTGATTTGTAGCTGGTGGAGTCGGGTTAGTACCGGATCGTTTACAGCTAACCAGGATGATCGACGATACGAGAATAATTAGCAGCGTTCTCAAATAATCCCCCTTTTTTGATTTCGTTTGCGATATCCGCAAAGGTCAACTGGCACAATTTGCCGCCGCTAAAAAGCTCGTTAAAGGTCACATCCGCTAAAGCAAAGGGAGGTTGCTTAAAGTCCTCGAAATCAAAGTCTGTCTGAAAGCTTATTTCCGCCAGCACGAGTCCAAAAAGATCTCCCAGAAACATGTCAATGGAAAACTTCTGACCTTCCCAGGTATAGGGATAACGGTTCTTGCGGATCTCGTTTGCTTCAAAAATCGACAGCGCCTCGGCCTCCTGTGCATCCAGATAGGTGTTAGTAATTAAGGTGCGCGAAGGATTCGAAGCGTCGGGGGCGAACTTCTGGGTAAACTTAACAGTCCACTTGTTGGTTTGCGGATCCCGCACCTTCCGCAAGCGGAGCCGCGTGCCGGTAATGTAGTTGTCAGTAATCTGCAGATGCGGAGCGGCGCGGGACAGGCCCTCTGGCAAATCCTGCAAGAGATAACGGCGTTCCAGCTCAAGACGCGCATATTTGCTTGGCGGTTGAACCGTATTCTGCGCCGTAAGTTTTGCAACTCCCATGGCCGATTTATTCGTAACGTAACGCTTCGATTGGGTTAAGGCGGGCGGCCTTCCAGGCCGGCCAAAGTCCAAAAATCAATCCCAGCGCAACTGAGACTCCGAAGCCTACCACCGGAGCCCATAAGGGGAGATAGGTGGGCATAAACCTTTGAATCAGCAAGGCCAGAGCGGCCCCCAAAATAATTCCCAGCACACCCCCAACACCTGTGAGAGTACCAGCCTCGATCAAGAATTGCACAATTATGTCGCGCCGGCGCGCACCGATAGCTTTACGCACACCAATTTCGCGTGTTCGTTCAGTCACTGAAACAAGCATGATGTTCATTACTCCGATGCCGCCAATTAACAAGCCCACACTGGAGATCGCCACCATCAGTGCAAAAATGCCACCAGTAATCGCGCCAAACTGAGTAATAATCTGGTCCGAAGTTTGTAGGCCAAAGTTGTCCGGGTCTTTGAAGGCGACTTTTCGGCGCCGGCGAAGCAATTCCCGTATCTCCTCAACTGCCTCAGACATCTGGTTGGGTTTGGCCTGCGCCATTACGAAGTTGTCGTCAACTTCAGGATAGAGTTTTCTAAGCGTCAAGTAGGGCAGGTAAACCGCCTTGTTTTCATTATTCGGATCTTCGGCTCCGACGAGAAAAATTTCCCGCTCGGCCAGCACTCCAATCACCCGATAGGCCCGCCCATTTATCGTAATGTCTCGTCCCACGGCGTTGAAATAAGGAAAGAGGGAGTTGGCAACATCACGCCCAATCACGGCAACGTTGGCATGAGTGGAGTTTTCCTCGTCGGTGAAGAAACGGCCTTCCTCAATGCTGGTTACCCCCATCTTAAAATAGTTGGGCGAGGCACCCTGGACGGTAGCGTTTGTCATCTCGGTGTCCCGATAGCGCACATTGACCCGCTCAGTGAAGGGGCCACCGGTAAAGTCTACGGGTGACATAAACGCTGCGACATACTGTACTGAAGGACATTCAGCCTGAATGGCGAGTGAGTCTTCGTAGCTCAGAGGTTTGCGCATTCGCTCCTCAGCTGACGGGTTAAAATTGAAGCCTGGATCGAACCGGTAAATGTAGATCGAGTTCGTTCCAAATGATTCAATCTCTCTCGATACGCGGGCATCAATACCGGAAACAAAGGCAGCTATGACGATGACCGTAACTGTACCAATCACCACACCCAAGATTGTCAGTAACGAGCGCAGTTTATGGTGCCAGAGTGTGTCCAGGCCCATTCTAAGATTTTCGAAAAGGTTTCCTCGCATGTTTCGTAAATCGTGAATCGTAAATCGTTAATCGATTCACGATTTACGACCTCATTCCGCGCGGAGGGCCTCGATTGGATCCAGGCCTGCTGCCCTCCACGCCGGATAAACTCCGGAAATTAAGCCCACGGTCGCAGAAACTAATAGGGCGGCGCTAACCGCCAGCAAAGGCAAACTGGTAGGCACGGGCGTCAAGATTGCGACAAGTTTAGCCAGTAGAAAGGCGATTGCTATCCCGATCGCCCCTCCCAATAATGACAAAATCGTAGATTCAGCCAGGAATTGTTTGAGGATGTCGCCTCGTCGCGCTCCGATACTTTTGCGAATCCCAATCTCCTTTGTCCGTTCACTCACGCTTACCAGCATGATATTCATGATGACGATTCCACCCACTACGAGAGAAATCGAGGTGACTCCGACCGCCGCTATCTGAATCGTACCGAATATCTTGTCGCGCAACTCATTGATGGCACCGGGCGTGACGATACCGAAATTGTCGCTTTCACCGGGCGTGAGCTTGCGCCGTATGCGCATAACCAAACGCGCCTCGTCGATCGCGTCCTGGTAGGTCTTTTCGCTGGTCGAGGTAAGACTTACGCTCAGGGAGCGTCTCGAACCGTAGAAGGCCAGAAACGTCGACAGCGGCATCGACACATACATATCTCTGGGTTGACCAAAAACCGTCCCCAGTGCCTTGCCAACACCCACTACTTGAAAAGCCCGCCCGTCTATGCGAATGGTTTGTCCCAAAGGGTTGCTGGTGGGAAATAGCTTCTCGGCAACGTCAGCGCCTATGAAGCAGACTGCCCGCCTGACATCATTCTCTCCGCTGTTAAAATAGCGCCCAGCGCTGGCCTCTATGCGCTCAATATCAGCAACGTTGGGGGTCGTGGCACTTAAATGAATCCGGCGAAGGCTGGTGGCTCCGTATTTGACATCACCCAACCGGTCAGCTTTGGCCGCGACGTCCTGGATAGCTCCGCCGCGACCTCGCAGCGCCTCAAAATCTTCAAGAGTAATGTCCTTGTTTCGACGTCTGGCGGCGTTCAGAGCTTCGACACTGGAAAAGTCATCAATCGAGTATTTACGGATCGCGAAAGCATTGGTGCCGATATCGGCGATCTTCTCGTCAACATAGGAGTTAAAACCCTCGATCAGAGACACCACAACAATGACCGTAGCGACACCAAAGATCACTCCGAGCAGGGTGAGAAATGAGCGCAGTTTATGGCTGAGAATTGCAGAAAGCGCCAATTTCAGGGCTTCTAGAAAGGGCATTGCCACTCTATCTTAAGTCCAAAGTAATACCTATCTTATTTACGTTACCGAATCTGGCTGGTTTCAGTATAACGAAATTTAGCTGTGATCAACGGATATGTTTTTGCGAGAGTCTCTGAGCAACTTTTCCGAGGGTGGTCTTACGGGTCATTTAAGATTCGTCCAGCTCCGGAAACGAAAAGGCGCAACAGTTTTGGGCTGCTGCGCCTAATCTAAAATGTGGTCACTGTCCTCACCCCAGCAACCACTGGATGGAAGGATTCACCAACCATCTAATTGGGCCAGACTATATACGAATTGTACTCAGTTGGCAACCTGGTGGTTGAATCCGTCGAAGGGGCTGTGTGACCAATTCCAGCTACCATTGTCGGGCCCAGCTTCGCCGCCCCTTGTGAGACGTGGCTCTAGCCCGCGCATCCAGCTCTCCTTTCGCTTGGGCTCCGCCCCGGGTGCAGGGCTCTGCCCTCTCAAATATCCTTAGATTCTTTAGTTTGGACTAGAACAAATCTCCGTGCTATCTCAGTGTTCTCTGTGATACAAGTCGCCAACTTCTTGTTTTTTCAGCAAGATTCTTGACGCAACAAGCAGACCGATCCACGAAACAACACGAAATGTCGTTCGTGAAATTTCGTGTGATTTCGTGGATCGTTCGTTTCAGTGGAAAACGAGACGATCCACGAAACCACCCGAAACGACCAAATGCTCCACAAATACCGGTGGTGTTTGAAAGGACCGGGCCCGCCCCTAAAGATTAAGGTTCGAGCAGGAATTCGTGCGGCTCCACAATTTTTCCCGCAATGGCTGAGGCGGCGACTACGTATGGCGAGGCAAGATAGAGTTTCCCCGGTCCGGAGCGGCCCGGAAAATTTCTGTTCTGCGCGCTAACCGTAACTGTTTCGGCGGTGGCAGAAGCGCCTGGACCCGCATTAATACAGGCGCCGCATGAAGGATCAATAAGTTCTGCTCCGGCTTCCTCAAAGACCTTTATATAGCCACGCTCCCGCGCGTATTGCTTGATCTTTTGTGACCCGAATTGCAGGTAAAGATGGACACCCGGCGCCACCCGCTTACCCTGCTCCAGCGCGCTTTGCAAAACTTCGGCATACATATCCATGTCAGCCATCTTGCCGCCCGTGCATGACCCCCCATAAGCAGCGTCAATTTTTATTTCCTCAGGTAATTCTGCAATGGGGATGCCATTGCGAGGGTCACCGGGAAGCGCAACCATCGGGCGAATCTCATCCAGGTCAATCTCAAAAACAGCCGCATACTCAGCGTCTTTGTCGCTATATACGAAACCCTTCTTTACTGCTTCAGGAGCCAGGCCCCGCATCTTGACGATGTAGTCAAGAGTAACCTGGTCAGGCTCTATGATTCCGGTTGTACCACCGGCTTCGACCGACATGTTTGTGAGAGTGGCTCGCTCGTCCAGGGACCAGTTCTGCAAATCCTCACCGGCAAACTCAAGAACCTTGCCAATGCCTTTACTGGTCTTCATGTATTCGCTGGCCAGGATTACCAGCATCACATCCTTCGCGGAAACATCTAGACGCTTCTTCCCCTTTAAAACATAGCGCACTGTTTCCGGGACGCGGATACGAATGTCTTTCGTATACCAGGCGTTGGCCATGTCTGTGGAACCAACGCCGAAAGCAAAGCACCCCAGGACACCGGCCATGCAAGTGTGGGAATCGGTGCCGATGACAATCTGGCCAGGAAGC
>Ga0187893_10013262_pt1 | contig 11513 bp, 12 predicted proteins | sample MA1701074metaG_FD_139574 | JGI IMG/M metagenome (GOLD analysis project Ga0187893, IMG submission 139574) | White microbial mat communities from a basaltic lava cave in the Kipuka Kanohina Cave System on the Island of Hawaii, USA - MA170107-4 metaG ...
CCTTAGAGCGATTTGCACCCGGACGGACCCTTGGTTGTAGAGGACTACTCGGGTCCGTCTTCTCATCTGCCCCTCCGTGCTTCAGCGAATTTCTGGCCATTATGGAAGATCTCCTCTATCCACTATGGGTGAACCGTCAATCACCTTGACGCCTCTTCCCTTTCCGTCCTACACTACCCCTGCATTATTGCGCAGGAGGCAGCATGCAGATTAAGGGGAAAGTCGCTATCGTCACTGGCGCCGCCCGTGGAATCGGCAAGGGCATCGCTCTGAAACTCGCCACTGAGGGAGTCAATCTGGCTCTGGTCGATTTACCGATGCCAGGGGAAGCCAGTCTATCGTATCAGCTGAGTGATGAATCGCTCCTCAAACAAACGACACGCGAAATAGAAGCCCTCGGGGTGAAAGCGATTTCTGTGTTGGCCGATGTCACGAAGAGCGTCGATACAAAACGCCTGGTTGCCGAGACCGTCGCTGCCTTAGGTGGAGTCGATATCCTGGTCAACAACGCGGGCGTCATCACCATGGGTACGGTGATGGACACCACGGAAGCCCAGTGGGACAAAACCATGGATGTCAACGTCAAAGGGATCTTCCTGTGCTGCCAGACAGTCATTCCTGAACTGCAAAAACGCGGCGAAGGGCGCATTGTCAACATCGCCTCGGTCGCCGGTAAAACAGGTCGGGCTGGTGTGGCAGCTTATTGTGCCTCTAAGTTTGCGGTCATTGGTTTCACCCAAGCGCTTGCTGAGGAAGTCGGTCCATTGAATATTACGGTCAACGCTGTCTGCCCAGGCTTCTTACGCACTGCGATGTGGACAGAAGTTATCAACAAGCAGTTAGCTAAAGCATGGGAGATCGACCACACTCAGGTCTTTGATCGCTTTGTGGGACAGAATACCTATCTGCGCCGCGAACAGACTCCCGCCGACATCGGGGAGTGTGTAGTGTACCTGTGTAAGGCGGATAACGTCACGGGTGAGTCCATCAATGTAGCCGGTGGTGGAGATGTCCACTAAATAAATCTAGCCAAACTGTCCGTTATGCTTCCCGAGCTTCAACCGCTTCTCACCGAACTCGCTCGCACCGCCTCATTAGTCTGCACGGTGGGCCGCGACGGCGCGGTCAGTGAGCTGTTTCTCGACGGTGCGCCGCAGAAGGTCGAATTCAGCGGCTCCTGGGCAACGATCGAGTTCACGCATTGGCATATCCATGTTGATTTGAGCACCGTAGCATACGTGTGTTTCACCGAAGCCCCCGGTCATGACAACTCGATTAGTGCGTTTGTCACCTTTGACGATACGGCAGGAAAATCCGTCTTGCGCTTCTACTTCCCTCACCCTAGCCACACTTACAAAACCTACACGCCAGGGGAATTAGCGCTGTTTGAGCAGTTCAAGGAACGGCACGGACAGCTGCAAGGGTAACCTAGCGAATATTCACAACTTTTGCGTTAGCAGGGATACTGCCTTCAGGCTGCTGTTGTGAAATTTGATGGGACTTTTCTCCTGAGAATCGCTGTTCGAGTACCGCAATCGCTTGGCGTTTGTGGTCGCCGGACAGGTGGGCATAGCGCATGGTCATTTGAATGTCTTTGTGCCCCATCAACTCTTGGACGGTGCGCAGATCCACCCCCGCCATGACTAAGCGAGAGGCAAAGGTGTGGCGCAAGGTATGCAAACTGCAGTCTTCGATCTTGGCACGTTTGCACGCTCTCTTAAACACGTACAAGAGGTTTCGATCTGACCATGGGGTCCCCGTCCGGTTGGTAAACACGGTAGGAGCCTCGCCTTTGACCGCGAGCGCTTCTTGTAGGATCGCTTTCAGCCGGTCTCCCATGGGAAGCGTGCGGCTCATTTTCAGTGCCTCCTGGTTGCGCGACATTGCTTGATGCCTCTCATCTAGCCCTATCAGTTCAGTCTGTCAACACACTTAGTGAGCCAATTTATTTGCTTGTTTTTGCGTGATTGTTTGGCTAACATCTTCGCATGACATCACAGACGAACCACGACACCAGGGCTACGCAGCGCAGACGGCTGGAGTTGTATGCACGGCTCGCCTCCGTTCCTTCCTCGCTTTCAGATCTCCCACAGTGCACCAAACTCCAGTTGGTAGAAGAGGTCCGGCAAGCAGCTTTCCCGTACAATTCACGGACATGAATAAGGCCAACTGCAAAGCGTGGTTTGCCGGTGTGGGGAACAGAATGCCGGACGAGTGGCGCGCACTGCTGAGGCTCCATCCGCGGGCGTATAACCTGCTCAACGACCTCCTCAGCGACACCGGAGAGGCACATCCTGCTCCCTTCAGCCGGGAGCAACGTTTCGTGTTGCAACGTGACCACACGACGGACATTGTGCAGGAGCAGGTTCTTCCCGAGGAGGTTTACACAGGGGAAATACTCGTTGACGACCTCTACCGCACAGTCAGGCAGGCACGCCTTCCCTTTCGCCGCTGTCCTTGGTGTAAGACGATCTTTATTCGGGTGAAACGGCAGAAGTATTGTTCACCAACCTGCACCGCTCGGGGAACCGAGGCAGATAGGAAAGGGACAAGGAAGGAGTACCAGCGGAAATACATGCGGACAAAAAGACAGAAGGCAAGGCGTGAACAGAGGGGGAGCCTCAGAGGCTAGGAGAACGTATGCGCTACACCGTAATTCTCGAACCCGAAGAAGAAGGCGGCATCACGTCTGGTGCCCAGCCCTCAAAGGGTGCCACTCGCAAGGGGAAATCAAGAAAGAAGCATTAGCGAACATCAAAGGACAGAAGAGGAGCTAGTGTATGCTTAAACAGAACGGCGCACGTCTGAAAGAGGGAGGAATCGTCTGGATTCCCTGCGAGGTGAAAGACGGGATGTTTCCCACCGAACGTTATGTTCGTGTCGAAGTCCCTGGGGAGAAGGCCATCACCGGATTCATTCCAGAAGAAGATGTCAAGGAAGGGCAGGTAAGAGCGGTCATCGCCCAAATCGTCAAAAATAGTGCTGCTCTCTTGTTTCGCGGAGAGATTCTTTCGGCGACGAACCCGGTGACAGTCTCCACCAAATGGCTTGCTACAGCTGCGGCCAAATAAGTCCAGGTGATCCTCGCATACAAAGATCTCCTGCAGGGCTGGAAGAAAGGCCGCCTGCGCTTCAGCCCGGACATCCACAGCGATCAGATCGGCCTTTCCTCTATCGATCTTCGCCTGGGATGGGTATTCACCCGCCTTCTGCCCAAGCCCGGGGTGGTCATTCAGCCAGCCAGAAGCTTTGACCCAACCGGCCTGGTTGAACACCAGGATTTTTCTCAGACGCGGGTTCTTGGCCAACCTCCCCGCTTTCGGCTCCAGCCTCAAGAGTTCTGTCTCGCCTTTACCCTAGAAGAAATCACTGTTCCAAATAACCTGGCCGCGAACGTTCAAGGGAAAAGCAGTCTGGCTCGTGCCGGTTTGGCTGTCCACATCACCGCCCCTCATATTCATCCCGGGTGGGTTGGTCGTATCACCCTGGAGTTGTACAACCACGGTCCATGGGAGTTGGAACTAGTCCCTGGAGAAGACCTCATTTGCCAGGTGATTTATTATCGGGTTCAGACTCCTGTCTCAGCAAGGGTTGCAAAGGCGTTGGGGACCTATGTGAAACAGCCGACTCCGTTTCCCGTTCGTCAGATGGGCACAGCAAGGGCGGGAGAGAGCAAAGGCCGAAGCCACCGAACAAGGAGATGAAGACACGGACAAGACAGAGCCGGGATGAACCCCTCCCGTGCCTGTTGTGAAAATTGATGGGACTTTGATGGGAAAATCTGGGGAATGATGAGGAATAGAGAGATAGGTGAGATGTGCGTTTTCGTCAGGATTAACGCGGGTTTGCCAGCAATCACGTGATGTTAGCAAACCCGCCATTTTTGAATGAGCAGTTCAAGGAACGGCACGGACAGCTGCAAGGGTAACCTAGCGAATATTCACAACTTTTGCGGTAGCAACCGAGTCGTTGCTAGGGTGCTGAGGAGTTCTGTGCAAACTGTGATTCAGGTCTACTGTACCAAAGGGCCGAGCCTGCGCGACAAGATCGCCGACAGTACCAAGCTCTCGAAGCACTCGCTCCAGGTCACCAAGGAGCAACAGCCTGGGCGATACCCCGGCTGGATGAAGGTCCATAGCACTGAACCCGACCGACGTGGGGCGATCACTATCGAGTGGGAAAAGAATACCCGTCTCCTCACGTGCAGAGTCATCACCAAGGGCCGCAACAAACCGGACCTCATCATCTGTGACTTTCTCGCTTATCTGCTTGCCAATCAGCGCTGGCGTATTGAGTATATTACGGTCGTGCCAAGATGATGAGGCGAGGGCTAACATCAGCATGCAGCCCGCCGCTCGCGACGCGGTCCCCAGCGGCGATCCTGGGGCGTTCGGCGCCTCTGAACCGTCAGACAGGCAAGGCGGATAACCCCCCAATTAGCCTATCTTTTCACCCGACCATCCAAAAAGGAGGGGAGCCAATGTCACGAATGTCTGGTTCGGTGTTATTAGTTGGCAGTGTCCCTGGCGAGACGGCAGCCGAAGTCCTGCGCACCTGTGGCGAAGGAGTTGGCAACTATGTCACCAGCCTGCCAGACGGTGAGACCGGTTACCGCCGCATGTGGATTCACTTCCTTGCCACTACGATTTATCATGGCCATCCTGCGCTAGAGACCCTCCAGGGACCCAAGCCCACTGAGGGCAAGGAGCGCTGGCATGTGGACGAGTATGGGGAAGAGGGGTGGCTCTTCAAGGTCAAGGAGGGAGTTGGGGCCGTGCAGTTCGCTCATCTGGGCTACGCTAACGAGGCGAAGAAATCGTACCAGGACTTTTGCGCCTTACGCGCTGAGGGAGTGATTCCACCGGGCGTCCGATTCCAGGTCTCGTTACCGCTGACCGAGAGTGCCCTCCGCACTTTTCTGACCAATGCCCGCGATTTTGCGCTGTTGTGGGCAGCCTATGAAGAGGCTATGGGGCGCGAAATCGCCCAAATCGTCACTGCTATCCCAGCAAACGAGCTCGTTATTCAGTGGGACATCTGTGTCGAAGTGCTCGCTATCGCCCTTAACGACCAGTTTGGTGCACCCTGGCAACCGGCGGGGGACCCGTTCGAGCGCTATCTCCAGGCGCTCACGGCCCTTGCGTCGCACGTGCCGGACCAGACTCTTATGGGCTGTCACCTGTGCTATGGCGACCTAGGGCACAAGCATCTCGTGGAACCTACTGATTTGAGCTTGGTAGTCCGTATGGCGAACGCTGCCCACAAGGCAGTGCCCCGCTCGATCGATTATTACCACCTGCCCGTACCACGCAATCGCGACGATGCCGCGTACTTTACCCCACTCAAGAATCTTGAGATTGGCGACGCCAAGCTCTACCTAGGATTGATTCACTATACTGACGGGGTGGAAGGGTCGTTACGGCGTGTGCGTAGTGCTCATCAATACCGCTCGGGCTTTGGGGTTGCTACCGAATGTGGCCTAGGTCGTCGTCCCAAGGATACAATCCCAGAGCTTTTACGCATCCATCGTGAGGTGACGGCAGTGTTATAAGGAGGGAGGACGATGAACAGGAATCTCCTGCGTCCTATCACACCTGAAGAGATACACAGGTATGAAGAAGACGGGGTTGTCTGGCTCCGGGGCATCCTCGATGTTCAGTGGGCCGTGCAGTTGGCCGCTGCCATCGATGAGCTCATTGCCAGTCCCCGGGGCCAGGCCGTGGATTTCACCAATCTTGGCTTGGCTGCCAATGCCTTAGCGGAAGAAATGTCGGGGTTTAAGCCGACAGGCAAGTGGGCGGAGTCTGAGCACGAATGGGGGTCCCCCCGACAACTGGCAGGGAAGGTGCTGGTGGATGATCGGGTCCGACCAGCAGAGGGCAAACGCGGGCACTTTCTTTCGGTGACTGGCACGTGGCAGCGCCATCCCTTGATTCGTGAGCTGGCATTGTCTTCTCCGCTGCCGGAAATCGCCGCCGTTCTGATGCGGTCCCAAAAGGTCTACCTCTACGATGACCAGGTACTCGTTAAACCGCCGGGCACGATGGAAAAAACTGCCTGGCACCAAGATATGGGCTACGACAACATCCAGGGAGAGAAAGCCTGCGGCATCCGCGTGCCAGCCGGAAGGGAAACGCCAGAGATGGGCTTAGTGCAATATCTACGGGGGTCGCACAAATCAGGGACGATTTTCACAGTCAATTACTTCATCAGCAATGCCACCAACCCAGACGATGAGGGGAAAGAGATTCCTGCCATCGATGGACATGAAGCGGACTTTGACTTGGTGTGCCCTGCCCCGGTGCTCGGGGATGTCGTCGTCCACCATCTCCGCACACTCCACGGGGCGGGTGGCAACCGGTCAAGGACAAGCGTCCGTCGAGGCATTACGGTTCGGTACGGTGGGGACGATGTGACCCACAAGTTCCGCAAACACGCACCTCCGCAGGATCTCAGTGACTTACAAGACGGTGATCCATTGGATAAAGATCCCGAGCGGCGTCCGGTGGTCTGGCCACGCTGACTCCATTAAGGAGAGTGAGCAAAAGCAACGGGCCGCCCACCAAACAGGGGTGCAGCACCTAACGCTTTCTGAAAGGACGCCCCTCTGGTGGGAGGGTTGGTCAGGAAAACGATACTGCCAAGGAGCGTGGACAAACCCAGGTGTGTTGGGCTGGTAGACTACGGAGGAGAACTCGACCAAAAAGCCATCGCCGGTGGATTTAATGACGTGCCCGTGATGCCCACCCACCGCGTGCTGGATCACTTGATTATGCGTCTCCAGGAGCGCCGCAACATGCGGGCTTCATCAGCCCCCATCTGCCGGCTGAAGCCCACGATGTCGGTGAACATAATGGCGGCCAGTTTGCGGGTTTCAACTGACAGCCGGCGGAAGTGAAGCGCCGCCGGCTGTTGCTTTTTACGCTGTCCTCTCGGCCGCTCAAGCGATCTCTGTCAGCAAGAGCGATACGGCAAGGAGCCTTTAGTCATAATAATACCGCTCACGTTCCTGCCGCTGAACCTGGTCCCCAATCACTGCACCGCCCAACGCCCCTGCTACCCCACCAATCGCCGCACCTTTACCGCCACCAGCCAGGGCGCCTATGCCTGCCCCGGCTCCACCCCCAATCAGTGCTCCTTGCTCACGTCTACTTAAAGGCTCTGAGCAACCAACCGCAGTGAGCAGTACGGTACCAGCCATGAGGGCCGTTCCACTAGTACGTAAGAAAGTGAAGAAACTCATACACCGATCCTCCTTAGAGAGTATTCCTCAGAGCGGTCTCTGAGGTAAGGAAGTGCGCACCGCGGGACGCGATTCACGAGGCTGGCCACTATCGATGAGTGCGCCAAGTGTTGGAGCCTCTATGAAGCAGTCCGTAGCCACACCTGTGGTTTGCGCGGACGCGAACTAGTTCATAGGTTTGTTATAGGTGCAAATCTCATACCGCGCAGGAAGCAAAGGAGTCTTAAAGGAGGGGCAGGCGGACCCAACACTACCAGAAGATGAAAGAGGACAGAGTACTCACCCATTGCTCGTGAAGAGGAGCACCAGGAAAAGCAGGCGCGACCAGCGCCGTAGCACACGCACGGCAGAGACTTAGCGAAGCTTGCATGAGCAAGCCTCTTGCCTCACCTAGAGCCTCTATGTCACCGACTCGTCCTAGTCCTCAGAGCGAGTTTCGGTTGTGTCCAGTACAGTTACTGTATACAAATGGAATCTCACCCCTATTTGATCCCTGCCAACTCACGGGCGTAGGCTGCAGCGGAGCTGAAATCGTACTCTCGATACGTTTGGATTTTCTCTGCTTCCAACGATCCCTCGGCATGCACGGCCAGAACTTCCTGATACCCACCAAAGTCTGAGGCGGTCAGATCAGAAATAAGATTGAGCATCCGCAGACGGTGCTCGGTGGGAACGCCTTTTTTGCCGCCTAAATACTTACGCAGATAAGGACCGGTGGCCTCGCTGCGCCAGTCTTCGACGCTCGGCCCGGTTACCAAGAGTCCCCCACTCACATCCTGTACCATCTGCACAGCGTTGTGATAGTTCGACGCGAACTGGTACTTGGCCACATTGGTCAGCAAGGTGTTCGGGATAGCAATGCCCGGGGGAACCACCTCACACTGCTGCGCGGCAGCGATAATCAACCCCTGGACAGTCGCGTGATACGCGGCCAGCTTAGTCAGCTTCTCGCGGATGTGCCCGGCGCTTTCCACACCATTGTATTCAGCAACAGCCCGCGCCGAACCTGCCAGGAGTTCAAGCAGGGGCAGCTTATATGACACGGCCGTGAAGCGATGGAATTTGACAAATGTTAATGCCATCAAGCCAGCGGCCTCGGTCTCGCCACAGAGGAACACCCGCTCCCACGGAACGAAGACATCGTCGAAGACAGTCAGTGTCTCCATCATTTTGTGATTGGCGCTAATTGGGAACTCAAACGAATCTTTTTTGAAGCCGCCATAAGAACTCGCGATAAGCTTGAGTCCCTTGGTTGCCACCGGCAAGGCAAAAGCGACGGCATATGCTTCATCACCAGGGCGCATGGCCCGCGTCGGCAGAACGATGACTTCATCGGTATTGGTCGAGACCGAAGTATGCACCTTGGCGCCGCGCACGACGATGCCATCAGCCCGTTGCTCCACGATACGCACGTAGTAGTCAGGATGCTCCTGCCCTTGGGGACCTAGACTGCGGTCGCCTTTCACATCGCTTTGCGCTACAGCCACACCGTAATCACGGTCTCGGCAGAGCTGATAGTACTTGTCCACCCGTTCTTTGTATTCGGGCTTGCCCCGCTTGGCGATCTCTTCGGCAACGACGTGGAGCGCAAAGAGGGCGTCCGTCCCGATTTCCTTGATGAGCACGACCAGGGTCGCTCCTTCGCGCGTGCTCGCGGCAATCAAGCGGCTCCGCTGCAGCAGATCCTCGGTATTACGCGGCAAATGGTAGTAGCGCGAGTACGGCTCACCAGTTTGTGGATCGGTCACCACCGCCAGGTCGCGATAGCGGGGATCTTCGGCCATATGGTAGTCGATGCTCGCATGCTCAACCGCCACACCGATTATCGGGTGAGTCGTGACATCCTGCACCCGCTCGCCACGGTAGTAGACCTCACGCCCATCTTTTAGGCTTGCCTTGTACTGTTCCGGCGTACGCAGACCCATGACATACTCCTCAGCAAAAAGTGGGGGCAGTATAGCCACACCCGCGCGCGCGTGTCCACGTCCCCTCAACTGGCATATGGCTGATAGCTGATGGCTTCTCATCCCTGCCATCTGCCAAAGAGCGAACGCAGTGAGCGAGCCATCTGCTATAGAGCGAAGCGAGCCATCTGCCTAAATCACAAACTCCAACTGGATAATCACGTTATCGCGGTCGCGGAGAAAACCGATGCCGTTGAACTGCCCATCGAGATAGTTGTACTGCACGGTCAGACGGAAGGGATCACGGATAAACGTTATTCCCGGCTGTACTAGCCAGGCTCCTTGCCAATCGTAGAGAAAAACCAGGGCCGGCGAGATGACTCCGGAACGATATGAGGTCGAAATCGAAAGTGTGTTGATAATCTGATAGGGGTCAAGGTTGACAAACGCATCATTGTTCCGATGCGGATCCCGTACCGGCACGGCAAAATGAGCAAAGCCGAACGAGGGCGCCACCTCGGTGAGTGAAGTATCATCAAAGTCGAGAATGTGGGTACCGAACGCTTGGGTACTGATGAGAAAAGACTGCTGGGGATTGAGGAAGCGGATGTAGCGGTTGATGTCAATGCCCAGGGACCAGCGCACGACATCCGAACGATCGATGTCGTTCTTGTAGCGTAAAAGAGGTTTGCCGGTTGGGTCGGTTCCGACCTGCTTGTAGCCCGGCGTGACTCGGCCAGTGATTGCCGGGCCGAGAAGCTGATTGCCACGTGAGTTGAGGAAAAACGGCTCCGCATAAAAATAGGCAAGCTCGCTGCGCACCACCGCATAGAAGCGCGGCACACTGAAACTCATGGTCGCGCCGCTAATCTGAATCTTGGGAAACATGACATTGGCCTGGAAATGATCGACCAAGAAACGGGAAATCTGCCCAGAGGCTAAGGCAGCCTGGAACTCTCCAAGGTTAATCGGGGGGTTCTCCGGAACGGATTGACCAGGTTTCGTGCCTGGAGCTTTTATCGGAGTCACGATGCGCAAGGTAGGGGCATCGAGATAGGTGTAATAATGCGCGACGCTAAGCGTGAAGTCGCCGAGCACTCCGAGAATGCGGCCGCCACCACGCGCATCAGTGAAGTTCTTGGCGGGTTTTTTCACGAAGCCATTGATGCCAGCCGGATTCGGTGTCGCCCAGGGCGAGCCAGCAGGGACTGGGTCCGACACCTTATCGTCAATCGCGACATAGCCTTCAAGGTCTACTTCCGAAAAGGGCCCGCGGCTGCCAAGACCGTACACCATGCGCAACATATCCAGCGGCACTCGCCGTTCATCGAGGGCGACAAGGAATCCACCAAAGCTGGCATCGAGAGGGTTGATCTGGTCTAATAAACGAAAGACATCTGTCTCACCCCACGAGAGGTTCTGACGGCCAATGCGCAAAAATAACGGTCCCTTGGTGTAATTAACATACGCCTCAAACAGGCGATGACGGTGTCGCAACCGTTGGCGCGTGCGGAGCTTGTCGCCAGCGGAGTTGCGGACAAAATTTTCACTGAAGACGTCTGGCCCGTAATCCCAGACCCCGTCGTACTCACCACGATAGGTCGCGAAATAGTCGATATCGTCAGGATCAAGCAGACGGAGAGGCGCGAGGGCGTATTGGAGGGGTGCTAAAAAGCCGGCAGAGCGACCTGTAATCAGGTCGGTGAGATTGTGCCGTAACTCCATTTGGATGAAGGTACGGTTCTGCAGCATGTTCCAACTGTTGTATGGCGTACGCAGGCGTGTGTTGTCGGCTGCGTCTTGAGTGGAAAAAGAAGTGCGATTATAGACTCGGCCATTGAACCGCAGGGTCTCTTCTTTATCGAGAAAGATAGACCACGCAGTTCCTTGACTAACGCATAGCAAGATTCCACAGCTCAACCCCACACAGCGCCACCAGCGCCTTGTCCCTCTTGGGTGTCCGAGCATGACGTCTCCCCTCTTTCCTAGGCCCTCCAACTCTCCGCGCAAAAAGGCGCCAGAGGCCACAGGGAAACTATATGAGATGCTAGAGAGAGTAAATGGGGAAAAGGCGAGAAGAACACGCCTGGCGATTAGTACTCAGTCCACCTGAAGCCGGTAACTCTGTCCTTCTGAGCTGAAGCGCAGCGGAGGCGAAGAATCTCTCAGCGTCCCGGCGAAAGCGGGATTCTTCGTCGCTTCGCTCCTCAGAATGACATCTATCAAAATCAGGTGAATGAAGTACTAGGTTTTCGACACGTTAGGCGCTTTACGAAACGACCCCGGCGCTATTGGCCGCCATTATAAGCTTACGCACGTCCCATAAGACCACAGCGCCAACTAACACGACCTGGGGCGTCTCGTTA
>Ga0187893_10013263_pt1 | contig 11512 bp, 13 predicted proteins | sample MA1701074metaG_FD_139574 | JGI IMG/M metagenome (GOLD analysis project Ga0187893, IMG submission 139574) | White microbial mat communities from a basaltic lava cave in the Kipuka Kanohina Cave System on the Island of Hawaii, USA - MA170107-4 metaG ...
AACTGCGCCGCATGGCGGTAATAGAGGCTCGACCGAAAGAGTCTCATCCGGTCTACAGTCGCCGCGTCCTCTATATTGATGTGCAGACGTGGGTCACGTCGTACGCCTTGACCTACGATCACACCGGCAACCACAAACGCACCTTTCTGATGGCGTATCTCCATCCACAGTTTAATCCCTGGAAACATAACGTCTGGGTGCCGCAGATCGCCACCCAGGCGTCGATTGATTATCAGCGGGAGCGGGCGTCGATCTTCCAAACGCACAAGGTGATCTATAATCAAGAATTGAATCCCCATCGGTTCAGTGTTGCCGGACTGATGCTGCAAGGAAAATGAGCCGATCCAAGAACACAAGGGAGAGAGTAGATGAAGCCATTAGCAGGGCTTGTCGTGCTCGATTTGACCAGGTTTCTCGCGGGTCCATATAGTACGCTGTTGCTCGGCGGGCTGGGAGCAGAAGTGATCAAAGTGGAACCGCCGGACGGTGGAGAGTTCGCGCGCTATCGGCCGCCGTTCGCCGGTCCGAAGGGAGCCGGTCTGACTCGGCAGAGCGAAGACGACATGGGCCTCTCTCTACTCCATCGCTCGCGTAACAAGAAGAGCATTACGCTCAACCTGCGCCGTCCAGAAGGCAAGGAACTGTTTCTGCAACTCTGTGCTAAGGCAGACGTTGTCGTGGAGAATTACGCTCCAGGCACGCTGGAGCGAATGGGCCTTGGGTTTTCCGCGCTGCAATCCCATAACCCTCGTCTCATTCTCTGTTCGATCTCCGGCTTTGGCCAGCAGGGACCTCACCGTGAATGGCGAGCCTATGACCCCATTATTCAAGCTGCAAGCGGCATCGCCAGCGTCACTGGCTACCCAGATCGTCCGCCAGTCCGTTGTGGAGCTGCAGTGAGTGACACGACTGCTCCCCTCGTTGCGGTGATTGGTATTTTGTCCGCCCTGCAATTACGCGAGAAGACCGGCCAGGGGGAGTGGGTGGATATCTCTATGCAGGACAGCTCATTTTTTCTCTTGGCAGAGCTCATGGAATTTCTCGCGGCCGGGGAAATACCTGAGCGTATGGGCAATAGGCACGTCGGAGGTGCACCGTTCAACGTGTACCAAGCGACCGATGGCTATGTTTCCCTATGTGCGTTGACACAAACTGAGTGGCAGAAGCTCCTCGTAGCTATTGGACGAGAAGATCTGGCGCAGGATCCTCGCTTTGCCTCCATTCTCAAACGGCGTGAGCATCGGGAAGATGTCGATGCTGTCGTGCAACAGTGGATTGGGCAGCGCACGGTTGCTGAAGCCGTTCATCACCTGCAGAAGCACCAAGTCCCCGCCGGCCCAGTGCTCAGTCCGCCGGAGTTGTTGGCAGATGAACATCTGACGGCGCGGGGGATGGTTGTTGATCTCCTCCATCCCATCCACGGACCCATGCCTGGGGTGAAAGGGATCGGCATGCCCATCAAGTTTCTCCAGCACCCGGTCGCCTTTGACCAGCCTGCGCCGGCATTGGGTGTGCATAATGAGGAAATCTATGGTCGTCTGCTTGGGTTAGACGGAGCACAGTTACGAGCGTTGAAAGAACAGGGAGTAATCTAAATATGAAAGGCCAAGTCGCAGTTTTTACCGCGCCCATGCAGCAGTTGGAATTCCGGGAGTATTCCCTCCCCGAAGTAGGGCCAGATGACATTGTCGTCAAAGTCCACCGTGCGAACATCTGTGGCTCTGATCTGCACCTCTGGCGAGGGCATGGACCAGGTATGCCCAGAAACCGCCTCGTTGTGTCTGGGCATGAAATGGTAGGAGAGGTTTTCCGCTTAGGAAAGAATGTCCATGGCGATTGCCTCGGCCAGCCGCTGCAAGAGGGAGATCGTATCGCCTATGCCTACTTTGTGCCTTGTGGCGCCTGTCCGGCTTGCCTAAACGGTTCGCCCGCCTGTCTCAATCGCTATCGTCACTGGCTAACCGATGCGAATGAACCGCCACATTTCCGCGGCGCGTATGGAGAGTACTACTATTTGCGTAAGGGACAGACGGTCTGCAAAGTGCCAGCTGAGTTAAGTGATGCAGTGATCTCGCCAGTAAACTGTGCGCTGTGCGAGGCGCTCTACGGACTGGACCAGATTGGGATTCAACTCGGAGACACGGTTGTCATCCAGGGAGCAGGTGGCCTCGGGCTGTATGCAACAGCAATTGCCAAGGACATGGGAGCCGGGCAAGTCATCGTGCTCGACAAGATTCCTGCCCGGTTAGATCTGGCAAAAGCCTTTGGCGCGGATCTGACCATCAATATTGATGAGGTAGAAGAAAAAGAACGGCGAGAGATTGTATTCGAACAAACGCGAGGACAGGGCGCCGATGTGGTTGCGGAATTTGTCGGTGCGCCGAGAGCAGTAGAAGAAGGGATTCGTCTGCTCCGCCAGGCAGGCCGCTATTTCTGGGTAGGGAACATCACTCCAGGTTTGCCCTCCAATCTAGATCCTGGCACGGTTGTGCGCGGGTCACAGACGATCCGTGGCATCATCGTCTATGAGCCGTGGGTTCTGCCACGGGCGCTCGACTTTCTCGCCCGTCGTCAGAGGGTGTATCCTTTTGAGAGAATCGTCTCACATACCTTCCCCTTTGCGGAGATCAACAAGGCGTTTCCATTTGCGAACGAAGGGCAGGCGATTAGGGTGTCATTGGTCATGTAAAAGAGGATGAGAATTCATTCCAAAACCCTCACCCTGACCCTCTCCCTTCCAGGGCGAGGGAAAAATCCCCTCTCCTCAGAGAGGAGAGGGCTAGGGTGAGGAGCTATCCAGAGCTGCTCTTAAAGTTTGCAATAGGTTTAGATCTTCGCTCAACTGTAAGAAACGCATATGCGGTTGCTCGACAAAGTCGCACTTATAACTGGAGGTAGTCGAGGAATCGGCCGGGCCATTGCCTTGGCCTTTGCCCGAGAGGGCGCACACGTGGCAGTCATCGGAGTCAGTGATGAACAAGCCTTAGCCCGAGTTGCGAACGAAGTGACGGCTTTAGGCCGCGACGCACTCGCGCTCCAGGCGGATGTCAGTCAACGAGTTGAGGTCGAACAGACCGTTCAACAAGTCCTGGCACGCTGGGGCAGAATCGACATCTTGGTGAACAACGCGGGAATTATCCATCCCTGCAAGCTTGAGGAAATCAGCGAGACACAATGGCAAACGACACTGGCCGTGCATCTCACCGGCACGTTTCACTGCACTCAAGCGGTTCTACCGACCATGAAAACCCAAGATGGAGGCAAGATCATCAACGTAGCTGCACCTTCAGCGCTGCGCGGCTCTTTCGGTGTTGCCGATTACGCTGCGGCCAAGGGCGGGATCATTGCGTTGACACGTAACGCCGCCAGCGAACTCAAGCCCTACAACATTCAGGTGAATTGCATCTCACCGGTAGCTGAGACGCGCATGACCGAGGCGCTGTTTGCCTTTCGCCGTGAACATTTGACTGAGTCGGTGGCAACCTTTAGTCAGGCCAAACGACCCGAGCCTGAAGCTGTCGCTCCAGCGTTTATCTTCTTCGCCTGCGCAGATTCAGATTACATCACCGGGCAGGTGTTAGCGGTTGATGGTGGACTCACGGCTTGACGAGAAAGTACTACTCAATGGCGCAAACCGAAAATATAATGACCGCGACGAAGAGACAGACAGCAAGGAGCTTGTAGCATGATTAAACAGCAAACACCGACGGTCATTATGGAAGAAGTAACTGATCCTGAGGAGCTTGCCAAAGCGCGGGCGCAGCACGAGCGGTTCGAGCGGAACTGGACGTGGTTCCAAGCCCACGCTGCGGAGGTGTACTCCCGCTATCGGGGGAAATGTATCTGTGTTGCTGGCGAGGAGCTATTCGTCGCGGACTCACCTACAGAGGTTCTGGCTTTAGCTACCGCGGCGCATCCAGAAGACGATGGAAGCTTTGTGCATTATATCCCTCGGGAGAAGGTAGCTCGGATTTATGCGAATCAACGGGCGATGGATTTTGGGCGATGACGGTATCGTACGCCCTGTGATTCTGGGTGAGATTCTGGCTAGCAACGGTTCTTGGGTTCGAGCTCCCTTTCTCGTTGATACTGGTGCTGATCAGACTGTGTTTAGTGCGACCATCCTGGCGAATCTTCACCTCCACCCTCTGAGTACCGGAGGTCGTCTTGGCGGTGTAGGAGGATTGGTCGATTCGGTTGTCTGAGGAGGCAAAGGCTAATACGGCGTCGTCGGAAACTGACTGGCCAGCTTTGCCTGTCTCATGAATGGTCAGGACATCGTGCCCTAACCGACGGAGTTCTACGACGACGGGCAGTGGGAAATTCTCGTTCGCGTATAGCCGTGCCATGGCCTAGGCGGTCTCGTTCTCACGGATCTGCTGTTCGATCTCATCGCGGTGCGAACGGACATAGGCCCAAGCGTGGACCAGATCCTCGGCGCGCAAGGTCGGATAACATTGCAACAGCTCCGCTTCGCTCGTGCCCAATCGCCTGGCTTGCTCTAGCGCCCAAACCGGAATACGAGTGCGGACGATGCACGGTTCTCCACCACAGACACCAGGGGTACTGTCAATGCCCGGGACGGCATCCCCCAAGTCACCGGCTACCCATTGAAGTAGTTGCGCCTTTTCTGCCCGTGTCATCACAGACAGCAGTTTCTCAGCTTCTCGCAGGGTGCTCATCGTGTGTCAACCTCTTGTAACCCGACTGGAGTTCGGAACCACTAAGCAGATCATTCCACTTACCAGAAGGGTATCTCAAGAGGCCCCTACTCCACCCGGGCTACATTGGTGAACATGAACACGCCGCCGACAACGACTAGCATTGCGCAACTTGCGATCGCACAAGTTGTCAGCGGACCGAACCGCTCAACCAATACCCCTGAGAGCGGCGCGCCGATGAGACCGGCCGCGCCCATGAAGCCAAACATGTAGACCGAGAGAACGCGCGCTCGGTGGGATGGGGGCGCCTGTTCCTGAAACACGATACGGCCTGCATTCGTGAAGATAGCCGCCCCTATCCCCCAGGCACAGACCGCAGCTAAGGTGCCCCACAGCGGCAAACCAAACGACACTATCCCTAGGCACCCGGCGCCGGAAACGAGCGTGAGGAGCTGCGCGGCCCCCTTTCTGCGCAACCGGCCACGCCACAGGAGCGCCAGCGATCCCAGGATCGTGCCGACTGGAAACGCCATATTAAGCAGAGCGAGTTGTGCCACATCTCCGCCGTAGTAATCTCGCACCAGGATGGGGAAGACAACCAGAAAGGGACCGATAGAGAGGACCCCCACGGCGGTCACGAGCCAGAACATGGGCGGGAGAATCGGCGAGTGCATGACCTCGCGGACACCTTCGATGACATCTGCCGGGCGGAGATGCCTTCGAGCGGAGCCATGGGGTGGAGCAGGAGGGAGTTTACTCAGCGGTGATACTCCGCTGAGGAGCATAAGTGCGTGCAGGCAAAGGGCCGGCACCGTACCGGTCCATCGCGCCGCCCCAGCGACGAGCGCACCGAGCGCCTGCGTGCCCCACTGGGTTAGGGTAAGACCCGTCACTGCTCGCATCAGATTCGGACCAGCGACCTCCGAGAGCAAGGCGTCACGCGCGGGCATCACAAAGGCCTGTACGCTACCCATGCCTAATGCGTAAACAAGCAAGGCAGGGAGAGAGAGGGTCCCACTCGCAACAACGATAACTAGGCCTGCAGAGAGCACGGACGCAACAAGGTGAAGAACGATCAACAAGGTGCGACGGTCGTATCGGTCTGCTACCGCCCCGCCGAGAAGGAGAAACAAGACCGAAGGAAGCATCAGAGCGCTCTGCGCGATTCCCACCCATTCTGCCTTGGCGTGTAACTCGCCGACCACGAGCCATGAAAAGAGTACTCCCTGCATCCCTACGGCAGTGAACCAGGTAGTCACGCCGATGATGAACCAGCCGTAGGGGGCAACCGCACGACTGGGCTGCTGGGCAGCATGATCACGGGGAGCACGGAGTTGAGCCGGGTTAGGTGAGGAAGACATACCGTCGATCTTTCAGAATCTGTAAAAAAATGACCAACGACACTGCCGACCCGTGGAAATCCCCCTGCGCGTTGCGCTTCCCCCCTTTGATAAAGGGGGGATCAAGGGGGGATTTGTGCATGCCGCAACAGCAAGAATGTTCATTTTCTTAACGACCCCGCGTAAGGAACTCTACAACCTGTGTGGTGAGTTCGTCAGCCTTGGCGTCCAATTCTGCCTCGTTCAAATTTGCAATTGGATGTGATGTGACTATGAACTGATAGTCTGGCACCCCCCAATTTGTGGCCATGGCACGCGCAGTTGCCACAAACGGGGTGGTTACGACCGCTACCGCGGGGATGCCGGCTTTTTCCAATTTGATGCCATCGAGCACACTGCCCGAGCTGCACGACCCTCAGTCACCGACCCCGGCCAGCACGAAGTCTGCCTTTTGTTGGAAGAAGGCGATAGCTTCTGGAGTTACGCTGTGCCCAGAGGATTTCTTGTGGTCGAGATGAGTCATGGTGACGTGATACCGTGTCGCCAACCGCTCGGCAACTTTACGCAAGATCACTTCCGAATTGAATTTGGTGTTCTCGACTAAACCTACCCGCAGGCCACGCAACGAGGCGGGCCGAGGCGCATAGGAAAATGTCGACGGCGCTGCCAGCGAGACCATGGGGTCAAAGACTTTTCTGGTCATGCAGTACTCCTATGCTAATCGGCACGGTGATGCTACGGGTCCACTTGTTGCCCCACCCCGGCAGACAGGCGGACCAACTGCCACCCTGGCTTCCCGCGCACACAATCAACAGGTCTTCGGGACGGTTCATCACATACCGCCACGTGGTTTCGTCCTGCGGTTGAATTTCTCCGGGCAGGCGTGCGGCTCGCTTGAAGTCTGCGACCGTGCGGCGGGCGTGCTGCACGATAAACTCCTGAACCTGGCGCCTGCTCCAGCCACTGCGGCGCAATACTTCGGCATGTTCGCCTGATAACACAACCAAGGTTTCGTTAAATCCGTAGGTATTCGGCGTGGCCAGATTGCAGACTGCATCCGCGAATTCTCGCAGCAGTGGCTCCGGCGCACTGGCTAACTGATTGTACACTCCCATCAAGGTATTAGAGGCGTAGAGTGTAACCGTACTGTCTTCGGGGCGAAATCCCCGCTCGACGTGCAACGGTACCCACGGATGGTCTATTTCGTTTTCGGCAAAGCAGAAGGTGTATTTGGCTGGCGTGCCTAGGGTAGCCCGGTCTAACAATCCGGGCCGGGTATTGAGCACGTTCATCATCACGAGCCGCAGGGCTCGCCCGATCGTCGCGTTGGCACGCACCCCAGGGCCAAAGGCGTTGTTGGTGGCGTTAATACCCAGAGCAGGACCAATCGGACCGTTGACGATGAGTGCGAGGCCAGAGCCGCCAGTGCTGGTGGCTGGATTGTGATAGTGGAAATCTGGATGACACAGCCCCTGCACAGCGGCGAGCACCACGGGAAAATATTCAGGCAAACAACCGGCCATGACAGCATTGATAGCGACCTTCTCTGCTGGAATGATCGCGTTGCGCTCGTCGATGGTGCCGAGCACTTCATCGCCAGTCAGGCCGCCGGCAGCGAGCGTGGCCTGCACGGAATCCTCGGTCGGTGGCACAAGCGGCAGACCATCGCTCCACCCTTGCCGGTAATAAAATTCAATCCACTCTGCCGCCGTGGCGGGATCTGAGTGTGGAAGGTCTGATTTGATGGTGCTCATCTTGCTTTTCAAATGGGCCGCTCCGCCGTTCACCCTTCGACAAGCTCAGGGCGAACGGGAAAACTGCGGTAGTGCTCTGGACCGTTCGTGCTGAGCCTAGTCGAAGCACGAACACACATTAGTGCAGTTCAATGGCAAGTTGTTGTCACCCCTTCCGCGCCCGCGGCCCGGTTTCCTTAATCAATAGAAAAAGAAGCGCCGAGAGGGCGTAACACCCTCCGCCAAAAGCGAAGCCCGCGCTCGGGGTCACACTGGCCAGACCCATACAAATGGGAGGGGCAATGAAACCGCCCAGATACCCAGCAGTGGCGGCAACCCCGAGGGCTGAGCCGGCCAGCGTGGGGCCAACTTCTTTCATTTCCAGGGGCACCACGAAGGCGAGGGCGGCGACCCCGCCCATGAATCCCCAGAGGGCAGCAACAATCCACAGTGAAATTCCCAGTGCGTATGCGGCGAGAAAGATCAAGATGCCGGTCATCAACATGCCAGAGAAGTAAAAGACCTTCCGCAAGCCGACTCTGTCTGACAGCGTCGGCAGGATAGATGTACCCACCACGTACGCCCACATTACGATAGAGATCACCACCCCGGCAGCGGGAGCGCTCATTCCTTGGACCGAGACGAAATAGGTCGGCGCATAACCAATGAGCCCGATATAGCCGCCTAAGAACAGGAAGTAACAGCAAGCGATTACCCACACATCCTTGACCATAAGCACTCGTTTCAGAGCCTCTCTTGCCCCTAGCCGGGCTTCGACGTCAGACACTGACACGGCACGGTCCCGCACAGTGCAGATCCACAGGAGACCCAATCCCATAGTGAGGATCCCCAGGAGATAAGTCAGATTGCGCCACCCGCCAAGCAGGTTTACCACCAGAGGAGTCAAAATCGTTGCGAGACCTGCTCCCGCGCCATAACCGGCTTGGGTCACACCGTTGGCTAAACCAAATTCCGCGGGTGGAAACCACATCCCCAAAGCTTTGGGGACATTGGCAAAGGTGAGGGCCAGGGCAATGCCAAAGAGGAACATCCAAGCGTACAGCATCGCGAAACTGGAGGCGGTGCCCCGCAGGACGAGAAATCCCCCCATGCAGAAGACCCCCAGTCCCACGGTTAGCCGGATCCCGAAGCGATCACCTAAAACGCCACCGATAATGGCGAACAACACAGTCCCGAAGGAAATTGCCGACCACAAGGTTCCCCAGTCCGCGATGTTCAAGCCCAATTCCTGGAGGATCGGAGGGACGAGCATGACGATGTAGGTCCAGCCCATTCCGAAAGCGACCGCGAAAATCAGGAAAGTGTTGATCAGCACCCACCACCGATACGACGCTCGCTCGGTTTCCACTGCTTCCCCCTCTCTTCTCTGGACCCTGGGACGTGCTACGGAACAGTGAGGTGGCACGGTGGCAAGCCACCGCGCGGAACTGTTGTCGTTAAGCAGCCGCTGCAGGCATTCGGTATGCCGCTAGGGACGTGCGGACTTCCGCGGCAGTGGCCGGCTCGCTCCTAGCTTTCTGTATCGCGTTGACTGCTGCTTCGACCAACTCCACGTTCGTACGCTGGGAATGAAAAGCAGTATCTTCGAGACCAACCCGTATGTGCCCGCCTAAGGTAACAATCTTCGGAACGAGAGGAAGAACATCCACTGCGAGCCCGGCGACCATCCACGGTGAGCCTGGGGCAACTTTTTCCACCAGTTTAACATAGGCCTCCAAGGCCCATTCCTCTGGTGGGAAACTGAAAGTGAAGGCGGAGGAGAACATGAACCGATAAATCGGCACAGGCGCCGTCGGTTGTTTGCGATGTAGCGTCGCTCCCTGGCGGACAAAGCCCGGTTCATAACAGGCATACGCCGGGTGGAATTTATGCTTTGCGGCCAGTTCGATTCCCAATTCCAGGGCCCCATTGGGGTTGAGATACACACCGCCTTCGCCGCCAAACAATGGCGGGGCACTGGCGTCTGCGAGGTAGAAGTTTACTGAACCTGGATCGAGGACTCCCCATTCCAGCAAGCCTCGTTTGGACAGTTCGACTGTAGTAGCGTAGCGTGCGGCCCAGTCTGGCGGCATGGGAATATCCACTGCTGTCGGATACACAATAGCATCCACCTGAGAACGGATGCCGTCTATAAAGGCGGCGCAATTCTCGACACTGCCGTTTTGTCTGCCAGTATCGGGGTCCAAGGTGTGGGCGTGGATCACCGCCGCTCCGGCTTTGATGCAGGCCACGCCATCTTTGATGATTTCTGAGGCGGTGATGGGAATATTCGGTTGCAGCCGCCGTGTCCAGGCTCCATTCATTGCGACTTCAATCCAGGTCTTTTGTGCCATTGGTCCCTCCCGAAGGTTCGTAATATTTCACTGTGATCCCGGCCTCGCCTTAGGCCACCGACGTGGCGCTGCCACGGAATGCAGGCATCACTTCCTCTGCGAACAACCGTAGCGAGCGCAACGTCTGCTCGTGGGAAAAGGTTCCCCAGGCGAACGAACAGATCATGTAATTACAGCCGCTCACCTCTAGCAACCGCGCTATCTGCTCGCGCACGCGCGCAGGCGAGCCGAAGATGATGGTTTCGTGCTGAGTGGCTGTCTCCCAGGCGAAGAGTCCATCGACGCTATGATCGTTGTGCTCATGCCACAGCTTGGTGATCGAGTGGTACCAGTTCGCGTGGGCAGAACGCGTGGCCGCCTGCGCCTCGGTGTCAGTGTCTGCCACGAACACCTGGCGGAGGACGCCTACCTTAGGCGCGGCCACGTGACCATTGAGCCGGTCTTGCTCATGCCGATGCGCCTCCCAGGTCTGCCAATACGTGTCTACGAGCTGGCGCATGTGTGTGGCCGGGCCGATACCCGCGAAATTGTACCCGTGCCTGGCCGCATACTCGACACTTTCCGGATTGTGCGTGGGGTACCACAGCGGCGGGTACGGCTGCTGCAGGGGGCGGAGCTCCATAGGGACGTCGTGGTACTGGTAGTGCTGACCCTTAAACGTCAGCCGCTCATGCGTCATCCCGGTGACCAGGACCGCCAGTATCTCGTTGAAGATCGCGCGCGTATCAGCGGCATTGACGCCGAAGTAGCCCAGCTCGTAGGGCGAGACCCCGCGGCCGATGCCCAGGTCCAGCCGCCCGCCTGAGAGGTGGTCGAGCATGCAGACTTCTTCGATCAGCCGCAGCGGGTTATAGAGTGGCAGCAGATAGACGAGCGGTCCCAGGCGGATACGTTGGGTGCGCTGCGCTGCTGCGGTGAGGAACAGGGCGGGTGAGGGCGCCATGCCGAGGGGCGTGGCATGGTGCTCCGCGAGGTGGTAGCAGAAGAAGCCGGCGGCGTCTGCTACCTCCAGGAGTTGCAGCCGCTCCGCATAGAGCTGATGTAAGGGCACCTCGCTCCGGTCAATCCAATCGAATACTCCAAAGGTCACTTGAGCCATCACTGCCTCCTTTTATATTCATCTGCAGCAAAGATTTTTGTTGCCAAAAATTTCCCGAACCTTAACACTTCCACCATCTAAACTTCAACCTATACGTCGCCCCTGAGGGTGTACGAGAATATCCTTCCTGTTCCTTATGCAAAGGCTACGCACCGCACAGGCGGCAGGTCCTTTGCCACTTTCTCCCAGTGTTGCCCTTCATCGGCAGACAGAAAAACTTCACCCGTTGTGGTACCGAATGTCACCCATAAACCTGACGCTGCCAGGCAGAGTGTGTTGACGTTGTCAGAGAACCACTCGGGTAATCCTTCCCGACAGCGCTCGA
>Ga0187893_10013265_pt1 | contig 11510 bp, 12 predicted proteins | sample MA1701074metaG_FD_139574 | JGI IMG/M metagenome (GOLD analysis project Ga0187893, IMG submission 139574) | White microbial mat communities from a basaltic lava cave in the Kipuka Kanohina Cave System on the Island of Hawaii, USA - MA170107-4 metaG ...
AGCCGCTGCGCGGCAGCGTGCACGTGCTCCAGGGTTCGGGCGGCAACATCGGCGTCAGCGTCGGTCCGGACATGACGTTCGTCGTGGACGACCAGTATGCACCGCTCTCGCAGAAGATCCTAGCCGCGATCGGTCGGCTGAGCAGCCAGCCTGTGAAGTTCGTGGTCAACACGCACTGGCATGGCGACCACACGGGCGGCAACGAGAACATGGGCAAGGCCGGCGCCGTGATCGTGGCGCATGAGAACGTGCGCAAGCGGATGTCCGTGGAACAGTTCAACGCGGTCTTCAATCGCCGCACGCCAGCGTCGCCGGCCGGCGCGCTGCCCGTTGTCTCCTTCAGCGATTCGGTGCGCTTCCACATCAACGGCGACGACGTGGTCGCATCCCACGTCCCGCCGGCGCACACCGACGGCGACGTCATCATCCACTTCACCAAGGCCGACGTCGTGCACATGGGCGACACGTTCTTCAACGGCAACTATCCGTTCGTCGACGTGTCGTCGGGCGGGAACGTGAACGGCGTGATCGGCGCCGCCGATCGCGTGCTGGCGACGTGCACGCCGCAAACGATCATCATCCCGGGCCACGGCGCCGCGACCGACTGCGCGGGCCTGCGCGCCTACCGCAATGTCATCGTCGCCGTCCGCGACCGCGTGCAGGCGGAGATGCGCAAGGGGCTGACGCTCGAGCAACTCAAGGCCGCCGGACTGTCCAAGGACCACGACGAACGCTGGGGCAAGGGCTTCATCCAGCCGCCGGTGTTCATCGAGCTGATCTACCGTTCCCTCGGCGGCACGTAGCGGCTGATGAACGAACCATACGGCGCGGCGGAACTGCGCGCCCTCGCGCGCGCGCGCGCGAGAATCGCCACGGCGCTGACGGCCGCGATGGTCGTGCTCTACTTCGGCTTCATCGCGCTCATCGCGTTCCGGCCCGGCATGCTCGCGCGCCGCGTCACCAGCGGACTGAGCCTCGGGATCCTGCTCGGCGCCCTTGTCATCGTGGTGTCCTGGCTGCTCACGTGGGTCTACGTGCGCTGGGCCAACGCTCATTACGACACGGCCCTCAAGTCGATCGGCGAGAAGCGCCCGTGAGCCAGACGACCGCAATCGGGCAGCCGAACGCCGTGGCGATGGCCTTCTTCTTCGTCTTCATCGCCATCACGCTGGGGATCACGTACTGGGCGGCGCGGCGCACCAGAACGACGGAGCATTTCTACGTCGCGGGCCGCACCGTCAGTCCGGGACAGAACGGGTTGGCGCTCGCCGGCGACTACATGAGCGCCGCCTCGTTTCTCGGCATCGCCGGCCTGGTGTCGACGACCGGCTTCGACGGGTTGATCTACTCCACCGGCTGGCTCGTGGGTTGGCCGGTCGTGCTGTTCCTCATCGCCGAGCCGTTGCGCAACCTCGGCAAGTACACGTTCGCGGACGTCGTCGCGCTGCGGCTGTCGCAGGTGCCGGTGCGCATCGCCGCGGCCGTCGGGACGCTGGCGACCATCAGCCTGTACCTCATCGCGCAGATGGTGGGTGCGGGCGGGCTCATCAAGCTGATGTTCGGCCTCTCGTACGAGACGGCCATCGTGATCGTCGGCGCCGTGATGATCGCGTACGTGCTGTTCGGCGGGATGCTGGCGACGACCTGGGTGCAGATCGTGAAGGCCGTGCTCCTCCTCGGCGGCGCCGCGATCCTGGCGGTCATGGTGCTGGCGCGATTCGGCATGAACCCGGCAGCGCTGTTCGCGGAGGCGGCGGCGCGGCACGGCGAGGCGGTCCTCGCGCCCGGCCAGCTGGTGTCGAACCCGTGGGACGCCATCTCGCTCGGCATGGCGCTGATGTTCGGGACGGCCGGCCTGCCACACATCCTGATGCGGTTCTACACCGTGCCCGACGCCCGCGCTGCGCGGACGTCGGTGTTCTACGCCACCGGCCTCATCGGATTCTTCTACCTGCTGACGTTCATCCTCGGGTTCGGCGCCATGGTATTCGTCGGGCCGGACGCGATCCGTGCGGTCGACCGCGGCGGCAACATGGCCGCGCCACTGCTCGCGGAGTTTCTCGGCGGCACCCCGTTTCTCGGGTTCATCGCGGCGGTTGCGTTCGCGACGATCCTGGCCGTGGTGGCGGGGCTCGCCCTCGCGGGCGCGTCGGCGCTGTCGCACGACCTCTGGGTCAACGTGGTGAAGCGGGGACAGGCGAGCGGGCCCGAGGAGCTCAAGGTCGCTCGCGTCGCGACGGTCGTCCTTGGCGTCACGGCGGTCGTGCTCGGCATCGCGTTCAAGGGGCAGAACGTCGCGTTCATGGTCTCGCTGGCGTTCGCCATCGCCGCGAGCGGCAACTTCCCGGCGTTGTTGCTGGCCATCTTCTGGCGCCGGTTCACAACCGCCGGCGCCGTCGCCAGCATACTTACCGGCACCGTCGGATCGCTGCTGCTCATCTGGCTTTCGCCGACCATCCAGGTGGACGTGCTCCAGCGCGGCGGCGCCTGGTTCCCGCTCAAGAATCCCGCGTTGGCCACGATTCCGCTGTCGTTCGGCATTGGCATCGTCGCGTCACTGCTCACGGGCACGGGCGCCGAGGCTACCGGCCATGACGCGCACCAGCGCCGCATGCACCTCGGCGCGCCGACGTAGCTCCATTCGCAACGACCTTTTTTCCGGGCAGGCGGCCGTCTACGCCGCCTCCCGGCCCGGGTACCCCGACGCACTGTTTGACTTTGTCGCGACGCAGTGTCGGGGCCGGTCGCTTGCCTGGGACTGCGCGACCGGCAACGGGCAGGCGGCGACGGGCCTCGCCTCGCGTTTCGCGCGCGTTGTGGCGACCGACCTGAGCGCCGGGCAGCTGGCGCACGCCGTGCCGGCGCCGAACATCGAGTATCGCGTGAGTCCTGCCGAGGATAGCGGGCTGGCCCCGGCCTCAACCGACCTCGTCACCGTGGCCCAGGCGCTGCATTGGCTGGACCACGAGCCCTTCTATAGAGAGGTGCGCCGCGTCGCGCGCCCGGGTGGCATCATCGCCGCGTGGTCGTACGGCGCCTGCCATGCCGGCGACGACGTCGAGGGGCTGCTCCGCGGTTTCGAGCATGCCACGCTCGGGCCGTTCTGGGATTCGCGGCGCCGCTGGGTCGACGAGGGCTACCGGACCATCCCGTTTCCCTTTCCGGAAGTGACGACTCCGCCCTTCGAGCTTCATATGGAGTGGACAGTGACGCAGTTGTGCGGGTATCTCAGGAGTTGGTCGGCGGTCGCGACGTATATTCGTGACCGTCACGAGGATCCGGTCGCCCCGCTGCAGGAGCGGCTGGTGAAACAATGGGGTTCGGACGGGCAGCGCCGGCTGGTCCGGTGGCCGCTCGTCATTCGGCTGGGGAGGGTCGGATGAGAGCAGTTGCTGCTGGCATCTGTGTCGCGCTGGGCCTGGCGACGACCATCGACGCGCAACGGCCGGAGCCCGCGTTGCCGACGCTCACGCCGGCCGCGACCGCCGCCCTCGACGAGCTGTCGTCGCGGTTCGCCGCCGACGTCGCGCTGCACCAGGGCTGGTTCCGCGACCGCTCCATCATGTACTACGACTTCGGCCCGGTTCCCGACGCCGTCGGTCGTGTGCTGTGGCCGATCCACGGATTCGATGCCAAGGGGAACCCCGTCGCGATTCGCGGGCAGCGGCCGATCTTCTCCACGCTCCCGGGACTCGAGGGCTACAGCGGCATCTGGCAGCTCGCCTACTTGGTCGTAGCGGACCGGTACCAGCCCAACCAGATCCGCGACCTGGCCGCCGCGGAGGCGCTCGTGTCCAACAAGCGCGCCCTGTTGCGCGAGGCGCCGGGCACGCTCAACCTCGCGCTGGTGCCGCGCGGCTCACGGCTGGAGCGCGACTCGACCCCGCCGATGATGGGCTGGTACGAAGGCCGCGAGGTCCAGTTCTTCGACTTCGGGGCATCGGGCACCCAGCCCGTGCCGCTGATCGCGTTCATCACGGGTCGCGATTCGACGGGCGATCCGCAGTTCCTCCGTGAGCAGGTCAACATCATCGATACGCTGCCGGTGGCGCCGCCCTACGCCGATCTCTGGCACATCCGCTTCGCCACCGCGGACTCGACCTACGTGCCCAACACGCTCAAGAGCGCGGCGTCCGTGGCATCGAGCTCGCTTCCGCTCGCGCCGCCGCACGCGATCCGCAACTGTCCCGTGGGGATCGTGGACGGGGCGCGCGTCCAGCGTGTGCCGAGTCCGCTCACGGCGTTCGCGGATCTTCGGTCACCGTTTCCGCCCGCGTTTACGCGGCCGGCGGGCGTCGCGACGGAGCAGAAACCGCCGCAGTGACCCGAAGTGACCTGAGGCGCGATCAGGACGCGGCGCGCTGCCTCGGCGCGCGGGCGTCGAGGTCGCGCTGGATGCGGTCGCGCTCGCTCTCCATGTCGTCCACCGTCATCCCGCCCTCGGCGGGCGGCACGCGCTCCAGCACGGCCGAGCGCGTGGCCTGCAGCACGGCTTCGAGCGCCTCGATGCCGTCGTCGGTCGCCTCGTAGAACAGGTCGCCGAGCGCATTCTCCGCCCGAAGCAGCTGATCCATGAGCGTCTGCGCATGCTCCTTGCTTGGCATGACGCCGCAGACCTTGGGAGACGCGCGGTTGCCGACGGGTCGATGCAGGACCACGACCGCGCCGCGCTTGGCGGGCTGCATGTAGAACAGCGCCGCGGGCTTCCTCGCCCCCTGCGGCCGTCCTCGTCGTGCTCCGCGTTTCTTGGGCGCGTTTCGCCGCTGGCGGGCCATGATCAAATATATGAACGAGGAGTTAGGAGTTAGGAGTTAGGAGCTAGGAGCTAGGAGCCAGGAGTTGGGAGTTGGGAGTTGGGAGTTGGGAGTAATAGAGTGAGGACCGAGAAACCGGGAACTAGGAACTGGAGGTTGACGCGTCAGATTTGTCGGCACGGATGATCCGGATTCTCCTGTCGGGCACGCTGGTTTTCTCCGCCATTGCTGCGGCTCAAAGTCCGCCGGCTGCGGACAGTCTCCAGCCGCCCGCGCCGATGCGCGAGTTTCGCGGCGTCTGGGTGGCGACGGTCAACAACATCGACTGGCCGTCGCGTCGGGACCTGCCGGTCGAGGCGCAGCAGGCGGAACTGCTCGCGATCTTCGACCGCGCCGCCTCGCTGCGCATGAACGCCATCGTGCTGCAGGTGCGCACCGAGTTCGACGCGCTGTACAACTCGCCGTTCGAACCGTGGTCGCGCTTCCTCACGGGGCGACAGGGGCGTTCGCCGTCGCCCGAGTGGGATCCGCTGGCGTTCGCGGTCGAAGAGGCGCACCGGCGCGGGCTCGAGCTGCACGCCTGGATCAACCCGTATCGCGCGGCGTACTGGCGTGATTCGCTGGTGGCGCAGAATCACGTCGCGGCCGAACGCTCGGACCTGTTGCGCGTGTACGGCCAGTTCCTCTGGGTCGATCCCGGCATGCCGGACTCGCGCGCCCTGACGCTCCGCGCCGTGCAGGACATCGTGCGCCGCTATGACGTCGACGCCATCCACCTCGACGACTACTTCTACCCGTACCCGGAGGCGCGCGACGGGCTGACGACGCCGTTCCCGGACGCAGTGTCGTACCACGCGTACCAGCGCTCCGGCGGACAACTCGACCTCACGTCCTGGCGGCGCGAAAACGTGAACCGGATGGTCCGCGAGCTGTACGCGACGGTGAAGGCGGAGAAGCCGTGGGTGAAAGTCGGCATCAGCCCGTTCGGCATCTGGCGTCCGGGACACCCCGTGACCACCACTGCGGGGGTGGATCAGTTCGAGGAGCTGGCGGCAGACGTCCGCAAGTGGCTCCACGAGGGCTGGCTCGATTACCTCGCGCCGCAGCTGTACTGGCCCGTGCGACCGCCCGAACAGAGCTATCCGGTGCTGCTGCGCTGGTGGACCGAGGAGAACCTGAAAGGCCGCGAGATCTGGCCGGGGCTCGCGCTCTACAAACTGCCCATCACCGGGCCGCGGAAGATGAGCGCCGACGACATCGTCGAGGAGATCGGCCTCACGCGAGCGCAGCCGGGTGCGCGCGGCCACCTGCACTACAACGCCGGCGTGCTGATGAGAAACGTGGAACGCATCGCGGACCGGCTCGCGACGTTGTACGCGCAGCCGTCGCTGGTGCCGGCCATGCCATGGCTGGACAGCCTGCCGCCGGCGCAGCCGAGCGTGCTCATCGAACGCGACTCCGCCGGCGTGACGTCGCTCCGCTTTCAGCCGGGCGGCATTGACGCGATCAGCGCGTGGGTGGTGCAAACCCGTCGCGGCGGCGTTTGGACCACGGTCATTCTTCCCGGCGCCCAACGGAGCCACATATTGAACGACGAGGCCGGGGTGGACGCCGTCAGCGTGGCCGCGATCGACCGCGCCGGCAACCTTGGCCCGCCGGCGATCCTGCGGCGCCCGCCCTGACTACGGAGGCAAAACGGCAATGGCTGTCGTCACCACCCGGCGTCCTGCGAGCAACGAGTACTCCCCGTATCACGCGGACTACGTTGCGCTCGTCCCCGATGGCGACCTGATCGCCGCGCTGGAGAGGAACGGGCGCGACACCGTCGAACTCCTGCGCGACCTCGGCGAGGAGCGATCCGGGCGCCGGTACGCCGTCGGCAAGTGGAGCATTCGCGAGGTGATTGGCCACATGGCCGACGCCGAACGCGTCATGTCGTACCGGGCGTTGTGCGTGGCCCGCGGCGACCAGACGAACCTGCCGAGCTTCGACGAGGTGGCGTGGGGCAAGGTGACCAACGCGCACGCGCGCACCCTGTCCGCGTTGCTGGCGGACTTTCAGGCCGCGCGGGCGGCGACACTGGCGCTGTTCCGCGGTTTCGGGCCCGAGGAGATCGAGCGCGTCGGCACCGCGAACGGCGCTCGCGTGAGCGTCCTCGGGTTGATGTATGTCGTCGCGGGCCACGAACGACACCACGTGAAGATCCTGAAGGAACGCTACCTGAACTCCTGACACGCCCATGACAAACGCTCTGCGTCTCACCGCACTCTCGGTCGTCCTCCTTGGTTTCGCGCGCCCTGCCATTGCGCAGGTCGAGTTCCGGCCCGCGCCGGGCGCGGCGCTCGGTCCGTTCACCGAGGCGGTTCGCGTCGGCAACTTGCTGTTTCTCTCCGGGATGATCGGCACCGACTCCACCGGAACGCTCGTCAAGGGCGGCATCGAGGCCGAGACCCGGCAGACGCTCGAGAACATCAGGCGGGCCGTTGTCCGCAACGGCCTGACGATGGACCGCGTCGTGAAATGCACGGCCTTTCTCGCGGACATCGCTGAATGGCCGGCGATGAACCAGGTCTACGTGACCTTCTTTCCGGGACCGAAGCCCGCCAGATCCGCCCTCGGCGGTGTCAAACTGGTGCGCGACGCGCGCGTCGAAATCGAGTGCATCGCCGCGCTGCGATAGTGGCGCGGTCGGGATGACGCGGACGTGACTGGAGGGGGTTGAATTGGGATGATGACACGGTGGCGCGGAACGCCGGTGCTCGACGGCGCGACCTCGGTCAGCGCCGCCGTGAGCGTCATCGTCCATGGCGCGGTCATCGTGGCGTCGGCGATCGCGACGGCCGATCCGCACCTGGAAGTGCGCGACGAGCCGGAGGTCAACATCGCGCGCTTCCTCCTGCCGCCCAATCGCGTCGCCCGCTCGGAGGCGCAGCCGGAGCTGATCAGGTTCACCGCGCTCACCGAGCCCCTGATCAAGGTTCCCGTGCCGGACCCGCGGCCGGTGGAGTCGAGGCCGGCCGACGAACGTCCGCTGTCGTTCGACCTGCAGGACGCGCCGGCAAAGGCGGACCTCGCCGGCGACGACTCGGTGTTCACGGAAATCGAGGTCGACAGCGCGGCAAGCCGCTACACGTGGAGCGCGGCGCCGGCCTATCCGCCCGCGATGCTCACCGCCAGGCGCGAAGGGTACGTAAAGGCGCGGTGGGTCGTGGACGAGGACGGCCTCGCCGATACGACGAGCTTCGTGCTCCTCGAGTTCACGTCGCAGGAGTTCGCGCTCGCCGTCCGCGACGCACTGCCGAGAATGCGATTCAGCCCGGCGAAGATCGGCAGCAAGCGCGTGCGCCAGCTGGTCGAGCAACAGTTCGCTTTTCGCATCAACACGGTGTTGGTTCCGGAGACCAAGAAACCACCGGAACGCTGAGCGCGTGAGTCGTCACACTGTTCGACTGAAGGACGTCGTCGTCGGCTGGTCGGACCTCGAAAACGCGGAGCCCGCGCTCGGCCGCGCGCGCGGCCGCTTCCGACCCGGCGTCGGCTACGAGCTCGTGCAGCCGGTGTTCGAGCTGTTCGCCAGGGCCGTGCCGACGCCCGGCGGGGACGCCAGGGACGATGAGCTTCTCTCGCGCTATCACAAGTCCCGCGACGCGCTCGGCCTGTCGCTCGAGGATCACACCGGCCGCGCGATTCGCACGAGCGCGATTCACATCGCGGACTACTCGGCGGTGCAGGGCGGTTCCATCGAGCTCGAGGTGCTGATCTCCGACCGGGAGTATTGGAACAGCCGGGTCGCGTAGTTCGCTCCCGCCGACCATCCTTCCGCCCGATTTGCCGCGTCCGTTTTCCGTTGTCCGTTGTCCGTTTTCCGTTTTCCGTTTTCCGTTTTCCGTTTTTTTTCCGTCAGTGAAAGTCATGACTCCGCGCGAACTCCGCACCCACTTCGGCCTGTAGTCCGCGAAAACGCTCGGCCCGGACGTTCACGACCGACTGCTCGATCTGGAGCACGCCGCGCACCAGCAGCAGCGGCGTCGTCGGGATGAGCAGCGCCTGCCGCTCGAACGCTGCGGCGTCACCACCACGTTCACGAGCCCGAACTCGTCCTCCAGCGTCAGGAAGACGAAGCCCTTCGCGGTGCCGGGCCGCTGCCGGCAGATGACGCGCGCGGCAACCGCGACACGGTCGCCATCACGCGCCCGCGCGACCTGCTTCAAATCGAGCACGCCGTTGGACGCGAACAGCGGCCTTCGATCCCACATGCAGCACAAACTCGATGCCTTGCGGTTTCAATGCACGCCCGCGCGCGCGGGCGAGACATGTCGCCGACCGTGCCGAGGGTCTTGCAGTTTCAATCCACGCCCGCGCGCATTCATGGCGCGGACTCGCTCCTCGTTTCAATCCACGCCCGCGCGCGCGGGCGAGACCCTCGACCTCGCGGATACGTGTCTCCAGTTCGATGTTTCAATCCACGCCCGCGCGCGCGGGCGAGACTGTCCACGTCGATCCGGCCTACGGATGGAGTTTCAATCCACGCCCGCGCGCGCGGGCGAGACCGCGCCACTGGGCCGACGTCTACGTGGAGGTTTCAATCCACGCCCGCGCGCGCGGGCGAGACCGGTTCGAGGCCATCGTCGACGCCAACCCGGTTTCAATCCACGCCCGCGCGCGCGGGCGAGACCGGCTCGTACGCGGAGATCGGCTCGGACGCGTTTCAATCCACGCCCGCGCGCGCGGGCGAGACCCTTCGTGGAATCATCGTCGAGGCTTCGTCGTTTCAATCCACGCCCGCGCGCGCGGGCGAGACAGCCCGAGAGCACGAAGAGACGATCCGGATTCGGTTTCAATCCACGCCCGCGCGCGCGGGCGAGACCATGATGCCATATGGCGGGTCGGTCACCAGTTTCAATCCACGCCCGCGCGCGCGGGCGAGACACAAGCACGGCGGTGAGCGCACCGGCGACGTTTCAATCCACGCCCGCGCGCGCGGGCGAGACACCATCGCGATGGCCGCAGCCGTGAGCGTGTTTCAATCCACGCCCGCGCGCGCGGGCGAGACGGTCCATGTTGATCCGGCCTACGGGTGGAGTTTCAATCCACGCCCGCGCGCGCGGGCGAGACCAGCATCAGCTGGCGTGGCTATGGGCAAGGTTTCAATCCACGCCCGCGCGCGCGGGCGAGACGCTCAACGGGAGCGTAGCGGTCCAGATCGTGTTTCAATCCACGCCCGCGCGCGCGGGCGAGACCGTCCATGTTGATCCGGCCTACGGGTGGAGTTTCAATCCACGCCCGCGCGCGCGGGCGAGACCGAGCCGAAGGAGCTGCGGAGTGCGCTGGTGTTTCAATCCACGCCCGCGCGCGCGGGCGAGACACCACGAGCGCCGTGCCGCCGAGCGTCGGGTTTCAATCCACGCCCGCGCGCGCGGGCGAGACCCGCCATGGCCCACGCTTTCACCCCAAGGAGTTTCAATCCACGCCCGCGCGCGCGGGCGAGACACGGCCTGCCATTCCTTCGGTTGGCCCTCGTTTCAATCCACGCCCGCGCGCGCGGGCGAGACCCATCGGTGAGTCTCCAGCGCCCGCGGAGGTTTCAATCCACGCCCGCGCGCGCGGGCGAGACCGGGAGCGCAACGTGCTGTGGATCGTGGGCCAACTCGTTTCAATCCACGCCCGCGCGCGCGGGCGAGACATGACTGACGACGACGTGCGGGCGTACGCGTTTCAATCCACGCCCGCGCGCGCGGGCGAGACCTTAGTGTTGGACCCGCGCCTCGGGGACTGTTTCAATCCACGCCCGCGCGCGCGGGCGAGACCGCGGCAAGCATCCGCCGCTGGCCTACGCGTTTCAATCCACGCCCGCGCGCGCGGGCGAGACCTCCGCGATCGTGTTGCTGGCGTAGTTCTGGTTTCAATCCACGCCCGCGCGCGCGGGCGAGACGTTCGCCGTGGTCACGCTGGGGACGGGCGCGTTTCAATCCACGCCCGCGCGCGCGGGCGAGACTAGAGGAGTTCAAAAGCGACCCGGATTACGTTTCAATCCACGCCCGCGCGCGCGGGCGAGACTACGGCGAGTGCTGTGTCCTTGAGGCCGCGTTTCAATCCACGCCCGCGCGCGCGGGCGAGACGAGTCGTGGCTGTCGGTCGCAACCCGCGCGTTTCAATCCACGCCCGCGCGCGCGGGCGAGACGGCTCGAACGCGGAGATCGGCGCGTACGCGTTTCAATCCACGCCCGCGCGCGCGGGCGAGACGGGCGACGCGCAGCGGTACGTCCTGACGGCGTTTCAATCCACGCCCGCGCGCGCGGGCGAGACACAAGGCCCAAGGCGAGATCACGGACAACGTTTCAATCCACGCCCGCGCGCGCGGGCGAGACACGTGCCTGCCGGCATCGCGGCCAGCTTCCGGCGTTTCAATCCACGCCCGCGCGCGCGGGCGAGACCACTCGAAACCGTCGCAGCGCAGAACGCCGTTTCAATCCACGCCCGCGCGCGCGGGCGAGACGGCCTTCACACGCCGCCCGAGTGCAAGAGCGTTTCAATCCACGCCCGCGCGCGCGGGCGAGACCAGCGCATCGTCAATACGCCGATTAGCGGTGTTTCAATCCACGCCCGCGCGCGCGGGCGAGACTCGCGGCAAGCATCCGCCGGTGGGCTACGCGTTTCAATCCACGCCCGCGCGCGCGGGCGAGACTCCCTGCTGCTCCACTGCAAGGAGCAGCTGACGCAGTTTCAATCCACGCCCGCGCGCGCGGGCGAGACCCG
>Ga0187893_10013266_pt1 | contig 11509 bp, 13 predicted proteins | sample MA1701074metaG_FD_139574 | JGI IMG/M metagenome (GOLD analysis project Ga0187893, IMG submission 139574) | White microbial mat communities from a basaltic lava cave in the Kipuka Kanohina Cave System on the Island of Hawaii, USA - MA170107-4 metaG ...
GGCGATCTTGTTCCTGTCAAGCCGCGTTTTCATCGGTTACTCCTCCGTGAACTCACGGATCGCGAAATACTCATCGCCAATCACCAACCCGATCTCTCCCTGACGAGCGTCGCGGCCCATCGCCCTGCAGAAGCTCCCGAGTTCGCCGAGGTTTCTGGCGTGCTCGATGTCGGCGGGGGTTGTGTAGCAATGCACAACGACCGGCTCGTCTTTCACGAGTGCTCCGGATTGCCTCATCGTCGCGCCAGATGCCCTTCGCCCTCGGATAGGCGGTGGCCCCTCCGAACACCCGACCGAACATCTCCAAGGCAGCGTCGACCCAGCGATCCTGGTCAATCGGAGTCGTTCCATCACGCTCGACGCTCGGGACAAACAGGACGATCAGCACCCGTTTGCGCCCGCCACTGAGACCTGACCGCCGCCGGGCGGGCTGCTGACGCCGCTTCGCCACTTTCGATCAATATAGATCGCGAGCCGCCAAACGGCAAACCGTCGTCACCGAACCAGTTCCCTGATGACCGCCGCCTTCTTCGGACCGATCCCTCGAACCTCTGCGAGGGCCGACACGTCAGCGCTCACGACGCGTTCAATGGATCCAAAGCGATCGAGCAGTCGAGACGCGAGCGCGGGACCAACGCCTGGAAGTCCCTGGAGGACGAACAGCCGCTTCGAGGCGTGACGCTTCGGCTTCCGATCGAATCGACGAAGAACCGGCTGATGCGATCGTGTCACTTGATCGGCGAGCAAGCGCAGAATGAGGAGTGAGTGTTCCGGCTCCGACGAATGGAGCACCGGAAGTCGCCACATCGCCGCGAGGGACACGATGGCTCCTTCGACGGCATGCGGATGCACATCGGGCATTGATGGCGGTTTCGGACCCTCGATCATCAAAAGAGATCGGTAGCCACTGTGGGCAAGCCTGGCCGTCTGCGGAAAGAGCCGCCCGTCGACCAGGGACGCAACGAAATCACCGATCGTCTTTCGCTCCACCAGCACTTCGTCATCGATTAAGTAGTCGCCCGCGTTCAGGCGGACCATCCGAACATCGAATACGCCGCTTCGACGTGCCGCCTCCAGCAACGCCGAGTGTCCCTCGGAATGATCAACGGAGAGTTGGTGGATCTGACCAGACATATCCTGACGTGCGCTGGCGCATGCCACTGTGCGCCTTGGACGACGACGATGCCATCGTCCGACGCGTTGATCAAGACGCTCATGGGCGCCGCTCGAACGCCTTCTTCCACCGCTTCTTCGGATCGTCGAACTTCACCGCGGCTGGATCGAAGGCCTCCGGGTCGAAGACGCCCCCGGCCCACCGAAGCGTTGACTCGTGCTCCTCGTGCTCGGGATCGGCGATGACCTGAACAAACTCCGCATAGCCGTGGACACCACCGCAGTCCTCCGGCGGACATCGACCTTCGCCCGCGACACGACGCGGGTAATTGCGGTCGTCGCCGGCTGACTCGAAGCCCTCATGTACGAGAACGTGCTGCCAGGCGTCGCCGAAGTCATACGCGTACATTGCCGGTGGAGCGTGCCAATTCCGCTGATCGAAGAACTTCGATAGAGGCACCTGCCACCCAGGCACGACGGGGTGATCGTTCGGGTCATCATCGGTGGGAATACCGATGGACACCACGTTCCGCTCTGTCGCATCGAGCAACCGAAACTCGTGGAGGTGGTAATCCAGCCAGCCCATTGCATCCTGGATGGCGACGTGCAGGTCCCAGAAGGAGTACTTCGCGGGCACATGGATGCGGCGCCAGACGAGCGGATCCGTCCCTGAGAGCACAACCAGAAACTGGTGAATGAGCTTGGGCCGAGGGGGCCGTTGGGTCGGCTTCCTCGGAATCGGTACGTTGGCCACACGGTCAGTCGACGTGCGATGGCGATGATAACGATGGTCCAAGGAGTGCCGGCCCGCGCCTGACTGTCACGTCCTACGCCTGCGCTCGATCCGTCCGCACGAGCCTCGGGCAGTCGGAGTGTGGAGACATTCTGGAGACGGCCGAAGCGCAGCCAGCGAAAGTCGAAGTCTCAGCAGGAGATAGTGCGATGAGAGGCAGGGATTCGCGCAGGAAACTCGTCGGATGTAAGTTGTTGTTCTTTAAGGTGATATGGCTGGGTGTTAGGGACGATTTCCGCAACTGGTTGCTGACTGCGGCATGAGCTGCTCCGGTTCGGGACCGCTCGGTTTCCTGAGCCTTTTTAACCCGTCGCACCTCCAAGAACCAGTCAGCCTTGTCCGAAGTTTGTATACAGATTTCGCTTAGATCTGTGTTTGCGGCTTGTCCGAAAAGTGTATACAAATATCGGACGCGGCTGATCTCAAGCAAACTGGTCGCCGACCGAAATCGTGGCCACCTCCACACGCTCAGGTATGGACGCGGCCTCGGCAGCCGGGATGCGGTGGAAGGAGCTGAAGCGGCGCCGCCATCGGTCCCGCCGTTCGTCACTTGACGTTGAGCTCTTGATTCACTTCGGCTCCATGTTCATCGCGGCGCCCCAGCCAAACCGCTGGTCGTCGGTCACCGCCAGGATGATTTCATTCCGGCCGGCACGCAGTGGCAACCACGCACGCTCGAATCGCGCATCGACGAAGCTGACGTACTCGGGGATTCGGGTGTTCCAGCCATTGATGCCCGAATACACCGGCTCGCCGTTGACGAACACCGTCACGTCGTCGCTGTAGCCGATGCCGACGAGCTTGCGCTCCGCTCGTGACGCGTCGATGGTCGCGCGCAGGAAAGCCGTCTGACGGCCCAGCTGGGGCTGCGCGCGAAAGACGCGATTCAGGTTGACGAGACCCGATTCCTCGGCTCGCGCCGCCGTCCATTGCAGATTCGCCGGCACGGTCTCGGTCTCGACCTGGGGGAGGGTCGTGGGCACGGGACCCGCCACGTCCCACTGCGCGACGAAGCTCGCGGGAGGCGCGCCGGCCGGTACCCGCGCGGCGGCCTGGGCGGCTGGACGAATCTGGATGTTCGAGAGGGTGGCGGCCCACTCGGCGGGTTGATCGTTGACGCGCGCCCAGAACGCCACGTCACCCGCCGCCACGCCGTGCCGGAGGCGGGGAACCGAGAGCGTGGGTGTCTGTTCGTCACCAACGAAAACATCGAGCTTCGAGCCCTCGACGCGCACGCGCACGTGCGTCCACTCATTGCGCGGCCACATCGTCTTGGCCGTGAACTCCGGATACAGCTGCCACGTCGAGCTCCCTCTGGTGCGCGGCGCGTATTGAATCGCCATGAACGCGCCCGACTGACGCGGCCTGAGATAGATGTTTTCGTGATCGCTGAACGACTCGCGCCTGAAGACGATGGCGACGAAATCGCCCCGGTCCATCGGCGCCACGTCGAACTCGATGGTGCCATCGGCTATCTGCACGCCGGTCTTGATGGCCTGCGTGCCGTTGCGAAGCCAGAGGGCGCGCCGGCCCTGGAAGGTGTCGATCTTGACGTCGGCGGCTCGCGTCGCCGTGCCTTCAACTACCCACTCGTTCGTGTTCTGCGCCGGGATCCGCGCAGCGGGCTGCTGCGAATCGGCGCGGACGTGCGCCAGTGCAAGGACGATCATCAGAATACATACAGGCAATCGACGCATGTCGTCTCTCCTTCGCGGATAGCTGTCCGGTGGTAGTAACGCGCAAACGACCCGTCGGCGTGTCTGATCACGACGACGTTCTCTTCGCCGGGTCTTCGTGTCGCATCCTGATTACGCTCAACGAGGTGCACGACTTCGCCGGCTCGCGCGGCGATCACTGGGCTACCAATCGGCATCTGAAAGTCGTAGGCAAATTCTGCCATCCCCTGGTGCCCGTATCGCCCGTTGTATCCCTGCAGCACTCTTCGCGCTGGGCCCTTGGGAAACGGCAGGACATAGGTGTCAGCCTGTTCGAGCGCGACTGCCATCGCGGATGCCGCGAAGACAGCGATCGCAATGAAGCAACGCGAAATCTTGGTGCGTCCTGGTTACTCGAAGATCAGCTCCGGCGCGTCTTCGATCTTCGCGACGATCCCCCATCCGCCGAAGGCTTCAACCACGGCGAACACCAGATCGTGCCTTCCAGGAGTGAAATCGATGTACAGCACGTCCGCGCCAAGTGTCAGCGTGCCGAGATCGCTGCCATCGCGGAACAAGTAGCCGCTCCGGCCGGCGAACAGCGGGCGCCCGTCGAGAAAGACGATGACATCGTCGCTGAAGCCGATCGATACCCTGGCACGAAGCGCGCGCGGCGCTCGCAGCACCGCTTTGGCAAACACGACGTTCCTGCCGTCATCATTCGCAGGCCGGGCTGCCGCTGGTGAACGATATTGCGCGATGTTGACGAGGCCTGACGCTTCGGCCGACACCGGTTCAAAGGTCAGGGCGGCTGGAAGATTCGAGAAATCGACGGTTCTAGCGGCGAGCGATTGACTGATTGACCACCGCGTGACGATTCCCGGATCCGCGGCGGCGGTCGATCGTGTCGGGCGCGGGCGATCGACCGGTGTGACTTTTACATTCGAGAAGTTCGCGGCTCCCGAGCGGCCCCACAAACCGACCCGTCCCGGACCCCAATCGCGTTTGAGATCGCGCACGGTCAGCTGCGGCGTGGCCGCGCCATCGACGAACACCAGTGCCGAGTATCCGTCGACGACAACGCGAACATGGACCCAACGGTTGACCGGCAGCTCGGCCGCGGCGTTGTAGCCGGCACCCGCATAGATCTGCCACGATTCCTGCCCTCGATCGATTGGCGTGTACTGCAGCGCATCCCATTGACGCGAACGATGCGTTCGCAAATAGATCAACTCGTAGTCGTCAGGGGTTGCCGCGCGGAACAGGACTCCGGCGAAGCCGAATTGTCCGTGGAGCGCGACGTCGAATTCGATGGTTCCGTCCGCAAACAGGACATCGGGCATCAAGGCAATACCGCGATCGAGAAACAACGACTGCCTGCCTAGATACCGTGTCAGCCGTCCTTCCCGATCGAGAACGTCCCAGCGCGCGAAATCCGTCGCGGTGTCCTGCGCGATCGGGGTCGCGCAAGCGACAACAACGAGCAACGATACAACAGTGCGGCGCACGCCCCAGTATCGGAGGTCGAACCCGCGAACGGAATGTCGAAAACCGCGATCTGTGATCGAAAGCCGCGATCAGAGCGTTTCGCGGTACCGACGCGGTGATACGCCGCCGGCGCGCCTGAACGCGCGCGTGAAGTGGCCGGGTTCCGCATAGCCGAGTCGATAGGCAATCGCGGCGACAGACAGCGGCGTCGAGATCAAGAGGCGGACGGCCTCGTCGAACAGGCGCCGCTCGATCGCCGATTTGGCGCTCACGCCGCAATGCGTTCGAAGCGTGGCCGACAAGTGATCGGCGGAGACACCGAGCGCCGAGGCATAGGCGCTGACGGCGTGCTCCTGATGAAATCGCCGCTCGAGGAGCTGCTCGAACCTGGATACAAGATGCGGCGCGGATGGGTCCGGCCTGGCTTGCGCGCGCGAGAGCGCGATCACAAATGGCGCGAGCAAGGCCTCGAGCATCGCTCCCGAATCGGGACGCGGCGCCGCCACGTCTGCGGCCATCAACGCGGCGATCGCGTTCAGCGATCGCAGCGCTCGTGTATCGTTGAGGACGGCGATGCGTGACAGCAGTGACGCGGCGGTTGCGCCGGACGGTGTCAAAGCGTCGCGGGTGAAAACTACCAGGTGGAGTCGCAATGGATCCTCTACGCGAATCACGCGAGTTGTGTTCGGCGGCGTGATGACGATTGCCGGTCCACGCACCCGTACAGGCCGGCCCTCGGCGCTGATCTCTGCCTGTCCGCCACTCACCAGCAGGCATTCGTGAAAATCGAGATCGTGAGCGCAGCCGTCGGCGACGATCCCCGTCCACTGCGCGAGCGTATAACTGTCAATCGCGAGAGGGTGTCCGTATTTGAGATGTGAGAAACGGACTGTGGTGCTCGGACGCACGGGCCCTCCGCCGTCTCTTATCACGTTGGTTTGGCAACGGCTATCGCTCACAACTGGCTCGTCTCAGGAGGCGGGATACGCCGGTCAATTTCCATGATGCCACACAGCCCGTGTGGGCGCCTGATGGCCGACCGGTCATCGTCGTGTCTGCCGCCGTGCTGACGCTTCAGCGTTTCGCAGCTCTCACCGTCGCCGACGCGCCCTCATCGGCTTCTACACCGTCTCCGCGACCTCGGCCGTCGCCGTAGAGCTGAAGGCGACATGACCACGCGGCCCGATGCCAACAGTTTCACCGTAGCGGGCATATACTTGCCGCGCACGAGGTCATGGTGAACCCCTCAACTGCTGCGTGGACGATTCCCGCGCTGGGCGGTATCGAATGTTTTCGAGCCACCGCTCTCCGGCAGCGCTACGCACGCCACCGGCACGAAGGTTTCGCGATCGGTGTGTTCGAGGATGGTGTTGGCGGCACCGAGTACCGAGGCGCACTGGCGTGCATTGCGCCGGGACAGATCGTCGCCATGAATCCCGACGAAGCCCATACCGGCTTTGCGGCAGACGGCGGAGCAATAACGTATCGCATGTTTTACGTGACTGAAGCGGCCGTGACAATGTTCGCTTCGGTTCGCCGCGCGGGGTTCCGCCACGTCTGCATTCCGAGCGCACACTGGGCCGGACGACTCCGCTCATTGCACAAACAGCTCGAGCACGGGACTGAGCGGCTTGCCAGCGACGTGCAGGCGCTCGAAGTGCTCGCGGACTTTTTCAGCACCTTTGGCGCGACCGGCGCTGCGCCGCCCGCCGGGCGGGAAACGAAGGCGATTGCGCGCGCGAAGGAGTACCTGCGGTCGCACTACGCCAGCAATGTGAACGTTCAGGAGGTGGCGGCGGCTGTGGGACTGAGCCCCGCGTACCTGATTCGCGCTTTTCGGCGGTCGGTCGGCATGCCGCCGTACACCTGGCTGCTGCAACTCCGAATCGATCACGCCCGCGAACTGCTGGCCCAAGGCCGCGAAATCGCTGGCGTAGCGCTGGAGGTTGGTTTCGCGGATCAGAGTCATCTGACGCGTCGCTTCCGGAGCGTCACCGGTCTCACGCCTGGGCAATACGCCGCCGGTCACTATCGTTCAAGACGCCGCACCTGACCGCCGGCGATGCTCGCGGCATGAGCGCGCTAGCGTTCGATCCCGTTCCGTCTCCATGGCACGTCGCCGAAATCAACATCGCGCGCGGCCGCGCGGTGCTGACCGATCCCCTGATGACGGACTTCGTCGCACAACTCGAGATCGTGAACCGCGTCGCCGACGCCAGCGGCGGCTTCGTGTGGCGCCTGAAGGCAGACGACGGCGGTGCAAGCAGCTACGTTCGCTTCTCGGATGACGACCGCCTCATCGTCAACATGTCGGTGTGGACGTCGATCGAAGCGCTGCAGGCGTACGTGTATCGAGCGCACGATCACGCGGATGTCTTTCGCGATCGGCGTCGATGGTTCGAGCCGCTCGACGTCCCGCAGCTGGCGCTCTGGTGGGTTCCAGCGGGTCACATCCCCAGCCTCGAGGAGGGACGCCACCGGCTGGCGCTGCTGGCGCGCGAGGGACCGACGCCACGGGCGTTTACGTTCAAGCGCCGATTCACACCTGAAGAAGCGCTGTTCGTCCCTGACATGACATCTCCTTGCAGTTCGCTACGACTGTTCGACCCGTTCGATCGTCGGAGATGACCATGGCGACATTCACTCTTCTGGTCAACGATCGATGGCGCCAAGTCACATCGGACCCCGCGATGCCCCTGCTGTGGGCGCTTCGCGATCGGCTCGGCCTCACTGGCACGAAGTTCGGCTGTGGCATGGGCGTTTGCGGCGCTTGCACGGTCCATGAGAACGGACGTGCTGTCCGAAGCTGCCTCGTGACAATGGCCGACACCGTCGGCCGCCGTTATACGACGATTGAGGGGTTGTCGCCCGACAATACCCATCCCTGCCAGCAGGCCTGGCTCACCGAGGATGTCGCGCAATGCGGTTTCTGCCAGCCCGGCATGATCATGGAGGCTGCGGCACTGCTCGCCGAGCGACCGCGAGCGACCGTTGCCGACGTGGATGGCGCCTTCGACAACCACATTTGTCGCTGCGGCACCTACACCCGCATTCGAGCGGCAATCCGGCGGGCGGCGAACGAAGGACGCTCGCGATGACGCTGTCACGACGGAGCTTTCTGCGTGCGCTCCCAACCGTCACCGGTGGACTCTCGATCGCGATCGAGCTCGGTGACTGGGCAGAGCACGATACGGTCGCGGCCGGGGCGCCGTTTCAACCCAGCGCCTTTCTCCGGATCGACGGCAACGGCGTTGTGACGTTGTGGTGCATCCGCCTTGAAATGGGGCAGGGCGTTCGGACAGTGCTGCCCATGGTCCTCGCCGAGGAGCTCGAAGTCGAATGGGCGCAGATCCGAGTGGAACAGGCGGAGCCTGGAGCGCAGTTTGCCGGGATCACGCTTCATACGAGCGGAAGCGGCAGCAGCTCTGGAACCTTTCACGTTCTCCGCACGGCCGGCGCGGCGGCCCGGGAGATGCTCGTCGCGGCTGCCGCCGCAGCGTGGGGTGTCGATGTCGCCAGCTGTCATGCGTCGCGCGGTGCGGTGACACATGCACCAACGGGCCGCAGGAGGACCTACGGCAGCGTGGCGTCAGCGGCAGCGCGCCTGCCCGTGCCGCAGGCGCCACGGCTCAAGGATCCGAAGTCGTTCAAGCTCCTTGGCACACCGGTTCGTCGCGTCGACGGCGCCGCAATTGTTTCGGGCCACGCCAAGTACGGGCTCGACGTCCGTGTGCCGGGCATGCTGTTCGCGACGATCGAGCGGGCGCCGACGCTGGGCGGCACTCTGATCCGCTTCGATAGGAGTGACGCTCTCAAAGTACCCGGCGTCCGACACGTGCTGCCGGTTACGGCCGGAATTCATCCGGGCATTGCCGTCATCGCCGACGACACGTGGACAGCACTCCGCGCCCGCCGCGCGCTGCGGATTGAGTGGGACGCGGGTCCGGCCAGCGACTTCGATTCCGACGAGTACCTTCGCCAGCTTCCCGACGCATGCGAGCGCGCCAACTTTGTCGTGCGTCATGAAGGCGATGCGCTCGGCGCCATGGCGACCGCCGCGCGACAGCTCGAGGCCACCTACGTTTTTCCATTCCAGGCCCACGCTCCTGTCGAGACCATGAACTGCACGGCGCACGTGATGCCGCACGCCGCGGAACTGTGGGTGCCGACGCAGACCGACACCCGGACGTTCGAGCAGGTGGCCAAAGTGACCGGCCTCCCGCGCGAGGTGATCACGATCCATCCGGTCTTGATGGGTGGCGGCTTTGGCCGGAGGTTGTTTGCTGATTACGCAGCGGAAGCTGCGCAGATCGCAAAGGCGGTCGGCCGGCCGGTGCAAGTGATGTGGACGCGCCAGGACGACATGCGCCACGGCTTCTTCCAGCCTGCCACGGCTGAGCGCTTCAGCGCGGGCATTGATCCGAACGGCCGGATCGTCGGGCTCGTTCACAAGACGACGGCGTCAAGCCTGACGATTTTCGACATCCACCGCGGCCGGAACATCTGGACGTCTCGGCCGGAGGTGAAAGCGCCGGACCACTACTCGATCGCGCAGGACCCCTGGGGAGCATTCGACACGCCGTACGCATTCGGCGCCCTGCGTGTGGACTGTGCAGACCTGACCAGCCCTGTTCCTGTGGGGCCGTGGCGCGCGGTCGCCTATCCATCGACCGTGTTTGCACGCGAATCGTTTCTGGACGAGCTCGCGCACCTGCTGGGCAAAGATCCGATCGCGCTACGCCTGGGGCTGCTGCCACCCGACACCATCAAGACCGGATCGTGGGTCATCGATCGCCGGCGCCTCGCGCGCGTGCTCGAGGCTCTTGCGGCACGGCCCGACTGGGCAGTGCCGTTGATGCCGGAACACGGGTGGCGCACCGGTCGCGGCGTGGCCGCGAACGTGTACCACGGTCGCAGTTACGTGGCCATGCGGGCCGACGTGTCAGTGCGGGAGGATAATTCCGAGTTGCGCGTCGACCGCGTCACGACCATCGTCGACGCGGGCATCACGCTCAATCCGCTCGGTCTGTGCGGGCAGACCGAAAGCGCCGTCGCATGGGGTCTCTCGGCGACGCTGTTCGGGAAGATGAACTTCGCGCGCGGCGCGGCCGTCCAGTCGTCGTTCGGTGACTTCCGCGTGTTGCGGATGCGCGAGATGCCGGCCGTGGAGACGGTCATCCTTGACAGCGGTGCATCGCCGGGCGGCTATGGCGAGCATCCAGTGCCGCTGGTCGCGCCTGCTGTAGCCAACGCCGTATTTGCCGCGACTGGCCGACGCATTCGCAGCCTGCCAATCACGCGGGAGAAGTTGAAGGCGTAACACCTTTCTCCCTGTCCGCGGAACGCGGCGCGCTCAGGTACCGGCTGGACGACGAGGGAACAACGTTCTTGCCCGATGCCAGGACCAACATCACAACAAAGCGGACCAGCCCAGCGAGACCAATCGTGCCCACTGAAGCGCTCGTCACCTCGTTTGTCACAAATCGAGGGACGACCAGGCTGTCAACGAATTCCTCCCTGCCGCTCGTCAACGAAACCATCTCGATGCGCTACTACCATGAGCCGGGTGACACCATTGACGTGCCGCAGCAGGAAGGATTGAACACGTGGGCGATCGAGCGGCTCATGATCGTGCTGCCGCAGAAAGTGGAATGCCGCAAGTACGTCTTGCGTGAAGCGATGGGGCGCTACACCGGAAACGGGAACGCCTACGGATTTACGGAGCCGTCGCGGTTTCGCTTTCCACACCATCTTTCCGTTCGACAATCACGCGGTCGTTCACGTGGACACGGCACTACTCGGTCGCCCCTCCGACTTCTTCAATGAAGGCATCGCCGTGTCGTTTCAGAGCGATCCGTCAAGGGGGGACTTCACTGTTCGTTTCAACGGACAACAGGTCGACGAGGCCTGCCGATCGTATTGCAGGCGGGCATCCTGCCGCTGCCGCTGAGCAGGCACGTTACCACCAGCGGGTACCGCAGCATCTCCGACGACGTGATCGGCTATCGCATGGCCGGATCCTTCGTCCTGCACTTGACGGAGCGGTTCGGCCGTCGTGACCTGACGAGCTGACTGCGGAAGCGGCGTCGACGAGGCGCAACCTTCTGGCGTTAAGGGGATTAACCGCGCGCAGAGAAATTCAGGTCGCAGCGCGTGCGAAAATCAGGCTGCAAGAATCGAACGCGCAACTCGTTGACGTGATGAGAGTTGGAGAGAACGGAAGCATCCGGTTTCTTTTGGCTGGGAGGCAGGGATTCGAACCCCGATAACGTGGTCCAGAGCCACGTGTCCTACCGTTGAACGACCTCCCACCGGGGGCTCTGGACGCCCGCAAGCACTTAGAAATGCTGACGGGGCCGCCCAAGAACCTCCAATTACAGACCGTGTGTCTCCGATCCGAAGCCTCTTACCAGAGCCGTAGAAAGCCAGCCGCTGGTCGGCTACTCCCCCACGAACACGA
>Ga0187893_10013267_pt1 | contig 11509 bp, 5 predicted proteins | sample MA1701074metaG_FD_139574 | JGI IMG/M metagenome (GOLD analysis project Ga0187893, IMG submission 139574) | White microbial mat communities from a basaltic lava cave in the Kipuka Kanohina Cave System on the Island of Hawaii, USA - MA170107-4 metaG ...
GAGGGCTGCCTTACCCCCTGCTCGACGCGGCCTTCGGCGATCTGCTGCTCGGTGGGGAACAGCGGGGGCGGAGCGTCAGTGTATTCGCGCCACGAAAAGCGCACGAAGAACCGCTGACTGTGCGACAGCAGGTGATCCACACGGCCGTCGAACTGATCCTGATCGAGTCTTCGCGAGCCGGTGTTGAAGTAGTTATTCTGATCCGTCACAGGGTTGCCCGGCGTGTTGGACTGCGGGTAGAACTTCAACACATTCGACGCCACGGCGTCCATCCTTTGAGCCGGTATCCGGTTGCCGGGAAACGCGTCGCGGATGAACCCGCCGGCCGGATTGGCGCGGGTGGTGGAAGGATCGAAAATTGCGATCAGATTCCCGTTATTGGCGAAGGTCCGCGAAAAATCACCACGCCTGTGCAGGTCCGACGGCACGGTTGTGGTGGTACTGGCAAAGCTTCTCTGCCTGAGACCCTCGAAGCTGCCGAGGAAAAAAGTCTTGTCCCTGACAATCGGACCGGTGACGTGGGCCCCATATTGGTTGCGCTTGAAACTCCCGAGACTCCGGCCCAGGGAATTGTTGAAATAGTCGTTGGCGTCCAGAACCGAGTTGCGCAGGAACTCGAAGGCGCTGCCGTGCAACTGGTTGGTGCCTGACTTGTACACGATGTTCAATATCCCGCCGTTGCTTCGCCCGAACTCCGCTCCATAATTGGTGCTGACCTTGAATTCCGCGATGGCATCGACAGGCGGAAAGGTGGAATTCCCGGCCGTTCCGTTCACCGTCGGGTGCGATGTGCTGATGCCGTCCACCATCACATTCAGCATCGAATTCCTTGCCCCGGCCACCCCATACCCGGTTCCGTAGGTGGTGCTTGGGGATCCGGTGACGCCGGGCGTCAGATACAGCAGCGAGAACACGTTTCGCGAATTGAGTGGCAGGGAAACAATGCGCCGGTTATCCACCACCTTGCCGAGCGTGGAATCGGTGGTCTCAAGCAGCGGAGCATCGCTGACCACCTCGATGGACTCGCTTACCACCCCAACGTCAAGCCTGACGTCGACCCGGGCCAGTTGTTGAATCTCGAGCAGGATGCCGCGCCGCACGAACCGCTTGAATCCGGGGGAGGTCACCGCAACCTCGTACTCGCCGCGCTCAAGGTTGCTCACGGTAAAATTTCCGGTCTCGTTTGCCACCACTTCAACCTGGCGATTGGTGGCCAAGCTTGTGACAGTGACCACGGCCCCGGGCACAACCGAGCCGCCGGGATCGACGACTGTCCCAAGAATTCTTCCGGTGAACGATTGCGCCGCCGCCGGCAAAACGCCCAGAACGAGAACAAGACAACTGACACGACAGAGTGATTTCATCGGAGGATGCTCCTTCTGAGATTACACTACGTTAATATAGTATGCCTAATTGACGCTGCCGTCAATGCAATTCGGAGAGTGAGGGAGCAAGAGCGGCAGTGGCTGGAAGGGTGCTAAACGTTTGGAAGTCGCTTTTATATCAAACACTTTCTAGGACGTAGTATCACTGCCTGTGTTGGTTAATATGAGTTCATCAGCATGAGTGTCGAGGCGGCCACCCCATGCGTTGAGGGAGCCATAGGTTTGAAGAATGATAGAATGGCGCGCGATGCGTGTGATTCTCTTCTCGCTGCTCTCTTTGGCTGCGGCAGCCCAGCGGCCCGTTCCCATCGACAACGAATGGACTCGCGTCGTGATTGCCACGTCCAGCCCTGGTCCCAAGGGCCGGCTGCACAAGCACGACGTGAACCGGGTCATGATTTATCTGGATGCCGGTGTACAAAGATTGGAGTTCGAGGATGGGACCGCCAAGGACATCCCGTTCCGGTCCGGCCAGGTTCTTTGGGATACCAAGGGTGGAATGCACACCAGCCAGAACACCGGCGGCACAACGTTCCGGATCGTCGAGGTGGAAGTAAGAAAGCCGGGAGGCAAGGTGGCGTTTCCGGAAAAGGATCCGGTGAAGGTGGCGCCGGGATTGTACAAAGTCGAGATGGAGAATGAACAGGTGCGCGTGCTGCGAGTGAAGTTCGGTTCGCGCCAGAAGATCCCCGAGCACGAACATCTGCTGCCGCGCGTGGTGGCGCCCCTGACTCCAGTGAAAATCAAGATCACCGGGCTTGACGGCACGGAGACCATGTTTGAGGGCAAGCCCGGGGAGGCGGTCTACTTGACGGCGGCCAGGCACAGCGAAGAGAGTATGCTTGATGAGGCGACTGAGCTGATCGTCGTGGAGTTCAAGTAAGGGGGCATCGGTTATTTTCCGGAAAAACCTGATCCATTCTCCCGGTAGACCGTGCGTGTAAGAATAGAGGCAAGGAGGACTGAACGAGATGAAAGCCTTTACTTTCTTTATCTTGCTGACAGCATTGGTGTTGTTGGCCGATGAAGGGCATAAGCACGAGGCCGGAAAACTGGGCACCGTGAAATTTGAAACATCCTGCGAGGCCGCTGTTCGGCCGGGGTTCCAGCGCGGAGTGGCGCTGTTACACTCCTTCTGGTACGAGGAGGCCGAGAAGGCGTTTCGCGAGGTGGCCCGGCAAGATCCCGCCTGCGGAATGGCGCATTGGGGCGTGGCGATGAGCAACTACCATCCTGTCTGGGCGCCTCCTAATAAGGCGGAGTTGGCCAGCGGCTGGGCGGCGGCGGAGAAGGCGATGGCCGTCGGAGCAAAGACCGGGCGCGAGAAGGATTATATCGGCGCGATTGCGACGTTCTATAAGGACGCGGAGAAACTGGACCACCGCAAGAGGTCGCTGGCGTACGAGGCGGCGATGGCCGAGCTGCATCGCAAGTATCCGGCTGATCCCGAGGCGGCGATTTTTTACGGACTGGCTTTGTTGGGCACCGCGCCGGCGACGGACAAAGAGTACAAGAACCAAAAGAAGGCCGCGGTGATTCTGAACAAGGAACTGGCCCGGAACCCCAACCATCCGGGGATCGCGCACTATGTGATTCACAGCTACGACTATCCGGCGCTGGCCGAGATGGCGCTTCCGGCGGCGCGAAGCTATGCCAAGATCGCTCCGGATTCCCCGCATGCCCTGCACATGCCGTCGCACATCTTTACACGGTTGGGGCTTTGGGAGGAGTCCATACAGTCGAACATCGCCTCGGCGGCGACGGCGAAAAAGCACGTCGAGCATGTGAAGCCGGGCGCGGGCGCGTTTGATCAGTTGCACGCGATGGACTACCTGACGTATGCCTACCTGCAAATGGGGCAGGACCGGAAAGCCAGGCAGGTGCTGGATGAGATGAAGACGATCGAGAAGCTGGACGCGGAGAATTTCGCCGCTGCCTACGCCTTTGCGGCGGCCCCAGCCCGATGGGCCCTGGAGCGCAGGCAGTGGCGGGAAGCGATGGAGTTGAGTCTGCATCCGGCCGGATTCCCATGGCGGAACTTTCGGTACACGGAGGCGATGATTATTTTCGCGCAGGGCCTGGGCGCGGCCAGGTCGGGCAAGATCGAGATGGCTCGGGAGAGAGCGGCGGCGCTCGATGAGATCCGGAAGCAGATCGCCGGAGCAAGCGGATACGATTGGGCAAGTCTGGTGGAAAGCCAGCGGATGTCGGTAACCGCGTGGGTGGCACTGGCGGAGGGACGCAAAGACGAAGCGCTGCGAACGATGCGCGCGTCGGCGGATCTGGAAGACAAGACGGACAAGCATCCAGTGACGCCGGGCGCCGTGGTTCCGGCCAGAGAACTGCTTGCTGAGATGCTGATGGAGAGCGGCCAGGGCAAAGAGGCGCTGGTTGAATTCGAATCGGTGCTGAAGGAGTCGCCGAACCGTTTTCGCGCATTGCATGGAGCGGGGAAGGCGGCGCACATCGCTGGAGACAAGGCCAAGGCGAACGGCTACTACAGTAAGCTGAAGACGCTTTGCAGCAAGGCGGACACGAAACGGCCGGAGATGGCGGAAGCGATGGCGTTTCTCTCGCGCTAGGAATCGAGTGTCACGAAGCATTCACACCACCCGGAGAGATCTCCGGGTGGCACGGCTGACCGACTACAGCGACGAGGAGCGACGGGCCAGGGAGGAGGCCCATCTCACCGCAAAGCTCGACCGAAAAAGGGCGATCAAACGAAGCATTCACATCGATCGAACGCCGCTGACCACGGGTGCGCCAACCGGAATGGCCGCGCAAGTGCCGGTTCGAGTTGTGGAGGAAGGCCCGCACGTCTGGTACCCGGGGACGATTGCCGATATTGAAGCGGTTGGGAAGAGGCTTCCCGCTGGGGTAATGCATGGAGTGTCGGAGATCGTTTTTCGCATGGGTGCGGAAACGCAGGAAGAAGCAGTCAGAGAAGATCCTGGCGGGGAGGGGCGTGACCCCTGGACGGGGCGGCTGGGAACCGAGACCCTGCCCGGGGTTTACATGGGACGCATTCTGGGGACATATGATGGCGGCTCGAATCGGATCTCCTTGTTTGGCTGCGTAATCGATCCTGAGAATCCTCCGCTGCCGCCGGTCACTGCCCTCCTGAAACTGTGGAACCTGGCTACTTTCGCTCATGAAGTGGCGCACCATTTTGATCATACGAGGCGAATTGGACGTGGGCGGTGGCTGGCCTTGGGTGAAGAAAAAAAGAAGGTGGAGGGGTTCGCGGAACGATGTGAACACGAGTGGACTCAGAATTGTGTGGTCCCATACCTGGAGGAGAACTATGCGGAGGAAGTTGCCGCCCTGCAGCATTGGGTGGAGCACCATGGCGGCGCCCTGATTCCACTGGGGAAGTTTGTGTCCGACCCGCGCAAAGACGTCAATTGGGTGATCCATGTGTTCGCCGTGGAAAGAGCGTTGCGGGATCTGGCTCAGGACGTGGCCGCGGGAATGCCGCTCGACAAGTGCCGGTTGCGGTTCGCCACCGAAGTGCATTATGTGGGGATGTATGAAGAAGCGCTGGCCGCGGTCAAGAAAATTCTTGATGAAGATCCGGATAACGACGATGCTATGACTCTGCGGGCGGATATCTGGGTCCATCAGGAAAAGTATGTCGAGGCATCGGAATTGGCCAGGGCGATTATCGCTCGCCGTCCGGGGAACCAGTACGCCCGGCAGCAATTGTTGTTTGCCTGCGAGGGTCTCGAGAATTGGGACCGCGTGATAGAGATCGCAAGCGAGAGCTTTCACCTATCCGCGGATGAGCATGATCGAATGGAAGCATTGTATTCCCGCTGCCGTGCGCATTGGAGAAGCGGGCGAACGAAAGAATCCGATGAGGATTTGCGGATGCTGGAGGCGGATGGAACCAGCTCGGCGCGGCGGGTTAAGCGGTTGCTGGAAGAACGAAAAAAGAGGAAAGAAACCGATTGACAGCCTAATGATTACATAGTAATCTATGATCTAAGAAAGGACGGGCACTGTCAATGACTAGATTTCGTTGCGCTCTTTGTGCGCTTTTTCTTTCGAGCCTTTTGAGCTTTGGGCAAACTGTCACCGGTTCGGTAAACGGCAGTTTGACTGATCCCTCCGGGGCCGCGATACCTGGGGCGCAGTGCAGGCTGACCAGCTTGTCTACGCGGACTGAGCTGACAACTAACTCCGGACCCACCGGTCTTTTTGTTTTCAACAGTGTTCCCGCGGGCGCCTATGCATTGAGAGTGGAGGCCAAAGGGTTTCAGATGCTCGAGGTGGCCAACGTCAATCTCACAATCAGCGAGGTGCGGTCCCTCGGCAGGCTCACTCTGAGCATCGGCACGGTAAGTGAATCCGTGAACGTCAGCGCCAATCCGGCGGCGGTACAACTATCCAGCGCCGAGAAGTCCGGAGTTCTGACCTCGGACCAGATTGACAGGCTGGCGGTCAAGGGCCGGGACTTCATAGGTCTGATTTCCACCATACCTGGCGTGGTGGACACGAATCCGGATGGCCGGGATGCTTCTTCCCTCGGAGCCACCAACGGGATTCATATTAACGGCGGCGCCCAGAACTCGAAGTCGGTGACCATGGACGGACATAACATCCTGGATATCGGGAACAACACGGAATTGCAGTTCCAGCCGAACATGGATGCCATCGCGGAAGTCAAGGTGCTGACGAGCAACTATCAGGCCGCGTTCGGGCGCAACAGCGCGGGCGTGATCAGCATTATCAGCAAGTCCGGCTCCCAGGAGTTTCATGGCACGGGGTACTTCTTCTGGAGACACGAGGGTTTGAATGCCAATGAGTTCTTCCGGAACCGCACGGGCACGGAAAAGGCTCCCTACCGGTACAGGATCGGCGGTTACTCGATCGGCGGACCGGCCTATATTCCCAAGAAGTTGAACGCGAACAAGGACAAGCTGTTCTTTTTCCTGTCGCAGGAGTTCGTGAGGAGACGCGCGGATTACGGGACGAGGTTTGTGAATACGCCGACGGAGCTGGAGCGCGTCGGGGATTTTTCGCGCAGCTTCGACGTCAACGGCCGCCTGATCCCTATCACCGATCCGCTTAGCGGCCGGCCGTTTCCGGGTAACGTGATTCCCGGCAATCGCATTGACCCCGCCGGACAGGCGATCCTCAAATTTTTCCCGGCGCCGAACTTTGTCGATCCCGATCCGAACAACTTGTACCGGAGAAACTACCGCTCGACCTATAGCGGCGCGCATCCCCGGACGGACACGATCTTACGGCTTGACGGGAATTTCTGGCCCTCCTTCCGCGTGTACTACCGCTTTGTCTACGACACGGAGGAGCAGACGACGCCGTTCGGGATCTGGCAAGCGAATCCGACCAACTACGACCTGGACCCCTTGCGGTTTTCCCACCCGAGCAAGTCGCATCTGGTGAACATGACGAAGATCTTCTCGCCGACGCTGATCGCGGATTTCAGTTTCAACACGAGTTTTACCGAGTACATCTTTGACCGCCCGGTGGAGCGGTCGCGCATGGGGAATCCGCCGCGGTTGTTCACGCCGGACCCGGGAGTGGCCAACCTGATCCCGGACGTGCAGTTCGGCGCTCAGCCGGTGAACGCGATTCAGGTGGGCCTGAACAACTCGCCTTTCTACAATTACATTCAGCCGTACGTCTTCACGGGCAACCTGACAAAGGTCTGGGGCAACCACAATTTGCAAGCGGGAATCTATGTCGAGCGCGGAAACCAGTTCATGGGCGCGCTGTTTGGCGGCAGCGGCGGGGTGCAGAACAGGGGTTCTTTCAGTTTCGCCCGGGACGTCAACAATGCCTTTGATTCAAACCACGGCTTTGCCAATGCCGTGCTGGGGAATTTCACCAACTACACGGAAAGCACGGCGCGGCCCAACGGCGACTATTGGTTTTGGAACACAGAATGGTACTTGCAGGACACATGGAAAGTTGCGCCGCGTTTAACGCTGGACCTCGGGCTTCGCATCTATCATCACCCTCCCGAGGAAGACCTGAACCGGAACATGGTGGATTTCAACCCCTCCTTGTTCGATCAACGCAAGGCGCCGGCTATGTACAGGCCAGGATTTGACGCGAGCGGCCGGCGCGTGGCGGTCGATCCCGCAAGCGGGGCGTTCGCCGGCGCGACTCTCATCGGCCGGTTTGTTCCGGGGACGGGAGATCCGGCCAACGGGACGGCGATCGGCGGCGTGAACGGCTATCCGAATGGCCTGTTCAACTGGGCCTCAACAGTCGTCACTCCCCGGTTCGGATTTGCCTATGACCTGTTCGGCAACGGCAACACTGCCGTTCGCGGCGGTTTCGGGACCTACATCGACCGGCCTTCTGGAAATCTCATCTACGGCTCGGGACCACCGATCGTTTACGTGCCGACTTCCTTCTACGGACAACTGTCCACGCTGGCCGGCAGCGGCGGCGTTCTGAGTCCGGCCGGGATCAACAGCCGCTCCCCTGGGCCCATGAAGCATCCCTCGACGATGAACTTCAGCCTGGGCGTGCAGCAACGATTCTGGAACACGGTGGCGGAGGTTTCCTACGTGGGATCGCTGGTGAGGAACGCCGTGGTGCAGCAGGAGCTCAATCCAATTGCGCTGTATGGGCGGTTTGACCCGAGGAACTTCGATCCAACGCTGCCCGGACGGCCATTGCAGGACAATTTCTTCCGGCCTTACGCCGGATGGGCCGGAGTTAATTCACTCCAGACGATGGCGTCGACCAACTACCACGCGCTTCAGATCTCGGCCAACCGCCGTTTCACGCGGGGGCTTCAATTTGGATTCGCCTACACATGGTCGAAGGTGCTTGGCGTGGTTCCGTTCCAAAGCGGCGGCGGGAACGCCACGGTGAGCCCTTACTTCAACACGCGGGATTGGAATTACGGCCTGATGGATTACGACCGCACGCACGTGGTGAACCTGAACTTCATGTACGAGCTGCCCAACGTGGGAACCCGGCTGGGGCTGAGGCCGGCGAAATGGGCGCTGGATAACTGGGAGATCAGCGGCATTGCCGCATTCACCAGCGGACAGCCGTTCACGCCGGGCTTCAGCACAACGGATGGCGCCGATATCACGGGGTCTTCCGAGGGGCCAAGGATCACGGTCACCGGTAATCCACACCTGCCGAAGAGTCAGCGGACGTTTGATAAGAACTTTCTCACGGAAATGTTCACGCGCACGCCGAGCCGGAGCTTTGGGAATACCGGAATTGGGATGCTTAGAGGACCCGGTCTCAACAACTGGGACATCTCGATCGGGAAGCGCGTTCCGCTATTCTCGGAGACCCGGTTTGTGCGGTTCCGCGCGGAGTTCTTCAATGCGTGGAACCATACGCAGTTTTCGGGGCTGTTCACGGGGGCGCGATTCAATCCGGCGGGCGAGCAGGTGGACGCGAATTTCGGAGCCTATTCGAGCGCGCGGCGGCCGAGGATAATACAGCTATCGGCGAAGATCATATTCTAGTGCTGTACACATTTTCGCGGCGAAGCTGGCTCGCTCTGATGGGCGCGCTCTTCAGCGGGGCGCCGGCAGCGGCGCAGAAACCGCTCAGCGCGGCGTCCAGGAGGGCGCTGCACTATACCAAAGGGCCTGAGTGGTTCTGCTATTTCCGAAGGGAGAACGTCACCGGCGATCTCGCCTACCAGGAGGGCATACACCGGCGCGATCCGAGCGCGGTCATCCAGGTGGACGGGCTTTACTATGTCTGGTACACGAAATCCGTGGGTCCCTCTTTCGGATTCAGGTCCGGTGATCCGGCCAAGAGGACGTTCCCGTGGGATCTCGCCGAAGTTTGGTACGCGACGTCGAAAGACGGGCGCGAGTGGAAGGAGCAGGGGCTCGCGGTGGGCCGCGGGCCGGAAGGTGCCTTTGACGACCGGAGCGTGTTTACGCCGGAGATCCTGGCCCACGGCGGCAAGTTCTATCTGGTTTATCAGGTCGTGAAGGCGCCGTATGTGCTGCGGGTCAAGGAAAAGATCGGCATGGCGATCGCCGATTCCCCGCGCGGGCCATGGCGGAAGCTTCCGCAACCGATTCTCGAGCCGTCCAATGACGGCGAGTGGCTGGGGGAGGAGGACAACCGGTTCCTGGTGAAGAAGAAGGGGAGTTTCGACAGCCACAAAACACATGACCCGTGCCTGATGTTCTATAAGGGTAAATTCTGGCTTTACTACAAGGGTGAGATCATGGGAGAGGAAATGACATTTGGCGGCCGTGAGATCTCCTGGGGCGTTGCCATCGGGGACAACGCGGAGGGACCGTACGTCAAGTCCCCCTACAATCCTGTGACGAACAGCGGCCACGAAGTGGCGGTTTGGCCGTACAAGGGGGGTATCGCCGCGCTGCTGACGACCGATGGTCCCGAGAAGAACACGATTCAATATGCGCCGGACGGAATCAACTTCGAGATTCAGGCGGTGATCCGGGATCCGCCGGTGGCGATGGGTTTGTTTCGCACGCCGGATTTCGACAAAGGACCGCTGGAGGGTCTTCGCTGGGGCCTGTGCCACGCCTTCGGCCCCGGCTCCTGGGCGTACATGCAGAGGTTCGAAGTGGACGAGCGAACAAAGAACCGTTACCTGCGGAAAGAGAATTATGAGTAGCCGACTCAACACTCTCCTTTTGCTGTTTGCGCTTCAACTCCCATGCACCGGCGCGGAGAAGGAAGCGGAGCGGCTGTTCAGCATCAAGGTGCTGCCGCTCCTCAAGGAAAAATGTGTTGCCTGCCATGGGCAGACAAAACTCGGTGGTCTGGATGTGACCAGCCGCGAAGCGCTGCTGAAGGGAGGCGCCTCCGGGCAGCCCGGGTTCGTGGCGGGACAGCCGGAGAAAAGCCAGATCCTGGCGGCCGTCCGATGGAGTAATCCGAAACTCCAGATGCCGCCGAAGGAAAATGACAGGTTGACAGGCGAGCAGGTAGATTGGATCCAACAGTGGATCGCCGGCGGCGCTCCATGGCCTTCCGCTGAAGAGATCGGGCGTTTTCAAGCAGAGGGGTGGAGCAGCCTGGAAGGCGTTCCGGTTGAGACCAGCGGCGGACTCTCCCGGGAGTGGACGGACCGGCGTTACAAAGAGGAGAATCTGTGGTCCTATCGGCCTGTCGTTCGACCGGAAATTCCCGCCTCCGCCGTCAGGAATCCGATCGACGCTTTTCATCAGGCCGGATTGAGGGCAGCCGGGATTACTCCGGCTCCGAGAGCCGACCGGCTGACTTTGGTTCGCCGGGCTACCTATGACTTGACCGGGCTCCCGCCAACCCCGGAACAGGTTGTCGAGTTCGTCAAAGACAGCTCGCCGAAAGCCTGGGACCGGTTGATCGAGCGCCTGCTCGCCAGCCCGCGCTACGGGGAGCAATGGGCGCGACACTGGCTCGACGTTGTGCGCTATGCGGATACCGGGGGCAACTCGAACGACTACGAACGCTCCAACGCATGGCGGTATCGCGATTATGTTATTCGCGCGTTCAATCAGGACCTTCCTTTCAACGAATTCATCGTCGAGCAGATCGCCGGCGACGAGTTGCGGCCGGATGATCCGGAAATGCTGGTGGCCACCGGCTTCCTCCGCATGGGTCCGTGGGGCACGGCGATGGTGCCGAAACGCATCGCGCGCCAGAACTATCTCGATGACGTGGTGGACGGCATCGGCCGCAGCTTCCTCTCGACGCCACTGCGCTGCGCCAAATGCCACGACCACAAATTCGACACTATCCCGACGCGCGATTACTACCGCATCTATGCCGCCCTCGCCGCGACGCAGGTGGCCGAGCGTCCGGCCGCGTTTCTGAAGGACGAGAATCTGGCCGGGTTCGAGGAAGGTCGGCGGCATGTTACCGCCATGCGGCAGTTTGCCACCGAAAATAAGGAGGCGCTCGAGAAAAAGATGGAGGATGCCGCCCGAGAATGGTACGCCGAGCGCGGAACTCCCTACGTCCCGGCAGCGAAACGGCGCCAGCTCCCCGACGATCAGAAGCCTCCGCGCCACTATGGCCTCGACCACATGGAGGAGGGGCGCCTGAAAGTCCGCGAGCAGGATGAATGGATCTGGGCCCGCGCCCTGGAGAGATACGAGCCGATGGCGCAGTCCGTTTTTAACGGGCCGGACTACATTCCGGCGAAC
>Ga0187893_10013268_pt1 | contig 11508 bp, 9 predicted proteins | sample MA1701074metaG_FD_139574 | JGI IMG/M metagenome (GOLD analysis project Ga0187893, IMG submission 139574) | White microbial mat communities from a basaltic lava cave in the Kipuka Kanohina Cave System on the Island of Hawaii, USA - MA170107-4 metaG ...
CGGTCATTCGAATCGGGTTGCTGGTCTTGCGGCATTCCGGAAAGCAGGCCTGAATTCCGGCGTGAAGGCCGGCAGCCGCGCTGATGTCTCCGTCCAGGGAAACGATCGCGTGGCGGCAGGTGGACCCAAAATGATTCATGAGCTGGACCATGCGAACCTGCGCTCCGCCGGGCGCAAAGCTGGGTGTGACGTGTAGAAGATGGAACGGCTTCCGGTTCATTGGCCTTTAGACCCAATAAATCCTGTTGACTGCCTGGACCAGTTTGCGGACCGGAGGCCGCCACCATCCCAAATCCGGTACGGCGACGGCTCCCGTGTCCTTCATCAGCGCCGGCTCAGCGGCAAGTCTGCCCACGGTTGAGACGTCGAATTTCTGTGAGTTTATCGCCAGGTAGCCCAGCAGCCGCCGGAACCGGCGGGCCACGATATGGTTGAACCGATATTGGGAGTAGAAGATATCCCGCGGCTTAATGAGCGAGAAGCTGTGAAACACCAGCACCACGTGCCCCATGCCTGATTCATGGGCGCTCTCGAGCGCGGTGCACATCTCATCGAAACTAACCGCGGAGATCTCCAGGTGCTTCCATGGTCCGGTATCAGGGAAGCCCGTGCGTGTCACTGTGACAGGCAACTCCCAAACGCCTTCCAGCTTGCGAACGTGGTTAGGCTCGAGATCCGCCTCGGGAAAAGACCAGGCGTAAGCGGGATTGTAACTGGAATCGATGACGACGCCGAGCCGGGCCAAGGCCCGCAGCGTAGCCAAATTCGCGGCGTAGGAGCCTGCCCGGAAGACCTGCGGCTTCCGTCCGGTGCATCGCGCAAAGATCTCGCAAGCTTCAGCCAGTAGTTGCTCCTGCTCGACTTCGTTGTAAGATCCAATATTGTCGGAAAGAGCGCTACGCGCCGCTCTGCCGGCGTCAGAACGTTCAGGCGACGCAAGCCATTCCCCGTAATGACGAAAGGTGGGATGGATATGCAGTTGAACATCGTGTCCCTGGCGCGACAAGAAATCGGTTGCCGCGCGCACATCACCTTCGCCATTGGCCCGTGCAGCGAACACTTCGCAGAAGAACGTGGCCCGCAAGCCGAACCGCCGCAGTTCCGCATCAATGAACGGGATTCCATAGGACTTGTTTCCATCCCGGCAAAAAACGCACCTGTCCGCTCCAAGAGGGCGACGGTCGGCATGAACCCATGCGCCGCCCATCGAGCATTCCGTATCGACTGTGATGTAAACTCGCGTCCGACCCATGCCACTCACATGTTCAGGGGTAAGCCACCGCAACCTCGACGGGGACGCTGGTCGGCGGTGCGGACCTTTTTGCCTCAAGCTCGAAAAGATGTCGCCGGACGTGGAGCTTGCAGATCACGATGATCGTCATCAGGTGATAGGGAAGGTCGAAATACGCCACGCTGAGGAATGCGCCGCCAATTCCGAAGGCCGCCAAGGAAACCTGCGTCATCGATACCAGATCACCGGCCCATGTCAACTCAGGCGCTATACGCGCAGTCTTTATGATCCACGTCGCGCTGCGCCATGTTAAGAAGGCTAACAATAGAAACAGCCCGAGCCCTATGTAGCCGTGCTCCCCTAGAATCCTGAAATAGATGCTGTGCGCTTCTCGATATTCATTTGTTGGAGCGTAGATACGAAACATCCGAGGTGTAAAAACCTTGAATCCGCCTCCCGTTAACGGCCTATCGTTGGCTACATTTATGGCGAACCGCCAGGCGTTGATGCGGCCTATCGCGGAACCGTCATTCTCATAATCGGAGATGGTGTTCATTCGATTAAACCATTCTTCCGGCATGAGGGTGGCCATCCAAAGACCAGCCATAACAATTAATGCGCTGAACAGCAGTTTCTTTCGCGACTTGAGCACCATGAGAAGCGTCATGCCCGCGAGTCCGATGAGCCCACCGCGCGAATAGGATCCGAGCACGGCCACGCCGGTCAACACGATCGAGACCCCCATGCCCCAGCGCATCCACCGGTTGCCGGCGCGAAGCATCATAAAACGCATCAGAGGGATTACGGTCACCAGCGCCAGCGCTATATCATTATTGTCCTGAATGAAGCTGTAGAGCGGTCCGTAGACCCGATGGGCTCCCCCTTTGAGAATGGTGAACACCCCGCCCTTAATGCCATAAAAGCCCAAAGATACGACAATAGTCCACACAAGGGCCTGCACACGAAACGCGTCCTGCAAGACGATCAGCGTCACAACGATGAGGACCTGGATCTTCACTACTGTGGCCCACTGCTCCTGCGCATCCTTCGGATTTAGGGCGAAGATCGTTGTCACGCTGATCCAGCCGACGAAAAGCAGCAGCACAACCGTTTCGCGGGTGAATGGAAAACGGATACGCTCGGAAGAAATCGCCATGCTGAGAAAGGTGACTACCGAGCTGATCAGCGCAACGGGCACCGCCCAATGAACAAAGCCGTAGCAGAGCCGGTGCGGATTCATGTAATCGATCCAGACCCACACGAGCACGGCCACCCACGGTTGCGCGATGGCGGGAAACTGCAGGGCCGCGTAGATGATGACGAAGATCGTATCGCGGACGTTCATGCCGGTTCCAGCATCCCCGTGGTTAAATCGAGTTTCCCGCACACGCCGAGCAGCTCACGGGCTTGGGCATAGGCGTACAAAATCCAGCCTGGGCAATAGGGCCTGGCTTCCCGAAGCATCCGCACGTGGCGCCCCTGCACCGGGTTCGCCGCTCCGAGCCAGGCGGGTCTGCCGGCCGAATGCACATAGCGAAAGTCTTCGGCTCCAATGCCGAACGGCATATCGGCGGGATCCTCGCCGTCAATATCTTTGATCGCTGCCCGCCAAATGAAGGGTTCCTCAACAAAACCCAAACCGCTCCGCGGCTCTTCATAAGTGAACAAATGCTCCAGGCCCAGTGCGACGGAGGGTAGGAAGCGGTCTGTGTTCAGAGCCTTGCTGGCCGCCAGCAGACCCATGGGAGCCATCGCATCCTGGTGGACGGAGTAGACCGGATAATCGAGATACACCGAGCCGCTGCGCGTGTCAAACAACCACCACCATTCTCCCCGCGGCCCTTGCAGGCTGCACGTGGTGGCCGCCGCTGCCCGGATAACCGGAGTCACGGGGGCGCTGCCGCCGGCTTCGGCGTAGGCAGACAAGGCCACAAGCGGATAGACCTGGGAGGCAAAGCTGCCGAGCACGCGACCGAACCGTTTCCGGCTCCAAAACCCGCTTCGCGCGGAGTTATTGAGGCAGAACAGTCCGGAATCCTCCCGATAGTCTGCCAGAATGGATTCGAGCACGCTGTTCATCAGTTCTTCCCGGAAGCCGGTGCTCCCGGTATGTCTTGCCAGTGCGGTTAGGACCCAGGCGCGCTCCATGCTGTCCACACTGCGGTACGCCCGTGGCCAAAGCCGTCCCAGCGCATCGAGAATTGCCGCCTGATGCTCCGCCTCCCCGTAGGAATCCAGCCATAACAACAGCCCGAGATCGCCTAGCGTCAGGCGGTCTTGCTTGAGCATGGCGGATAGGCGCCCGGCCGTGGCTTGCCACGGTCCCTGGTTCAGCCCGTCTTTTCCCGCCACCGCGGCGATTCCAATCAGTGCGATGATGCTGTAGCGTGGGGAAACCCCTTCTTGCACGAGACGTCCGAAGCCATCGCGCCTTACTTTGAAACAGAACAGCCCTGCGTTTTCCCCGTCCGGTATGACCATCTGGGGCAGCATCCGCGCCGCGCACCGGGCCGCCGCCGAAAGGCAGTCCCCAATGCGGCGAGCTTCTGGTGTGTTTGCCGGTTTCATGAATAAAGCCGTCTGAGCCGGTTGGCCATCTTTCTTCGCATCAGTTCCACAAAGGGTCCCGGATCCTCGCGCGCGTATATGGCATAGGCTTTGGGGCCGCGCAGTGACCGTGCCCATTGCCACCATGTCAGTTCTCCCCGGCTAACGTAGTGCGACGCAGCCGCAAAATCGTCCCCCATGTGCACCCAGGTTACGGGCCGCGCCGCCCGGTGCACCTGCCCGTTGGATCTTCCGGTACAGTCCTGGTAGGCTACCAGTGGAACGTTATAGCCGTTTGCGATGGCCACGCCTTCCTGATAGTCGGCGCGGCAGGCGGTAGGTTCAATCATGTATAACTTCCCATCGGCTGGCGACCGTTTGAACTCCATCGAACAAATACCCCGCATTTTCACGCTACGAAAGAACTCCGTAGTCTGCTGCAACGCTTCCCGGTCATCCAGCGGGGCGGCTGAAGCCGTTCCGCCCACCTCCGGACGCCATTGACGGATCTTGCGGCCTACAAACGATATTTTCGGATTGCTGGCAGCGTCATAGTACTGCAGACAGAACACCACGTCGGCATCCGTCCCCGGCACCCATTCCTGGATCACGAAATCACAAGGGCGCGCCCCTGCCACCCTCGATATGGTGTCGACGGTGGCCCGCAACTCGGACATGCTCTCCAGCCGGTAGGCTTTGGCAATATCGGGAATATAGAGTTTGGTGCGGCCCTTCAGGATACAGGGGAAGCGTATGCTGGCCGCCGTGGGAATTTCGTTCCAGTCCTCCATAAAGTGCATTGGAGAGATTGTTTGTCCCATCGACACCACGCGTTCATAGAACAGACGCTTGTCGAGCAGCATTGCGACGGTTTCCTGCTCTGGAAACAGCAGCCTCACGTTAGCTGGCAACTGCCCCCGCAATTCGCTCAGTGCCAGGACCGCTTCTTCGGTGGCCGAGATCACAACATACTTTTCCTCCGGCTTGACGGCGCCGTGAAGTGCTTCGATAAGGGCAGGCCCATGAACCGATGGGGCGTAGTGCAGCCGCACGCCGCGCGTTGACCAGAACACGCTCGAAGGATCGGTATCCAGCGCCAGCGGCGCCACCCCGATCTTGCGCAAGCTCCGGTAAACATTCCAGCCATTGACGGAGAACCCGATTATGATCGGGATGACCGCTTCGAGCGGCTTAGTTACCCGCATAATTCAAGCTCTCCCGAAGGCATTCGCATACATAGTCAATCTGATCGTCTTGCAAAGTTATCTGTGTCGGTACTTCAATCATCGACTGAAACACGGCATCGGTTGTGGGTAATGGGGCCTCCCGCCATGCCTGAAACTCCGGCAGCCGGTGCACGGGATAGTAAGGGAGCTGAGTCTGGACGCCTTTGCTTTTCAGAAACGCCACAACCGCAGATTCGTAACGCGAATCGGAGAAGCGCCTCAGAATGGGGGCCGGATAACGGACGAAGAGCCGCCCGACGTGATGATTTCCCTGCACCTGCGGTAGGCTCAACCCGGAACCTGCGCCGACATTGCGTGCATAGCGCGCCGTAATGGCCCGTTTCCGCGCTTCTCTTTGACGCCACAAATCAATCTGTTGAAACACCAGGCTGGCGTCCACGGCTGCCAGCGGACGGACCTCCTGCTGTTTTCGATCGGCAAAGCTGGGGCCCAGTTCCCCCCACGTCCGCTGTAACAGATAGCCAACTGAGCGGTGTACCTTGCGCGTCAGAAACGAAAGTTTCGACAGGCACAAACGCCATTCTTCGGCAGCCGACCAGCTCTCGCCGGTAGCCTCGTCAGCAGCAAGAACCGTGGTCCGGTCGATCAGAGCTCCCCCGGATCCGGCTACGACCGTTTTGCCCTCCTGGAAACTAAAAATCACATAGTCTCCGTTCAAGCCCGACAGAGTGCCTTCGGAGTCCTCAACCAGGAACGCGGCGGCGCAGTCTTCAATGAGCCGGACCTCACGTGCCCGGCACCAAGCCGCAAGATCAACCAGGTTCTCCACCTTGCCGTAAAGATGCGGTACGACCACGCCCGCCACACCGGGCTGCATGGTTTGCTTGAGACTCTCCACACAAGGGTTCAGCCCGGGCGTGATGTCGTAAAATCGCGGTGCAAACCCGCACCGTACTATCTTGTCCGCGACTGCGCGACACAGAAAGGAAGGGACCAGGATCGTGTTCTTTTCCCGCTGCGGCGCCAGCATCCGCATGCGAAGCAGCGCGACTTCAAGAGCACTGCGCCCGCTGTTGAGAAGGAGCGCTTTCCCGCCGAAGGTCTGCTCGATCCTTGTTCTCAAACGAGTCCGATAATCTCTCGAGGCGTACGCCCGGCCTAAAAGGTGGGAAAGCACCGTCCCGTACTCGGTTCGACTCCAGCAGGTGCCGGAGATGGGTACTTGGTAAAGCACTCTGGATGAAGCCTTTCAAGCCACGCGGGCAAAACGAAGCCACTCGACCAGGCTCCGGATGCGCTCCTCGGGATCAAGCAGGGGCCGATAACCCAAGCGTTCCATCAATCGCGCCGGAGAGTGGAACACTTTGCGAACCTGAACCCGGATGAGTTGCTTACGCAGGTTGAGGGCTTGGTCCTTGCGAATGACTATCGAGCGTTCGAGCCGCTCGCGGATCCTGCTTTGTAAAGAGGTGGGCATCTGATGAAACCGCTGGTATGCAATTTCATTGAGCCGCGCAAACCATGGGAGCATCGACAAGGCTTTGCGAAACTCACCCGAAACGAGAATCTTCAAGGTGGAAGCGGACGTCTTGGGTGGAGGCGCCAGCCTCTCCAATACCTTTTCGCGCTCGATAGTATGAAAATCGCAATAAACCCCCAGCTGTCTGGCCAACTCGGTGTACCATTCCCGCCAGGTGGTTGGCTCCGGTTCGTTGATGAAGTACCGCTCGCCCCACCCGTTGTCCTGCCGCAGGGCCGTGACAATCGCATGAGCCAGGTTGTCCACGTGAATCAAGTTTGTGGGGTACCGCCCCTCATCCACCAGCATCACTTGTTCGGACAGCAGTTCCTGCGCGGCTTCGGTGACGAACTGCGAATAGGGTCCGATGATATTTCCCGGACACAGAATAAGGCTCGCAATGCCCTCTCTGTGCATCTTCAATACCATTTCATCCTGACGTAGCTTCAATCGGGCGTACTCGTTGTCGCCCGGTCTGGGAACGCCTTGCTCTGTGTGAGCGTCGGAGGCGGGATCCTGCCCGTAGATAGCTGTGCTGCTTATATGAATGAATCGCTTCACTCCCGTTTTCCGGGCCCCGTCGATGAGGTTCTTCAACCCCTTCAACATGACTGAATCCGATCCGCGGCTACAGTTGACCACACTATGGCAGCCCCGCATGACTTCTTCGACTCGAGGTCCGTCCAGAACATCGGCGTGCTGAATGTCGATCGGCAACCGGGCCAGGCGCGCCGCCACCCCGTAATTGTGGATAAGCGCGACAAAAGGCGTTTCTCCGCTGAAATAGAGTCGCTCGCAGAGGGCCGCGCCCAGAAAGCCGCTGGCGCCGAAAACCGCCACTTTATTTTCCATGTACGGTGCCTACTTTCTCCCGCCATAGCATCCATGGTTCGGGCAGTTCCCGCCTCTGGCGGTAGATCTCTTCGATCAACAGGATGGAGCGTGCGCCGAAGCGGCCATCCACGCGTGGCCGCCTCCCTGAGCAGATCGCCTCCACAAAGTCTTCCAGTTGAGTCTGAAAATAATCCTTGGACGGGGAAGCGATGCAGCCGGCATGCGGAAACACTTCCAGCCGCAATTCCGGCTGCGATCGTGGCATTAGGGTCACGCTGTCTGTTTGCGTATCTCCTATCTCGCAAACGTAGTTTTCCGTTTCGACGACGAAGATATTTCGCAGCTTCATAGCCTGGGATACAAACAGCTCGCCGGTGAACGCGCCCAGATCGTTATCGAACTCGAACTCCGCCTTGCAGGTGGACTCCAGTCCGCCGTGGTTGTCGTCGAAATAGCGAACCCGCTTTGGCTCACCGAACCAATACAGCATCCGGTCCAGGAAGTGCGTGGCCGAGTTCAGCAACGCCCCGCCTCCGGCCGTCGCCCTCCGGATGTTATAGCCGGAAAGCGGCTCAGACCCTCCACGGGAGCCGAATTCGTAGTAAAAGCTTTTGAGACGCCCCATATACCGCTGTTCCAGCAGATATCGCAAAAGAATGACGGCGGGATAGAAGCGGCTCTTATAACCCACGGCAATGACGAGGCCTTTTTCCTCCGCCATTTCGCAAAGCTTTACGGCATCGGCGTATCGCGTTGTAATAGGCTTTTCCACCAGAACTGGGAGTCCATGAGACAACGCCTCCTGCGCCACCGGGAAATGTGCGTGGTTTGGCGTAGCCACAACAACCGCGTCCACCTCCCCGACTACATCCACCAGACGGCTGGCCGTCTTGCAATTGAGGCCGAATGCGCTTCGCAGCTTTAGTGCGTTTTGCATGTTCGCATCCACCAGGGCCTGGACAATCACTTTTGAGGAGCGCAATGCGGCTGGAAGGTGACACGACGTTGTTATTGAGCCGCAGCCGGCAATAGCAATCTTCTTCTGTGCAGTGGTGATCATGAGCTCTTTTTTTGTGGCGCTAAGCGCGCTCTCCTAGCATTCGGACTTGACTGACTTTTCGTTGCACGACGCCTGCCAGTTTGCCAAGCAAGTTACGTTCTTCATCATCGGCAAACCCCAGCCATAACAGTACTAGAGGGTAGACGCCCGCAAGAACCATCCCCAGCCCGATCTGAAGGAAGGGATTCTGGGGTTTTGCAAAGACAAACAGCACAATCAGAGCGGTCGTAGTGACTCCCACGGCTGCGAGGCGGCCGTATTCGTAGGCATAGCGGCGCACTTTCTGGGCTTGCCAAAGCCCAACCGCAAACATAGCCGCAAATCCGGCCACGGTGCTGGCCACCGCGCCCCAAACCCGATAACGGGGGATGAGGATGCTGTAGCCTGCCAGGCAGGTCAGGGTCCCGACGGCCGTAACCTGGACCTCCTTGCTCGTTTGTCCTTCGAGCAGGAAAACACAGCGGAAATGCGCGCCCACGGTTCGGATCACGTAAGCGGCCGCGATCCAGGGTACGTACTGCGCTGCTCCCCAAAAAGTGGACGGCACCATCCACTGCAGAACCGGTCCGGTGAACAATGAGAACAAAAGCACCACAAAAGCTAGGCCGAGGGCAAGATAAGTGGCCACGCGGACAAACAGTATATCCCCGTTTGGCTTGCGGACAAGTGAGAACATCTGAGACCGCCAATAGACGTCAAAAGGTGTTTGGATATAAGTGATCAGCATTCCCAGCTTGTAGGCCAGCGAGTAGATGCCGATCTCTTCGAGTGTGGCGAATTTCTGGAGGAAGAACCGGTCTCCGTAGTTGATCACGAACATGCTCAATCCGCTGATGCCGAGCGGCGCCGAATAGCGCACAAACTGGAAGAGCAGCGGGCGGCTGAAGCGCTCCTGGAGCCGGACGCCGGACAAAGCGGAGCCGCCCAGATAGACCGCCATGGCCGCCGTCGTGAGAAGCGAGCTCCACAGAACGGCATAGATCCCCAACCCGCTCATCAGCAGCGTGACATTGAGCACAATTCCCACCACGAGGCGCGCGATGGACGCTCCGACATAGCTGACAGGGCGATCCAGCGCACGCAGGTAACAAAAACCCGCCTCAACTGAAAGGGAGAAGGAGAAGGTGAGAAACACCATGCGGAAATAGGCTGCGTATATCTCGGAGCCGAACACCATTTTGCTCAGCACCGGCGACAACGCCACGCCCACCGTCCCTCCCACCGCCCCCAGCAATCCAGCTCCTAGAAAGACCGTGCACACCGCCTGCTGCTTCAGTTCCGGCGTGTTCGCTTTGGCGTAGTAGTAGAACAGAGCGTCGCCGATTCGCATCCCGATCAGCGCGCTGAAGATGAACGAGGTCAGCTCGAGCAGTTCCAGAACACCATAATCTGCCGGGCTGAGGTAGCGCGTGTAGACGGGCAGAAGCAGGAAGCTGGCCATCCTGCCGGCGGCAACCGCAATGGAGTAAATGCCTGCCGTTTTTATGATGCGCTTGTATAAGGATTCTTTTTGCACGTCTTTAATTTTTTTAGGGAGGGAGCCGCCTATGGCAGCCTCTTTCCGAATACGCAGTGCACCCACTTGGGATAGGGCGAAGCGGCCGCGCTCTGCCACTGGTTGACGCGCTGCCCGGCTCCCGCCGCCAATCTGCGGAAGATCGAGTAGGCCTCGGCTTTCTCCAGCGTTTGTCCGCACGCGATGCAGGGCTCTTCCTGCTCATAGGTCCCCCAGGGATTGCCGCCCACGTTGAGCAAGAATGTTGAGATCGCATTGGTCCGTTCTTTGCCCTGGCCAACCAGAGTTTTCGAGATCATCCGCATAGGCTCAAACAGCGCCTCAAGCCTGCATTCGTCAAACGAGTTCACGTGGCCCCAGGGAGGGTTGACCAGATTGCATCTCCGGCATGTGGTTTGACCCAGGCGCAGGTCCTGGCGGTAGGGCACGCCGATCATTACCTCATGGCGCGCTACGCGCACGATCTCTCTGCACGCGGTCTGAAGCAGATGCGGAGGAATGTGCTCGAGTACTTCCAGGCAGCAGACGACATCAAAGGAGTTGTCGGCAAACTCCAGGCAGGTGACGTCTCCGGCCACAGGAACCACGCGGTCGATCTCAAAGGCGGGACGCTGCAGATCGAGCGCTGTAACCGAGCCGAAGTGCTCCGTCAAAAGCCGGGCGATGTAGCCGTCCCGGGTTCCGATATCCAGCACCGTGGCGCGGCCTTTGGGCATCACCTGCAGCAAATCAGCGATCCGTTCTCGCTCGGAAGCCGATTGCCGGTATTTCTCGTAGTCCACTTTCATCTCGGCAGTGACTCCAGCAGCAAGCAGAGTTCCTCAGTCTGTGAGCGCGCGTCGAAATTCCGGAGAAACCAATCGCTGGGTGGGACCGGCTCAACTGGCAGCGAGAGCAATTCCAGCAACCGGGCGTCGACAACGTTGCCGGGCGCCCCGTCCGTCACGCAAACATGTGGGATTCCCGATTGCGCCAGGATCCGCTCGGTGGGCGAATCGGCCGGCGTGAAGGCCATAACGGGCCGGCCAATCGGGATATACTCAAAAAGTTTTCCGGGTACCTGGAGCCCGACGCCGTGTTCGTTCATGTCGAGCAAAACCAGATAATCAGCCCGAGCCATTTCCTCCTGTGCCTCTCTGCGGGGAACCTGCCGGTCCACTAACTCCACAAGCCCACTTTCGACCAACCCCGCCAGATCGACTTCCTGATACCACGGCGTCTCCAGCTCCAGCTCTCCAACCAGCCGTACCCGCGCGCCAGCCGGATCGAGCCTGCCGTTTGAGATCAACCGCTTCAGCGAAGCGAGCAGTGCGCCCGGGTGCCGTCCTCCGTAGATGGATCCGGTATGCAGAAGCACGCGATGGCCGCGGATCGGAATTGGCTGGGCTTTGAGAACCTCTTCAGAATCAAAGCCGTTCCAGATTAAATGGATTCTGTCGGCTTGCGCGGGATACCGGCTGCGCAGCATGTCGGCCGAAGTGTCGGTGTTGGCTATGACGATGTTGGCGTGTGTGACGATGGTCCCCTCCAGCATCCGGTCGTATGGTTGGCCCCACCATTCCGTGCGAAAGGGGTTTCCGCGGATCGGATCGCGAAAATCAGCGATCCACGGGA
>Ga0187893_10013269_pt1 | contig 11508 bp, 8 predicted proteins | sample MA1701074metaG_FD_139574 | JGI IMG/M metagenome (GOLD analysis project Ga0187893, IMG submission 139574) | White microbial mat communities from a basaltic lava cave in the Kipuka Kanohina Cave System on the Island of Hawaii, USA - MA170107-4 metaG ...
CACCGAGCGCTCGGGAGTCGAGAATCTGCGCCGCGAAGGGGCGCGCATGGAGCGGGTCGCCCTCGTGGGCAACACGATGATCGACACGCTGCTGCGCTTTCGGGACGCGGCGCTGCGCACCGCCGCGCCGGCGGGGTGGCCGCGGCGCTGCGGCCTCGTCACGCTGCACCGGCCCGCCAACGTCGACGAGGAGGCGGCGCTGCGCGGGATCCTGGGCGCGCTCGCCGACGTCGCGCGCGAGCTGCCGCTGATCTGGGCGGTGCACCCGCGCACCGAGAAGCGGCTGGCCGAGTTCGGCCTCGACCGCGAGGCGCGGTCGAATCCCGACCTCACGCTGGTTCCGCCGCTCGGCTACGTCGAGTTCCTGGCCGCGATGGCGCGGGCGTCGCTCGTGCTCACCGACTCCGGCGGGGTGCAGGAGGAGGCGCTGGTGCTCCGCGTCCCGGTCGTGACCCTGCGCGAGAACACCGAGCGGCCGGTGACGATCGACTGCGGCGGCAACCTGCTCGCGGGCCGCGACCCCGACCGCATCCGCGCCGCCGCCCGCGAGATGCTGGCGCGCGACCGCGCCGCGTTCCGGGTGCCGGAGCTGTGGGACGGCCGCGCGGCGCAGCGCATCGTCGACCGCGTCGTGCAGTTCCTCCGCGACGGAGAGCCGCTGTGATCCTGGTGACGGGCGGCGCCGGCTTCATCGGGTCGCACCTCTGCGACGCGCTCGCGGCGCGTGGCGAGGCGGTGCGGGTGCTCGACGACCTCTCCACCGGCCGCGAGGCCAACCTGGCGGCGCTGCGCGGGCGGGTCGAGCTCGTGCGCGGCAGCGTGGTCGACCCCGCCGCCGTCGCGCGCGCCGTGCAGGGCGCGGCGACGGTGTTCCACCTCGCCGCCTGCCCGTCGGTCCCGCGCTCCTTCGACGAGCCCGACTTCTGCCACGCGGTGAACGCCACCGGGACCCTGCACGTGGTGGTCGCCGCCGCGCGCGCGCGCTGCCGGAGGCTGGTCTTCGCCAGCTCCTGCGCCATCTACGGCGACGCCGGCCGCGAGCGGGTGGGCGAGGAGCGGGCGCCCGCGCCCAGGTCGCCCTACGCCGCCCAGAAGCTGCTGGGCGAGCACTACCTGCGCCAGTACGGCGGCGCGCTCGGGCTCGAGACGGTCGCGCTGCGCTTCTTCAACGTGTTCGGCCCGCGCCAGGATCCCGGCTCGCCCTACTCGGGAGTGATCTCGATCTTCTGCGAGCGGCTGTTGCGCGGCGAGCCGGTGACGATCCACGGCGACGGCCTCCAGACCCGCGACTTCGTCGAGGTGAGCGACGTGATCCAGGCGCTCCTCGGCGCCGCCGACGCGCCGGCGGCCGCCGGCGGGACGTTCAACGTCGCCACCGGCGTCGGGCACACGCTGCTCGACCTCGCGGCGGCGCTCGCCCGGCAGACCGGCGCGACCGCCGCGCCGCGCCACGGGCCGGCCCGCACCGGCGACATCCGCCATTCGCTGGCCGACATCTCTCGCGCCCGCGCCGTGCTCGGCTACGTGGCGCGCACCGGCCTGGCCGAGGGGCTGGGCCGGACGCTGCAGTGGGTGCGCGGGCAGTCCGCGCTCCCCGACCCGACCCGGCGCTGAAGGGGCCGCGAAGGCCGATCGGAGGTGGTGCCATGAGCCTCAAGGGGGTGATCCTCGCCGGCGGACTGGGCAGCCGTCTCATGCCGCTCACCAAGGTGACCAACAAGCACCTGCTGCCGGTCTTCGACCGGCCGATGATCCACTTCCCGATCGAATGCCTGGTGAAGGGGGGCGTGACCGACGTGCTGGTCGTGACCGGCGGCGACTCGGCCGGCCACTTCCTCAAGCTCCTCGGCGACGGCCGGGAGTTCGGGGCGCGCCTGGTCTACGCCTACCAGCAGGGCGAGGGGGGGATCGCCGACGCGCTGCGGCTCGCGGAGGCGTTCGTCGCGGGCGGCCGCATGGTGGTCGTGCTGGGCGACAACCTCGTGCAGCGCTCGATCCGCCCGTCGGTGGAGCGATTCCTGCAGCAGCGCCGCGGCGCGCGCATCCTGCTCAAGCGCGTGCCCGATCCGCAGCGGTTCGGCGTCGCCGTCGTGGACGGCGGGCGGGTGACGAGCATCGTGGAGAAGCCGCAGCGGCCGCCGAGCGACCTGGCGGTGACCGGGATCTACTTCTACGACGCGCAGGCCTTCGACATCATCCGCACGCTCCGGCCCTCGGGGCGCGGCGAGCTCGAGATCACCGACGTGAACAACGCCTACCTCGCGCGCGGCGAGCTCGAGTGGGACGAGCTGCACGGCTGGTGGAGCGACGCCGGCACGTTCGAGTCGCTCTACAAGGCGAGCACGCTGGTGCGCGAGGGCGGCGCGAACAACGGCTGAGCGGTTTCGGGGTCGCGGCGGCGGCCGCGCGGGACGGAGATCGACGTGCGCGTGGTGGTGACGGGCGGCGGCGGGATCGTCGGGAGCGCGCTCGCGCGCGAGAAGCCCGAGAAGGTCGATCTCGTGGCGCTCGCCCACCGGGATCTCGACGTGACCGACCGCGCGCGCACGCTCGACGCGCTGGCGCGCCTCCGGCCCGACTGGGTCGTACACGCCGCCGCCATGACCGACGTCGACGGCTGCGAGGGCGACCCCGACCGCGCGTTTCGCGTGAACTGGCTCGGGACCGCCAACGTCGTCGACGGCGCTCAACGCGCCGGCGCCGCGACCCTCTGCCTCTCCTCCGACTACGTGTTCGACGGCACGCAGCCCGAACCCTACGTCGAGCACGACCGGCCCAACCCCGCGTCGGTCTACGGCCGTTCGAAGCGGTTCGCCGAGTGCGAGGCGCTCCAGCGCGGGGAGCGCGTGCACGTCGTGCGCTCGCAGTGGATCTTCGGGGCCGGAGGGCGCAACTTCGTCGACACCATCCTGAAGGCAGCGCACGCCGGAACGCCGCTGCGGGTGGTCGACGACCAGCGCGGCTGCCCGACCTGGTCGCGCCACCTCGCGCGCGGGCTGTGGCGCCTGATGGAGACCGATCCCGGCGGCGGGATCTGGCACCTCTCGGCGGGGGGCGCGGCGAGCTGGTGCGAGTTCGCGCGCGCCATCGTGCAGGCGGCCGGGCTCGCGGTGCCGGTCGTCCCCTGCGCCACCGCCGACGTCCCCCGCCCCGCCCGCCGCCCGGCCAACGGCGTGCTGCGCAATCGCCGGCTCGAGCTGTCGCTCGGCGACTTCATGCCGTCGTGGGAGGAGGGGCTGCGCGGCTATCTTTCCGAGCTCCTCCCTGCCGGCGGAGGCGGCGCATGAAGACCATCCTCATCACGGGCGGGGCCGGTTTCATCGGCGCCAACCTGGTGCGCCGGCTGCTCGCGGCCCGGCCCGACTGGCGCGTGGTGAACCTCGATGCCCTCACCTACGCCGGCGACCTCGCGCGCCTCAAGGAGGTCGAGGGCGACGCCCGCTACGCGTTCGAGAAGGTCGATCTCTCGGTGCGGGCCGCGGTCGCCGCGGTGTTCGAGCGCTACCCCATCTTCGCGGTGATCCACCTGGCGGCCGAGTCGCACGTGGACCGCTCGATCCTCGAGCCCGCCGTCTTCATCCAGAGCAATGTGCTCGGGACGCAGAACCTGATCGACGCCGCGCGCGACGCGAAGGTCGAGCGATTCGTGCACGTCTCGACCGACGAGGTCTACGGGTCGCTCGGCGCGACCGGGCGGTTCCGCGAGTCGAGCCCGCTCGCCCCCAACTCGCCCTACTCGGCCAGCAAGGCCGGCTCCGACCTGCTCGTGCGCGCGGCCTGCCACACCTTCGGGTTCCCCGCCATCGTCACGCGCTGCTCCAACAACTACGGACCGTGGCAGTTCCCGGAGAAACTGATCCCCCTCATCGTCTGCAACGCGATCGAGGACAAGGCGCTGCCGGTCTACGGCGACGGGCAGCAGGTGCGCGACTGGATCCACGTCGACGACCACTGCGACGGGCTGTTGGCGGCGCTCGAGCGCGGGCGCTGCGGGGAGGTCTACAACCTCGGCGCCGAGTGCGAGCGCGCCAACCTCGACGTCGTGAAGCAGGTGCTGCAGATCCTCGGCAAGCGCGAGGAGCTGATCCAGTTCGTGGCCGACCGTCCCGGCCACGACCGCCGCTACGCCATCGACCCGGGCAAGGCGAAGGAGGAGCTGCGATGGGCGCCGCGCCACGGCTTCGAGGAGGGGCTCGCGGCGACCGTGCGCTGGTACCAGGACCATCGCGAGTGGGTCGAGCGCGTCCGGTCGGGGAGCTATCGCGCCTACTATGATCGGCAGTACGCCCAGCGGCTGGTGCGCCCGCCCGAACCCCGGGGGACGCGGCCGTGATCCGACGGGCGCGGCGGCTTCAACCCGGGCGCGGCCGAAGGCCGAAGGTGGGTGCAGCCGGACCGGCGTGGCGCGGGAAGCGCACCGCGGCGTCCCGGCGAGGCTTCGGGCGGGGCGAGGAGGGATCGTGACCGACGGATCGATGCGTCGCGCGGCGCTCGCGCCGCTATCCCTGCCGTGGCTGCTCGCCGCCTGCGTCACGTCCGACGACGCGCGCGTGCAGCAGCTGCTGAACCAGCGCGGATTCGGGGCCCGCTACGTCGGCGACAGCAACGAGCAGTACTACCTCGGCATCGGCGACCAGTTCACCGTGAACGACGAGCAGCACCCCGAGTTCAACGACGTGTTCCGAGTGCGCTCCGACGGCGTGATCGACGCCCGCAACGTCGGCGAGGTGTTCGTGGCCGGGCTCTCGATCCCCGACGTCGAGGAGACGCTGACCCGCCGCTACCGCGAGTTCAACACGACCGCCCAGATCGACGTGCAGCTCGTGACCTCGCAGTCGAAGTGGTACTACATCGACGGCGAGGTCGGAGCCGGCGGACGCAAGCCGTTCGAGGGCGACACCACGCTGTTCAAGGCGGTCTTCGACGCCGCGCCCACGCTGCTCTCCGACGACGACGCCGTCACGCTCATCCGCGCCGACCCGTACCACCCGCTCGTCCTCGTGTTCGACTACGACGACATGCTCGAGGCGGGGTGGTCGCTCGCCAACGCCGAGGTGCGCGAGAACGACATCATCTTCGTCCCGCCCAACTTCTTCGGCTACGTCACCAACCTGATGGTGATGATCTTCTCGCCGGTCGCCGTGATCACCGACGCGGTCTTCAGCGCCAACCGGCTGGTCTTCTCGTTCGACACCTTCGGCGACACCAACCGGTTCGGCCGGGGCCGTGGCGGCCGCAACAACCGCTACGGCTTCGCGGTCCCCTCCGGGCGCCGCGCCTTCGAGATGCACCTCGCGCCGCTCGACCCGGCGCTGACGGGGGACTCCTGATGGTCGAGCCGGCTCCGGAGCGCGAGGTCAACCCGCACGAGCAGGTCCGCCAGCTGCTCGGCGTGCTCCGGCGCGGCTGGCTCGCGATCGCGACGTGCCTCGGGATCGGCGTCCTGGTCGGCGTCGCGCTCTGGCACTTCCTGCCCAAGAGCTACGTCTCCACCGCAAAGCTGGTGATGCGCAGCGCCTGGATGTTCGAGGCGTTCGGCGAGTCCAAGGCTCTCGATGAGCTGCCCTTCTCCGCGCGCGCGCGCCAGCTCGAGGACCTGCTGCGCAGCTCCGCGTGGGTCGAGGCGGTGCTCGACCGGCTCGAGTGGCCGGAGTGGGCGCGCGCCAAGCAGAAGGGCGAGCTCGACCGGCGCGCGTACCTGCAGAAGGTGAAGGAGCACATCACGGCGCGCGTCTCGTCGGGCGAGACCGGCGAGCGCCTGGTGCAGGTGACGTTCTCCTGGCACGACCGCGCGCTCGCCGCCGACTTCTGCCACGCGCTCACCGACCACTGGCTGTCGAGCGCGGTCGACGGCTACTCGTCCGAGATCGACCGGCGCCTCTCCGTCCACGAGGAGAACCTGCGACTCAAGCAGGACGAGCTGGAGGGCTCGCGTCGCAGCCTCGAGCAGTTCGAGACGCGCCACCGCATCAGTGCGATCAATCAGCGCCAGGACTCCCAGCAGCGCCACGACCAGTTGCGCCTGCAGCTCGACCAGCTCTCGGGCGACATCGCCAACGTCGACGCGCAGGTCGAGCTCTACGACCGCGATTTCGCCGCGGTCGACGCCGCCGGCGCGCTGCTCTTCCCGCCGACGCTTCCCGAGACGAGCACGGTCCCCAACGACGAGAAGCAGGCGCTGATGGAGCAGGCGCTGCGGGTGGTCGCGGAGATCAACCAGCTCGTCGCCGACGGCTACACCGACCGCTACCCGAGGCTGCGCAACCTCAAGGAGGACCTGCGGCGCCTGCTCATGGAGGCCGCCGAGCGCCCCAACACCATGGAGGTCGCCAATCCGTCCCGGCCCAACCCCGTCTGGGTCGACAAGAAGCTGCAGCGCGACGACCTCTACGTGCAGCTGCGCGGGCTGCAGGCGCAGAAGGTCAAGATGGAGGCCGACCTGCAGGAGATCGCCGACTCGCTCAACACGCTGCCGGAGATCCTGCGCCAGCAGGAGACCCTGCGCGCCGACGTCGCCGCCAAGCAGCAGATCGTCTTCGACCAGCTGTTCGCGCTGCAGCCGTTCAAGGACAAGAAGCAGGCGCTCGCGCGGCGCGGCGAGGGGCAGCTCCTGCCCTACCAGCACCTCGAGCGGCCGGTGCCGGCGCCCTCCCCGTCCACCGCGATCGGATGGCTCGCGCTCGCCGTCTCCTCGATCCTCGGGCTGGGGCTCGCCCTCCTGGTCGTGGTCGGCAAGGAGCTCCTGCGCACGTCGTTCACCAGCGCCGATCAGGCGCGTCGGATGCTCAAGCTGCCGGTGCTCGGCGAGGTGGCGCCGATCCAGACCGCGATCGAGGTGAGGCGCGCCCGCTTCGTGCGCACCATGCAGATCGCCGCGTCCATCACCCTCCTCGCGGGGCTCGGCGCCGCGATCTGGGTCTGCGTGGCCTACCCGGGGGACCTGCCGCGCGGCCTGGTCGAGTGGGCGATGGACCTGCGCGAGGCGCTCTCCTGACGCGACGCCGCGTCGCCATGCGCCTGCTCTTCGTCGCGCATCGGGTGCCGGACCGTCCGGCGAAGGGGGACAAGATCCGGGCGTGGCACGAGCTGCGCGCGCTGGCGGCGCGGCACGAGGTGCACCTCTTCGCGCTCGACGACCGCCCGCCCGGCGCGGACGGCGACCCGGGCCCGGCGGGCGCGCCGCCGGAGTGGGCGCGCGAGGTCGCGAGCGCCACCGTCGTCCCGCTGCGCGGCTGCACGCCGGCCCTGCGCATGCTGCGCGCCGCGATCTTCGGCGGCGCGATCACGGCGGCCCACTTCGCCGCTCCGGCGCTCGTGCGCGCGCTGGCGTCGGCGCGGGCCGGGCGCCGGTTCGACGGCGCGGTGGTCTACAGCGGCGCGATGGACCCGCTTCTGCACGGCTTCCGGCCGCGGGTGGTCGACCTCGTCGACGTCGACTCCGAGAAGTTCCGCCTCTACCACGAGCTGCGGACCGTGGGCGGCCTGCGCCGCCTCGCGTGCGGCCTCGAGTGGCGGCGCCTGCGCGCGCTCGAGCGGCGGGCGTGCGAGGAGGCCGACGCGACCGTGGTCTGCACCGCCGCCGAGGCGGCGACCTTGCGCGAATTCGCCGCGCCGCGCCGGCTCGAGGTCATCGGCAACGGCGTGGACGCGGCCGCCTTCCCCTTCGCCGACGGCGGCGGACGCGCCGCCGGCGAGATCCTCTTCGTGGGCGCGCTCGACTATCCCGCCAACGTGGACGCCTGCCGGCGCCTGGTGGACGAGGTGCTGCCCCGAGTCCGGCGGACCGCCGCCGGCGCGCGCGTGACGCTGGTGGGCAGCGCGCCGGTCGCGGCCGTGCGCCAGCTCGCCGGCCGTCCGGGGGTCGCGCTCCACGCCGACGTGGCGTCGGTCGTCCCGTTCCTCCAGCGCGCGACGCTCGCGCTCCTGCCGCTGCGCGTGGCGCGCGGAGTGCAGAACAAGGCGCTCGAGGCGCTCGCCTCCGGGCTCCCGCTGGTGGCGAGCCGCGAGGCGGCCCGGGGGCTCGAGGGGAGCGAAGGGCGCGAGTGGCTGGCCGGCGGCGACGCCGACGAGCTGGCGGCCGCCGCCGTCCGCGTTCTCGGCGACGCCGCGCTGCGCGACCGGCTGGCGCGCGCCGGCCGCGCCCTGGTCGACTCGCGCTACGCCTGGAGCGCGCTGCTCGGCCGCTTCGTCTCTCTGGTCGAGGAGGTCGCGTCGGGCCCGCTGCCGCGCGCCGCCGTGTCGGGCGCGACGCAGGGGGCGGCGCCGTGAGGCCGCGCCACCTCCTGGTCGTCGCTTGGTGGTTCCCGCCGCTCGCGGGCGGCGGCGTCCACCGGCCGCTCCAGTTCGTCCGCCACCTCGCCCGGCGCGGGCTGCGGGTGAGCGTCCTCACCGCCGCTCCACCCGGAGACGCGCCGCGCGATGAGGGGCTGCTCGACCGCATTCCTTCCGGCGTGCGAGTCCTGCGCGTGCCGCTGCTCGACCCGTTCCGGATCTGGGCGCGGATCCGGGGCGCGCGGGGCGCCGCGGCGGGCAATGGGACGGCGGCCGCGAGGGCCCCGGCGCCCGCGCGCTGGCGCGACCTCGTGACCGAGGCGATCGCGCTGCCAGACCGCTGGCTGCCGTGGGTGGTTCCGGCCGCCGCGCGCGCCGCGGTCGCGCTGCGCGGCGACGAGCCCGAGCTGGTCTTCTCCACGTCGCCGCCGCACTCGGTGCACCTGGTCGCGCACGCGCTCGCCGGCATCTTCGGCGCGCCTCTCGTGCTCGACTTCCGCGATCCCTGGATCGGCAACCCGTTCCGCCGCTACGTCGCCCCGATCTTCGCGCGCGCCGACTCCCGGCTGGAGCGGCGCGTCGTGCAGGCGGCCGCGCAGGTCGTGGTCAACACGCCGGCGCTCGAGCGGCAGTTCCGCTCGCGCTATCCCGGGATCGCGCGCCTGCGCACCATCCCCAACGGATTCGATCCCGAGGCCTTCGCGGGGCTGCCGGCTCCCGAGGGCGGCGGCAGCCCGGGCCGGGTCGAGATCGCGCACTACGGACAGCTCTACGGGCTGCGCAGCGGCCGCTACCTCCTGGAGGCGCTCGCCCTGCTGCGGCGCGACCGGCCCGACGCGTTCGCGCGACTGCGGGTCCTCTTCGTGGGCTCCATCGACGGCGAGGCGGCCTTCCGCGCGCTCGCCGCGCAGCTTCGCGTCGAGGAGGCGGTGGCGTTCGCCGGCACGCTGCCGCACCGCGAGGCGCTCGCGCGCCAGCGGCGAAGCGACGTGCTGCTGCTGCTCGGGCCGGAGAACCGCGAGCCCGAGCTGCAGGTCCCCGGGAAGCTCTACGAGTATCTCGCGGCCCGCCGCCCGATCCTGGCGCTCTCCCGGCGCGGCGGCGCGATCGCCGAGCTCCTCGAGACTGCGGGCGTCGCGCACGAGCGGGCGGAGCCCGACGAGCCCGACGCGATCGCGGCGGCGCTGGCGCGGCGCGCCGAGCGCGGCGGCGAGCCGGCCGTCGGCGACGCCCCGGAGGCGTTCGGCTATGACCGGCTCAGCGACCGGCTGCTGGACTGCCTGGAGGACGCGTGGCGCGCGCGCTCCGGGCCGGTTCGCGCGGGCGCCTGAGGGAGCCGCGGCATGTGCGGCATCGCCGGCTTCTTGGCTCGCGATCCGGGCGACGGCCGCGGCGAGCCCGAGCTGGACGCGATGGGCGGGTCGATGCGCCACCGCGGCCCCGACGCCAGCGGATCGACGCTGCACGACGGGGTCGGCCTCCACAGCCGCCGCCTCGCGATCATCGACCTCAGCGCCGACGGCAACCAGCCGATGTTCTCGGCCGACCGGCAGCTGGCCGTCGTCTTCAACGGCGAGATCTTCAACTTCCAGGAGCTGCGCCGCGAGCTCGAGGCGCGCGGCTGCCGCTTCCGCTCGCGCGGCGACACGGAGGTGCTCGTCCACGGCTACGTGGAGTGGGGGATCGAGCGCCTGCTGGCGAAGCTCAACGGCTTCTTCGGCTTCGCGATCCACGACCGCCGCGCGGGGCGGCTGCTGCTGGCGCGCGACCGGCTCGGAGTGAAGCCGCTCCACTACGCCGAGACCGCGCGCGGGCTCGTCTTCGGCTCCGAGCTCAAGGCGCTGCTCGAGGAGGGGAGCGTCGCGCGCGAGATCGACCCGGCGGCGCTGCTCGACTTCCTCTGCCTGCGCTACATCCCGGCCCCGCGGACCATCTGGCGCGACGCGCGCAAGCTGCCCGCCGGCTGCTGGCTGTCGGCCGCGCGCGACGGCGCCGGGCGGCTGCGCATCGAAGTGCGGCGCTGGTGGGACCTGCCGCCCTTCGCGACGCGCCGCGACCCTCCGGCGAAGCTCGCCGAGGAGCTCTGGGAGCTGCTGGTCGACTCGGTGCGGCTGCGGCTGATCTCCGACGTGCCGCTGGGTGCCTTCCTCTCCGGGGGGATCGACTCGTCGGCGGTGGTGGCCGCGATGGCGCAGCTCTCCCGCGAGTCGGGCGGGAGCGTGAACGCCGTCACCATCGGCTTCCGCGGCTGGGACCAGAGCGAGGTCGGCCACGCCCGCGCGGTCGCGCAGGCGCTGGGGGTCGGCCACGTCGTCGCCGAGCTCGAGCCGGCCGCGATCGACCTGGTCGAGCGCCTCGCCGACTACTTCGACGAGCCGTTCGGCGATCCATCCGCCATCCCGACCTGGCTGCTGGCGCAGCGGGCGCGCCGCGAGGTGACCGTCGCCCTCTCGGGGGACGGCGGCGACGAGTGCTTCGCCGGCTACCGGCGCTACCGCTTCGACCTCGCCGAGCACCGCGTGCGCGCACTGCTGCCGGGAGGGCTCTTCCGCGGCCTCTTCCGCGCCGCCGGCGCGATGTTCCCCAAGGGCGACTGGCTGCCGCGGCCGCTTCGCGCGAAGACGACGCTCCAGAATCTCGGGCGCTCCCCGCTCGAGGCCTACTTCCGCTCGGTGAGCGCGCAGACGCTCCCGGAGGCGCGCGCGCTCCTCCACCCCGACTGGCGCGCGCGCGTGGCCGACTACCATCCCCTCGAGGCGCTGCGGCCGTGGTACGGGTCGGCTCCCGCCGGCGACGCGCTCTCGCGCGCCCAGTACGCCGACTTCCACACCTGGCTGCCGGAGTACGTCCTGACCAAGAGCGACCGCGCGACCATGGCGGCCTCGCTCGAGGCGCGCGAGCCGCTGCTCGACTGGCGGCTGGTGGAGCTCGCCGCCTCGATTCCGCCCGATCTCAAGGTGCGCGACGGGGTCGGCAAGTGGATCCTCCGCCGCGCCGTCGCGCCCCATCTGCCTGCGCGCACCGTCGAGCGCCGCAAGCAGGGCTTCGCGCCGCCGCTCTCGGAGTGGGTGCGGCGGGAGCTGGCGCGGCCCGGGACGCGCGCGGAAGGGGGACTCTGCCTCGACGCCGGGGCGCTCGCGGCGGCGATCGGCCGCCACCGCGCCGGGCTGCGCGACCACTCCGAGCCGCTCTACGCCGCCCTCGTGCTGCGCGCGTTCGAGCGCCGCTGGCTCGGCG
>Ga0187893_10013270_pt1 | contig 11507 bp, 10 predicted proteins | sample MA1701074metaG_FD_139574 | JGI IMG/M metagenome (GOLD analysis project Ga0187893, IMG submission 139574) | White microbial mat communities from a basaltic lava cave in the Kipuka Kanohina Cave System on the Island of Hawaii, USA - MA170107-4 metaG ...
CACCCAGGGAGCCCCGCCACCTCCGATTTGTCACCCCAAGCGAGACCGCCGGGCACATTGGCAGCGAGGGTGTGTACCTGAGCGGAGAAACCCACTGGTATCCGGATCTACCCGGAGCGCTGCCGACTTTTCGAGTCCATGCGACGACTCCTGCAGGCTGGGAGGCAGTGACCCACGGGAAGCGAAATAACCGGGTTGCCAGCGACCGGGCCGTGACGGCCGACTGGGAGGTCGTGGCCAAGACCGAGGCCCTCACGCTGGTTGCGAACCGCTTTGTTACCAAACAACGAGACTGGCGCGATCAAGGTGGAAGGACGGTCCAGGTCGCCACCTACCTGTTTCCGGAAGACGCGCACCTCGCCGATGAATACCTGGACGCGTCGGTCCAGTATTTAGAGGCCTACACCAAATTGTTGGGTCCCTACCCCTTTCCCAAGTTCGCGGTCGTAGAGAATTTCTTCGCCAGCGGGCTCGGCATGCCCTCGTTCACCCTCTTGGGGAGCGGGGTGGTGAAACGACATTATGTCCAGCCTTTTGCCCTCGGCCACGAGATCGTTCATTCGTGGATCGGCAACTCGGTATTCAATGATTTGGAGGCGGGCAACTGGGTCGAGGGGCTGACCACCTATCTGGCCAACTATTATTATGACGAGCTGGTCGGAAAGCCTGAGCAGGCCCGCGAGCAGCGCCGGATGATGCTGCTAGGGTATGCGGTCTATGTCGAGCCGGACGGAGACTATCCAGTCGGGCAGTTCCGTCGCAAGAGCGACCAGAAAGACAATGCGATCGGCTACCAGAAATCCGCCATGATTTTTCACATGCTCCGGCATGAGATCGGGGAGACGGCGTTCTGGAGCGGGATCAGGAAATTGACGACTGACTACGCCGGCGTGCATGCCAACTGGCGCGACCTCGAGCGAGTCTTCAGCGAGACGGGCGGCAAAGACCTGCGGTGGTTCTTCGCCCAGTGGGTAGAGCGAAATGGCGCCCCCAGCCTGAGCATCGAGGAAGCCAAGGTCCGGGCCGAGACTTCTGCAGCGGAGGGAGCCAGTCGATTTGTCATCAATGCCCGGCTCAGGCAAACGCAAGGGGAGGGGAAGGCACAGCCCTACCGATTTCGTCTGCGCATGCGGGTGACCATGGAGGGGGGCGACGTTCACGCGACCGCGCTCGAAGTGCAATCCATTCACCAGACGTTCACTCTGACGGTACCGGCCCAGCCGCGCATGCTTCAGATTGATCCTGACTTTGAAACGTTCCGACGGCTCACTCGGGAGCACCTTCCGCCCATGCTGAACCTGTATGTTACGGACTGGCAGCGGTCTGTGGTGCTGCCGAACGCCGGGGAGGAAGCGGACCGTGCGCCCTATCAGGCACTGACTGCTCGGATCGCTGCTCAGGAAACAGGACAAGAGCAAGGACGGAAGCCAACGGTCGTTCAGGCTACTGATCCTCAGGCCGTGACATCGGACGCGTCGGTGCTGGTGTTAGGTGGGCCAGGCATCAACCGTGCGGCAGGCTGGGCGGTCCGTGGCTGTGCCGGCAGGGTGAGTCTCGAGGACGATCGGTTTACGGTGGATGGGCAGAGGTACGAAGGGGCAGACATGGCGCTGTTGGTCTCCTGCCGTCAGCCGGAGCGGCCTCACCGCGTTGCGACGCTGTTCTACGGGCTCACACCTCGGGCTGCGGCCAAAGTGGCGCGGCTGTTGTTCTTTTACGGGTGGCAGAGCTACTTGGTCTTTCGAGATGGAACCGTGGTGGCGCGTGGCGACGTAGGCACGGCGCGTGATGAGTTGGAGGTGCGGTTTGATGAGCGGTGAAGACAAGATCGAGGTTAAGGCCAAGAAGCATAGGGTACTTGCGACCTACTGCGTGCTCTTAACACTCTTGGGCATACCAATTTTGCAGCAGGTTCACTCTGAACCTCGACCTCAACCTGAACCTCAACCTTCCTTGTCAGGTGAACGGCATCTCGCGAATATCCGGCAGCTTACGTTTGGTCGCCAGAACGCCGAAGCCTATTTCTCGTTTGACGGGGCCAAGCTCATCTTCCAATCGACGAATGACTGGATGACGGGAGGAGAAGGTCCGGTGACCAGTCGGTCTGCCGGCAAGACCGGGTTAGGCTGCTACCAAATGTATGTCATGGATCTGGACAGCGGGACGATCCGACTGGTCAGCACCGGCGCTGGCACGACGACCTGTGGGTACTTTTTCCCCGGTGACCGGCGTGCGCTCTATTCCTCCACCCATCTCGTTGGGCCGAACTGTCCTCCTAAGCCAAAAAGGGAAGGACGGTACCGGTGGGCGCTGGATGACTATGATATCTTCTCGGTCAGGCTGGACGGCCAGCAGGTGCAGCGGTTGACCGCCACGCCGGGCTATGATGCCGAAGCCACGATCTCACCGGATGGCAAGACGATCGTCTTCACCTCCATGCGGGACGGAGATTTAGACATCTACGCCATGAACTTGGATGGAACCCATCTCCGCCGTCTGACTGATGAGCTCGGCTACGACGGAGGTCCCTTCTTTTCGCCCGATAGCCGGCGGATTGTCTATCGGGCCTCGCATCCACGCGACCCCGCGGAGGTCGAGCAATACAAAACCCTGCTGGCCCAACGTTTGGTCGAGCCAGGGCAACTGGAAATCTTCGTCATGAATGCGGACGGAACCGGTAAGCGGCAGGTGACCGCCAATGGGGCCTCCAACTTCGCGCCGTTTTTCCTTCCCGATGGTCGGCGGATCGTCTTTTCATCCAATCAGCACGACAGCCGCCGTGAGGGACCCCCGACCTTTCATCTTTACCTGACCAGCGACGAAGGTACAGGCCTGGAGCGGATCACGTTTACGGGAGGGTTCAACAGCTTTCCCATGTTCTCCCCGGACGGAAAGAAGCTGGTGTGGGTGTCGGACCGCAATGCCACTGAGCGCGGCGAGTTCAACATCTTCCTCGCCGATTGGGTCCCGTGAAGACATTCATTGTTACACGGGAATCGCTAAACGTGTAGGCCAATCTCATGGCTCTCTCGCGATTCACGATCCACGGTTCACGATTCACATCCGTCGCGGCCGTTCTCCTCTCCTGCGTGGCGCTGACGACGGTGTTGTGGGGTTGGTACCAACTGGATGTCCCGGTTGCCCGGTTCGTGCGATCGCTGCATCATGAAGTCTGGGGAATTCCCCGGGCTCCCTGGCTACGCTGGGTCAGCGATGTCGGCGACTGGCTTGCGAAGCCTCTTCTTCTGGTTGCGATCAGCGTTGCGCTGCTGGCGATGGGCTTGGTCTTCAAGCGGCCAGTCTTTCGCCTCGCTGGCCTTGAGAGCCTGATCGCCCATGCCGCCGCCGGTCTTCTGACCAATGGGCTCAAGCACCTAGTCGGGCGGCCGAGGCCGAAGTTCACTCATTCGGGTGAATTTCAATTCTCGCCGACCTTGGATTTCGGACTGGACTCGTTCCCGTCCGGTCACTCGACCGCGTCCTTTGCCATCGCAGCGGTGCTGGCCAAACACTTTCCACGAGCCGCGTGGTTCCTGTATGGCACTGCAGGCTTGGTTGCCGTGAGTCGTGTTCTGCGAGGGTCCCATTTTCCGAGTGATGTGGTCGCTGGCGCAGGTCTCGGCGTTCTCGCGGGCTATGTGGTGGCGAATCCTATTCGCGCCTGGCGCTCGTCGTTGCGAACCGCCATAACCAGTCTGGCTTCCTATCTTGTCGGAGCCTTCGCGCTGATCTGGACCATGGTGCACTTGCCTTCGGCCGAACCCACGAATACCCTCACCATGGCAGCCGGTCTTGCCGCCATGGCAGTTGGCTCAGGAAGTCGTTTCTATCGAACGGTTCGTGGAGCAGACGCGCTCTCCAGCGGCTGGGTTCCAACTCGCTATAGAGCCAACGGCTTGATCGGAGTCGGCCTTGCTCTGACTACGGGGTCAGTGCTGGTCATGAGTCTCGTGGCATTGCTAATCCTGGCTCAGTGGCTGGCACATGATCAGGCTGCTTCTATTAAGGATTCACTCCCTGATTCGGCGCAGTCTTCCTCTCCTGGCTACAGGGGCCTGTTCGCGGAGGCGCTCTTCGCGGCCGCGCTGATCGTGGCCGCTCTGGCCATCCAGGGCTTGAAGGGCATTCTGCCGATCCTCTAACCCAGATTATTCATGAACACTTCTGCTGCAATCGCGGATTCGCTGCTGCGACAAGCCTGGCCGCTTGTTCGAGGCGGCCAGGCGGGCGGGCTCGCCACTCAGTCGGTCAGCGTACTGATCACCCGTTGCATTCGGCAGAGCAACGGGTCCCCGGTACGCCTCCCCTGAGGCTCCAAGCCGGGTACCCATTGCTCTTGTGGTGCAATGGGTGCAACGCCACGCGACTGCGCAATTTCGCGACGAAGCGTCACGAATAATCCGGGTTAAATCAACTCTCAGCGATGATCCGTCCGATGTGGTGTGACTCTCCCTCAATGGGAGAAAGCAGGGCGGGATGAGGCTGGGGGCTGCGTGCTCGGCATCTGTTTGACCATCGGCTCGCTGCCCAGCAGGAGGTAGCCATACCGTTGAAGAAGGACGGGGAACCCAGCCGCTTCGGCCGGCAGGTTTTGCCTCAGGCGGGCCGGTAACAGGATCATGCTCCGGCCCGGGTGACTGAGGTAGGGGCGGATAGTCTCCGCCTCGTTGGACGGGATGAGGATCGCTTTTCGCCTCGCGTAAAAAACGGAGGAAGGTCTTGGTGAACCGTACACGATGAAGCGATCTCCCGGGCCAAGGTTCACGCCAGCCGTGTAGGCCAGTTTCTGGGGCGGCTCGATGAAGTACTCATTGATCCGCGGCAAGGTAAACTGGATGGCGATGAGCCCGACCAGCGCGATCGTTGCTCCCGCTGTCCAGAATGCGCCAGCCCGTCTGGTCTCAGACAGTCCGAAATAGCCCACCAGCACCATCCCGATCATCAGGACCGCCGCTACGAGATAGGGTCCGGCCAAGGGGGCGCTTAGGTCGAGTTGGCCGGCGGCAGGAAATTCCTTTGCGATCTTGTCGATGAATGTCTGGTACTGGAAGGGGAGCAACGCGAACGCGATGGCCAGCGCGAACCCGAGCCCCATCATCGTATGGATCGAGGCTCGGATCCCGGGCGTCGCTGGTTCAACCAGGCTGCGATGCCAGAACGAGGCGGTGAGCAGGGCCGCGGCCGGAAAGAGCGGCCCGATGTAATGGGGCAGGCGGGTCGCCGAGGCCGTAAAGAACAGGAACACGCTCACTACCCAGAGCGCCGCAAAGAAGTCCAGCTCATGAATCGGGGTAGCGGGGTAGCGGGATAGCGAGGTAGCGAGATTATCCGTTACCCCTTTACCCTCTTGCCCCTTGCCCCGTTCCTCGCGCCAGCCGCGGAACGCGAAGTACAGCGCTGCTGGCAGGAGTCCGCTCCAGGGGAAAAAGCCCAGGAAGAGAACCGGGAAGTAAAAGAACAGGCCAAAACCATGGCCTTCCATGGGGCTCAAAAACCGACCGATGGTGTGGGCCTGTGCTGGGGCTGTATATGCTGACCCGTGGATTGCGAGCATTGCCGCGTACCAAGGAAGAGCAAGCATGGCGAGCACGAGGGTTCCAGCAAGCGGATAACCTTGGTGCCAGTACTCACCCCATCGTCGTGTCAATGTGAGATAGAGGGCCGACGTCAGGAAGGGAAGAATGACTCCCACCGGCCCTTTTGTGAGCGTCGCGAGCGCCATACCGACGTAAAAGAGCCACACAAAGTGACGCTCACGCCCTTCTCCGTGCAAGCCCATCCAGAAGCCATAGAGCGAGAGTGTCGTGAAAAAGATCAGCACACTGTCCGTCAGGGCCATCCGGCCAAGCCCGATGATTTCGATGTTCAGCAGCAACATCAGTCCCCCAACGAGGCCGATAAGGGGGCCGCGGAGGCGGGTCAGAACCAGATGCTGCAGGAGAATCGAGGCCACCCCGAACAGCGCCGACGGAAACCGCGCAGCGAATTCGTTCACTCCGAAGAAACGGTAAGACGCGCTCATGAGCCAGTACAGGAAAACAGGCTTCGCGACACGCAGTTCATAGTTGAAAGTTGGGGTGATCCAATCCCCTGTTTCGAACATTTCTCGTCCAGCTTCTGCGTTTCTCCCTTCATCGCGATCAGTCAGCCCCATGGAGCCAAGGCCCGAGAAAAACAGGAGCCCCGCGAGGCACAGCAGGAGGACGAGGTTCGGGAGGTGTCGGGCAGGATTAGCAGTAAGCGGAACCGTGGCCGAGGTCATGGATCTGCAGACGGAGGCACTGCGCTGACTCCCTGAGAGCGTGCGGGGCGGGAGATGAGCATGAGGTTTCGCAAGTACACGAAAGCACCGACGCTTTGTCCGGCGATAAAGACGGGGTCCCTCCGGTAGATCGCGTAGGCCAGGGTGATCAGGCCTCCGATCAGGCTCATGTACCAGAAGGCGATCGGCACGTGGCTCGCCGCGCTCCGTTCCGAGGCGACCCACTGGACCACCCACCGCATGAAGAAGATGCCCTGACCCAAGAAGCCGATGGTCAGCCAGATCATTTCAGTGGTCGTCATAAAGTTTGACGTTAGCCGTTATTCGTTAAACGGCAAGTGTGGATGGAAGCGTAGCACGAGCCTTTGTGGATACGAAGAGTTCACGTTTCACAAGCAACGATCAACATTTTACGTTGGTGTCCCGGAACCGATACCGCAGAACGCGGCTCTGCATCCACCGCACCGCCACCAGGTCATAGAGGCTGGCGAAGAGCCGATTCCAGACCCCGTACTTCGAGCAACCGTGCACGCGCGGGTAATGCCGCACCGGCACTTCCGTGACGGTAAAACCGTGCATCAAGGCCAGTGCGGGAAAGAAGCGGTGCATCCCTTCGAAAAGCTGGAGCCGTTCCAAGAGGGCGCGCCGGAACACCTTCAACGGGCAGCCGGTGTCATGGACGCCATCACGGGTCACCGCATTGCGGACCCGGAAGGCGAGGCGCGAGGAAAACTTTCTGAGCAGACTGTCATGCCGATCCTGCCTCCAGCCGCAAACCAGGTCATACTGTGCGGCCAGGGGAATCATTTTCAGGATGTCGGCGGGGTCGTTCTGAAGGTCCCCGTCCAGTTCCACCACAAGCTCGCCCATCGTGTGCCGAAACCCGGCATCCAGGGCCGACGTCTTGCCGTAATTGCGATCGAAATGCAGCACCCGAACCTCACGGTGTTCCTCTGCCAGGCGGTCCAGCAGCGCGCCGCTGCCGTCCGTGCTCCCGTCGTCCACGTACAGAATTTCGACGGGGGCAGTGCGCGAGGCTTCATGCGAGCCCAGTACTTTGACCAAATGTTCGGTCAGCGGGGTCAGGTTCTCCAGTTCATCCTTGACCGGAATGACCACGGACACCCATGGCCGGGGCGACGCGGCTGTCACTGGCAGGAGTTCCCTATGTTTCTGATCATGCCCGCATTCTACAGAATGCCTGGTGGAGGGTCAAACAATTGGAAGGCAGGTACATCACAGCGCTCGCTTCATTTGACGACCAGGACCGTGCAGGGTGAGAGCTTGGTCAGATTTTGCGAGGTGCTGCCCCAGATCCGGCCGAAGATCTTTGAATGCCCCATGAAACCGATGACGAGGAGGTCAAATTCATGCTCCTTGGCAAAGGTCACGATCGTTTCCACCTCGTGTCCTGGGATCACGTGAGAAGTGAGCCGGACGCCTCGAGCCAGCGCAGCCAGTTCGGCTTCTCTCGTGATTTGGCGAAAATAGTCCGCCGCCTCTTGTTTGGCTTCGATCACCTCGCCCACGGTCGCTGCATAGTGGGGCAGATGTTCTTCGACCGAAATCGCGTGCAACTCCGCTACGTAGCGCGTGGCGAGATCAATGGCGACCTGGACCCCTTTCTTGGCTCCCTCCGATCCGTCATTGGCCACCAGGATCTTACGAAACATGGGTGGGTCCTCCTTGACGATGTCCGATAGGAGCCTGTTGTTCCTCCGGTCCTGCGGGAATGCGGTCCATCGAGCGACGGGTCAACGTCTCCTCCGGCGGCACAACGCCCGGATCGAACCAGCGCTCGGCAATCACCGTGGGCACGATGGCGCTGAGAATCACAGCGGTCACCAACACCGAGTATTGTTCCTGACCGATCAGTTTGTGACTGAGTCCGTACAGGGCCGAAATAGTTCCGAAGGTCAATCCCGTGGACATCAGCAGCGTCGTGTACGTCGCTTCACGGCGGCCAAATCGGTAAGCGTGGGCCAGCGGCCAGACGCCGAGGAACTTCGTCACCATCTTGACGCAGAGAAAGATGGCAATCAAGGCCGCGCTCGCCAGCACTGCCCGGAGACTCACCAGGGCTCCCGCTTTGAGGAAGTAAAACGGGGTCAGGACCGAAAACGCGATCACGCGCATGCGCTGAGCCAAGGTCCGGTTCTCAAGAAAGATCGGCGCCAGCACCATGCCGACCAGGTAGGCCGGCAACACGGCTTCGCTCTGCGCGGCCGTGGCCAGGGCGCCGAGCGCAAACAAGATGACCAGAATGAACTTAGTCTCCGGCTCGCTGATCCGGGGACCGATCCTAGCGAAGAACCAGGCAGTGACGGGAGGCAGCTTCCACAGCGTCAAGGCAGTCACCACGACAAACGCCAGGAGCCACCAATCGTAGTGGGCAAAAATCAATCCCAACGCGAGGACCGTGCCCAGGTCAGTGATAAAGCAGGCGGCCAGAATCACCTTGCCGAGTGCGGTTGCATTATAGCCGCGCTCCACCATCACGGCGTACACGACCGCGACCGAGGTCGTTGAGAGGGATATTCCGGCAATCTGGGAGGCAGGCAAGGACCAACTAGCTAACCAATGGGCATAAGCCATCGCCCCGAGGAATGGCGCCAGAAACGAGGCGAATCCGATGCTGAGCGTCTCCTTCCATCTGACCCGGAGTACCACCAAATCAATCTCAGCCCCAGCTAGAAACGTCAGCAGCACGCTGCCCACGGCGGCCAGGAAATCAATCCATACGGTCGAGTGCAGTTCGAGCAGATTGCCGCCGGCGATTCCGACGCAAATCTCGACCAAGGCCACTGACATCCCCAGCCGCACCGAGAGAAGCGCAGCCACCAGGGCCATCCCGATCCAGAGCGTGGCGGCCAGCCAGATTGACTCCATCCTGACTATTCCCCTCGCATATACATAAAAAAACTCCTACCCGCGGGTTGCGCAGGTAGGAGCCATTGTGTCCCCACAAAAAAACTCCTACCACGCCCTATGCTGGTAGGAGTTATCAGCCGGTCAGTTCAACGCTTCCGGCGGTTTAGGTGAACTCCATCACCAAATTATGGAGTTGTCTATACCGCATCTTCGAGTGCCTCGTCAACAGGCGGGTGGCTGTTTGGATGCTCAATCGTATACGAAGGCAAACCAGGCGACAAACCGGATGGGCAGGCCAGTCTTATACCCTATGGCTTCACCGGCCTCACCGCCTGCTTGCCGACGGCCTAAGCCAGGAGGTATGATGAACATAATTATACTAGGGCACAAAGATGGGCTTGAGCACTGACTTGGTAACAAGGAGGGCGACGCCATGAAACAGCGACATCTCCTCCTAGGAAGCGGGCTGGTTCTCATCGCGGCAGTCCTGGGCGGCTGCGCTACTGGGCCATCTGGCCCTGACACGGCCGGCGCTGGGATGAACAGGAGTCCCAGCGAGATAGCGTTCCATTATCGCCAACAGGCGGCTGAGCTCCGTGACATGGCCCGACGTCTGGAGCTGGAGGCGGAGTGGTACGCGACGGTGGCCAAGAACGAAGAAGGGGCCAAGCGCAGCCGGGAAATGGCGAAGAGCTTTCGGGATACGGCTGACGAGGCCGATCAGCGGGCACGCCAGTACCAGCGACAGGTCCCGCACAACCAGGTCTTCTGATCGGTGAACGGGAATCGACGCGTCCGCGGCGTTCCGTACGGGTTAGCCACCCTGGTATTCAGCGAGGGGCGGGGAGATGCGCTGGCAGGTTGTTCGCGAGCGCGTGCGCTCGCAAATAACCAGCGACGCACTCTTGCGAGCCGTGATCTCGCCGAACCCAGTCTGAGCCGTCGCAGTCTGAGCGGAACTGCCGTCCTCGCTGTTCTGCCTGATGCGGAGTAATTCGAGCCGCTTCTCAAGAATACAGTTCTGCCTGGCCTCAAGAGATTCGTTTCTTGCAGAACAATACGTGGTGATGGCTTTGGCCAATCTCGCATAGGCAGCGTCCCGTTCCTGTAAAGCCTCTCTCACAAGAGCGTCATGGTAACCCTTCTCGGCGCAGCCCCAGAGTGGGCCTGCGATCAGCAGTAAGGCGACAGCCTGCTTCAGCATCCTTACTTCCTCCCAGTAGAGACCATGGCGGGCATAAAAAAACGCCCTTCCGGCCCAGCTCCTGAACCAAAAGGACGCCCTTGTCCTTATGTTTCGCTGTGAGAGAAGACGCCTTTGTCCTCTCTCCTCAGCATTTTCGTTAACGGCAACTCTTATAACAAGAGATCGCCGGTCCTGTCAACTGTTCGTTTTTTCCCTATCGGGAATGAATCGAGACAACCCTTGGGCGAGTGTTCTTTTATTTATTTCGGCGATGCGGGCGGCCCGGAGTTCGCCGTGGTCGAGTTGGAAGAAGTGACCGCAAAGCGCATCGTGCCAACTAGGCTGATCTCGTTGACCTTCCAGCCAATGTGGATCTCCACCTTGTACCTGCCGGGCTTCCAGCCGCCTTGGGGCGCGTGCAGCTTTACATAGCCGCTTTCGTCCTCGAGAGCCAGGTACATCACATCCTGGGCAATCACGGTCTTGGGGTCCAGCCCCTCGACTTGTTCGGGGAAACAGAGGCCGAAGACCTGAAAGGATTCATAATGTTGATGTACCTGAAAGACGGCGAACACGGCGGGGGAATCGGGTCGGAAAACCTCGGTCGGACCGACCGGGACCATCTCGTGGGTTCGGCGGAATCCCACCTCTTCATCAAATCCCTCGGCGAGCTGGATGGAGCGAAAGATGCCTTCCGGCGGGGCATCGAAGTTATAGGGTCGGACATCTTCTTGCCGATTTTGAAACTCAGGGATAGGCACGTTGCGCGTGAACGGGAACTCGTCAGCGAACGCTTCGCCGACCGACAAGGTTCCAGCCATGATGGCGGCCAGGAAAAGAGGCCAGCTTGGTTGATGCTGCCTTCTGCCTCGTTCCATATAATCTTGGTACACCCCTGACCTCGTAGCTGTCAAGCAAACGAGGCAAGCCTCCTCCATCATTGCCCTCCCCCTTGGTGGGAGGGAGATCGGCTGGTTGCGAGCACCTCGATGGTTTGCTAAAATCCGCTTCCCTCTTAGCGAGCAGCTCACAGCTAGCAGCCAGTAGCTCGGAGCTATTAGCTAATCGCTGATTGCATTGGCTTATGCTGAAAGATCCAGACGCGCTCCCACAGCTCATCGGAGAGTTTCAACCGATTGATAAGTGGCAAGCACACATCAATCGGATCTTTTACGGACTCAGAGGCGG
>Ga0187893_10013271_pt1 | contig 11507 bp, 9 predicted proteins | sample MA1701074metaG_FD_139574 | JGI IMG/M metagenome (GOLD analysis project Ga0187893, IMG submission 139574) | White microbial mat communities from a basaltic lava cave in the Kipuka Kanohina Cave System on the Island of Hawaii, USA - MA170107-4 metaG ...
GGCCGCCAGGGCTCGCTCTCCGCTGACCAACAGCGCTGAGGTGGGATCGGTCAGCGCGTCAGCCAGGTAGTCCATGACAGTCGATCCGGCCGGCCACTCGTCCAGGATCAGCGGAAGCCCACCGGAGACGAGAAAGGCATCGAAGGCGTCTGCCGGTGGCACCGCCAGCATCTCCACGACATCCGCCGGACTCAGTGGCGGCACCACCATCTCGGTGGCACGTTGGTGGAAGGGCCGACCGTAGGTGTTCAGCGCCTCCATCATGGCCAGGTCAGAACCAATACAGATCAGCAACACCGGCCGGCGGGACAGCTCCCGGTCGAAGAGCTTCTGCAGCGTGCCCTCGAAACCCGGATCGGTCGCGATGAGATACGGCATCTCATCCAGGACGATGACGGTGGCTCGATCTGTGGGCAGGGAGGCGGCGAGCAGGCGCAGTGCCGCGTCCCACGTCTGCGGCGCCTGCTCGTCGAACACCGCCGCGTCGGGCAGGTTCGAGGACAGGGCAGCCTCGACGAACAGCCGCAGGTCCGCCTCGACCATCGGCTGCGCCGAGGCGGTGAAGTACAGATAAGGCACCCCTGCGCGCTCCACGAACTCCTCGACCAGCCGAGACTTGCCGACGCGCCGCCGACCGCGCATCAAGAGAGCACGACCGGGTCGGCCTCCCCGCCCGCCCCGAGCCACTCTCTGCAACATCCGATCGAGCGTCGCGAGCTCACGATCACGTCCGACGAACCCGTCCATCAAGCACACCATACATCCATGACTGATAGTCTCATCGATGAGACTATCAGTCATGGTAGCATTGACAGCAGAGGCCGCACCAGTTTAGTTTCCGGGCGCGGCACCGTGACAGAGGCTGTTGTCGGCGATCCGCGCGAGTTGCGTGGGGTCGGTCAGGTAGGCGATCAGCGCCGGTGGCGTCATGCCAGATCTGTGGCCCGGTCCAGGTCAGCGTGGACGCGGCCGAGACGAGTTCGCCACCATTGCTCTTGTGCTCGTCGGCGGCAATCAACCCCGCCAGCCGAGCGGCCTGGCCGCCGCTGTCAGCAGCACCCTGAAGCGGTCGGGTCCGAGTAGCTGCCGCGTAACAGCCTGGTCGCCTCATGGTGCAGCAGCTGAACGGCTTGTCCCCGTATCCGGCCCGCCCCGTAGCGGAAGTCCATTCGCCGCAGATGCGCGACATTCTCGATCAAGATCTCCACATCGGCCATGCCAATCCGTCTGCCGCCCACATCTCGCGCCACATCAGCGACCGGTGACGCGGTCAGCAACTAGACAACTGTGTGGAACATGCTGTCCAGTAGTTCCACACAGTTCAGAGTGCCCTCCGCCGACGACCATCGGGTGGATCATGGCGGGGCCGGGGGCCATCCACGGCCCCGCCATGATCCGGGGCCGGCCGTCCCACCTCGGGGGAGTCACCGCCGGGGAGTGACGGGCGCGAGACGGCCGGGGCCTGAGCAATCGGGGTACGCAGATCTTCTTGCTCCCGATCGAACCCCGGCAGCACGTCGGTGATGTCGGGATCGGCGGCCGGTGCCGCCTCATCCGGGCTGAATTGATCTGTCGGCTCTTCAGTACCTGCTGACGGTGGGAGGTGCTGGTTCACCTCGTGGGCGAGCAGATCCAGCAGCAATGCCTCGTCGGGCTGGTGCAGCCAGAAACACGCCGCGACCCGGACCTGGCAACGCCGCCGCACTCGCCCGAGCACCGCACCCGGACGTCGGCACGACCGGCACCGGCCCCGCCGATCCACCGGATGTCCCTCCACCAGGGAGTACAGCGCAGCACACACCCGCCACGGCACCGAGCCCCTCCCGCCCCAGCGTCAGACTTGGACTCGACAACCCCATTCAGGACGCCGTGTAACGTCTCCCGCAGCAGGTCGTAGGTGACAGGAGATCACGATGGGTAAGGACAAAGACAAGGACGAAGACCAGCGTGGTAGGCACGAGGACAACCGCCCCCGTAATGGGTACAAGGAGGGCGGTTATGATCATGCGAAGACCAAGGACGTGAATGAGTCCAGCGGCGGTAAGCACAGCGAGGACGACAAGTGACCGCCGTCGATTCCCCGTCGTCGTGGGAAGCCTTGGTGCGTGAAGTGCCGCGTGCACCGTTTATCCCGGATACGATTTGGGTTGACGACGACAGCGGTAACGGTTTCGTGGCGTTGTCCAAGCACACCGACCCAGACGGCTGGCACGCTGCGGTGGCGGCGAACGCGGTGGTCATCACGCAGGTCAATCTCGGTGAGGTGCAGCCCGGCGAGAAGGGCCGTTTTCCGTCCAGTTCGTGTAGTACGCCGAGCATCGTCGCGGAGATGCTCGATGCCCTCGACGTGCGGCCAGGGCAGTCCGTGCTGGAGATCGGCACCGGGACCGGCTGGAACGCGGCATTGCTGACCCATCGGGTCGGTGCGCATGGCCGGGTGGTCACGATCGAAGTGGACCCGGGGCTTGCCACTCAGGCTGAAGGTGCGCTCACCAGCGCCGGGTACCGCCCACTGGTGGTCACCGGAGATGGTCTGGAAGGGTACCCGTCCGGCGCTCCATACGACCGGATGATCTGCACCGCGTCGATCCGTGAGGTGGTGCCGGGCACCTGGCTCAACCAGCTCCGGGTGGGCGGACGGTTGGTGACCCCGTGGGGAACCGACTGGTCCGACGGGGTCATGCTGACCCTGCACGTGAACGAGGACGGTGCCGCCACCGGCCGGTTCTCCGGCGACCTGGCCTTCATGCGCATCCGCAGCCAGCGCCGTGCCCTCTACGGCTGGGAACCCGACGGCAGCGACATCGAGCGCGCCGAGATCAGCACCACGGCCTGCCGGGGCAGCGACCTGGACCGCATGCTGAACCCAGACAAGAGCGGCAATTTTGCCATCGGCGCCCGGCTGGCCTCCTGCTGCCTGATGGTCGAGTGGGACAAGCATGGCGCGCTGCACCACAATCTGGAACTGGACCACGCCGCGACCCGCTCGTGGGCCCAACTGGACGCCAACCTCAACGACCCGGCCCCGTTCACCGTGCGCCAGCTCGGCCCGCGCAAGCTCTGGGATGAGGTCGAGGCTGCCTACGACTGGTGGTACGACCAAGGCGAGCCAGGGCTCGATCGCTTCGGCTTCGACATTCGGGCCGGGCGGCAGTGGGTATGGCTTGATGAGCCCGACAACGTGATCCGCATCCTGAGCCAGCACACCGCCCCCACCCCCCACCCGGCGGTATCCCAGGCTGACCTCAAAGCTTTCGCGCAGCGCCACCGAGCAGGGACCGGCGACCACACCCTCCAGGACCATGACCAGGTCAGGGCGGAGATCTTCTCGACGTCTTCGGCGAAGGAGAGTTCAGCCGCGGAAATCCTGATGGAGGAAGCGACTTGATGACTAGGTTGGAATGGCGGCCGCTGGCAGCCAGGCTGGCGGCTGCGTTGGTCGCCAGCGGTGAGCTTCGCGACCCGGGGTGGCGTCGAGCGTTCGCGGAAGTTCCGCGACACCTTTTCGTGCCGCGTTTCCTCGATCTCGATTATAGCGGCGAACGGAGCGTCGACGGTGCCACCCCGGAGCAACATCGGCAGTGGTTGGAACGGATCTATTCCGACACGACTCTCATCACCCAGCTGCGGGCGTCCGGTGCGGACGGGCATGGTGCCCGGCGACCCACCAGCTCGTCGAGTATGCCCCGCATCATGGCCTGGATGCTCGAAGTGGCCGACGGGCACCGTGTCCTGGAGATCGGGACCGGCACGGGCTACAAGGCCGCGCTGCTCTGTCATCGACTCGGCCCGGCCAACGTCGCCAGCATCGACATCGACCCGGTACTGGTCGGTCAAGCGCGGGAACGTCTGGCGGCGCTGGGCTACGCACCGATGCTGGCCACCGGAGACGGTGCTCACGGGGTGCCGCAAGCCGTATCCTATAACGCGATCATCTCCACCGCCGCAGTGGATCACATACCGCCGGCCTGGATCGAGCAGCTCCGGCCAGACGGGGTCATCCTCACCGACTTGCGCGGCGGCATCGCCGGGGCCATGGTCCGACTGTGCAAAATTGATGACGACACGGTCGAGGGTCGCTGCGAGATCTACGACGCGGCTTTCAATTGGGAGCCCAATCGCGGTTGAGAGGGAGTCAGGAGGCGGTCTTGTATGCTGCCGGTCACCACTCAGCGTGACATTTCGGCTGTAGGATTAAGGGTTCTGGTCGTAACCGGCGCGGCGGAGTGCGTCGGCGAGGGATCCGCCGGCCGGTTTGTCACGAGCCGATGTGCGTTTAGCGGTGTCTTTGTCCCGGCTCGCGCGGTCAGGGGGCTGCGGGCGTTTCGGTGAGCTCTCCCGGCTGGGGCGTCCGGCGCCGGAGGGACCGCGCCGTTCGGTGGGCTGGTCCTCGCCAGAGTTGTCGGGAACCGTGTCGTCGAGGCGCAGGGTGAGGCCGATGCGGTTGCGCGGGACGTCGACGTCGAGGACCTTGACCCGCACCACGTCGCCCGGCTTCACCACGTCACGCGGGTCCTTGACGAAGGTCTTGGCCATCGCCGAGATGTGCACCAGACCGTCCTGGTGCACCCCGACGTCGACGAACGCGCCGAACGCGGCGACGTTGGTGACCATCCCTTCGAGCACCATGCCCGGAGTGAGGTCGGCGATCTTCTCGACCCCTTCGGCGAAAGTCGCGGTCGCGAAAGCCGGTCGCGGGTCGCGGCCCGGTTTCTCCAGCTCAGCAAGGATGTCGGTGACGGTGGGCAGTCCCACCGCGGCGTCGACGAACTGCGCCGGGGCCAGCGCGCGGAGCACCGCGGTGTTGCCGATCAGCGTGCTGATGTCCGCGCCGGCGGCGTCGAGGATGCGGCGCACCACGGGGTAGGACTCGGGGTGCACGCTGGAGCGGTCCAGCGGGTCGTCACCGTCGGGGATGCGCAGGAAGCCGGCACACTGCTCGAACGCCTTGGGACCCAGCCGCGCGACGCCGGTCAACGCCCGGCGGGTGCGGAACGGGCCGTGCGCATCGCGGTGGGCCACGATGTTCTCCGCCAGCCCCACGGTGATCCCCGAGACGCGCCGCAACAGCGGCGGGGACGCGGTGTTGACGTCGACCCCGACGGCGTTCACGCAGTCCTCCACCACCGCATCCAGGGAGCGGGACAGCGCGGTTTCGGCAAGGTCGTGCTGGTACTGGCCGACGCCGATCGACTTGGGGTCGATCTTGACGAGCTCGGCGAGCGGGTCCTGCAGCCGGCGCGCGATCGACACCGCGCCGCGCAGCGCCACGTCCAGCTCGGGCAGCTCCTGGGAGGCGTACGCCGAGGCGGAGTACACCGAGGCGCCCGCCTCCGACACCACGGCCTTGGTCAGGCCCAGCCCCGGATGCTGCTTGATCAGGTCAGCGGCGAGCTTGTCGGTCTCCCGTGAGGCGGTGCCGTTGCCGATCGCGACCAGCTCGACGTGGTGGGTGGTGGCCAGCCGGGCCAGCACGGCCAGCGCCTCGTCCCAGCGGCGGGCCGGCACGTGCGGGTAGATGGTCTCGGTGGCCACCACCTTGCCGGTGGCGTCGATGACCGCGACCTTGACGCCGGTGCGGTAGCCGGGGTCCAGGCCCATGGTCGGGCGGGTGCCGGCGGGCGCGGCGAGCAGCAGGTCACGGAGGTTGGCGGCGAAGACGCGGACCGCCTCGTCCTCCGCGGCCTGCCGCAGCCGCATCCGCAGATCGATGCCCAGGTGCAGCAGGATCCGGGTGCGCCAGGCCCAGCGCACCGTGTCGGCCAGCCAGCGATCCGCAGGGCGGCCCCGGTCGTCGATGCCGAAACGGTACGCGATGGCCTGCTCGTAGCGGCTGGGCCCGGCTCCGGCTGCTGCGTCGGCCTCCTCCGGCTCGGGAGAGATGTCGAGGATGCTCTCCTTCTCGCCGCGGAACAGGGCCAGGATGCGGTGCGAGGGCAGCCTCGTGAAGGGCTCGGAGAAGTCGAAGTAGTCGGCGAACTTGGCGCCCGCCTCCTCGTTGCCCTCCCGTACCCGGGAGACCAGCCGGCCCCGGGACCACATCTGCTCGCGCAGGTTCCCGATCAGGTCGGCGTCCTCGGCGAAGCGCTCGACCAGGATGGCGCGGGCACCGTCGAGCGCCGCCGCGGCGTCGGCCACGCCCTTGTCCTGGTCGACGAATGCGGCGGCGGCCGCCTGCGGGTCCAGGTTCGGATCATCGAGCAGCTGGTCGGCCAGCGGCTCCAGCCCCGCCTCCCGGGCGATCTGGGCCTTGGTGCGGCGCTTGGGCTTGTAGGGCAGGTAGAGGTCCTCCAGCCGCGCCTTCGAGTCCACCGCCATGATCCGGGCTTCGAGGTCGTCGTCGAGCTTGCCCTGCTCGCGGATCGAGTTCAGGATCGCCGTCCGGCGTTCCTCCAGCTCGCGCAGGTAGCGCAGCCGCTCCTGCAGGGTGCGCAGCTGGGAGTCGTCGAGCCCGCCGGTCACCTCCTTGCGGTAGCGGGCGACGAACGGCACGGTCGCGCCACCGTCGAGCAGCTCGACCGCGGCACCCACCTGCCGCTCGGGTACGCCCAGCTCGTCGGCGATCCGCCGGGTCACAGACAGGGTCACGAGGCAGGGAGCCTACCCCGGTTACCCCCCGAGGCCGCCGAGCAGGGACAGCGGGGATGCGCTGGGGCTCTCCGTGCCCGGCGCCAGGCTCAGCTCGCCCAGGTCCCCGTGCTGGTTGGCATAGGCGAGCGCGCGCGACAGATCGGTCACGCCGTTGCTCCCCGTCGTCGGGGCGACGGCCAGGGTGACGAGCACACCGAGCGCTTCCCCGTTGGACGACAGGACGGCGCTGCCGGAATCGCCGGGTATCCCGGGGGTGAGGGTGAGGATCTCATGAGTCCAGCCGCCGTTGGCGGTGCCGACAGTGATGCCGCTCTTGGGGCTCAGCTGCTCGATACCGGCGCGCAGGGGCGAGTTGCCGTAGGTGTAAACAAGTTCACCGGGGGCCGAACCGTCGGTGTCCACCCCGGTCGGACCACCGAACACCGGCAGGCTCGGGTTGGTGGCGGACACGTCGGCCGGGTCGAGCTTCACCAGCGCGAAGTCATTTCCCGCGCAGGTGTCGACGTCGGTCTCACCGATCTGTTGCATCGTGAGCCACGAGCTGTAGGCCAGCGTACCGGGACGGCTCGCGCCCTGCACCGTGACCGGAGTGCCCAGGGGCAGGCTGCCTGCGGTGCACCCGCTGATGGCGGACGGGCCGCCGGTGCCCGCGCAGTGCGCGGCCTGACCGAGGAAGGTGTCGGTACTGTTGGTGAAGACGAAGTTCGAGGTGCAGTCCCCGGCCGTGGTGGTCACTACGCCGGGATGGACCGTCGCGTCCTCCGCTGAGGCGAACTCGGGCGCGGCGACCGCAGTGCCGGCGAACCACGTCGCCGATGCCCCCGCGAGCAGCACGGCCGACGCAGCACGAAGAGCGGGATAGACGCGCATGGGTGAGGGCTCCTCTGTTCGGCCTGACGACCTCGCCGCCGGCACCACCTATACCTGGCCTGTGGCCCACGGTACAGAACGTAGCGGCTACGGAGCAGAGAGAAGTCTTACTCGCTGAGCTGGCGGCCGGCGCCGGATATATCTCCCGTCCCGGCATCATGAACCGCTGCGGCAAGCCGTTCACTATCGTGACCAGAGGTGGCCGGGTGACCAGCCGGGCCGGTCCGATGCCCCGGATCGGTCCCGATGTCAGGAGGACCTCGATGAAGCTGGGTCTGCACTACTGGAACTACACGGCCCCGTCCGAACCGGCAAAGATCGCCCCCACCCTTGCCGAGACCGCACGCGTCGCCGAGCAGGCCGGCCTGTCCTCGTTCACCGTGATGGATCACTACTTCCAGATGGAGGCGATGGCCGCAGCCGACGAGCCCATGCTGGAGGGTTACACCACCCTGGGTTACCTGGCTGCCAAGACCGACCGGATGACGCTCGGGCTGCTGGTGACCGGGGTGATGTACCGCTACCCGGGGTTGCTGGCCAAGATCGTGACCACCCTCGACGTGCTGGCCGGCGGCCGCTCACGGCTGGGCATCGGCGCATCGTGGTACGAGCGTGAGCAGCGCGGGCTGGGGGTGCCCGTGGTTCCGATGAGTGAGCGTTTCGAGCGGCTGGAGGAGACGCTGCGGATCTGCCTGCAGATGTGGAGCCCGGACAACGGCCCGTTCCACGGCCGGCACTACCAGTTGGCCGAGACGTTGTGCGTGCCCGCGCCGGTCAGCCAGCCGCACCCGCCGATCATGATCGGCGGCGCTGGGGAGAAGAAGACGCTGCGGCTGGTGGCCCGCTACGCCGACGCGTGCAACATATTCGGCCCGTCTCCCGCCGAGGTGGCGCACAAGCTCGACGTGCTGCGCGAGCACTGCGCCGCCGAAGACCGGGACTACGCCAGCATCGAGAAGACCGTGCTGGTCATGCGACCCGCCCTGGTCGACGTCGACGCGTTCGTGGCCGACGTGGCCGAGTACGCGGCGCTGGGCGTGACCGAGGTCCAGACCATGCCCGACCGCCACCCCGTCGAGTTCGCCGAACAACTCGCCCAGCAGGTCCTACCGAGGCTGTCCGCTCTCAGCTGACCAGGGCAAGGACGTTGGGCTGATCGATCATCCACAGCCAGCTGCCGTCGGGTTGGCGCCGGGCCACCTCGGCGGTGGCTCCGCCCGGTATGCGGGTGGAGGTCAGCGCCAGGTCTCCATGCACCAATGCAGGGCGCTGGTCGCCAGCGGTGAACGTGGGGCTGCCTGCCAGCAGCTGCTCATAGGCACTCCGAATGGCATCAGCGCCTGCGGCTACCTCACCACTGGGCAGGGCGAGCACTGCCTCGGGCTCGTAGAGCGCCACGAGGCCCTCGACGTCGCCAGCGTTGGCGCGCTCGAGGAAGAACCGGCTCAGGTCCTCCGGCCATTGCGCGCTGTCCCGCTGTCCCATATCGATCATGTGGTACGCCCTCTCACGCCCGGTGGATGTACACCGCGCGTCAGATCATGCCGCCTGGCTCTGACAAAACCGCGACGAGTCGCATGAACGGGTTACTCCTGCTGAGCAGACGGCTGGCTGACGACGAGCCTCCGGGGAGGCGCGGACCTCCCGGGGAGGTCTTTCAAACCCCGACCCACGTGTCCGGCGGCTGCTGGAGATGGCCGACCGGTGGACCCACACATCGGAAGGGTAACGAGGAAGTTCCCCAGGCGTTAGCCTGACAAACGACGAGCACCACGCCGCGATCATCGGCGTGGTGCTCGTCTCTGGGTAGGAGCTTGTCAGCCCACCGGCGGGTAGGGGTCGCTCCCGTAGGTGTGCTCGTACTCGATCGTGCCGTCCTGCTTGAGGACGGTCAGCTGACTGGGCTGGTTGGCCTTAGCAATCTTGGTGCCAGCCTCGACCGCTGCGGACTTGAGGACGTGGTGAGACAGGACCTTGTCCTCGTGCTTGACGTCCCAGTTCCCGGCATTGGGTACCACCCAGTAGCGCTTGCGTGCCATAGCTTCTCCATATGTTTGTAATACTGACGCACCGACCATCGATGCGTCAGCAGAGGTTGCAGACAGATCATATATGTCAACTTTCCGCACCGTCCCCGGCGTGCCAGGTTTGTCATACAAACACGGTCTTGTTAACCTGGCTGTTGACAAACCTGTGGACAAGCTGTGGAGAGCCTGTGGACTGGAGCGAAAGCTCAATCAAGCGGTTGTATGCCGAGATCGGCATCAGGATTCGGAGCGCTCGCAAGCAGGGGGGTTGGAGCCAGGATGATCTAGGTGCTGCGGTTGGCCTGACCAGGTCCTCGATTGCCAACATCGAAGCTGGGAGGCAACGCGCTCCAGCGCACATCGTGGTGCTGATCGCGCACACTCTGGGCGTCCCCGTCGAGACGCTTCTACCCTCAGGGGCAGAACTTGACAGTCTTGCTACATTCCAGGCTCCTGCGCTTGATCTGAAGGGGCAACCTGACTCGACCCACGACTTTGTGACCACGGCCATACGTCGCGCCACAGGAAAGGTGGGCAATGAAGCGAAACGAGATTGAACGGCGTGCCGCCGACCTCCGCACAAGCTGTGGAGTCATTGCACCACCCGTGCCTGTTGAGCAAATCGCCATTTACAAAGGAATCCAGGTGGTTCGTTCGGCTGCCGAGTGGAGCGAATCAGGATTTCTGCTCCGGGACAACGAAAGGATTATCATTGGCGTCAATAGTAGAAACTCGCCGAGGCGGCAGCGATTCACGATTGCCCACGAACTCGGACACTGGTGCCTACATGAGGGCAAGCCACTCATTGTCGACCAGTCGGTCATGATTAATAAACGTGACGATGTGTCGAGCCAAGCGACTGACAGCCAAGAGATTGATGCTAATTATTTTGCGGCCGAACTGCTTATGCCAAAGCAGTTCGTTGCAGATGCGGTTAGGCGACACATGAGGACAAGTGGGGGGTCAAGGGAAGAGTTCGTCACGGCATTGGCTCGAGACTTTGACGTCAGTACTGAGGCGATGGGGTGGCGGCTCATTAACTTGGGTGTGCTTTCAAGTGGATGATCAATAACTCACCATTCTTGCTACGGATGAGGTCGAACGGGTACTGGTGATCGTGGCTCATCCTGACGACGCCAAGTTCTGGGCTGGCGGCACCATCGCGGGCTGGACGGACGCGGGGATGGCGGTGACGTACTGCGCGCTGACCGACGGCGAGACTGGTGGCTACAACGCTAGCGTTCCTCGTGGAGATATACCGCGCATCCGCCGTGCTGAGCAACGGGACGCTGCAGCGTTGCTCGGTGTTGAGGATTCACACCTTCGACTGCAAGGGGGCCACGGGCGGCTTTATTCTAGCCCTCCACAACCTCCCTCCGCCCGCTCCAAAAACTCCTGCACCGCCGGCGCCGTGTCATGTGGCTTCATCCGGAAGTAGAGGTCACGGAGCAAAGTAGTTCCTCGAACTGAGTCCAAGCTCTCGACTAGATCGAGCGACTCCATCCCCAGCACGGCAGCGGCTTCTAGGTCACGCTGCTTGCCCGGTAAGGTCCGGGCCTCGGCCTGCCGAGCCAGGAAGATCTGCCGGTCCCGGATGAATGACGCGCTGAAATGTGCGATGCCCTCGTCGAGCAGAGCAATTGCTTGCTCGGCCTGGCCCAGCTTCAGGAGACAGGCGCCAGCGTTGGCGGTAATCGCCGCCGGATCCAGCCAGTACAGCCAGGGCGGGTCGTCGTCCGGCGTGAGCTGCTCGGCCTGGACGCGCGCCTGGGAGATAGCTGTAACGCAGCAAGAGGTGTCACGGAGGGCGGCGAAGGCAGCTGCCTGCCGGTCATACAGCTCGGCGAGCAGGGCTGGCGTGGCGCGCCCCCGTGTCCCGGCCAGCGCGGTCTCGATGAACGTCACCGCTTCTGCGGGCTGTCCTTGGCTGGTGGCTTGGCGGGCCATGGTGGCCAGGATATGGGCACCGAAGGGCCGGTCATCGGCGCTGTGAGCAGCGCGCAGGCCCGCAATGTAGTA